>Ga0315282_10001998_pt1 | contig 38210 bp, 31 predicted proteins | sample YL17G07_20_MG_FD_203693 | JGI IMG/M metagenome (GOLD analysis project Ga0315282, IMG submission 203693) | Sediment microbial communities from Yellowstone Lake, YNP, Wyoming, USA - YL17G07_20 | ecosystem: Environmental > Aquatic > Freshwater > Lake > Sediment | place: USA: Wyoming | collected... | reverse complement strand
AACCGGGGGAAGGCCCACCGGTTGAATTTCGGGCTGCGGGAGGGACGAGGCGAGTACATCGCCTACCTGGATGACGACGATCTTTACTATCCGAACCATCTTCAGGTTTTGAGCGAGGCCCTTGGCAAGCGCCCGGACGTCGGGGTGGCGTACTCGGATTTATACGCGGTGAGTTTTGTCAAGGACGAGGGCACGGGCAAGCGGTATCCCCTTAGAAAATTCGTCCAAGTTTCGCGTGATTTTAATAGAGATTTCATGTTTTACTTTAATCATACCCTGCACGTTAGCCTCCTGCACCGCCGGGACCTGGCCCTCAAGGCCGGCGGTTACAATGAAGACGTCAAGGTGCTCATCGACTGGAACATCACCCGCAAGATGTGCTTCTTCACCGACTTCATCTACGTGCCCGAGGTCACGGGCGAATACTACATGCCCATCAATAAATCCGACCGTATCAGCGTCCGGGAGCGGCAGGACCCGGAAGGCTACCAGCACAACCTGCGCAAGATCAAAGCCGACCTGCCGCCCGCCGGAGACTGGCCTTATGTACACAAGGTGGCCGTTCTGCTGCCCGTGGAAACTTGGGACGAAGAGTTCGTCCGCTTCCTGGCCACCCTGGCCGATAAGACCTACTATCCGCACGAGTTGATCCTCATCAACGGCGATCCGGCGCTTGACGAGGCCGCCTGCCGGGAGCGCCTGGGCAAGATGAACGACCTCAGGAGCCTGCGCGTCCTCACCTCGGACCACCGCCTCACCGGCTGGGAGGCCTATGCCTATGGCGCGGACCGGACCGAGGCCGAGTACGTGTATCTGCTGAGCCGGCAGGCCAAGGCCGACGTCGAGCTTCGCCTCTTCGCCCTGCTGGGCCACATGCTCCGCCACCCAAGCTGCGAAACCGCCCGACTGCGCGTCAAGGAGGAAGAGGAACTCCCGTATAACCTTTTCCTCAGACGCAAGGATTTTCATAAACTCTGGTCTGCGGCCCGGGAGAGCAGGAAGCTCCAACTGGACCTCGTGGCCAATGAGCCGCCGGCCGGGCTGGTCTTTGACGTGCTGTTCGAGCACGCCAACCGGTGCTTTCGGGAGAAAAAATATCGGGAGGCCCGGAAATTCTTTTTGGCCGCCGCCTCGATCAAGACCGGCATCCCCGGGGAACAATACCTCAACGACTTGCACGCCAAGATCGCCCTGGGCCTGAAGGATTACGCCAAGGCCGAGGAGAAATGCCGCAGCCTGATCGAGCGGGGCTACCAGGCGGACAACTGGGTGAAACTGGGCCAGATTTTGCAAGCCCAGAAACGGTACGCCGAGGCCATCGCCGCCTATTGGAAAGGACTTAGGCAGATCGGTCTTCGGGAATCAGACCTGGCCGACCCCATCTTTCCCATTGTCTATGCCATCGACTTCGAGGGCTTCACCGCCCTGATCGGCCAGGGGGAGTGCTACGTGGGCCTGGGCGAATTCAGCCGGGCCAGCAAGACCTTCCACCGGGCCTGGCGCATCAAGAGCGACAGCCACCGGCCCCTCCTGGGATTCGCTAAAATGCATTTGGCCGAAGGCAAAATCGAACAGGCCAAGGATGCGATAAAAAGAGCCTCTCTTAAAGGGGGCGGCAGCGACCCGGAGCTTCACCAAGTGGCCGGGGAACTGTGCGAGCGGGAGAACCGGAAGGACCTTGCCTATACTTGCTACCGCAAGGCTTTTGAGCTGGATAACACGGACCCGGAGACCGTGGAGCGCTTGATGCGGGTCGGGTCCGAGCTGGGGCGATGGGAGGAGCTCAAAAAGGTCCTCGAGGAGTTTTTAGAGGACCATCCGGGCCACGTCCGGGCCCTGACCAAGCTGGCCGAGATCTATCTCGACGACGGCGAGACGAACAAGGCGGAAACGCTGGTCTCTCGGGGCCTGGTGCTGGACCGCTGGCACGAGGACCTGCTCCGCCTCAGCTTCCGCCTGAGGCACGCCGGCCCGCCGCCCCTCGCGAGGCTCGATACGCGCCTGGCCGAAAAGCCATTGGACCTCGCTTAGAGATAATCCCGCCAGGCCCACCGCACCCGGCCGTTTTCCTCGATGCGCCTGAGATTCCCCTGCCCGGCGGCGAAACCCAAGGTGTTTTCCAGTTCGGAGAGCGAGTACCGGCTTGTCTCTCTAAGCTGCTCGGCCAGGGTCTTCACGCCCTCGTCCGCGCCCGCGGGCCAGGCCGCTTCCTTTTCCAGAGTCTCGGACATCATCAGCTCGTAGATGATCTCGGTGTGCCTGAGCCGCTCGACCATCCAGGCCTCGAGGGGGGACGCGCTGCCCTGCTCCATCTGTTTCCGGATATTGTTCAGCCGCAGTACGTGCAGGTTCTCGAAGGCCATGATGAAATCGTCCGTCCGCTGCCGGCTGACGGTCGGGGTTTCGACGACGGCCCGGTTGGCGTGGTAGGCCGACCAGTCGTTGGTCAGAATCTTGATGCCCAGGGCCTCGGCCCTCTCGCGGACCTCGGTGCCGGGAAACGGGGCCAGGAGGTGGAAGCCGGGCGAGACCCCGAGTTGGTGCAGCTCCCGGGCCAGGTTCGCCGACTCCTCGATGGTTTCGGGCGTTTCGCCGGGCAGGCCGAGGATGAAGGAGACCTGGGGCGCGATGCCGGCCTCGCCGCACAGGGTCACCGCCCGCCGCACCTGGTCCACTGTGATCCTCTTGCGGATCGTCTTCAGAATCTCGGCATTGGCCGACTCCACGCCGAAGCTGATCATGATGCACCCGGCCTCGTGCATCTTTTGAAATATCTCCGGCGAGACCGTGTCCACCCGGGCAAAGGAGGTCCAGCTGGACTTGATGCCGCGGTCGATAATCTCCTGGCAGACGGCCAGACAGTGCTCTCGCTTGGTAGTGAACTGGTCGTCCACCACGTTGATCTGGTGGAAACCCAGGCCGGCCAGTTCGCCAAACTCATCGGCCACGTCCGCCGGGTCGCGGAATCGGACGCCTGGGCCGCCCATCTTCCGGCCCACGCAGAAAATGCAGCGCTCCGGGCAGCCGCGGCTGGTGGTCATGCCCACCACCAGGCCCAGGGCGTGGTAGCGTCCCATGGGCAAAAGGTGCCTGGCCGGCCGCGCCAGGGCATTCAGATCCGAGAGCCGGGTGCGGGGGGCGGTGGCGCGGACGGTCTGCCCGTCCCGATAGACCAGGCCGGGGATGTGCTCCCAGGAGCGGCCCGCGTCGATGGCCCGGGCCAGCGCCACCAGGGTCTCTTCGCCCTCGCCCAGCACGACGGCGTCCAGGGAAGGCACGGCCTCGAGGGACTCGCGCGCGGCGAAGGTGACGTGCGGCCCGCCCATGACGGTGGGCACGTCCGGGGCGAACCGCCGGACGTCCTCCAGGACCCTGACCGCGTCGTAAAAGGTCATGGTCACCGAGGTGACGCCGACGAGGTCCGGCACAAAATCGCCGAGCGCCTCGTCGATGCGTTTTCGGGTATGGGGGAAGACGACCAGGTCCAGCACCCGGACCTCCACGCCGGCCTGTTCCAAGGCGCCGGCCAGAAAGGCCAGTCCCAGGGGCGGCGAGGGAATCTCGGTGATGGGATAGTAGGGATTGACAAGCAGGACGCGCATGATGGCCGGGTCTCCTGAACGCTTCTAATGGAAAGCGGGCGTGTCTTGATGCAGACACTAGCCAAACACCGATGTTTGTCAAGCCTTTTTTGGCCCCGGCCGCCGGCTGTGCAAGGCCGGCCTTGACAAAGCGGGACGGCTGAGGGATGAATAAGCAAAAAACCGATGGGGCGACGCGATGAAACTTGAAAATTTCCCGGCCGAGATTCGGGCCGACCTTTTGCCCAGGCCCGGCGGGCGCTTGGTCTATCACTGTCTGGGGTGCGAGCGGGAGTACGGCATCGACGAACTGCTGTACACCTGCCCCGCCTGCGGCAGCGTTTTCCTGATCGAGGACCTGGACGCGGGGCGGCTGGCGGCGCTGGGCGGGGCCGGCTGGCAACGGCTGTTCGACTACCGCAAGATGCTCAACCTGCCGGCGCTGAAAGGCATCTTCCTCTTTCACGAGTTCATCGCGCCGGTTCTGCCGCTCGAGGACATCGTCTACCTGGGCGAGGGGCATACGCCGCTCGTGGGAGCGAGCGCGCGCCTGAGGAACGAGGTGGGGACCGAGTTCTTTTTCAAGAACGACGGGCTCAATCCCAGCGCCTCCTTCAAGGACCGGGGCATGGCCGCCGCCGTCTCTTATCTGAACATGCTCATGCGCAAAAAGGGGCTGAAGGAACTCCTCTCCGTCTGCGCCTCGACCGGCGACACCTCGGCCGCGGCCGCGCTCTATGCCTCGCACCTGAGCGGCCGGCTCAAATCCGCCGTGCTCCTGCCCCAGGGCAAGATCACCCCCCAGCAGCTCAGCCAGGCCCTGGGCAGCGGGGCCTCGGTCTTCGAGCTGCCCGGCGTCTTCGACGACTGCATGAAGGTCGTCGAGCACCTGTCCGAGCACTACGACGTGGCCCTGCTCAACTCGAAGAACGCCTGGCGCGTCCTGGGCCAGGAATCCTACTCCTTCGAGATCGCCCAGGACTTCGATTACCAAATCGAGGACCTGTCCCTGTTCGTGCCCATCGGCAACGCCGGCAACATCACCGCGGTGCTGGGCGGGCTGCTCAAGTTTTACCGCTTCGGCATCATCGACGGCCTGCCCCGGGTCTTCGGCGTGCAGTCCAGCCACGCCGACCCGGTCTTCCGCTACTTCGCCGCGCCGCCGGAAAAGAGAAAATACCAGCCCGTGGTGGTCAAGCCCAGCGTGGCCATGGCGGCCATGATCGGCAACCCGGTCTCCATGCCCCGCGTGCTGAAAAACGTCCGGGCTTACGAGGAACGGGCCGGCGGGCCGCGCTTCTTCGTGGTGCAGGTCGACGAGCAGTCCATCATGGACTCGATGCTCATCGCCAACCGCAACGGCCACGTGGCCTGCACCCAGACCGGCGAGTCCCTGGCCGGCCTCAGGCAGGCGCTGGCCCAGGGGTTGATAAAACCTGGAGACCGCGCCGTGCTGGACTCCACGGCCCATGCCCTGAAATTTTCCGAGTTCCAGACCGCTTACTTCGAAAATCGGCTCGACCCGGCCTACGGCATCACGCCCCGGCCCGAACTGGTCAACCGGCCGCAGTTCGTCCGGCCGGAAGGGCTGGCCCGGCTGCCGGCGCCGGGCGCGCCGCTCGAGGCGCAGGACCTTACGGCCTTTGTCCAGGCCACGGCCCAGGAGATCGCCCGCCGCCTCCAGCTCAAGCCCAAGGCCTAAGCGCCGGCAAGGCTGGTTTCGTCAAGGCGTGGTTCGGCTTGGGGGAACCCTTTTTGGCGCACGAGACCGTGGCCAAACACAGGATGCCGAGACGAAATCGAGGAGGGCGAGGATCGAAGCCGCAGGAATAGGCATCCTATTTCGAGGACTTCGAGCCGATGACCGACAAAGAGTTCGGCCGGAAGCCGAAGTTTGGCCCGGTCTCGAAAAAGGGTTCCCCAAAGCCCCCTCCCAAAAACCGTAAACATGTAGGCTGGATTTCGCTTCGCGAAACCCAGCCTACATGGCTAAAATCCATTGACGCGGATGGCAATCTTCCGTGGAGGCGGGTTTTATCAACCCCGCCCCGAGGCTGAGCCTTGGCCGCCGCTGAGGGGGCTCAGCGGCCAACGACCTTTTTCACCGCGACCAGGATGTCCTCCGTCTTGGGCAGGAAGGCCTTTTCCAGGGGCGGGGAAAACGGCACGGGCGTGAAAGGCGCGCCCACGCGCACGATGGGAGCGTCCAGGTCGTCAAAACCTTTTTCCGCGACCATGGCCGCGATCTCCGCGCCCGAGCCGGCGAATTTCACTTCTTCGTGGACGACGACCAGGCGGTTGGTCTTCTTGACCGAGGCCAGGATGGTCTGCTCGTCCAGGGGGGACAGGGTGCGGGGATCGACCACTTCGACGCTGATTCCCTCCCCGGCCAGGACTTCGGCCGCGGCCAGGGCCTGGGAGACCATTCTGGCCGTGGCCACGACGGTCACGTCCTCCCCAACCCGCTTCACGTCGGCCAGTCCCAGAGGGATGGTGTAGGCCTCGTCCGGCACTTCGCCCGTGGCCGTGAAGTATAGGCCCTTGTGTTCGAGGAAGACGACCGGGTTGTCGTCCCGGATGGCGCTGATCAGCAGACCCTTGGCGTCGTACGGCGTGCTGGGCATGACCACCTTGAGGCCGGGCACGTGCATGAACCAGGCCTCGAGAGACTGGGAATGCTGGGCCGCGGCGCCCATGCCGGCTCCGAAGTTGGCCCGCATGACGATGGGCAGCCGGGCCCGGCCGCCGAACATATACTTCATCTTGGCCGCCTGGTTGAAGAGCTGGTCCAGGGAGACGCCGATGAAGTCCACGAACATGAGCTCGATCACGGGCCGAAGCCCGCAGACCGCGGCCCCGACCGCGCTGCCCACAATGGCGCTCTCGCTGATGGGGGTGTCCCGCACGCGCCGTTCGCCGAACTCTTCCACCAGGCCGGCGGTGACGCGGAAGGTGCCGATGGTGATGTCCTCACCGGCCAGGTAGATTGAAGGATCCCTCTCCATCTCGAGTTTCAGGGCGCTGTGGAGGGCCTGCGCGAAGGTCATGGTGGACATGTTCGGCTCCTTTTCCGGTCCCGGTGCGGGTCAAGCGGTGTAGACGTCCTGGGTGAGTTCAGCAAGGTCCGGGTAAGGGCTGTCCGCGGCGAACCGCACCGCCTCGTCCAGCTCGGCCCGGATGGCCGTCTCGATGACCTTGATCCGTTCGGGCTCGAGGAGGTGCATCTCTTCCAGCTTCCGCTCGAAGCGCTGGATCGGGTCCTTCTCCTGCCACTCCCGGAACTCCTCCTGGCTGCGGTACTTCATGGGGTCCCCCTCGAAATGCCCCCGGATGCGATACGTCTTGCACTCCACCAGGCTGGGACCCTTGCCCTCCCGGGCCCGAGCCACCGCCTCGATCGCGGTCTCGTGCACGGCCATGACGTCGTTCCCGTCCACGATCACTCCCGGAAAATTGTACCCCGCGGCCCGGTCGGCGATGTCCTCGACGGTCTGATGCTTGGATTGGTGGGTGAACTCGCCCCAACGGTTGTTCTCCACCACGAAAACGACCGGCAGGGACCAACAGGCGGCCAGGTTCATGGCCTCGTGGGTCGTGCCCTGGTTCGAGGCGCCGTCACCGAAAAAACAGACCGACACCCGGTCCGTGCCCTGGTACTGGGCGGCCAGCGCGGCCCCCACGGCAATGGGCGGACCGCCGCCCACGATGCCGTTGGCGCCGAGCATCCCCAGGTCCAGGGAGGCGATGTGCATCGAGCCGCCCTTGCCCTTGCAGTAGCCGGTCTTCTTGCCGAACAGCTCGGCCATCATGTAGCGGAAATCCCCGCCCTTGGCGATCAGGTGGCCGTGCCCGCGGTGGTTGCTGACGATGTAGTCCGACGGGCGCAGGGCCCGGCAAACGCCGGTGGCTATCGCTTCCTGGCCGACGTACAGGTGCACGAAGCCGGGGATGCGCATGCCGGCGAACTCCTCGGCCGCCCGAAGCTCGAACAGGCGGATTTTTTTCATGGTGGCGTAACAGTCGAGCATCTGCTCAGGCGAAAGGGTCATGGCGGACAACCTCCCGGGCCAACTGCCCTGATCCTGTCTGAAAACCGAAAGAAAAACCGGAAAAACGGTCTGTCGATTGACGGCCGTCGTCCTATTCCCCGAGCCGGAAGGCTCCAGGGCCGAAGCCGGTCCTAGCCATCCAACGGTCGGGCCCAGACGATATGATCCTTGTTGATGATGAGCACATCGTGCTGCCCGTCGGCCATCTCCGCCTGAAAGATGGTGAGAAACGGATCCGTATCGCTGTTGAACCAGTCCGAGACCCGATTCAGCCGGTCGCCGATGTTCACTTTCCCGCGGACCAGCAACCCGTCGGTGCACTTGATGACCACTCCCATTGCCTTCATCGGGGTCTTCCTCCTTGTTTCCGTGGGAAATCGGTTTTTGACCGGATGCTCGTTTCCGGCCTCATGGGAACACAAGACAACCGGGCGATGTCGCAGCCCGGCGCGGCGCGGTCCAGCCGCCGGAAAACGTCCGTGTGGGTGACGTATTCGGAGCATAACATGTCTTGGGGCTGGGTCAATAAAAATATCGGGAAGGAAGGACCGGGCGCCTGGGGCCGCCGGGGGGAAATAAGCGCCGCGTCATAAATAGATGCGCAGACAGACCGTCAGAACACAGAGCGGAGCGCGGCGCGAGGAGGGCGAGGAATGAAGCGTACTTGATCAGTGCGCGCCATGACGAGCCGAGGAGCAACGCAGGGTTGCAAAGATATGACGCTTGATATAACAAACCTGACCGCCGGCTCTTTTTGCGGCGGAGCCGCCGGTCAGGTCACAGCCTCGGGCAAAACCGCGAGGGACGCGGTTCCCGAGGGAAAAAGCCTAGTTTACGGCTTCGACGGATTTGACTTCGGGAACTTCGAGCTTGAGGACGCGCTCTACGCCTTCCTTGAGCGTCATGCGGGCCATGGGACAGCCGCCGCAGGCGCCGATCAACCGTACGCTGACCACGCCCTTGTCGTCCACGTCGACCAGTTCCACGCCGCCGCCGTCGGCCTGCAGGGCCGGCCGGATTTTATTCAACGCGGCTTCCACTTTGTCTTTCATCATGATCATTCGCCTCCTGACATTTGCTTATTTTAGCATTTATACATCAATGTAAGGCCGAAGACCACCAAAAACAAGAGGCTCGGCAAAAAAGCCGGCCGGCCTCAGACCCGAGCCTCGAGCATCCTGGCCAGGCCGCGGGGACCGGGATCGAAGCCGAAGACCTCCTGCCAGACCCGGCGGCTTTCCATGCACAAATAGACCGGGACGTCCGGGTCGGCCTCGCGGATGAGGCCGACCAGCGCGCGGTACATCTGGACCCGGAGGGGCCGGAGGTAGCGGTATTTCCCGTCCGGGGCCGGGATAAATTCGTCGTAAACGATGCGGCTGCCCGGGTGGCGCTCCGGGATGATTTTTCCAAGGCGGGGCAGAAACCGGAAGGCGCCCAGACTGATCCAGGCCATGCGCTCGGCCGGCACGGCCGCAAAGAGATCGGCCACGGTGCGGGCGTACCCTTCTTGCCAGCCCGGATGTCGGATGAGCGGGTCGAAATGGAACCCGACCCGGTAGCCGGCCTGGACGGCGCGGGAGGCGGCGGCGATCCGTTCGGCCAGGGGAGCGGCGCCGCCTTCTTCCGAGGCGCTGACCTGGGGCGCGTTGACCGAGAAGGAGACGACGGTTCGGCCGCGATGGTTCAGGCCCAGCAGGGAATCCACACGGTCGGTCTTGGTTTTCAGCTCGAGCAGGGCCCGGGGATAGTCGGCGAAAAGTTTTATTAAGCGGGCGCTCCAGCCGGTCAGATCCTCGAGGAGAAGGCTGTCCGTGAACTCGCCGGTGCAGTACCGCCTCGATCCTCGGCCTGGGCTGTCCAGCCGGCGGCGCACCTGTTCCAGTCCCTCCTGAACGTTGCCGAAGACCACCAGAGCCGGCGTGTCCAGGTAGCCCTGCAGGATGCAATAGGTGCAGCCGATGGAGCACCCCAGCCCGAAGTGGATGATCTGAAGCCCGCAGCAGAGATAGCCTTTCGTGCCCGGACAGGGTTTTATAAACCGGCCCGGATGGCGGGCCAGGACCAGGGTGCGGGCCGGGTACTTGGCATAGTCGGCCGGTCGGACCCTGGCGACCACGCGGCCGAACGGAAAACGGCCCAGGAGGGCTCGGGCCAGCGGCGTTTTTTCCAGGGCCGCCTCCACAACCAGGTCAATGGGAAATTGGTCGCCGCTCATCAGCCCAGGTCCAGCAGGGCGTCAAGCTCGGGACGGCCGGCCAGCCTGCCCAGGGCCCGAAGGCCGGCCTCGAACTCGGTCCGGCTTGAAAAGAGCAGACGAACCTGAAAATCCAGACCTTCAAAGGCCTGGGGCAGGTCGAGGCGAAGGTTTGCCGGAAGTTTTAGCCCGGCGGCCAGCTCGACCTGCCGCGCTTCTAGGCGGCTCCGCTCAGGAAAACGCCGGCTGTAGAGGTAGGCCCTGAGCCGCTTTCCCTTTTCGGCGCGGACAAGCCGGTCGTCGTCCAGCACGGCCCGCGCGGGCGGCTCGGCCAGGACCTCGGCCACGGACCGGCCCTCCCGCCGGCCGATCTCATCGAGCCAGGCGACGATCTGCCGCTGTTTGCTCCGGCTGGCCCCCAGCCGGTCCAGGAGGTCCAGCAGGGCGTCCCGCTCCGGCCCGGCCAGATGCTCGAGGCTGAGGGCTGTTTCCGGGTCGAGTCGGCCGCGGGATAGAAGCGTGAGCGCCGCCGGTCCCAGGCCGGCCAGGGTCAGATACCGCTTTCGTGTCTCTTCTCGGGGAGAAAGGCCGAGCAGCGGCAGGTAGTGGCGGGCCACCCGGTCCGGGGGATGAAGGCCGGCCAGATAGGAGACGGCCAGGGCCTTTTCCGCCTCGTTGAAGGTTCGATGGGACAGGTTTTCGAGCAGGGCCAGGTCCAGCAGGTCCTTGGCCGGCGTTTCCGCGGGAAGGACCCAGGCGGCGATCTCGGCCTGGCCGAGCGCGCGCAAGGCCAGCAGCCGGCGATAACCGCAGATGAGTTGATAGTCGCCCTGGTGCGGCCGGACAACCAGCGGCGAGACCAGGCCCAGGCGCTCCAGGGAGCGCGTAAGCGGCCCCAGGTCAAATCCCCAGCTCAGGCAGAAAGGCGCCTCCTTGATCCGCTCCTCGCGAACCCGCGTATAGGCCGCCTCTTGAACCCAATTCATGCCGCCTCTCCTTCGCTTCCAGGACCAGGCCGTCCCACGAATGCCGGCGCGGCCAGCAGCGCCTCCTCGAGGGGGCGGTTAACCGCCAGACCCACCATGGCCGCGACACGACCCGGCGTCAGCCGTCCCAGGTCCGCTCTCCAGCCGATCAAGGCCGCGTTGCCGGCCGTGGCCGCGGCGAGCACCTCTTCGGCCGTGAAGCCCGCTTCGAGCCACAGCCCCATCTCCTGCCGGAGAGAGGGGCCGACCCGGACGCCCGGCGACCCCGCGTCCGTACAATCGCCGACAGGCGGGAGGCGGGCGCCGGCCTGGCCTGGCTCAGGAAGTCTTGAAATCCCGGATCAGGTGGTGCAAAGACTCGACCAGCCGGGTAAGTTTTTGCGCGTTCTGCCGGATCTGTTCGAGGGAGCCGTAGATCGGGTCGTCCGGGGAATGTTTCATCAGGAGCAGTTCGGTTCGGGCGAAAATGACGGTCAAGGGCTGGTTGATCTCGTGGCAGATCTCCCGTGCGCGCTTGATCAAGGCTGCGATTTCGATGGTATCAGGACTCATGCCGTTCGCTGTCCTCTCACGTAAGGGTGGTTCTCTTGTATCAGGGCCCGGGGAAAGGGTCAAGGGGGATGGAGTCCGGGCTGAGGCACGCACTTGCCGCGGCCGTCTGCGCGGGCAAGGGGACTAGCTGTACAGAATGCCTGGAATCAGGGCCCCGAGCAACCAGATGAACAGGCTGTAAAAGTAGAGGCCGAAGAGCCCGACCAGCGCGGCCATGGCGCAGAAGACAAACTCACCGTCCAGGGTATGGTACATGTTCACCGCGGCCAGGATCCAGCGGCGGCGAAAGGGACTGACCAGGATGAAAACCAGGGTATGAAGCGGAGCCAGCAGATTGAAAATAACGGCCTCTTTCAGGTACCAGACGGATTTGAACCACCCCAGGCCGAAGATGAGGAAGAAAAAGGCGATCACGTAGAGAAGATAGCCCGCGTGCCAGAGGAGGAACCGTTTCAGGTCTTGCCTTTCCTTGGGCAACAGATTAAATAGCTTCATCAGGATCATCCAGGCCGGGTTCTGAGAGGCCGCGAACCTCCTTCCGCTTTGTCTTTGCGGAGGAACCTCTTGCGGCGAGTGTACGACAAAACCCGAAACCGGGTCAACGGCCGGGTCGAGCCCTCGCGTGAATTCTCTCAGAGAAGTCAGAAAGTTGTAAGCCGGATTCGTCCAGGACCTAACCTTGACATCCTGCCTAGCGGTGCTTAGTGTTACCATAACAGCACCCAAGGATGCCGGGCGCTGAGAAGGAAGATGTCGATTTTTCTGAGCGAAAGAGACAAGAGAATTCTGGAAGCCGTGGTCCAGGACTACATCCAGACGGCCGAACCGGTCGGATCGAGGACGGTCTCGAAGAGGTTGGACCTGGACCTTTCGCCGGCCACGATTCGCAACATCATGGCCGACCTGGAAGAGATCGGGTTTTTGTCCCAGCCGCACACCTCGGCCGGCCGCATCCCCACCGAGCAGGGGCTGAGATACTACGTGGATTCCATCCTCGAGGTCAACCCCATCTCGCGTGAGGAAATGGCCGCCATCAATCAGGAATTCCTGAGCACCGGCCGCGAAACCGAGCTCCTGGTCAAGAAGACTTCCAAAATCCTGTCCCTGGTGTCCAGGCATATCGGACTGGTCCTGGCGCCGCGTTTTTCGAGCTTGGTGCTCAAGCAGCTCGAATTCATCCGGCTGACGGACCGGCTGGTGCTGGCCATTCTCATCAGTAAATCCGGCGTCGTGCAGAACCGGATCATCGAGTCCGACCAGTCGTTCAGCCAGGAGGAACTGGACCGGTTCAACCGGTACCTGAACGATTTCCTGGAAGACCTGACCATCGGCGAGATCAAGACGCTGATCGTGGAGGAGATGCAGAAGGAAAAGACCCGGTTCGACCAGATGCTGACCCACGCCCTGACGCTCGGCCACAAGGCCTTTGAACAGGGCCTGTCCAGCGATCCGGACGATCTGTACATCATGGGACAGGGCAGGCTCCTGGATTACCCGGAATTTTCGGACAACGTGAAGTCCATGAAGGCCATCTTCGACGCCTTCGAGGAGAAAGGCATCCTGATCCGCCTCCTGGACAAGGTGATGTCCGCCAAGGAAATCCAGATTTTTATCGGCTCGGAGCATGAACTGGCTCAGATGCACGGGTGGACGGTCATTGCCTCCCCCTACAGCCGGCGGTCCATTCCCATCGGCACCCTGGGAGTCATGGGACCCACCCGGCTCGACTATTCGCGCATCATCCCGGTGGTGGATTACACGGCCAAGCTGCTCAGCCGCATCCTGGACTGAATCAGGTTCCGCGGCCCCTGCCGCGGGTGGAGAGAAACATGATTATCCGACCGAACCAGAAGAAGGACCTCAACCAAGCCCTCACGCCCGCCGATCGCGACACGGAATCCCCGGCCGGCCGGCCGAGCGCCCTACCGGCGGAACGGGCCCCGCAGATCGACCCGGTGGCCCCGGCCGCCGAGACGGCCGTCGGGACGCCGCCGGAGACCCTCACGCCCGAGGAGCAGGCCATGAGGTACAAGGACCTCGCCCTCCGGGCCCAGGCCGAACTGGAAAACGCCAAAAAACGGCTCGAACGGGAGAAGCGGGACATCATCAAATTCGCCAACGAAACCCTGATCAAGGGTCTGCTCCCCATCGTGGACAACCTTGAAAGGGCCCTGGATCACACCGAGCCGGACCAGGCCGCCGCTGCCGCCTCCCTCACCAAAGGCGTGCAGTTGATCCTGGGCTCGCTGCGGAGTCTGCTCGAGAAAAACGGGGTGAACCCGGTGACGGCCGTGGGGGAAAAATTCGATCCCAACTTCCACGAGGCAGTCATGCAGGAAGAGAATCCGGAGGTCGACGAGGGCACGGTGACCCGGGAGGTACAGCGGGGATACCTGCTCAGAGATCGCCTGATTCGACCGGCCATGGTCGTGGTTTCCAGGAGACCGGCTTCCGCGGAATCGAACGGGCAAACAGCCTGAACATATACAAATTTGAAAAAAAGAACCGTAAGGTAAGGAGAAACTGAAATGAGCAAAGTCATCGGTATAGACCTTGGCACCACGAACTCGTGCGTGGCCATCATGGAAGGCGGAGACCCCAAGGTCATCGCCAACGTGGAGGGCAGCCGGACCACCCCCTCCATCGTCGCTTTCAACGATTCCGGCGAGCGTCTGGTCGGACAGATCGCCAAACGGCAGGCCATTACCAATCCCGAGGCCACGATCTACGCCGTTAAGAGGCTCATCGGCCGAAAGTACGACTCCCCGGAGATCCAGCGGGACATCAAAAACGTCCCTTATAAAATCGTCAAGGCCGAAAACGGGGACGCCGCCCTCGAGGTGCGGGGCAAGGTGTACTCCCCGGCCGAAATCTCCTCGATGGTTCTGACCAAGATGAAGCAGACAGCCGAGGAGTACCTGGGGGAGAAAGTGACCGAGGCGGTCATTACCGTTCCGGCCTATTTCAACGACTCCCAGCGTCAGGCCACCAAGGACGCGGGCCGCATCGCCGGCCTCGAGGTCAAGCGCATCATCAACGAGCCGACCGCGGCCTCGTTGGCTTACGGCATGGACAAGAAAAAGGACGAGAAGATCGCGGTTTTCGACCTGGGGGGCGGCACCTTTGACATCTCCATCCTGGAGATCGGGGACGGCGTCTTCGAGGTCAAGTCCACCAACGGCGACACGCACCTGGGCGGGGAGGATTTCGACCTGCGCGTCATCGAATACCTGGCCAACGAGTTCCGCAAGGAATCCGGCATCGACCTTCGGTCGGACAAGATGGCCCTGCAGCGGCTGAAAGAGGCCGCGGAAAAGGCCAAGATGGAGCTGTCCACCTCCATGGAGACGGATATCAACCTGCCCTTCATCACGGCCGACGCCTCCGGGCCCAAGCACATGAACATCAAGCTGACCCGGGCCAAGCTGGAAAGCCTGGTCGAGGATTTGATCGACAAGGTGGTCGAGCCCTGCCGAACCGCCCTCAAGGACGCCAAGGTCATGCCCAAAGACATCCACGAGGTCGTGCTCGTGGGCGGCATGACCCGCATGCCCAAGGTCCAGCAGAAAGTGGCCGAAATCTTCGGCCGGGAGCCTCATAAGGGCGTCAACCCGGACGAGGTCGTGGCCGCGGGCGCGGCCATCCAGGCGGGCGTTCTGACCGGGCACGTCAAGGACGTACTGCTTCTGGACGTGACCCCGCTCTCCCTGGGCATCGAGACCCTGGGCGGGGTGATGACCAAGCTGATCGAAAAAAACACGACCATCCCCACCAAGAAGGGCCAGATTTTCTCCACGGCCGCCGACAACCAGCCCGCGGTCAGCATCCACGTGCTGCAGGGCGAACGGGACATGGCCGCCAACAACAAGACCCTGGGCCGCTTCGAACTGGTCGGCATACCGCCGGCTCCGCGCGGCATACCGCAGATCGAAGTCGCTTTCGACATCGACGCCAACGGCATCGTCCACGTCTCGGCCAAGGACCTGGGCACCGGCAAGGAACAGTCCATCAAGATCACGGCCTCGTCCGGACTGACTGAAGACGAGATCGACAAGCTGATCAAGGACGCCGAGCTGCACGCCGAGGAAGACCACAGGAAGCGAGAGCTGGCCGAGTCCCGGAACCAGGCCGACACCCTGCTCTACACCACGGAGAAGAGCCTGGGCGACCTGGGCGCGAAAGTGGACCCGGCCACCCGCGGGCAGATCGAGGCGGCCGCCAACGACCTCAAGTCCGTCATGAACGGCGACGACAAGGCGGCCATCGACGCCAAGATGCGGGCCCTGAACGAAGCCTCCCACCGGCTGGCCGAAAAGATGTACGCGGATGCCAGTCAAGGCCAGAGAGGCCCGGGGGCCGAAACCGGCGGCCGGCCCGGGGCCGGACCTGCGGAAGAGGACGTGGTGGACGCGGACTTCGAAGAGGTCAAGAGCTAGACCGGCAAGCGCTCCGGAACGGGGCGCCCCCCGATCCTTCTGCCAACAGCGCGGGCCGGACCCTTTCCAGGGTCCGGCCCCTTTTTATTGCAGCCCATAAGCAAATGGTGTAGGTTTCCGGACAAAGAAACCATGTCCTCCAAGTGCCTCCCCCCCGCCCCGACGTTTTCGGCCGCCGGCCGCTTGCCTGCCCTGGCCCTGGTGTCGGCGCTTCTTCTCCTTCTGCTAGGCTGCATGGAAACCGTGGTCCCAAAAACCCGGGTGGCCCTGCCCGAACCCGCGGCGAAAACCGGTTCGGCCGAGGTCCAGGACGCGTTCCGCCGAGCCGAAACGGCTCAGATCGAAAAACGGTATCCGGAAGCGCTGCGGCTCTTCGAGGAGTTTCTGAAGACAAATCCGGACTCCCCGCTGGCCGATCAGGCCTGGTTCGGGCTCGGGGAGATCCTTCAGCGGCTGGGGCAGCCCGGCCGGGCCATGGAGGCCTTCGAGAACCTCATCCGGCATCGGCCTCAGAGCCCTTTCGCCGTTGAGGCGCGGCTGCGGCTGGCCGAACTCAAGATCTCGGCCGGGCGGTTCGAGGAGGCCCGGGCCTTGCTGGGTCCGCTGCCGGCCGGACCGGCCCAGCCTAGGCTGGAGGCCCGCGCACTGCTGCTTTCCAGCCGGGCTTTTCTGGGGGACGGGCGCCGCCTCGAGGCCTTGGAGTCCCTGATCAAGGTCTATCAGGGCAAGGACGCCTTGGACCGGGCCCAGGCCCGGGAGCTGATCCTTGAGATCATCGGCCCGATGCCCGTGCAGGAGCTGAAACAGGCGCAGAAGCTGATAGACCAAGCCTTCCCGGGCGGACAGATCGCCTACCTGATCGCCTATCGCGAGTACCAGGCCGGCCGCACCCAGGAGGCCCGCCGCCAGCTCAAACAATTCTTATCAGCCTTCCCCGGACACGAACTCACCGGGCCGGTGAACGAGCTCAGCCGCGCCATCGAGGCCGGCCACCCCCTGCCGCCCCTGGCCCTCCCCACCCGGCCCGCGGCCCGGCCCCGAAGCAATCTCGCCCCCAGTCCTCAGTCCCAGATGGAACCGCAGGCCGCTGTCGCTTCCACCAACCTGGCCTGCTTCCTGCCCCTGACCGGCGAGTGGGCCGCATACGGCCAGCAGGTTTTGCGCGGCGTGCGCCTGGCCTTCCAGCTCTACCGGGCGAAAACGGACGGCTTCCGCGCCCAGTTGGTCGAACTGGACTCGGCCGGCGACCCAAACAAGGCCGCCCAGGCCGTGGAAAAAACGGCCGCGCGACGCGATATCGTAGCCATGATCGGGCCCCTCACCAGCGCCGAGGCCGAGCCGACCGCGGCCCGGGCCGAGGCCTTGGGAATGCCCATGGTGAGCCTCTCCCAGAAAGAGGGCCTCGTCCAGACCGGGAAGTACATCTTCCGGCTCTGCCTGACCCCGGAAGAACAAGCCCGGACCATGGCCAGATATGCCGTCCAGACCCTGGGCCTGACCCGGCTGGCCATCCTGCATCCCACGGACGACTACGGCACGAAGATGCGGGACGCCTTCTGGGACGAAGCCGCCAGGCTGAAGGCCGGGATCGTGGGGGTCCAGTCCTACAAGCCGGGCACGACCGATTTTTCAGACCAGGTCGAGGCCCTGGCCGGCTTGGACAAGGCCGCGCGGCGGGCGGAGGGCGGCCGCTCCCGGCCGGCCGGCTTCCAAGCCGTTTTCCTCCCGGACGACGACCAGGTCGCAGTCATGGTTGCTCCTTACTTTATCTATTACGACGTCCCCACCCGGCTCCTGGGCACCGCTCTCTGGCACACCCCGCGCCTGCTCCGCGCCGCGGCCCGGGACATGCAGGGCGCCGTCTTTCCCACCAGCTTCTTTGCCGGAGCGGACCGGCCGGAGGTGAGGCGGTTTGTCGAGGCCTACGGGCAGGAGCATCAGGGCCGGGAACCGGGGCGGTTCGAGGCCTACGGCTTTGACGCGGCCACCCTGCTGCTGACCCTCATGGACACCCGCCAGGCCGTCACGCGGGAGGACCTGGTCCAGGAACTCGGGCGGGTGGAGGCCTTCCCGGGCGTAACCGGCAACTTCTCCTTCGACCAGAACGGCGAGCTCAAGACCACCCCCATCCTGCTCAAGGTGGAAGGGGAGTCCTTTACGCTCGTCCGCTGACCCTCTTTCGCCTATGGCGAAAGAGGGTAGAGCAGGTGAGCAAAAGAGGAAATGAGAGCTGTTGAAACCGCTCACCTGCGGTCACCTGCTCACCTGCTCACCTCTCTGGGCCGGGTGCCATGGCCGCCCTTCGACTTCGCTCGACTCGGCCGAGCTCGTCGCGGGCTGGGCCGTGAGCCCCTCGACCTTACTCGGGGCCGTGAGCCTGTCGAACGGCTTGTCGGCCATGCAGATTTGGTCTTGGCGGCTGGCCGAGGCTTCCCGGCCGAATAATTAGCTTGACTACGAGCAATTTCCCCCGCTATCATCCGTCTTGACGATCCCCGAAAGACAGGAAATCACGCTTCGCCGGGCCATTACGCCCGAAGGGCCGGAAGGAGAAAAAATGCTTCGCCCCAAACCGAACTGGCTGAAGTCCATGTTTCCCTGGGAGCAGAAGTCGCTTCAGGTCAACGGCCGGACCATGGCCTACATCGACGAGGGCGATCCCAAGGGTCGGCCCGTGCTGCTGCTCTCCGGCAACCCCACCTGGGGGTTCCTCTACCGCGATTTCATCCCCATCCTGACCGAGGCCGGATACCGAGCCATCGCCCCGGACTGGATCGGCGCCGGCTACTCCGACCACCCCCGCGAAGACTCCGCCCTCACCCTGGCCCATCACATCGCCGACCTGGTCTCGCTCCTGGATCAGCTCCGCCTGCGCGGCTTCGTCATCGTGGGCCAGGACTGGGGCGGCCCCCAGGGCATCGGCGCCGCGCTCCAGCGCGTCGAGCGGCTCGCCGCGGCGGTCCTCATGAACACCTGGCTGTTCACCGATTACGTGGGGCAGTTCCATGCCTCGCCCATGCCCTGGACCACCTGGCACGCGCCCATCGTGGGACAATATTTCCAAAAGCTGGTCAAGGTGCTGTCCCACCGCGGCCCCACCGCGACCTCGAAGCGGGGCATCACCGAGATCGAGGGCCTGGCTTACCACCACGTCTTTGACGAGCCGGAGTCGGACGCGGTGGTGCTGACCTGGCCCCGGACAATCCCGCTAAGAGAAGGCGACCGCGGCTTTGCGGACATGGCCGCCATCCAAAGAAGGCTGCCCGAGCTGGCCGGGGTGCCCATCCTCTTGCTCTGGGCCCCGGAAGACATCGTCTTCCCCATCGAGTACGCCCGCCGCCTCAAGGAGCTCCTGCCCCACGCCGAGGGACCGATCGAATTCAACGACGCGGCCCACTTCCTCCAGGACGACCGCGGTCCGGACCTGGCCCGCGCCATCGCGGACTTTCTGAAAAACAAGGTGGAGGTGAAGTCATGAAATTCATCGCGCCATCCGCCGAAGAACTCTCTCTCCTCCGCCCCGACCCGGTGCTGATCGAGCAGGAACTTGATTGCCGGCCCGAAGTGGCCGAGGCCCTGGAAAAGGCCGTCGGCTTTCGCGCCGGGCGGGCCTACTGGCGCTCGGCCCACGACCATCTCTACGCCCTGGAACTGGCCGACCTGGGCCGCGGCCGGCCTTCCCAGGTTCGCGTCTTCGGCCATTGGGACCGGTTCGAGCCGCGGCCGCCGGAGCATGAAATCCGCCTGGACCTGGTGGACTTCTGCCTCTGGGTGGCCGAGGTCTCCCCGGGCGTGGACCCCCAGCTCGTGGACCGGCTGGCCCGCACCGGCCCCAACGCCGTGGGCCTGTCCCGGCCTCCGGGCGCGGTGATGCGCACGCCCGAGGAACGCTTCTCGAACCTGCCCGACTATCCCTACGAACCGCGCTACGTGGAGATCGAGGGCCTGCGCATGGCCTGGGTCGAGCACGGCGCGGGCGACCCGATCCTGATGCTGCACGGCGAACCGACCTGGGGGTTTCTCTACCGGCGCATGATCCCGCCCTTGGCCGAGGTCGGGCGGGCCGTGGTGCCGGACATGATCGGCTTCGGCCGCTCCGACAAGCCGGTCCAGGACAACGAGTATTCGTTCAAGTCGCACGTGCGCTGGATGCGGGCCTTTATCAAGGCCTTGGACCTTAGGCGCATCACCCTCATCTGCCAGGATTGGGGCGGACCGATCGGGCTGAGGACGCTGGCCGACATGCCCGAGCGCTTCAGCCGCGCGGTGGTCATGAACACCGGGCTGCCGGACGGCAGCGGGTTCAGCCCGGCCTTCATGGCCTGGCGACGATTCTCTCAGCAGTCCAGCGAGCTCGACGTGGCGCAGCTCGTCCGCGGGACCTGCCGCCGGAAGCTGACCGACGCCGAGGCGGCCGCCTACGGAGCGCCCTTTCCTTCCCGCGACTACCAGGCCGGCGCCCTGCTTTTTCCGCGCCTGGTGCCGATCCGGCTGGACCATCCCGGCGCCTACGACGACCGCGTGGCCATCCGGACGCTGAAAACCCTGAACCTGCCGGTGCTCCCGGTCTTTGCCGCGGGCGACGCCATCACCCGTGATGCCGAGGCCGTGGTGCGGTCCATGTTCAAGAACGTGTCTCCGACCGTCACCATCCAGAACGCCGGTCACTTCATCCAGGAGGACGCCGGCGAAGAGGTGGCCGGCCACATCCGCCGCTGGATGGAAGCAGCCGGCGGCTGAACGGCTCCCGCTTTAAAAAAAAGAGGGCCCGGCGATCGGGCCCTCTTTTTTGTGAATGTTGCTTGGTCTCTTAGTCTAGACTCTCGAAGATGGTCGTGGCACCCTGGCCGGCGCCGATGCACTGGGTGCACAGGCCGTAGCGCTTGCCGCTGCGCTTGAGCTCGTGGCAAACGGTCATGACCAGACGGCAGCCCGTGGCGCCGATGGGATGGCCGATGCCGATGGCGCCGCCATTCACGTTCACCTTCTCTTCGGGAATGCCCACTTCCTTGAGCGTCGGAATGACCTGGGCGGCAAAGGCCTCGTTGAACTCGACCCGGTCGATCTGATCGGGCTCGAGGCCGGCGTGGCGCAGGGCCTTCTTGGTGGCGACCACCGGGCCGATGCCCATGATCTGCTGCTTCACGCCGCCGTTACCCCAGGCGATCACGCGGGCCAGCGGATCAAGACCGAGCCGCAAAGCCTTTTCCTCGGCCATGACCAGCACCGTGGACACGCCGCTGTTCGTCGGGCAGGAGTTGCCGGCCGTGATGCGGAGTTCCTGGTTGCCATAGCTGACGATGCCTCGCACCGGAGGCAGCTTGGCCAGACCTTCCATGCTCGTGTTGCCCCGCAGGCTCTCGTCCTGGTCGAAGACGATCTTCTTGCCGATCTCGCCCTCGACCCAGTTTCCGTTCTCGTCAAAGACCGGATCCTCGATCTCGAGCGGAATGACCTCGTCCTTGTAGGTGCCCTTCTTGTAGGCCGCGGCCAGTTTGTGCTGGCTCCTCATGGAGAACGCGTCCAGTTCCTCCCGGGTCAGGTTGTACATCTCGACCACGTTCTGGGCGGTCTGCACCATGCTGGCCCAGGGCGGGGAGTCCAGAACCCAGTCCGGGATGGGCACCGAGAAGTACTCGTAGTGATCCGGCGGCAGGTTCCGCTGTTCCTTGGTGACTTTAGAGGCGGGGTTGGGCAGCTTGTTCACGCGGGTGATAGCCGGGCCGGAGCCGCGGCCGCCGCCCATGACCCGGGTCATGCGCTCGGCGCCAAGGGCGATCCCGCAGTCATACTCGCCCAAGGCGATGGCCATGGCGATGCGGTGAAAGGTCTCCATGCTCGAGGCGCAGTGCCGGTTGGACATAAAGTTCGGGGTCTCGAAGGGCAGGCCGGCCAGGCGGGAGATGTTGTTAAGGCCCATGATTTCCGGAGCGTCGCCGCCGTGTCCGATGCCGAAGTCCTCGATCATCCACGGGGTTACCTTGGGGTTGCGCTTGAACAATTCCCGGACGAGAATCGCGCCGATATCGTCCATGCGCGTGGCCTCGAGCTTCCCCCGACCGCCGCGCGCGAACGCGCACCGAACCCCATCCACAACCACTACATTTCTAACCTTCATCGAATCCACCTCGTTTCTTCAGGTTGTCTCCCGAAGGAGAAAGTAAATGGTACCAATTTGACCCAACCCGCTGCTTAAGTAAAAAAACAGCGGTCGGGTGTCAAGTAAAAACACGGAGGCCGCTGCCCGGGCCGCTCATATGCGGTCAGTATTATCCTAGAGTTCGTCCGGGAAGGCAAGCAAAACCGCAAGCTATTGACAAAACAGGGGCCGCGTGAATAATGGGTTCCAGGACGCCAGGAGGTTGTCATGCCCATTTATGAGTTCAGGTGCCTGTCCTGCCGGGACATCTTCGAACTGCTATTTCTCTCCGAAAACGACAAGAAGGAAATGCGCTGCCCCCACTGCGGCGGCGAGGAACTGGAGCGGGTGCTCAGCGTGACGAACTACGCCAGGGGCGCCTCTTCCCGAGAGCCGCAGGTCTCCACCTCCACCACCTCCTGCGGCGAAGGCGCCTGCGGCACCATCGAAATCCCCGGGGGTTCTGATTGAAACCCCTCCCTGGATCGCCGGCAACAGGCCTTTTTAAAATCCCATCCGCCTAGGTAACCACCGCTCACCAGCCCGCGCCGTTCAAAGCCGGCCGAAAAACTCCGCCACCCGGCGCTTGTCACGGGTGAGCGGGCTGTTCGGCAGCGAACGCAGGAACATCTTGCCATAACCCCGGTTCACCAGCCGCGCGTCCAGCACGGCCAAAAGCCCGCGGTCCGTCTGGGTGCGAAGCAAACGCCCCAGCCCCTGCTTGAGGCTGATGACCGCCTCGGGCACCTGGTAGGCGAAAAACGGGTCCTGACCTTCCTCTCGCAGCCTTTCCAGCCGGGCCTTGATCAAAGGCCGGTCCGGCGGGGCGAAAGGCAGCTTGTCGATGATCACGGCCGACAGGTTTTCGCCCGGCACGTCCACCCCTTCCCAGAAACTCTGCGTGGCGAAAAGCACCGAGCCGGCCTGGGTCCGGAAACGGTCCAGCAGGGCGGAGCGCGGCGCCTCCCCTTGGATGAGGCAAGGCCAAGGCAGGCGGCCCAAGAGCCGCTCGGACACGTAGCGCAGGTTCCGGTAGGAAGTGAACAGGACAAAGGCCCGGCCCCGGGAAAGGGCCAGCAAGGCTTCGATCTCCTGGGTCAGGGCTTCCGGATAGTCGGCGTGCTGGGGCGGCGGCATGGAGCCGGGGACGTAAAGCAGCGATTGGCGCTCGAAATCGAAGGGGGACGGCACGACCAGGCCCTCGATTTCGGGCAGAAGGCCGAGCCTTTCCTTGATGTGATCGAAGACGCCGTTCGTGGCCAGGGTGGCCGAGGTGAAGACCAGCGGCAGGCCCGGCCGGTAAAGCCGTTCCCGAAGGAGCGGGCCGACGGCGATGGGCGAGGCCCTGAGAAAAAGCCCGCCCTTGCGGCGTTCGGCATAGTAGACGTAGCTTCGGTCCCGGCCTTCGAGAATGAAATCCAGGTCGTGGCCGACGGCCCTCGCCCGCTCGGGCAGCCCCTCCAGGGCCTCCTCCTTGGCGGCCCGCGCTTCGAGAAGCGAGGCCAGGCGGCCCATCTGGGCCGACAGCCGGAGGCCGAAGGCCCTGAGCTCGTCCATGACCGGCCCGCCGTCGTCGGTCCAGAGTTCGAACTCCCCCTCCTCGGCGAAGAAGCGGAGAGCCAGGGCGTCGGCCTGGTGCCTGAGCCAGGTCAGGAGCTGAACCAGTTCCGGGCCGGCCCCGCCGGCTTGTCGAAGCGCGGCCTCGACGTCCCGCCGGAGCTCGTTCAGCCGCCAGGAGCTGACGGCCAGGCCGAAATACTGGGTGGCCACCTCCTCGACCTGATGGGCCTCGTCGAAGACGGCGGCCTCGTAGTCGGGGATGACCTCGCCGTGGCCTGACCGCCGGACGGCCAGGTCGGCCATGAAGAGATGGTGGTTGACCACGACCAGGTCGGCCTCGGCCGCGGCGCGCCGGGCCCGCTGGAGAAAACACTCCCCGTGCTCTGGACATTTGCCGCCCAGGCACTGTTCGGCCGAGGCGGAAAGGTCCGACCAGGTGGTGAAATCCTCGGGCAGTTCGGCCAGGGTGGCGCGGTCTCCGGTGGTTGTGGTCTCGGCCCACCGCGTCAAGGCTTCGAGATAGAGGGCCTCCCCGGGCGTCTGAAAAATCGGCTCCCGCAGAAAGGTCTTGAACCGCCGGAGGCAAAGGTAATTCTCCCGCCCCTTGAGCGCGGCCGCCTTGAATCCGCCGCCCAGCCAGCGCTGAATAAAAGGAATGTCCTTTTCGAAAATCTGTTCCTGGAGATTCTTGGTGCGGGTGGAAACCACGGTCTTGCGGCCGCAAAGCAGCGCGGGCAGAAGGTAGGCCAGTGTCTTGCCCGTGCCGGTCCCGGCCTCGACCAGGGCCACGTCCTCGAGGCAGAAGGCCCCGAGCACCTTTTCGGCCATGGCCAGCTGGCCCGGCCGGCGCTCGTAACCCGGCCAGGTTTGAGCCAGACTCCCGCCGGGTCCAAGCAGGGCGCGGAGCCGCTCGAGCCGGCTGGAAAACAAAGAGGAGACCCGCGCGCTCAGAGTTCCTTCTCGCTTCTGGCGGATGGCGCACGGCCCTGGGCCGGCTCCGGGCCCGCCTCCCTTTCGATCGCGCCGGGCCTGACCCCGCCCTCCTTGAAGCAGAGGCGGACGGCGCCCGGCGCGTTTTCGCCGACCACGGCGCCGGTGTGCTCGTTGACGAAGGCGAAGGTCACGCCGGCCGGAATCCGGAATTCGCGCACCGGCTGGTTTTTCAGCATGGCGCTCATAAAATCCTGAAAGATGGGCACGGCGGCCCGGCTGCCGGTCTCGCGGTCGCCCAGGCGCTTCATGTCGTCATTCCCGACCCAAACCCCGGTCAGGATCTCCGGCGTGAAACCCACGAACCAGGCGTCCGCCAGATCGTCGGTGGTGCCGGTCTTGCCGGCGAGCGGCCGGCCCAGGGCCTGAAGCTGGGTGGCCGTACCATACTGCACCACGCCCCGCATCATGGACAGCATGACGTAGGCCGTCTCCGGGCTGATGACCTGCTCCCGCTGGGGCGTCATCCGCTCCAGAACCCGACCGTAGCGGTCTTCGACCCGCGTCACGAAAATCGGCTCGATTTTTTCGCCCAGCCTGGCCAGCGGCGTATAGGCCGTGACCAGCTCCTCGAGGGTGACGGCCGAGGTCCCCAACGCCAGCGAAAGGTTCGGGGAGAGCGGCGAGGTGATGCCCATGCGGCGGGCATATTCGAGCACGGGCCTGAGCCCGATCCTCTGCAACAGCTTCACGGTCACCACGTTCCGGGACTTGGCCAGGGCCATGTGAAGCATGGTCGGGCCGAGAAAGGCATCGTCGTAATTCTGCGGACTCCAGCGCCTCATGTGCACGGAGTCGTAGAAGGTCAGCGGCGAGTCGATGATGATGGAGGACGGCGTGAAGCCGTGATCCATGGCGGCCGTGTAGATGATGGGTTTGAAGGCGGACCCCGGCTGCCGACGGGCCTGGACGGCCCGGTTGAACTGGGACTGCCTGAAGTCCCGGCCGCCGACCATGGCCTTGACCTCGCCCCGCTCCAGATCGATGCACAGCAGCGCGGCCTGGGCGGCGGTCTCCTGTTCCAAGGTGAAGTCCCATTGTCCGCTGGGCGGGTTCTGCTTCGAGGCCCGCGCCGAGACGACGGCGCCCTGGGGAAACACCTGATCCACGGGCTTGCCTTGCGGCAGGGCCCAGGCCAGGTCCGCGGGGCTGATAAAACCCTCCGCCGAACCGACCCGAAGAAGCAGGCCGCGGCCGTTCGGACCATACCCGGTCACCACGGCCTGGGTCGTGAGCCCGTTCTCGAGCGGATGCCGGGCCAGGGCCGCGGTCTGCTTGGCCAGAAAGTCCGGCATTTCAGCCCGGGCCAGGAGGTCAAGCGGGCCGCGGTAGCCGTGCCGACGGCTCAGGTCCCGAAGCCCGCACGCGACCGCCTCCTGCGCCGCCTGCTGCGCCTCGACATCGACCGTGGTGTAGACCCTGAGCCCGTCGTTGTAAAGCCGCTGGGCTCCATAGCGCTGTTCGAGCATGCGCCGCACGTGCTCGGTGAAGTAGGGAGCCAGGGTCTGGTTGAGGTCGGCCCGGTCCTTGAGAACGATCTTTTCGGCCAGGGCTCTCGCCGCCTCTGCCTCGGTGATAAACCCGGCCTCGACCATCTGCCGCAGGGTGTATTCCTGCCGCTGGCGCGCCTGCTCCGGGTGGGCGTACGGCGAATAACGGCTGGGCGCCTGGGTCAGGCCGGCGATCAGGGCGGCCTGGGCCAGGGTGAGCTGCTCGACGTGCGCGCCGAAATAGACCTGGGCCGCCGCTTCCACGCCGTAGGCGCCGTGGCCCAGGTAAATCTGGTTGAGATACAGAAAAAGAATCTGCTCCTTGGTCAAGTGACTGTCGAGGCGGTAGGCCAGGATCGCCTCCCGGATTTTGCGCGCGAACGACTTTTCCGGGCTGAGCAAAAAAGTGCGCGTGACCTGCTGGGTGATGGTGCTCCCGCCCTGCACGATCCGGCCGGCCCACAGGTTTTTCCACAAAGCCCGGACCACGCCCTCCAGGTCGATGCCCTGGTGGGTGAAGAAATGATGATCCTCCGCAGCCAGGAAGGCCTTGACCACCTGGGGCGGGATTCTCCCCAGGGGAACGACGATGCGGTACTCCTGGCTGAACTCGCCGATGACCCGGCCGTCGTCCGCGTAGAAGTAGGTCACGGTCTTGGGTTCGTAGCGCCGCAGGCTGTCGATGGAAGGCAGGTCTCGGCTGAAATGACGAAAGACGAGGAAAAGCGTGAGCGCGCTGGCCGAAACCCCAAGGATCAGCGTCAGGGCGAGGACCAGGAAAAAGGCGGAGAGGGTACGTCGCCGGGCGCGAGGCGGCCGTCGGACCGTCCTTGGGGGGGCGGATGTTCGTACATCTTGTTTCATCGTGCGACCAGGCCGGAAATCTTGGCGGATTTCAGGCGTAAATTAAAATGATATACCCTGGCGGCCGGACGTCAACCGAAAAAAACAAGGTCGGGACAGCGCCGGCTCCCCCGAGAACGCCTGGCGCGGGGAACCCTCGTGCGCGGCATGACCGTGGGCGCGAATACATTCCCGATTTGTCATTTTGGCGGAAGCCGGAATCCAATCTTCGTAAAACCCATGCGCGCAGGCCGCGGTATCGGGCAGGCACGGAGGCCTGCCCCTGCTTTGCCCCACTCCCAACGCCCGCCAGTCGGCTCCGGCCGAGCGTTCGAACGCGGGCCGGGCCGGCTTCACCTCAGCCCGGCCTGCTTTTCAAGAGAAAAAGGGCCGGGCCATTGACAATCTTAATCCCCGTGATAGAACCATAACGTAGAAGTGAGGTTTTTTTATGGGAGGCCATATGAGATATTTAGGAGCCATTGGGGTCGCTGCGTTATGTGGCTTTTTTACGCTGGCCGCGTTTGCGGCTTCCTATAGCGTAAAAATGGATTATTATGCAGATCCAGCCGACTTGCTGAAGAAAGCCCAGGATTTTACAGTCTATGCCTATTTCGGTCCGAAGAATCCCAACCAAGACATTTATGGATTGGTCTTGGACCCCAAAAATGACAATTTCGAAATCGGTGTAAAGACCCCTCCCGAGAAAGACAAACGATACGATTTTTACTGGGATGTCCCAGACGAAAAAACACTAGAATCTCTTACCAAGGAGATAAAAACGCATGGAAAGGACTGGTATTTATATAACATCAGAGATGCCCAAGGCTCGATCGTCGGCTATCTAATCAGCCCCCTTTTCAGCAATTTATATCTCCATGTGGAAGGCGGTAAATATATCATAGACGAATTCAGAAGGCCGGACAGCTTTCATTTATACAAAGATGAGGGATGGCGCAACTAGCCGCTCTGCGTTGGCGAGAGCCAAGGAAAACCTATCCTATTTGATTCAAGCTTAGACTCGTCCGTGAATATCGATTCTTGGCCGGACCTCTAATTTTGATCATAAATTCTGTTGTTGCATAGCGATGGGAAATTGAGCATTTCCGGTCCTCATGGAATGGCACTATTGACGTTTAGACAGATTGGAAAAAAGCAGCACACCGATTCGTCATTCCGGCGAAAACCAGAAACCAGTTTTCATAATATCCATAAGTAATGAGAAGTCGTGGCGGGCAGGCACAAGGGCCGGGACTTAGGAGCCTGCGGCCCTTCACCCCTTGGTTCTTTCTGAGGGGCACCTTGCCACGCGCCCTGCGCTTCGACACAAGGCGCCGAGGTTCTATATTTTGGATTCCGTCCTTTACCAGAATGATGGTTGCTCGGGATTGGCAGACCGCGAGGGCACGTGCAACGTGGTCCAACATACCCCGATCCCGGAATGTGCCCGTCAGAGCGGGTTTTATCAATCCCCCCTACCCGCCGCGCCTCGTACTACCTACTTTCGCACTTTATTTTGAGGCGGGGCGGTGCAGCGGGGCGTTTATGGCCGCGTGGGCCGCTTCCATGACCGTTTCGGAGAGGGAGGGGTGCACGTGGATGGTTTCGGCCACGTCGGCCGCGGTGGCGCCGAGCCGGAGGGCCAAGGTCGCCTCGGCGATGAGGTCGGTGGCCTGCGGGCCGATGATGTGCACGCCCAGGAGTTTCCCGCTTTCGGCCTCGGACACGATCTTGACCTGGCCGGCGATTTCGCCCAGGGTCTGGGGTTTGCCCAGGCCCCGGAAAAGGAAAATATCGGCGCGGACGTTCAAACCGCGGGACCTGGCCTCGGGTTCGGTCAGCCCCACATCGGCCATCTCCGGGGTGGTGAAGATGCCGGACGGCACCGCGTCATAGTCCATGCGCCGCTTTCCGCCCAGGCAGTTTTCCGCGGCTACGAGCGCCTCGGCCGTGGCCACATGGGCCAGCATCATTTTCGAGGGACCCAACAGGTCGCCGATGGCGTACACGCCCGGCACGTTGGTCTCCATATGTTCGTCGGCCGTGACCCAGCCCCGCTCGTCGGTCCCGACGCCCAGGCGATCCAGTCCCAGTCCGTCCGTGGCGGGCCCACGGCCGATGGAGACCAGGATGCGCTCGGCGTTTATAACCGTTTCCCGACGGTCCCGCTCGGTGGGGTTTTCCAATAAGGGGGACGGCCCCAGGATTGCTCGGACCCGGTTTTCGCCCTCGGGTTCGAGGCGGACCACGGTCCTGTTCAGGTGAAGGGCGATCTTGTTCTTCTTCATCTCCCGCTCGAGCACCCGGCTCGAATCCGGGTCCACGCCGGGCAGGCTCACCACGCGGCCGAGCGCCTCGACTACGGTCACGCGGCTGCCTAGCTGAGAGAAAATGAAGGCGAACTCGACCCCGATCACGCCGCCGCCCACGATGAGGATGTCCTCGGGAATGGTCTCGAGGCAGAGGGCGTGGTCCGAGTTCAGGATGCGGCTTCCGTCGGTCGTAAGTGCGGGGAGGTCCGCGGGCCGGGAGCCGGCGGCCAGGATGAGCTTGTCGCCCGGGATTTCCAGGAGTGGGCCGTTTTTAGGCTCGACCCGGACCCGGTCCGGGGCCAGCACCTCGGCCGATCCTTCCACGAGACGGACCTTGTAGCTGTCCAGGATTTTCTTGACGCCGGCGACCAGGGTCTGGACGATCTTGTCCTTGCGGTCCCGGATGGCGGCCATGTCCGGCCGGACCCGGCCTTCGAGCACCAGGCCGAATTCGGACAGCCGGCCGGCCAGGGCCATGGCGTCGGCCGAGGCTTTCAGGCTTTTGGTGGGGATGCAGCCCCGGTTCAGGCAGGTGCCGCCCAAGGCCTCCCGCTCGATCAGTGTGACCTCGGCTCCGAGCTGGGCCGCGCGGATGGCGCCGATGTACCCGCCCGGCCCGGCGCCGACGATGGTGATCCTCTCCGGCATTTTCCACCCCTCGTGCTTGAGATGCGGCCGCCCGAACCGCCGCCCGCGCATTGTACCAAACCTTTGGATTTTCCAGAAGCGGACGCGAGCAGGATTTCAAGACAGAGACGCGGCCCTCTCGTGCGGGCCGCTGGTGCGGATCTGCCCGGGCTCTGGCGACCCCTTCCCTCTCCAAAAGGGGCCCGCGGGGAAAAATCCCCCGTGACTCATCAAAAATTCCCCACGGACTCATTCTTGGGCTAGCATGAAGCCCTTAAGGATTGCGGCAAAAACGCCCAGGCCCCGCCATGAGGGCGGGGCCTGGCCTGGGTGGTACGATGGGGCTGATCAGCCTAGGGTGGAGGGCTCTCCTCCTCCAGCCCCAGCCTCATCTTCACTCCGATGGATTTGTACTTTTCCACTTCGATAAGCTGTTTGAGTTGTTCTACTCTCTTGATATCATCCAGGGAGTACTGACGACGGTTCGTGTCGGTGCGCTGGGGCTGAAGATAAGCGCTAAACTCCTTTTCCCAATACCTGAGCGTGGTTTTTTTCACACCCGTTAGTTTGGAAACCTGGTCGATCGTTAGTAGAACCTGCTGCATGACCTCGTTGGGCTTCATGTATCCTCCCTCGGACAAGCGTTTCTCGACACGTCTCGAACTCCCAGCCTATTCCCTTACATTCTTTATCGGCTCCTTTCATAAAATGTTTAAAAGAATTTGAGCTAAACAGCTCTCATCCGCGAGTTTGCCTTGCCACCTTCCAAGCCTCGATAAACACCTCCTGACCTTACTTCACCTATCGGTCAAAAGACCTCATCGCTTAAATCATTTTTTTGGATTTCAGGTGAATATTTTAGTAACGTGGGCGTTGCTCGAGGAGGAAGGAGGGCGCGCCTATGCTCCGCTGCGACAAATGCGGGCTCGTTTTCAGTCCCGGCCAGCTCAGGTACGGGGTCACAATCGAGCTGACCTCGCTGTTCGACGGGTACATCCCGGAAGCCGAGGGCGATCTCGAGGAAGAACTGGCGCGGGTCCTCGAGACCCTGCGAAAGCAGGACCCGGCCGAGGCGGCCAAGGACGTGGCTCAATCCATCTCCCTGGTCCTCTGCCGCCCATGCCGGAACCGATTCGTGAGGGATTGGGACGTGGCCGGGTCTGAAACGCGCCACTAAAGGCGATCGCCGGGAGAAAAAACCCGTTGCCAGTCGGAGAGGACGATGCCGGGCGTCTCCCATTCCCTCCGGTCGTAGAATTCCTCGATGATTCGGCCCGCCTGGGAGACCGGTTTTCCCGAGAGCGCCTCCTCCAGCCGCCGAAGCCCCTCTTCCGGGTAGCAGAAGAAATCCCCGGAGATGGACACCTGCCCGAAACGCCCTTCCCGATCCTCGTAGGTGAGCCGGATCAGGCCACCAATGGCCTTGTGCAGGCGCGAGACCACGCTCACGCCCTCCCGGATTCTGACCTGGCGGTCGGCCAGCCGCCTGCCTTTCCCGTACAGCCAGTCGCGGCCGGTCATGCGAGCGGCCAGGGCCTTCATCTCGTTTTGGAGCGCCTCGGTCGGCTCGGCCGGGACCAAGGGACCGAGCAGCTTTCCGAACTCCTCGACCAGCAGTCCGTTCAATCTCTCTTCGTTCAGCCAGGAGGCCTGGTCATCGCCTAATTCACGCCGAAGCGTGGTCAGATTGTCTTTCAGGGTCTGGTGGACGTGGTCGCGGAACTTCTCGTCCGGTACCTTGAGCACCCGGGCCATGCTCTGGTAATCGAAATCCAAGATCAGGTTACCGACAAAGACGATCGAGTCGCCGATTTCGCCCACGCCGGTCCCGGCGATCTTGCGGCCGCGGACGATCACATCGTTGATGGGCCTCCGCTCGGCCGGCACGCCGACGCGGCGGTAGGTCTGGATCACGGGCTCGAGGAACTTGCGGTAGAAGGCCTCTTTTTTTCTGGGGACCGCGGGATGGTCCCGGCCAAGGATGAGCTGATAAAAAAACTGGTTGCCGTCCAGATAAACCGCGCCACCCCCGACCTCCCGCCGAAATACAGGCAAATTTCGCTCCTGGCAATAGGCCAGGTCCACCTCTTCTTCCAGGTCCTGGTGGTATCCGAGACAGACGTAGGGGGTGCTGGGCGAGACCAGGCACAGGGCTTCCTCGTTTTGCCGAGCCAGGGTGTGGTAGAGAAGCTGAGAATCCAGCCAGGGCACTTTACCTAGATTATATAATTTCATAATTTCAATATCTTATAAATATAAATTAAAGTATAAACTTAATTTTCTAGAGCCCCGAAGACCAGCTCGGTCAGGTCCATGACCTTAAGCTCGGCCTCCCTGCGCCGCACCGCGGCCGTGATCGTGCGCACGCACTGCTGACAGGCGGTGGCCACCACCTGGGCGCCGGTGGCCAGAATCTCGTCCACCTTCTGGTCGGCGATGCGGGCGGTCAGTTCGGGGTCGAACATCTCCAGACTCCCGCCCCCGCCGCAGCAGCGGCAGTTCTCGCGGTTTTTGGCCAGTTCCACGAACCGCACACCGGGCAAGAGCCGGAGGACCTGCCTGGGGGCTTCGTATACGCCGGCCGAGCGTCCCAGGTCGCACGGGTCGTGGTAGGTGACGGTGAGGTTCAGCGGTTTCAGGGGCAAGAGGTCACCCGCGAGCGCCTCGGCCAACCACTGGGAACTGTGGGCCAGCTCGAATTCGGGCGGATAATGCTCCCTCCACATCTGAAAGCAGGTGGGACAGGCGAACAGGACCTTCCGCGCCCCACGGCCGCGCACGGCCTCGATATTGTGCGCGATCAGCTCCTGGGCCAGCTCGCCCTGCCCGGCGCTGATCAGGGGATATCCGCAACACCACTCGTGCGACCCGAGGAGCGTGAAAGAAGCGCCGGCCCGGGTCATGATCCGGGCCAGATGCCCGGGTATCTTCTGGGCCAAGGGATAGTAGGCGGCCACGCAGCCGGTGAAATAGACCATCTCGGCCTGGGCCCGGATGAAGCCGTCCGCGGGTGGTTCGTCCAGGTCCTCCACCCATTCGGCCCGCTCTTCGTTGTCTTCGGCAAAGACGTTGTGGCTCTCCTTCAGGTTCTCGCGAATCCGATCCGCCTTTTCCGGGTAGGCCCCCTGCCGCACCAGGTCCTGGCGCAGGGAAAACCACAACTCCTTGAGCTCGATGCCCACCGGGCAGGCCGCCTGGCAATGCCCGCATAGGGTGCAGCGAAAGACCGTCTCCGCGTAGGCGTTGAGCTGCTCGGCCGGCACCTCCCGACGGCCCAGAAGCCTGCCGAGCAGACCATGCCGGCGCCTGAGCAGCCGCCTGAGCTCGGTCAGCCGGTAGAGCCCGGAGAGGCGGCCTTGACCGGAGCCGGAGACCGCCGGGCAGACGTCGGCGCAGATGCGGCAGCCGGTGCAGGCCGCAGTCTGGATCAAGCGGCTGAAGTCGTAATCCAGGCGCACCATGCCCTATTCCTTGGCGTAACGCTCAATGTCGGCCTTGATCCAGGCCTCCACGGCCGCGGGACCGTGAATGAGCCGCTCGAGCTCGGCCATGTCGTCCGGCCGGATTTTGTACATCCAGCCCGCGCCATAGCAGTCCTCGTTGATCAGACCCGGCTTGGTCTCCAGGGCCTCGTTAGAGGCCATCAGCTCGCCGTTCACCGGCGCGTTGATCTTGCCCAACCACTTGCCGGACTCCACCTTGGCGAACTTTTTCCCGGCCGCCAGCCGCTTGCCTTCGGTCGGCAACTGGACATAGACAATCGGGCCGGCCAGTTTCTGCGCGAAATCGTCCATGCCGACCACCAGCAGCCCGCCCTCGGGCCTGACCCAGTAGTGATTTTCCTCGTAATACAACTCATCCGGCAGGGTATAGCCTTCGACAATCACCTTTTATCCTCCTTGTCGGCTCCGGCGCGGCGGGCAGCGCCAAGCGCCAGGGAAAGCGGCGCCAGAACAAAATGCAACATGCGGCCAAACGGCAGATAGGCCACGAAAAGGCCGGTCACTACAAAATGAACGTACCAGATCACCGAATGGTAGTAAGGCAGCCGCACCAGGCCGCCCAGCAGCCGGCCAAGCTGGGACCCGATAAAAGCGTACCCCTTATCGTCGAAATTCCCAGCCATGGCCAGACGAAACCCCTCGACCATGAAACCCGAGACGAGCAGCAGGGCCAGCAGGCCGATGCCCACCCAATCGGGCGGCGGCAGGTCCGGGACCTGCTTCGAGCCGGCCAGAAGCCGGCGCCCCATGGCCAGGACCGCGCCAGCCAGCATCATCCCGCCGCTGAGGTCGAACAGGAAGGCGGTCAGAGGGTGGCTCGCGTCCAGAAGGACCCAGGTCACAGGCCACCGAGGCGCGGTTAGCGAGGCCAGAAGCCCGACCAGTCCCCAAACGAATCGGAAAAGGATGGGGTAAAAAATCAGCCCGTGGATGAGCCAACGCCCCAGCGAATTTTTTATCAGGCGGCGGCCCAGAACCGCATCCAAGACCAGGGCGCTCGCCACCGCCCAAACCGCTTTCCCGAGCGGCGCCGGACGATGTTCAGACTCCCCGGGCGCCCGCGAACCGGCCGAGGCCCGCCAAAAAAGACCCCCCAAACCGGCCAGGCCCAACACGAATATCGCCAGCGCGGCCAGAGTCACCGGATGACCGGCCGAGAGGGTGGCAACGTGACAAGGCGCGCAGAGGATGCTCTTGGGAGGCAGGACCCAGGCCGTGGCCCCCAGCCGATTTCCCGAATGGTGGCAGCGAATGCAACCGGCCTGGCCCTGGAATGACACCAGGCCGTGCACATCCAGGTCCGACTCCGCCTCCCGGGTTCGCAGACCCACGATCCACCCGGTCCGCTCCCGACGGGTCGGGACCAGGCCGGCCATGTGGCAGGCCTCGCATGTGACGCGCGCATGAACCTCGTGGGCGGTCTTGGCGTCGTGAGGGGCGTGGCAGACCCGGCAATCCTGGCGCTCCTGGCTCGAATGCCTGAAGCGGGCCGACTCCGAATGACAGGCCAGGCAGTTCATGCGGCCATGGGCGGTCAGTTTCAGGGCCGTGAGATCGATTTTCCCGACCGCCACCGCGACCCCGCCTTGCTCCCCTTGCCCGTGGCAGGAGAGGCAGATGATCGGGTACGCCGGTTCTTTGGCGTCCATGGTCCGGTGGCAGGACAGACAGGCCGAGTCCTCCGCGGCCGGGGCCGGAAGTTCCGTCTTGCGGTCGTGACAGGCGGCGCACTGTTCCCCCACCGGCCGGTTCGGATCGAGGCGGCCGGCCAAGGCCTTTTTTTGCTCGGCGCCAAGTAAGGTGTGGGGGTCGTGGCAGGTCAGGCAGGACAGCAGGCTTTTACGGGGCAGGTCGCGTCCGCCGTGCCGGCCTTGGGATAAATCCTCGGCCACGCCGGGGTGGCAGGAGAGGCAGACCTCATGATCGAAAAACGAGGCGAGGTTGCGGTTCACCACGGCGGGGTCCGGGTGGGCCTGACTGGACCGGTCGTGGCACGTGGTGCAGGAGAGTTCGCGGTGGGCCGAGGCGTGATATCGGGCCGGATCGATGAGCCACCCTCCTTCGGCCGAGACAGGACCGAAGAGGACAAATGCCAGAGCGGCCGCTGTGAACAGGAGGCCGATCCGAACGGGCTTCTTCATCCGGCCGGACAAGGCACGCTCAACGTCGAGGCAGGTACAGGGCCCAGCCCAGGGCGTTCTGGGCGGCCATGACCAAAGCCTCGGAAAAGGTCGGATGCACGGCCAGAGACCGGGCCAGGTCCTCGGCCGTGGTCTCGAGCTGCAAGGCCTGCGCCGCCCCCCAGATCAGCTCCGTGGCCCGGCCGCCCACCAGGTGAACCCCCAGCACCTCCCCGTACCGGCCGTCCACCACCACCTTGGCCGCGCCGTCCAATTCGCCGTACGACAGGGCCAGGCCGTTGATGGACATCGGAAAATCGCCGGTCTCCACCTCGTAGCCCTCCGCCTCGGCCGCCTCCTCGCTCAGCCCCACCGCAGCGGCCTCGGGGAGGGTGAAGATGCCCCGCGGCACCAGGCGCGAACGAAAGACGCTGCTCACGCCCATGGCGTTCTCCGCGGCCACGACCCCCATGACCGTGGCGGCGAAGCTGAGCATCCACCCGCCGGTCACGTCGCCGACCGCATAAATGTTGGGGATATTCGTCCGCTGATACCTGTCCACCTCGATCTCTCCGCCGCCGCCGAGACGAACGCCGGTGGACTCGAGACCGAGTCCGGCCGAGTTGGGCCGCCGGCCGGCCGTCAGGACCCGGTCCACGGCCACGGCCTGCTCTTTGGAGCCGGACAGCAGGGCCTCGAAACCTGTTGCGGCCCGCTTCACGCTTTTCAGGGTCGTCCTGGGGACCAGTTCGACGCCCTGGTCCCGCAAGGCCTGGCCCAGCCGCTGCCCCACGTCCCCGTCCTCCTCGGGCAGAATTCGGGGGGTGCCGAAGGCCAGGGTCACCTTGGTGCCCAAGGCATTGAGCACGGCGGCCGTCTCGACCTCGATGTGCCCGCCGCCAACCACCAGCACCGCGCCGGGAAGGGCGGTCATCTGGTAGACCTGATCCGCGGTCAGGAGCGCGGCTTCGAGGCCCGGAATCTCCGGGGCGACGGTCGCGGCGCCGGTGGCCAGGATCACCTGCCGGGTCTCGAGCTTTTTGCCGTCCACGGCCACCGTTTGCGGATTCTCGAGTTGGGCGCGTCCCACGATGACCTCGATCTTGTTCTGGCTGAGCAGGCCGGCCATGCCCATGCGCACGTCACCGGACACGCCTTCCTTCCGCGCCACGATGCGGGCCAGATCCAGGCCTTCAAAGGCCGCCTTCACGCCGAATTCGGCCATGGCCGCCAAGCTTTGCTTGAAAAAGGCCGCCCGCGCCCAAACCTTGGACGGCAGGCAGCCCCGGTTGACACAGGTGCCGCCGATCTCGGCGGCCTCGACCATGGCCACTCGTCCGCCGAGCTGAGAGGCGCGGATGGCCGCGGCATACCCGCCCGGGCCGCCGCCGATCACGATCACGTCATACATCATCATCCCTCACCAAGAGACCATGGCAGAACTCCGGCTCTCCGCCGAACTCGTCGCTTTCCTCGACTTCGACTCGGAATCCTCTTGTTTTGCAACGGTCTCGCAAAGGTTATCGAACACCCTCAAACGCCGGCTTGGGACCTCGGGACGCGGCCCACCCATGAGAAGAGGCCTCCTCCGCGGGCGGTCCGGCCAGGAAGAGACAGTCCCTCGCGGCGCAGCGCAGGGCCTGGGTAAGATCGATGATCCAGGGGCCCTGGGGATTGAGTTTGACGACCAGGTTTTCGCCGGGAGGCTTGCTGATCTCACGCTCGCCGTCCAGGGCGATGACCGCGGTCTTTTCGGTGATGGGCATGGGTTGGGTGGACTCGAAAACCTGGTAGGAAGCGATAGGCACCCAATGCACGAGGCCCGGGGCGATGGGCGCCTTGACCTTGATCTGGCCGGGACCGATGCGGATATAGAGGCCCCGGCCCGAACGGGGCGGCATCGGAGCAAGATACCCGCCCAGGGAGGAGAAACCGATGTTGCCGGGGTCGGCCTGGGTAAGGAACACCTCTTTCAGCGTGGACACGTCCCAAATGGCCCGGGCGGCCACGAAGTTCAGCGAGGAGACAACCACGTCCACGAGGGCGATGTCCACCAGCTCCTCGTCCCGCCAGAGTTCCAGCCGAGGCGCCCGGAGGACCATCCCCTCCAGGTCTGGATATTTCTGCGCGACCACCCCGGCCGCCATGCCGGCCAGCGTGCCTTCCACCATGTGCGAGAAGACGTTGTTCGTGCCCGTGGCGATGGACACGAGCGGCGTCTCCCGGCTGGCCTTGGCCACGACGCGGTTCGTGCCGTCGCCACCCAGCACGATCACGCAAGCCACGCCCAAGGCGTTCATCAGACCGGCCGCGCGTGTCGAGTCTTCCTGAGTTTCCTCGATAGGCATATCCAGAAAGGAGACCTTAAGGCTGAGGTCCAAGCCGTCCAGGGCCCGCTTCCCGATGCCGTATCCGTCGGGCATCAGAAAAACTTTTTCCACACCGGCCGCATCCAGGCCCAGCATGACACGCCGGACGATATTCGTCTTCTCGCTGTTGGACGAAACCGAACCAAAGGCCACCAGCCGCCGGATATCCTTGCCCGAGGCCGGGTTGACGATGACGCCCACTGGCCGCATCGGTTGTTCCTCCCTCATCGGCCCAATCGATACAAAAAGGGTTCTCTCGGTCCGGAACCGAAATGCGCAGGAGATTTCCGGCCGGAAGGGCCCACAAGCTGAATAACAGATTTGGTCTAAACCGTCAACGCGAACCGCTGCTTTCCATGGTGATGTAACGATTCTTGTGTCAGGGCAGGGAAAGGGGTACCCCTTAGGGTTGAGAAGGCCCAAAAATAATAAGGAGGTACCCCGATGCCGCGAGAA
>Ga0315282_10001997_pt1 | contig 38232 bp, 41 predicted proteins | sample YL17G07_20_MG_FD_203693 | JGI IMG/M metagenome (GOLD analysis project Ga0315282, IMG submission 203693) | Sediment microbial communities from Yellowstone Lake, YNP, Wyoming, USA - YL17G07_20 | ecosystem: Environmental > Aquatic > Freshwater > Lake > Sediment | place: USA: Wyoming | collected... | reverse complement strand
GGCTCCAGACGATGTCCTCCAACCACCATCCCCACGTGTGGACCGCTTCGGTGGTGCCGACGCGGGAGATGCCCGAGTCGGGGCTGGTGAAGTTGGTGACGATCGGCACCGACGGCGGCGTCGCTCCAATGACGCCTACGATCCCGGAGAGCCTGTCCTGCACGATCTGGCCTCGGGGCTCCGTCAGGAGGGCGTACCGCTCCCCCGGCCAGCCGCTGCTGCCCTTCAGCACCAACAGTCCGTCCGCGCCGGACAGGCCGAGCGATATCTGGCCGGGCGCGTCCGAGAAGAACGGGTGCCCGAACGCGACCACGTCGTCGCCGCACGAGATCGTCGCCGTGCCGGTGGCGTAGTAGGAGGCATCGCCGTAGGAGATCGCCGCGCCGAGGGGCTCACCGGGGACGAACTGAACCGGGTTCAGGGCACCCGGCGACACCGGCGCGGACGCGGCCGAATAGACCTTGAAGTTCTCGCCCCGCTCGTCCAGCTTGGTCTGGAGTTCGGCGATCTGCGCGTCCGAGAGCCCCGAAACCGCGAGCGGCGTCGGGAGCTGCTCGAACGTGCCCGTCACCGTGCTCGCCGACACGCCTTCAGCCTTCGCGATCGCCCGTCGGATCCGGCTGGTCGGCACGATCCGTCGCGCGAGCTGAGCCGATGAAGTGCCGCCGGCCGTGCTGAGCAGATCGACCATCGGTTGGGCCGGCGTCAGTACGCCGAAAGTGGGGTCCGAGAAGACGCCCGAGACCGCCCCCGCGAGCTTGCCGCCCACGTACGCCGGCGAGCCCGACATCCCGTAGAAGACGCCGCCGGTCTGGTCGATGAAGGACGGCGGTCCCGTGATCTGGAATGCGACAGCGTCGAGGCCGACCATCCACCCGTCCGGGATCACACCGAGGATCCGGAACGAGAACGACGTCGGCGTGGTTCCGGCGAGCGTCGTCACGCCGGTGCCGAGCGTGCCCGACACGAGGTGGCCCTCCGGATAGACCTCCGGCGGGCTGGTGCAGGGAGTCTGGGCGGGTGCTGCGGTCACGCCGATGAGACCCGTCGCGAGGAGTGCGAACACCACGGAGATGGCACGCAAACCCCAACGTGGCGCAGAGAGCCGTGCGTTGCGCACGAGGATCACCCCCCTCTTCGTTCGATCCTACCCTCAGACCCTCGTTGGCGCAGATCCGTTCCGTTCCGGGGAAAGGTGATGCCCCGGTCAGGCCGACGGGGTGAGGCGGGCCTCGCAGAACTCCCGCTGGCGGACGAGGACCTCGTGCAGGTGTTTGCCGTCCTCGAGGTAGGGACGGAGATCCAGCTCCAGCGACACCGCTCCTGTGAATCCGTCCGCCGCAAGCACATCGAGGAACTCGCCGATCGGCAGGATCCCTTGGTCGACCGGTAGGTGCGAATCCCACCCGCGCCCGGCGTTGTTCGAGAGGTGGACGTGGGCGACGTGGTCCCTCAGTCGTCGGTAGGTCTCGATCGGGTCGAGGCGGGAGACGGCCGCATGGCTGGTGTCGAGGACCACGTTCGGGAAGCGCTCGAGGTCCTCCAGCTGGTGCTTCGCGTGGAGACCGATGCCTCCTCGACCGCGAAGTCGGACCGGGAACATGTTCTCGACGCCGACGCGGACGCGGGTGTGCTCGGACAGCTGGGGGAGACGGTCGTCGAGCCAGCGTCGGTAGGCCATCTGCCAGTGGTAGGGCGGGTGGACGACGACGATGGGCGCCCCGGCTTCCTCGGCGAGCTCGATCGAGCGATAGATCTTCCCGATCGGGTCGGTGCCCCACACCTTCCTCGCCATCAACAGGAAGGGGGCGTGGATCGCGCGGATCTCCAGGCCGTGTTCGCCGGCCAGGTCGCGCAGCGCGCGGCCGTCCTGCGTCGCCGGATCGCGGGTGACCATCACCTCGACTCCCGGGAAGCCGGCCTGCGCGATGCTCGCGAAGGCTTCCTGCGGCGGTCGGGCGAAGAACGCACCGGTCGAGCAGATCAGGTTGGGGGCGGGGAAGCGAGCGTCGCGCGTCACTCCGCAGGATGGTACCGCGTGTCCCCGCTCACGCCGGACTATGCTCCTCGACGCTGTGTGGATCCTCCCGTTGGCGGCAGGGGTCGTGGCGCTCGTGTTCGCCGGTGTGCTCGGTGGACGGTTCCTCGCCCGACGTCGGCCGTACGAAGCCGTCTGGATCGTCGCGCTCGTGATGTACGCCGTGGCATCGTTCGCCCTGTTCCTCGGCGTCCTCGACGGCTGGTCCACGGGCGAGTTCCGCGTCTACTGGGCCCTGGGAGCGATCTTGAACGTGCCCTGGCTGTTCCTCGGCGAGTTGTACCTCTTGGTCGGGACCAGGTGGATGGTCGACGTGCTGCTCGTCATCCTGCTGTTCCTCACGGCGTTCGCGATCGCGGAGGTGAGGACGGCGACGCTGCACATGGACGCTCTGGCGAAGGGACTGCCGCTGGGCAAGGAGGTCTTCGGCGACGGCTCGGTGTCCTACCGGTTGGCGCAGTTCTACGCGTACCCGGCGTACGTGCTTCTCGTCGGCGCCTGCGGCTGGTCGGCGTGGAGGATGCGTCGGCGGCCGCAGCTCCGCGGCGGTTTCATCGGGACGCTGCTGATCGCCGTCGGGGCCACCGTCGTGGCCGTCGGATCGGGCATAGGGGCTGGGCTCGAGGTGGTCTGGGTCTTCTCGGTTGGCCTGCTCGCCGGGATCGCTGTGATGTTCTGGGGGTTCCTGCGTGCCTCACGGCCGATGCCCCGGCCGTCGTCGGCGGCCTGAGGCGGCGCACCTTACGCCGCGGGCACGAGGCTCGCGCTCCAGCGGACGGAGGACGACGGAGCCGAGGGTGTGGACCCGGCGACTTCCTCGCTGATCAGGATCGTGTCGTAGGGGCTGGGGTCGAACGACGTTATCTCTAGGACGACCATCCCATCCTCGGGTGCGAACATCTCGCCGACGGCGGCGAGTCTCCCGTTACTGCCGAGCCAGAGCTGGTAGGCGTGCCCCGGTGCGGGCGGCGCGACATCCTGACCGAAGATGTACATGTGCCGGATGCTCGGTGCCGAGATCTCCGCCAGGCCTCCGCTCGGCGGTCCCTGGCTCTGGAGCGGGATGGGGTTCGTTCCGGACTGCCGCATCGCCGAGACGGCCTCCAAAAGGGTTCCCCGCTGTGCCTCGGCCTTGGACACGCGGTTCCCGAGCGAGAACGTCAGGCCGGCAAGGCCGACGAGCGCGGCCACGCTCGCCGCGACGGCCACGAACGACACGCCGCGACGCCAGCGGCCGGCGGCGTGCTTGAACTCCGCGGGCTGCTCGAGCTCCCGCCAGATCCTCGGCAGGAGCAGGTCCGGTGGCGCGACCGGCGCGGTGACCAGGCCGAGCTCTCCGGCGACCGTCTGGAAGCCGGAGAGCGACTCGCGGCAGATCGCACAGGACGGTACGTGCACGGAGAGCAGGCGGTCGGCCTCCTCGGCGTCCTCACCGGTCAGCCCGAGCAGGACGTAGCCTGCGAGCAGCTCCTCGATCCGATCGTGGTCCGGGCTCACCGTCGATCCTCTCGGTCCAGCACCCGCCGGAGCTTCCGCATCGCGGCCAGTGTCCTGGTCTTCACGGTCCCGACCGGGATCCCGAGCTTCTCGGCGATCCGAGCCTGGGTGTACCCGTCGAAATAGGCCATCTCGATCGCTCTGCGCTGGTCGGGAGGCAGGGTCTCTAGCGCCTCGAGGACCTCCTTGCGGCGGACCGCTAGATAGGCGCCGTCCACGACCTCTTCCGCAACATCTTCGCCAAGGCGGGGCTCGAGGTTCGCCACCCGCTCGGTGCGTTTGCGCAGGCGCTCCTCGCGCCGGACCGTGTCGACCGCACGGTGGTGCACGAGAGAGAGGAAGAAGGTCCGGAAAGGGCCGCGGGCCGGGTCGTAGGCCTCGGGTGCCCTCCACAGTGCCAGGAAGGCGTCGTGGACGACCTCCTGGGCGAGCGAGTCCTGCCCGGTCACCCGGAGCGCCAGGCCGTAGGCGGCACCCGAGTAGCGCCGGTACAGCTCCTCGAAGGCGCCCCGGTTACCCTCGGATAGCTTCCGGTGGAGCTCGAGGTCGAGGTGGTCGTCCTCGTGCATGTCCGCCGTTCTACCACCTTCAAGGTCATGGTTCGGCCCGTTCGGTGAGCGTTGCCGCCGCCCGTCGGGACCGCCTCCGGTTCCTACCCGACCTCGGCCTTCTGCGAGGTGGGCACGGCGGCCATCGTCCGCGCGCCGCCGGAGCCCGCCGACAGGCGTGCGTAGTACAGCGTGCCGGTGGGACAGCGGTCGACGCATACGGAGCAGCGTGGGCAGACGTCGTCGTCGACCACGAAGACCGCGTAGCCGTCGCCAGTATCTGCCTCGAACTCGGGGGGTTGCCCGGGGCGCTCCTCCGGGGTCCCCGCCTGCAACATGTAGATGCAGTCCCACGGGCAGACGCGGTCGCACACGCCGCAGAGGATGCAGTTGCCCGGATCGAGCATCAGGTACCCGATCTCCGTGGGCGGGATGTGGCGTCGCACCCGGCTCCTCCTGGATGGATCCACGAGCACACTATAGGCGCATGTGACCGTGGTTCAGGCCGGCGGGGTTCGTGTCGCGGGGTTCCTTCGGACGTTCACGATATCCTTCTTTGGCTTCCTCGCCGAACGGGAGACGAACGCGAAGTGTCGAGTTCGACCGAACCGATCGAAGCAGACGTCCTGGTGGTGGGGGCGGGCCCCGCCGGCTCCGCCGCCGCCCACCACCTCGCGCGCAGCGGCATCGACGTCGTCCTCCTCGAGAGGGCCGCTTTCCCCAGGGAGAAGGCGTGCGGCGACGGTCTCAGCCCCCGCGCCGTGCGGGCGCTGCTGAAGATGGGGATCGACCCCGACGGGCCCGGCTTCGAGCGCGTGATCGGGCTCCGTACCTACTCGCGGACGACGACGATCGAGCTCCTCTTCCCGGAACTCGAGGACTTCCCGAACTACGGACTCACCTGCAAGCGGATGGACCTCGACGGGCTGCTCGCGCGCCGAGCCGAGACGGCCGGTGCGCGTCTGATGGAGCGGACCGAGGCGGTCTCGGTCGTGCGCCGGGGCGGCTGGGTCACGGGCGCGAGCGTCCGGCGGCTCGAGGACGGCGAGGGCGCACCGCCGGTCGAGGTGCGCGCGCGGTTCGTGATCGCATCCGACGGCGCCTCGTCCCGGCTCGGTGCGCAGGTCGGCGCCCGTCGCATCCTGCGGCGTCCGCTCGGGACCGCCGCTCGCCGCTACTACCGGATCCAGCGGCACCCGGGGCCGTGGTTCGAGTCCTGGATCGACCTGTGGGAGGGCGATTCGCAGCTCCCCGGCTACGGGTGGCTCTTCCCGCTCGCCGACGGCACCGCCAATCTCGGCGCGGGGCTGCTGAACACCTTCAGGGGCTTCAAGGACGTCTCTGCGCGGCGGCTGTTCGCCGCGTTCGCGAAGATGATGCCGCAGAGCTGGGGCGTCTCGGAGGAGACGGCGCTCGGGCCCGTGCTGTCGGGGCCGCTTCCCATGGGCCTCAATCGAACGCCGGCGGCGGTGCCGGGGATGCTGCTGATCGGAGACGCAGCCGGCATGGTGAACCCGTTCAACGGAGAGGGCATCGCGTATGCGATGGAGTCGGGCGAGATCGCGGCGGAGCTCGTGCACGAGGCGATCGCGCGCGACCGCCCCGCCCTCGCGCAGATGTACCCGACGGTCCTGCGCGAGCGGTACGGCCGCTACTTCGCGGCCGGGCGCGGCTTCGCGCGGATCATCGGCAAGCCGGAGATCATGCGTGCCTCGACGAGGCTGCTGCTCCCGAACCGGACGGCGATGGCCTTCGCGCTCCGCGTGCTCGGGAACCTCACCGATGGGAGGAAGGGCGATGCGCAGGACCGGCTGATGTACGCGTTGGAGCGGATGGTGCCTGCGTCGTGAGGTCCTGAGGAGGAGCCGAGGGGATGCTGTCCGAGTACCTACCGATCGCCGTCCTGGGGGCGCTCGCGCTCCTGTTCGCCGTCGCGTCGCTCGCGCTCTCGGCGCTCCTGCGGCCGAACCGCCCGACGCCGACCAAGCTCGCGCCCTACGAGTGTGGGATGGAGCCGGTGCGGCTGCCGAAGGGCGAGCGGTTCGGCGTGAGGTTCTACGTCGTCGCGATGATCTTCATCATCTTCGACATCGAGACGATCTTCCTCTTCCCGTGGGCGATCGAGTTCCGCCGCCTCGGGGTGTTCGGTCTCGTCGAGATGGCGGTGTTCATCGGTCTCGTGTTCGTCGCCTACGCGTACGTCTGGCGGCAAGGGGGCCTCGACTGGGTGCAGCCGAGACGCCGACCCACGCCGGTCGCGGCGCGGGAGGCCTCGGAGGAGCGGGAGGCCGCCAGTGCCGGTTGAGCGCCTCGAGGGCTTCCGGAGCGGCCGGACGATTGAAGACGTCGAGGAGGAGGTCAAGCGCGGCATCCTGCTCACGACCCTCGACAAGGCGGTCGGCTGGGTCCGCAAGCAGTCGATGTGGCCGGTGACGTTCGGCCTCGCGTGTTGCGCGATCGAGATGATGTCGACGGGCGCCGGCGACTACGACCTGTCGCGCTGGGGGATGGAGCTGTTCCGCGGCTCGCCTCGCCAGGCCGATCTGATGATCGTGGCCGGGCGCGTCTCGCAGAAGATGGCGCCGGTTCTGCGTACCGTCTACGAGCAGATGCCCGAGCCGAAGTGGGTAATCTCGATGGGCGTGTGCGCCTCGGCCGGTGGGATGTTCACGAACTATGCGATCGTCCAAGGGGTCGACACGGTCGTCCCTGTCGACATCTACGTGCCCGGGTGCCCTCCGAAGCCCGAGATGCTGATGTACGGGATCCTCCGGTTGCACGAGAAGGTCCGGAAGGCAGGGCCCTTCAAGTGAGGGCCGTCGAGATCGCGGAGCGGCTGCGGGGGCGGTTCGCCGACGTCCTCGTCGCGCGGGACGAGGTCACCGTGGTCGTGGACCGCGCCGACCTGCACGATGCGCTCACCTCGTTGTGCGGCGACGAGGAGCTCGGGCTCGACTTCCTCTCCTGCGTGACGGCGACCGACTGGCCGGAGCGCTCGCCGCGGTACTGGGTGAGCTACGAGCTGTACTCGATGGCGCACAAGCATCGGCTTCGTCTCAAGGTCGGACTGCCGGAGGACGACCCTCGTGTGCCGAGCGTGACGCCGCTCTACCCGACCGCCGATTGGCTCGAGCGGGAGACCTTCGATCTCTACGGCATCGTCTTCGAGGGGCATCCGCACCTCGCGCGGATCATGCTGCCGGACGGGTGGGAGGGGCACCCGCTCCGCAAGACCGAGGAGCTCGGCGGAGTGAACACGCGCTTCAAGGGCGCGTTCGTCCCGCCGGTGGACCGGAGGGAGACGTGAGCGAGCCTTCCGGTGACCCCTCCGTGACCGAGCGCGAGCCCGAGGCCGCCCTGACCGACCTGCGGCGGGAGACGATGATCGTCAACATGGGACCGCAGCACCCCTCGACGCACGGGGTGCTCCGGCTGCTGCTCGAGCTCGACGGCGAGATCGTCGTCTCGGCTCAGCCGATCGTCGGGTACCTGCACACCGGCATCGAGAAGAACTGCGAGTACCGCACGTGGCAGCAGTCGGTCGCCTTCGTCACGCGCGCCGACTACCTATCGCCGTTCTTCAACGAGCTCGCGTACTGCCTCGCCGTCGAGCGACTGCTCGGCATCGAAGCGCCGCCGCGGGCGCAGGTGATCCGCGTGATGGTCTCCGAGATGAACCGCATCGCCTCGCACCTCGTGTCCCTGGCGACGATCGGCATGGAGCTCGGCGCGATCTCGATCATGCTGTACGGCTTCCGCGAGCGCGAGATCGTCCTCGATATCTTCGAGGCCGTCACCGGCTTGCGGATGAACCACGCGTACATACGGATCGGCGGCGTCGTGATGGACGTGCCGGACGACGCCGAGGATCGGATCCGGGACTTCCTCGACGTGATGCCGGGCCGGATCAAGGAGTACGAGAACATCCTCATGGGGAACCCGATCTGGCTCGAGCGCAACCGCGGTGTGGGGATCCTGACGGCCGAGGACGCGCTCGCCCTCGGTGTGACCGGACCGCCGCTCCGTGCCGCTGCAGTTGCGAAGGACGTCCGCCGTGACGAGCCGTACTGCGGCTTCGAGACCTACGAGTTCGACGTCGTTACGCGCGATGAGGCCGACTGCTACGCACGCTTCGAGATCCGCATCGAGGAGATGAAGCAGTCGCTCCGGATCATCGAGCAGTGCCTGGAGCGGCTGCGCGAGTCGGGGCCGGTGATGGTCGAGGATCCGAAGGTGCGCTGGCCCGGAGAGCTTGAGATGGGGCCCGACGGCATCGGGAACTCGCCGCGGTACGTCAAGCACATCATGGAGGAGTCGATGGAGGCCCTCATCCACCACTTCAAGATGGTGACCGAGGGCGTCTACGTGCCGGCCGGAGAGGTCTACCAGCCGGTCGAGTCGCCCCGGGGAGAGCTCGGTTTCTACGTCGTCTCCGGCGGGGAGCACCACCCGTACCGCGTGAAGATCCGAGATCCCTCGTTCGTGAACCTGCAGGCATTGCCGAAGATGATGGAAGGCGGCCTCGTCGCCGACGGCATCGCCGTCGTCGCGAGCATCGACCCGGTGCTGGGCGGGGTGGACCGCTGATGCCGGTGTTCACCCCGGAGCTCGTGGAGGTCGCCGAGCGGATCGTGGCCCGCTACCCGAAAGGGCGAGAGCGTTCGGCCATCCTGCCGCTGCTGTATCTCGCGCAGTCGGCCGAGGGCCACGTGTCGCGCGAGGGTCTCCGGGAGGTCGCCGGGCTGCTCGGGATCACGACCGCGGAGGTTGAGGCCGTCGCGACCTTCTACACCATGATCCGCCTGCGCCCGGCCGGCCGACACGTCGTGTCGGTCTGCACGAACCTCGCCTGCGTGCTTCGGGGCGCCGAGGGCGTCTACGCGCGAGCCCGCGAGGCGCTCGGGCCCGGGTGCGAGGAGGTCACCGAGGACGGCATGTTCACGCTCCACGAGGAGGAGTGCCTCGGGGCGTGCGACGCGGCGCCGCTCGTGCAGGTGAACTCCGCGAGCTACCATCGGGTGACGCCCGACCGTGTCGTGGAGATGATCGACGCGATCCGCCGCGGCGAGCCGCCGACGCCCTCACACGGGGAGTTCCCCGGCGACTTCAGGCAGGTCTCTCGGATCCTGGCCGGACCGGATGCGACGCAGGCGGGTGCGACGCAGGCGGAGGAACCGGCGGGGGAGGCTGAGTGACCGAGCGCATCATCACCGCGCGCTGGGATGAGCCCGACACGGTCTGGGTCGACCGCTACGTCGAGACCGGCGGCTACGAGGGGCTCAAGGGGGCCCTCTCGATGACTCCGGCCGAGGTGATCGAGGAGGTCAAGGTCTCGGGGCTGCGCGGCCGCGGCGGCGCAGGGTTCCCGACGGGCGTGAAGTGGTCGTTCGTTCCACAGGACACCGGCAAGCCGACGTACCTCGTCGCGAACTTCGACGAGTCCGAACCCGGCACGTTCAACAACCGAGAGCTCGTGGAGCGCGATCCGCACCAGTTCCTCGAAGGCGTGATCATCGCCTCGTACGCGGTGCGGTGCCACACGGCGTTCATCTACATCCGCGGCGAGTTCCTGTGGCCGGGGCAGGTCCTCGACCGCACGATCGCCGAGGCACGCGAGCGCGGGTTCCTCGGCAAGGACATCCTCGGCAGCGGCTACGGCCTAGACGTCGTTCTGCACCGGGGCGCCGGCGCATACATCTGCGGCGAGGAGACGGCGCTCCTCGAGTCGCTCGAAGGTCGCCGCGGCCAGCCCCGGCAGCGGCCGCCGTTCCCCGCCGTCGAGGGCCTCTACGGGAGCCCGACCGCGATCAACAACGTGGAGACGCTCGCGAACGTGCCGCACATCCTCGTGAGAGGCGGCGCCTGGTACGCCTCGATCGGTCCGGACAAGTCACCCGGCACGAAGATCTTCTCGGTCTCAGGCAAGGTGAACCGGCCGGGCAACTACGAGATGCCGATGGGGACGCCGGCCCGGGTCGTGATCGAGGAGCTCGCCGGCGGGATCCTGGACGGGAAGCGGCTGAAGGCTTGGACGCCGGGCGGATCGTCCACCCCGTTCCTGACGGCCGAGCACCTCGACACGCCGCTCGACTTCGAGTCGATCGCGACCGCGGGCTCGATGCTCGGCACGGGCGCGATGATCGTGACCGACGAGCGCGACTGCATGGTCGATGCGACCCGTCGGCTCATGGGGTTCTACGCGGACGAGAGTTGTGGCAAGTGCACGCCGTGCCGCGAGGGAACGTGGTGGGCCGTCCGTGTGCTCGAGCGCATCGAGAACGGCCTCGGGCGCGAGGAGGACCTGCCGCTCCTCGACGACCTCTGCCGGAACATGCTGTTCCGCGGGTTCTGCCCGCTGGTGGACGGCGCAGTGTCCCCGATGAGCTCCACGCTGAAGTTCTTCCGCGACGAGTACGAGGCGCACATCCGCGAGCGGTGCTGCCCGTTCTCCGACCGGCCGCCGATTCCGGCGGCGGCCGACGAGCCGGGATCCGTCCGAACCGCGGAGGTGTCGGAGTGAGCGACGACCTCATCACGCTCACGATCGACGGCATGGAGACGACCGTCCCGCAAGGGACGCTCATCATCCGCGCGGCCGAGCAGCTCGGGATCGAGATCCCGCGCTTCTGCGATCATCCGCTCCTCGTCCCGCTCGGCGCGTGCCGCCAGTGCTACGTCGAGATCGAGGGCCAGCGGAGGCTGTTCACCTCGTGCACCACGACGGTGGCGCCCGGCATGGTCGTGCACACGCAGGACACCAGCCGCGAGGCCCACGAGGCGCAGGTCGCGAACCTCGAGCTGCTCTTGATCAACCACCCGCTCGACTGCCCGATCTGCGACCGCGGCGGCGAGTGTCCGCTCCAGGACCAGACGATCGCCTACGGCCCGGGCGAGAGCCGCTACGTCGAGGCGAAGCGCACGTACCGCAAGCCGATCGCGATCTCGCCGCTCGTGAAGCTCGACCGCGAGCGATGCGTGCTCTGCGCGCGGTGCACGCGGTTCTGCGATCAGATCAGCGGTGATCGCTTCATCGAGCTGTTCGAGCGGGGAGCCGCCGAGCAGGTGTGGATCGCGGCAGGCGAAGAGTTCCTGTCGCCGTTCTCCGGGAACACCATCCAGATCTGTCCGGTCGGCGCGCTCACCGCGAGCTCGTACCGGTTCGTCGCGCGTCCGTTCGACCTGTCGAGCGTCGACACGGTCTGCCCGCACTGCGCGGCCGGCTGCAACCTAGAGGTCGACCTCCGCCGCGGAGAGGTCGTGCGCCAGCTGGCGCGCGACAACCTCGACGTGAACGACGCGTGGCTGTGCGACAAGGGCCGGTTCGCGTTCCGGTTCCCGGACGACGAGCGCCGGATCACGACCCCGCTGATCCGCGACGGCGAGCTGCGGCCGGCCTCGTTCGGCGAGGTCCTCGGCAAGGTCGCCGAGTGGTCGAAGGGCGCGCGGGTCGCGTTCCTGGCCGGCGGGCGCCTGACCGACGAGGACGCTTACGCGCTCTCGAAGCTCGCACGGACGGTGTTCGGGACGAACGACCTCGACCACCACCGCTACCCGCACGGAGGGGTGGCGGAAGAACGGGAGGCGGCCGGCGCCTCGAACATCACCTACCGTGACGTCGAGCGCGCGAAGGCCATCCTCGTGGTCGGGCTCGACGCGGAGCAGGAACTGCCGATCCTGCACCTTCGGATCCGCAAGGCCGCGCGGAAGGGCGCGCGCGTCTTCGTGGTCAACCCGCGGCGCACGCGCCTGTGGGACGTGGCCGAGCACATCCTGTGCCGACCCGGCCAAGAAGCCCACGTGGTCGAGCGGATCCGCGAGGCCTACATCCGCGGCGCTTCCGACGAGGACCCCGCGGAGGCTCGCGCTGCGGCGGCTCTGCGGGAGGCGGACGGCTCGGCGGTCGTGCTCGCTGGGCCACGTCTCGCCGAGCATCCGATGGCCGTGGACATCGCGATGGCCGCGGCCTCGGGCCTCGGCGCGCGCTTCGCGCTGCTGTCCCGGAGAGCGAACGATCGCGGCGCGCTCCGGGCGGGTGTGCACCCCGCGCTCTTGCCGGGTGGGCGCCGACCGGGCGTCCCTTCCGAGCGCGAAGAAGTGGAGGCGGTCTGGGGGAGGGTCGCGGCGACCGAGGCCGGCCGCCCGACGAAGGAGATCCTCGAGGCTGCGGCGCGCGGCGAGATCGATGTGCTGTTCCTGATCGGGGTCGACGTGCTCCGGGACTTCCCCGACGCGGAGCTCGCGAGGAGCGCGCTTGCGAACGCGCGGTTCAAGGTCGTGCAGTCGCTCGAGCTCGGCGAGCTCGAGCCCTACACCGACGCGTTCCTCCCGGCGGCCGCGTTCCTCGAGAAGGACGGGCACTTCACCGACTGGGAGGGTCGCCGGCAGCGGCTGAGTCCGGTGCGCGGCCCGGTCGGCCTGTCGCGGCCGGACTGGGAGATCTTCACCGAGCTCGCCGAGGCTGTGGGCCAAGACCTCGGGTTCCGGACGCTCGAGGAGCTCCGGGAGGAGGCCGAAGGGCTGCTCGCACCGCGCGAGGTCGGAGGGCGTTCGGCCGTTTCGGCCGGGGGTGAGGTGCCGCAGGGGATCGACGCCTTGACGCTCTACACCTACCCGTTGCTCGTGGACGAGGGGCGGCAGTCCGAAGGCGCGACCGAGCTGAAGGCGGCCCTCGAGGAGGAGCCCTTCGTGGAGGTCAACCCGGAGGATGCGGCCAGACATGGCCTCGTGGACGGGGGACGGGCGCATGCGAAGACCGACGCTGGAGAGGCCGTGCTGCCGGTGCGCGTGACCGAGGGCGTCGCGCAGGGTTGCGTCTTCGTTCCGTTCAACCAGCCGGGTCTAGCCGCGAACACGCTGCTGTCGGGCCGGTTCACGGCCGCGGTCACCCTCGAGTCTGCCGGCGGAGGTGAGGCGTAGTGGACTGGCTCGACTGGGTCCTCCTCGCCGCCCGCGTGGTCGTCGTGTTCGCGGGCCTGTTGGTCTTCGTCATCGTCCTGGTCTGGGCCGAGCGGAAGGTCGCCGCCGACATGCAAACGCGGAAGGGGCCTATGCGCGCCGGCCCGCGGGGCATCCTCATCACGCTCGCAGACGGGCTGAAGCTGCTCTTCAAGGAAGGCATCACGCCGACCCTTGCCGACCGGCCGGTGTACCTCCTGGCACCGGTCATCGCGATGCTCCCGGCCTTCCTCTCGTTCGCGGTGATCCCGTTCGGCACCGGTGTGACGCTCTTCGGCCGGCACGTCCCGTTCCAGATCGCCGACCTCAACGTCGGCATCCTCTGGGTCCTGGCGATGAGTTCGCTGACCGTCTACGGCATCGTGCTGGCCGGGTGGTCCTCCGGCTCGAACTACCCGCTGCTCGGCTCGCTCCGCTCATCGGCGCAGATGATCAGCTACGAGATCGGGATGGGTCTCGCGCTCGTCGCCGTCGTGATGTACTCCGGGTCCCTTCAGATGAGCGAGATCGTGGCGAGCCAGAGCAGGGTCTGGAACGTGATCCCGCAGTTCCCGGCGTTCGTCGTCTACTTGATCTGCGGGATCGCCGAAACGGGCCGACCGCCGTTCGACCTGCCCGAGGCGGAGTCGGAGCTCGTCGCCGGGTACTTCACCGAGTACTCGGGGTGGAGGTTCGCGATGTTCTACCTGGGCGAGTACCTGAATACGGTGACGGTGGCCGCGATCGCCGTCACCCTGTTCCTCGGGGGGTGGCGGGGACCGGCGCCGCACTTCCTCCCGTGGCTGTGGCCGCTCGCGTGGTTCGTCGCGAAGCTCGTCGCGGTGATCTACCTGTACATGTGGGTCCGCCTGACGCTGCCCCGGTTCCGGTACGACCGCCTGATGGCCTTCGGCTGGAAGGTGCTGATCCCGTTCGGCCTGTTCTGGGTGCTCGCGACCGGCGCGGTGGTCGTGCTCCCCGACGTCTACGGGAAGCGCGCGGTGTTGATCGGCGCTGCCGTGCTGGTGGGCGTCACGCTGCTCGTGTCGCTGATCTCGCCGCTGTTCGGCTCGCGCAGGTCCGCCTCCGAGGAGGCGAACCGGTGAGCGAGCGCAAGCCTCCCGAGACCGCGTTCGGCGGTGTCGTCGGTGCGATCGCCAAGGGTATGGCGACGGTCTTCAGGCAGATCTTCCGGGCCGACGTCACCGAGGAGTACCCGAAGGTGGTCTTCCGGCCGCCGGAGCGTTCGCACATCGGGCGTCACCGGCTGAACCGGTATGAGGACGGCTTGGAGAAGTGCATCGGCTGCGAGCTGTGCGCGTACGCGTGTCCGGCCGACGCGATCTGGGTGCAGGGCACCGACAACGACCCCGAGCGCCCGGTCTCCCCCGGGGAGCGGTGCGCGAAGGACTACCAGATCAACTACCTGCGCTGCATCATGTGCGGCTTGTGTGTGGAGGCCTGCCCCACGCGCGCGCTGACGCTCACGAACTACTACGAGCTGTCGTTCACCTCGCGCGAGGACGCGATCTTCACGAAGGAGCAGCTGCTCGAGGAACCGATGAAGCTCGGCACGAGCCCGGGGACGGGGGAGGGCTGATGCCGCTCGACAACGTCGTCTTCTGGGTCTTCGCGCCGATCTCCATCGGCTCGGCGATCGCGATGCTGTTCCAGCGGAACGCCGTGCACGCGGCGCTGTTCCTGATCGTCAACTTCTTCACGATCGCGGTGTTCTACCTCGTGCTCGCGGCGCCCTTCCTGTTCGCGGTGCAGATCATCGTGTACGCGGGCGCGATCATGGTCTTGTTCCTGTTCGTGATCATGCTGGTCGGCGTCGACCGGGAGGAGAGCCTGATCGAGCTGCTGCACTGGCAGCGGCCGGGCGCGATCGTTCTCGGTCTCGGGCTGATCGCGGAGGTGGTCGCGGCCGTTCGAGCCGGGATCGGGTTCGCGGCGAAGGCGCCGTCCCACTTCGACGAACTCGTGAACAAGGGCGGGAACCCTGCGGCGCTCTCGCGGTTGCTGTTCCGCGACTACTTCTTCCCCTTCGAGGTGACCTCCGTGCTTCTGATCGTCGCGGCGATCGCGGCGATGGTGCTCGCGCACCGGCGGCGCGGGATCGCACCCGTCGAGGCCGAGGCAGGCGTCACCGAGGGTACGGGCGTGTCGGGATCGGAGCCGCTCGTATGAGGACGCCGATCGCCTACTTCCTGGTCGTGTCGGCGGCGCTGTTCGCGATAGGCACGGTCGGCGTGCTCGTACGTCGGAACGCCCTGGTGATCTTCATGTCCATCGAGCTCCAGCTGAACGCGGTGAACCTCACGCTCGTCGCGTTCTCGCGCATGAACGGCGACCTGATCGGGCAGGTGCTGACCTTCTTCTCGATGGTGGTCGCAGCGGCCGAGGTCGTGGTGGGTCTCGCGATCATCGTGAACGTCAACCGACGGAGGCGGACCGCCAACGTCGACGACCTGAACCTACTCAAGTGGTGACGCGGTGTTGAAGAGCATCTGGCTCGTGCCGGCGCTGCCCCTCGCGGGGTTCGCGGTGAACCTGTTCGTCGGCAGGAAGCTCGGCCGGTGGGCGGGGATCCTCGCGTCACTGCTGATGGTCGCCTCGTTCGCTGTGGCGCTCGGCGTGCTGAACGACCTGCTGGAACTCCCCGCGGAGAACCGGCTGTTCTTGCGGCACCTCTACGACTGGATCGGCGTCGGGAGGTTCCACGTGGCGGCCGATCTGCGCGTCGATCCGCTCTCCATGACGATGGTCATGATCGTCACGGGAGTCGGGTCACTGATCCACATCTACTCGATCGGGTACATGCACGGCGACCCGAGGTACGGGCGGTTCTTCGCGTACCTGAACCTGTTCTGTTTCTTCATGCTCACGCTTGTCCTCGCGCAGAACTTCCTGTTCCTGTACCTCGGTTGGGAGGGCGTGGGTCTCTGCTCGTACCTGCTGATCGGGTTCTGGCACGATCGGCCGTCTGCGGCGAACGCCGCCAAGAAGGCGTTCATCGTCACCCGGATCGGTGACACGTTCATGCTGATCGGGGTCGTGCTCATCTTCCTGCGGCTGCACTCGCTCGACTTCCAGCAGGTGCTGTTCCCGCATTGTGGTCCGGGCATGCATTGTCCCCCGGTCGCGTTCCACACGCAGCCTTCCGGCGTCTACACGATCATCGCGCTGCTGCTCTTCGCTGGCGCGATCGGCAAGTCGGCGCAGGTGCCGCTGCACGTCTGGCTCCCCGACGCGATGGAGGGTCCGACGCCGGTGTCGGCCCTGATCCACGCCGCGACGATGGTCACGGCCGGTGTGTACCTCGTGGCTCGGACCCACGTCTTCTTCGAGATCTCCGGCGTCGCACTGGTCGTGGTGCTGGTCGTCGGGCTCGTCACGGCCCTGTACGCGGCGACGGCCGCGGTGGGACAGGACGACATCAAGCGCGTGCTGGCCTACTCGACGATCAGCCAGCTCGGATTCATGTTCTTCGCGCTCGGGCTGAAGGCGTACGCGGCGGCGATCTTCCTGCTCGTCACGCACGCCTTCTACAAGGCGCTGATGTTCCTCTCCGCCGGGTCGGTGATGCACGGGCTCCAGGGCGAGACCGATCTGAAGAAGATGGGCGCGCTCGCGAGAGCGATGCCGGTCACGACCGCGATGTTCGCGATCGGGGCGCTCGCGGTCAGCGGCGTTCCCCCGTTCGCCGGCTTCTTCAGCAAGGATCAGATCCTCGCTGCGGCGAACCAGACCGGGCACGAGATCGTCTGGCTCGTCGCGCTGGTCGCGGCCTTCTTCTCCGCTCTGTACATCGCGCGGTTGATCTTCCTCGTGTTCTTCGGCGACGACCGGACCGAGCTCCATGCGCACGAGTCGCCGCCGGTCATGACGATCCCGCTCGGGTTCCTCGCGGTCGGCGCGGCCGTCGGCGGCCTGCTCGGCCTGTCGGCGGTCACCGGGAAGCTTCAGACGTTCCTCGCGCCGGTGCTGGGTGAGATCCCCGAACCGTCCGCGGGCCTGTCCGAGGCGATGCTCACGGCGATCTCGGTCGTCGTCGCGCTCGCCGGGATCCTCGTCGGCTGGTTCGTGTACGGGTCGGGGAAGATCGACTGGATGGCACTGCGCGTCCGGTTGTCGAGCGTCCAGCGGTTCCTCGCGGGCGGCTGGTACGTGGACGACGTGTACGCTGCGACGATCGTCGCGCCGGGCAAGGCCGGCTCTGCGTTCCTCGCCTACGTCGTCGACGAGGGCGTGGTCGACGGGATCGTGAACGCCGTCGGGATCTTCGTGCAGTGGCTGGCGAGGGTCACGCGCCGCGTGCAGACCGGCTTCGTCCGTACCTACGCGCTCGCCTTCCTCCTCGGAGCCGTCGCGCTCCTCGTCTACGTGGGGTTCCGACTCTGATGAAGTGGCTGACCGTCACCACGTTCCTGCCGCTCGCCGGGGTGGTCCTGCTGCTTGCCTGGCCGCGGATGCAGGACGACATCGCCCGAGGGATCGCGCTGCTCGTCTCGGTCGCGACGTTCGTGGTCTCGCTCGGGATGCTCGGGCGGTTCGACGGGTCCCAAGCCGGGTTCCAGATGGTCGAGCAGGCCGACTGGGTCCGCTCGATCAACCTCCGCTACATCCTCGGCGTCGACGGCGTGAGCCTGTTCATGGTGCTGCTCACCACGTTCCTCATGCCGATCGCGATCCTCGCGTCGTGGAAGGTCGATCGCCGCGTGCGCCTGTTCATGGCGGCGTTGCTCTTCCTCGAGACCGGGGTGATCGGTACGTTCCTGGCGCTCGACCTGCTCCTGTTCTTCCTGTTCTTCGAGGCGATCCTGTTCCCGATGTACCTCGTGATCGGTGCGTGGGGCGGCGAGCGGCGCGTCTACGCGGCCGTGAAGTTCTTCCTGTACACGATGTTCGGGTCGGCGTTCCTGCTGGTGGCGATCCTCGTGCTGTACGCGAAGTCGGGATCGCTCGCCGGAGGGCCGACGTTCGACCTGCGGCAGCTCAGCGGCCTCGCGCTTCAGACGGTGACCGCGCGGTGGCTCTTCCTCGCGTTCTTCATCGCGTTCGCGGTGAAGGTGCCGCTGTTCCCGCTGCACACGTGGCTACCCGACGCGCACACCGAGGCGCCGACGGCCGGTTCGGTCATCCTGGCGGCCGTCCTGCTGAAGGTCGGCGCGTACGGCCTGATCCGCTTCAACCTCACGCTGTTCCCCGACGCGTCCCGGTACTTCGCGGCGCTCGTCTCCGTGCTCGCGCTGATCGGCATCGTGTATGGGGCGATCGTCGCCCTGATGCAGACCGACCTGAAGCGCCTGGTCGCGTACTCGTCGGTGTCGCATCTCGGGTTCGTCGTGCTCGGCACGTTCGCTTTCACGCAGCAAGCTATGAGCGGCGGTGTGCTCCAGATGGTCAACCACGGCCTTTCGACCGGCGCGCTGTTCCTACTGGTCGGGATGGTGTACGAGCGCACCCACACACGAGACCTCGGCAAGATGGGCGGCCTCGCGAGCTCGATGCCGTGGCTCATGGGCGTGTTCCTGTTCGTCGCGCTGTCCTCGCTCGGCCTGCCCGGCCTGAACAACTTCGTCGGCGAGTTCCTGGTGATCCTCGGGTCGTTCGCGTCGAACCGCGCGTTCGGCGCGATCGCGGCGACCGGTGTGGTGCTCGCAGCGATCTACCTGCTCTGGTCCTACCAGCGGATGGCGCATGGCCCGGTGCCCGAGGAGCACAAGAGCCACCCGGACCTGTCGGTCCGCGAGGTCGCGGTGCTTGCGCCGGTCCTCGCCCTGATCCTGGTGTTCGGCGTCTATCCGCAACTGCTGCTCGACCGGATCAACCCGACGACGACCCGCATCGTGCAGCAGGTCCGGCAGCAACCGGCGCCGGTCACCGCCCCGCAGACGCCGGCCACCGCCCCGCAGACACCTGTCGCGACTCCGCAGGCGCCGGGGGAGGGGCCCTAGTGCTGTCGCATCCATCGCTCGACTTCTGGCCGCTCGCGCCTGAGCTGATCCTCACCGGCACGGCGATCGTCGTACTCCTCGTCGGCGCGTTCATGCCGAGGGCGAGTCGCGGAGGGCTGCTGATGCTCTCGCTCGCCGGGGTTGCCGGAGCCGCTGCGGCCTCGATCATGCTCTGGGACTGGTCGGGCGAGCTGACGGTGCTCGGCGGCATGGTTGCGACCGACCGGTTCGCCGTCGTCGCGCGGCTGATCCTGCTCGGCGTGACCGCGATCGGGCTGCTGTACGGCTACCACTACTTCGAGCGCTCGGGCGAGCAACGCGCCGAGTTCTACCCGCTCGTGCTGTTCGCGGCGGCCGGGATGACACTGATCGCGGCGGCTGCCGACCTGATCGTCGTGTTCCTCGCGCTCGAGATCCTCTCGCTCTCGCTGTACGTCCTGGTCGGGTCGTCGCGGCGGCTCGCGGCGGTCGAGGGTTCGACGAAGTACTTCCTGCTCGGCGCCTTCTCCTCGGCGTTCTTCCTCTACGGGATCGCGATGGCCTACGGGGCAGCCGACTCGACGCACCTCTCGGCCGTCGCTCGGGCGCTCGCCGGGCAGACCGGAAGCCAAGCGCTCGCGCTCACGGCCGTAGCGTTCCTCGCGATCGGGTTCGCGTTCAAGGTCTCAGCGGTGCCGTTCCACATGTGGACGCCCGACGTCTACCAGGGCGCACCGACGGCGGTGACGGCGTTCATGGCGGCCGGGACGAAGGTCGCCGCGTTCGCCGCGTTCATGCGCGTGTTCGACGTCGCCTTCCAGCCACTGGTGTGGGACTGGACCCCGGTCGTGTGGGCGCTCGCGGCCGTCTCGGTGGTCGTGGGGAGCGTGCTCGCGATCGCGCAGAAGGACGTCAAGCGGATGCTCGCGTACTCGAGCATCGCCCACGCCGGCTTCGTGCTGATCGGCCTCACCTCGGGCGACCAGCGGGGGATCGCGGCGGCGCTGTTCTACCTGCTCGCGTACTCGCTGATGGTCCTCGGCGCGTTCGGCGTGGTCATGCTGGTCTCCTCGCGCGGCGAGGAGCGCACCGGCCTTGCCTCGTACGCCGGGCTCTACCACCGAAGCCCGCTGCTCGCCGGCCTGATGTCGCTCTTCCTGCTGTCGATGGCCGGCATCCCGCCGACGGCAGGGTTCATCGCCAAGGTGAGCGTGTTCCGCGCGGCGATCGACGCCGGGCACTGGGAACTCGCGCTCGTCGGTGTGCTGGCGAGCGTCGTGGCGGCGTTCTTCTACATCCGCGTGATGGTGCTGATGTACATGCAGGAACCGACGGGTGAGGCACGACCCGACCGCTCGCTCCTCCCAACGGTCGCGATCGCGATCCTGGCCGTAGGTACGCTCCTTCTGGGCGTGCTCCCCGGCCTCGTGACCGGTCTCCTCGAGAAGGCCTCGGTGATCAGGTGGTGACCGGCGCTCGAACCGCGCTAGGGTCCCCGGTATGAGCAGGCGCGTGATCCCGGGCCTACAGGCGCCGGACCCCGCCCTCGAGCGCGCGATCCGCGCCCGCCTGGACGAGGTCGAGGAGGCCCTGGAGAAGGCCGTCCGCGCCGACTCCGATCTGCTCGCCGAGACGGCGTCGCACCTGCTCTCGGCCGGCGGTAAGCGCTTCCGGCCGATGCTCGTCCTGCTCTCGGGCTACTTCGGTGATCCGAGCGACCCGCGGCTGATCACCGGCTCGGTGTCGGTCGAGCTCGTGCACCTCGCCACGCTCTACCACGACGACGTGATCGACGAGGCCGACACGCGCCGCGGGATCCCCTCCGTGAACGCGAGATGGGACAACACCGTGGCGATCCTGACGGGCGACTACCTGTTCGCGCGGGCGTCCGAGATCTCGAACGAGCTCGGGCCCGAGGTCCGTGGGCTGCTCGCTCGGTCGATCGCGACGCTCTGCGACGGGCAGATCCGCGAGGTCGAGTCCTCCGGCCGGGTCGACCAGTCGATGGAGGCCTACACCGAGGTCATCCGCCGCAAGACCGGCGCGCTGATCGCCGCCTCGTGCCGTCTCGGCGGCCTGCTCTCCGACGCCCCCCTCGAGCACCTCGACGTGCTCGAGGGCTTCGGCGAGGCCCTCGGCATGGCGTTCCAGCTGTCCGACGACATCATGGATATCACCGCTTCACAGCTCGAGCTCGGCAAGGAGCCGGGGGTCGACATGAAGGAGGGCGTGTACACGCTCCCTGTCCTTCATGCGCTCTCTCTCGGCGAGGGTCGCGAGGAGCTCGCGCGCCTGCTCTCGGCCGGCCCGCCGCAGGGGGAGCGCCTCGACCGCGCGCTCGAGATCGTGCGCTCGGGCGACAGCCTGACCCACGCGCGGGCGGCCGTGTCGGACGAGGTGCAGCGCGCGATCGATCTCGCCGGGCGCCTTCCGGGCGGACCTGCGCGCACGGCCCTGGTCGGCCTCGCGGGGTTCCTGGCGGAACGGTGCGGAGCGGGACCGGGCCAGAGCTCCTGACCGCCGCGACGACCTAGATATGCAGGAGGCCGGCTCCGAGGAGCCGGCCTCCTTGCCGCCACAGACGCCCCTGCTACTTCGCGAGCTCCTGGCAGAACTCGCCGAAGGCGTCGATGTACTTGCGGATGTCCTCCTCGGAGTGCTGGACCGAGATCGTCCACTGCTCCTCGTCGCCGGGCGTCATGAAGATGCCCCGGTTGCCCATCCACGAGAACGACGCGTAGAAGAGTTCGGGGATCGTCTGGAGGAAGTCCCGGTAGTTGGTCAGCGGCTCCTTGCGGTAGGAGACACAGCCCTTGGCTCCTAGGTCCACGGTGTGTCCCGGGATGTCGCTCTCGTCGATGGCCCGCTGGCAGCCTTCGGCGAGCAGCGTGCCGAGCTTGCCGAGGTTGTCGTACGCGTCGCGGGTCAACACCTGCGTGAGCGCGGTGTATCCGGCCGCGGCCGACAGCGGGTTCCCGTTGAAGGTTCCCTGCTGGGCCGCGCCCTTCGCCACCCACTCCATGACTCGAGCCTCGCCTCCGAACGCGCCGATCGTGCTCCCGCCCCCGAGGGCCTTCGCGTAGCACGCGAGGTGCGGACGGACGCCGAAACGCTCGATCGACCCGCCGTAGGCGATCGTGCCGCCGCACTTCACCTCGTCGAAGATCAGCACCACCCCGTGGCGGTCGCAGATGTCGCGGAGCGCCTGAAGGTAGCCGGGCTTCGGCAGCACGATGCCGATGTTCATCATCACGGGCTCGAGGATCACGCAGGCGATCTCCTCACCATGGTCGCGTAGGGCGGCCTCGACGGCGTCGGCATCGTTGAACGGGACGATGAACGTGTCGTCCCACATCGACCGCGGGACGCCCTTCGACGTCGGCTGCGTCGTGTAGTAGGGCACGCCCTCGCCCCCCACGTTGTGCTTGACGCCGAGCACGTCCGCCTCGGGAACGACGGAGAAGAGCACCACGTCGTGGTGTCCGTGGTACGAACCCTCCATCTTGATGATCTTGTCTCGGCCGGTCGCGGCGCGGGCGACGCGGACTGCGTCCATCGTCGCCTCGGTGCCGGAGTTCACGAAGCGCACCTGTTCGAGCTGGAACCGCTCACAGATCGCCTCGGCCAGCGCCACCGTCATCTCGGTCGTGACGGCGAAGTGGATCCCCCGCTCGACGACCTTGCAGACCGCCTCGACGATCTTCGGATGCGCGTGACCTACCACGTTCACCCCGAAGCCGCCGTGGAAGTCGACGTACTCGGTCCCGTCGACGTCCCAGACCTTCGAACCCCGTCCGCGATCCAGATAGACCGGGTAGGGGTCGCCGGCCTGGAAGTTCGATGCAACCCCCTTCGGCAGGCTCTTGACGGCCCGCTCGTACAACTTCGCGGAGCCGCGCGTCCGGCCGAGCAGCAGCTTGTTCTCCCGCTCGGCGATCTCGGCCGCGCGCGCCTTCAGACGCTCCACGTCCACGATTACCACCTCCGTAGCGGGCAATCTACCCGAGCGAGTGGGACGTCAGCAAACGAGGCCGGGAGCAGAACGTGGCCCTGCGAGCCCCTACGGGCGCATGTTCACGAACTGCAGGGCGATGCCGAAATCGTGCTCCCTCACGGCCCGGATCACGGCCTGGAGTTCGTCCTTGCTCTTGGCGGAGACGCGGACCTGGTCGCCCTGGATCTGGCTCTGGACCTTGGCGTGGGTGCCCTTGATGAACCTCACGAGCTCCTTGGCCTTCTCGTCGGGGATGCCGACGTTCACGTGGACGCTCTGCCTACAGGTGCCCTTTGCCGCCGGCTGGATCGGCCCGCACGAGAGGGCCTTCAGCGGGATCTCGCGCCTGACCGCTTTCTCCTTCAGGACCTCGAGCGCGGCCTTCAGCCGGTCCTCCGTCGAGGAGCGGAGCTCGATCAACTTGTCGTCGCGGTCGATCGAGGTCCCGGTGTCCTTGAAATCGAACCGCTGCGCGAGCTCGCGTCGCGTCTGGTCGACGGCGTTCGCGACCTCGGGCATCTCGACGTGGGAGACGATGTCGAACGAGGACTGGTCCTTCGCCACGTCCGTATGGTACCCGGCGATAGGCTCCACTCATGAGGGACGAGGCGCGCGCCGTGCGCTTGGACGTGGCCCTCTACGCGATCGGAGCCGCTGTGGCGGGGGTGGCCGCGCTCTCCGACCGCATCCCCATCCAGCGGGAGTGGGGGAGGATCGCGTTCGCCCCCTACACCGCCGGCGCGGTCGCGGCCACCGTCCTCGCCCTCGCGTGGCGGCGGCGTCCGGCGAGGCGACCCGTGCTCGCCCGCGCGGCGCTGCTCATCGCCGTGATCGGAGGCGTCGCGCTCCTGCCGCTCGGCCTCGAGGTGCGGTGGCGTGCCCACAGCGGCTTCCGCGACCACGTCCAGTCCGAGACGCTCGTGACCGAGGAGTCGGCGGGCGCGGTGCTCGAAGGAGAGGATCCCTACGCGGCGTCGTTCGCGAACGGCGACCTCGGCGCGTGGCCCCCTGGGACGGCCGAGCACGTGCCGTACATGCCGGGCATGTTCGTCTTCGGCTTGCCGAGCGCGCTCGCCGGTCCCGGCGCGGCGACCGACGCTCGGCTCGCGTTCGCCGGCGTCGCGCTCGCCGTCCTCGCCGCGGCGCTCGCGCTGTCGGATGCGCCCGGTTCGAGGAGGATCACGGCGCTCGCCGTCGTCGTCGCGCTGCCGACCGGAGCGAGATACATGGCCGGGGGCGGAGACGACGTCACTGTGCTATCGCTGATGCTGCTGTCACTCGTCCTGCTCGAGCGACGAGGGCCGGGGTGGGCCGGCGTCGTCGCGGCGCTCGCCGCCGTGATCAAGCAGACCGCGTGGCCACTCTTGCCGTTCCTCGTCGTCGCGGCGCGCGATTCTGGGGGGCGTCCGGCGCGAGGGCGCGCGCTCGGTGCCGTCTCGGCGGTTGTCGTGCCCGTCGTCCTTCCGTTCGTCCTCTGGAACCCCGGCGCGTTCGTCGAGGACGTCGTTCTGTTCCCGTTCGGCCTCGCGAAGGACCGCACGCTCGCCGCGAGTCCGACCCTCGGCAGTCTGATCGCGGAGGCGCTCCCGGTCGGGAAGGGCGTGGTCGCCGGGGCGCTGATGATCTTGGTGCTCGTGGTCGCGGCGTACCTGCTGTTCGTCCGACCGCCCGTCGACGCGCGCGGGGCCGCCGAGCGCGCGGCGCTCGTGCTCGCGCTCGCGATCCTGTTCGCGACGGCCGGGAGGTTCGGCTACCTCCTCTACCCGATCGGCCTGTTCGCATGGGCGCGCCTGATCCTCGCGACCGATGCGCAGGGCGTGCACGGGGGGACGTCGGCCGGAGCCGAGACGATAAGATGGAGTCGCCGGGAGGGTGCCCGAGCGGCCAAAGGGAGCGGTCTGTAAAATCGCCGGCGAAGCCTACGGAGGTTCAAATCCTCCCCCTCCCACTGATAGGACCTCTACCAGGGCCGGTGTGCAGTCAAGATGCGCACGTTCCTCTTGGTCCGCCCGCGATCTACCCTAACGCGGATGCGGTCACGGGTACCGGCAGCTCACAGCAGGTATCCGTGACCGTGGGTTCCGCGGGTCAGATGAAGAACGTGACGGCGTCCTGTGCTTCCATGAGCATCGCGGCGGCTCCGACGGGCTCACCGATCCCGTCGATCATGTCCTCCCGCTTCAGCCCGAACATCTCCATCGTCATCTGGCACGGCAGGAGTTTCACGCCGAGGTCCACCGCCATCTGAAGCAGATCTCCGGGGCTCGCGACGCTCTGGTCCTTCGCGATCTTCCTCATCATCTTCGGACCGGCCCCCGCGAAGTTCATCTTCGACATCTTCAGTTTGGTGACGCCCGGGTGGTCCATCATCGCGACCATCTTCTGCATCCAGTTCTCGCCTGTGATGCGCTTCTCCTTCTTCACCAGCAGCAGGAGTCCCCAGAAGGTGAAGAAGACGGTTGTGTCCATGCCCATCGCGGCGCCGGTCGTCGCGATGATCAGTTGCTCCCATGCCGCCTCGAGCCCATTGCTCGAGGCGATGATCACCATCTTCTTGTGAGCGTGCTCCTCGTGCTGGTGCGTTGGCACCGGCGCCTGCGTTCCCTCCACCGCCATGTCCTAGCTCACCTCACTTCTTGCGGATGACGAACCGGAAGATGCCGCTCTCTTCCGAGTGCTCGACGAGCTCATTACCGGTCGACTTACACCAGGCGGTGAAGTCCGGGACCGAGCCGGGATCCGTCGCGAGGACCTCGATCACATCGGCCGGGCCCAGCTCCTTGAACGCCTGCGCCGTCTTCACGATAGGCAGGGGGCAAGAGAGCCCCTTCATGTCCAGCGTCTTCGTTATCCCTTCGGTCATGATCCGCTCCTTCCCGCTCATATGAAGATGATCGGACCGGTCGCCTCGCCCATGAACGCCGCGACGCCCTCGACGTCGTCCACGCACGGGTCCAGATCCTCGGCCCGCAGGCCGAACAGATCCATGGTTAGGGCGCAAGCGTGGATGCCCACCTCACCGACCGACTTCGCCTGAGCGAGCAGCTCGCTCCAGTGGGGAGCGTTCGTCTGCTCCCTGGCCCTCCGCAGGGTCGCCGCAGCTTCGGCTCCGGCCTCCGGCGACAGGCCGTGGTCCTCGTGGATACGGTCGGCTCGGAACGCCTGTAGGGCCCAGTACTGGAGCAGGATGTTCACCTTGCGATCCATGGCGGCAGCGCCGACGGCGAGGACGGCGGCCGCGGTCAACTTGTCGTCGGTACCCGAGAACAGCACAAGGGACAGCGTCTCGGTCCCCTCCATCGTGGCCTCCTTCCTCTTCGTTGGCCCTTCTCCGCTGGCTATCGGTGTGAGCGTGGCACGCTGGTGCCGGAGCGGCGCGTGCCGACCGGCCCCAAGACGGCGGGTAGGAAGTACTATACCCTACGGGGTAGGGTATAGCAGGATAGGTGTTAACGGAGGAGGGGCGAGGCGGAGACGGGAGGAGGAGACCGTGCAGTTCGAGAGCGAGGTGGTACCGGAGGTCGTCGCGCGACTGCGCAAGATCGAGGGCCAGCTCGGCGGCGTCATCAAGATGATCGAGCAGGGTCGCGACTGCGACGACGTCATCCACCAGGTCGCAGCCGTGGGCCGGGGTGTGAACCGCGTCGGGCTGAAGCTGCTGGCCGGGCAGCTCCGACAGTGCCTCTCGGACGAGCGGACCGCTCGCCGTAAGGGATACGACCCCGACCGGTTCGAGCGCCTGTTCCTGATGCTGTCCTAACCCCAGAGCGAGTAGACCGACAGGTCCAGGAGGCGCGATGGCTGGTCCAGAGAAGTTCGTGATCATGGTGACCCACGGCCCGGAGCATCCGGAGCACGCGACCATCCCGTTCGTCATGGCTTGTGCGGCGCTCGCGTCGGACGTCCGAGTCGTCATCGGCTTCCAGGCGGAGGGCGTTCGCCTGGCCCAGCGAGGGGTGGCGGACGAGGTTCAGGCGCCCGCGTTCCCGCCGCTCGCCAAGCTGCTCGACGATTATCGGGAACTGGGCGGGCAGCTGCTCGTCTGCGGTCCCTGCGTCAAGGGTCGGGAGATCTCTCTGGAAACCCTCGTCGAGGGTTCGGAGATCGTGGCCGCGGGTCGGTTCGTCGCGGAGATCGCCTCGGCTACGAACAGCCTGGTCTACTGATCCCGTTCGGCCGCGCGGCCGATGGCCGCGCGGCCGCCGAAGGAGGTTGGACATGACCGTTTCCTTGAACGAAAGCGATCTGGCGAGCTTGTCGCCCGACAAGGTCGTGGATGCGCGAGGGTCCGCGTGCCCCGGCCCACTGCTCGAGGCCAAGAAGGGGATCGGCGCCGTCGGCGTCGGGAGCGTCCTCGAGATCTGGTCGAGTGACCCGAGCACCAAGACCGATATCGAAGCCTGGGCCGGCAAGGTCGGCCACGGGTTCCTGGGCTACGCCCCCGCCGACGGGTACGAGCGGGTGTTCGTTCGTCGGGCGAAGTAGGTGCCGGTGACACCCTCGCCGCGGATCCTCGTCCTGGCGTCGCTCCTCTGCGCTTATCCGGGGATCGACGCGACCGGGCAGGCGCACCTCGATTATCCCGCGAACACCTACGTCCTTCCCACGCCCGACCCGGTGATGTTCCCCGAGTCGTTCTACCTGTACTGCTTCGAGCACGGCATCGACGCGATCCTGATCGCATCCTGCGGCACCGACAGCCCCTACGAGGGCTCGCACGAGCAGCTGGCCGCACGGGTGAACCGCGTCTACGCGCAGATGAAGGAGCGGGGTCTCGACGTCCGTCGTCTGAAGCTCACCGCGATCTGCAGCGTCTGTACCAAGGCCTTCGTGAAGGAGGTCGGGGATCTCGCGCAGCTCCTGACCGAGCTCGGCCCGGCGGGAGGTCATGGCGGGTCGACGATGGCGGTCGCGGCATCATGAGCTCCGTGGCGGGGAGCGTCCTCGGTACGGGGAGCGTTCGCCGGATCGAGACGGACGTCCTGGTGATCGGCGCCGGGATCGCCGGACTCCAGGCTTCGCTTGATCTCGCGGACCAGGGGTACCACGTGTTGCTCGTGGAACGGGAGGCGAGCATCGGCGGCCGGATGATCGGCTTGTCGAAGGTCTTCCCAACCATGGACTGCGCGAGCTGCATCACGACGCCGAAGATGTCGGCCACCGCCCATCACGATCTGGTGACCACGTTCACTTACACGGACGTCGAGTCGCTCGTGGCGGCAGACGATGGGTTCGAGGCGACGCTCGTACGAAGGCCACGTTACGTCGACGAGGACGACTGCATCGGCTGCCGGCTCTGTGAGTACGCGTGTCCGGTCGACGTCCCGCATGAGTTCGACGGCGGTCTCGGTGCTCGCCGGGCGATCTACATCCCGTTCGGAACCGCGATCCCGCAGAAGGCGGTCGTCGACCTCCCGAACTGCATCCTCTGCGGCAAGTGCGAGAAGGCCTGCCCGACCGACGCGATCGATCTGACCCAGGAACCGGAGACCATCGAGGTCCGTGCCCGAGCGGCCGTCCTGGCAACCGGCTACAAGCCGACGCCCACAGGGGCCAAACGCGAGTACGGGGGCGGCCGGGCCGGGAACGTCATCAGCGGGCTCGACATGGAGCGCCTGCTGTCCCCGAACGGTCCCTACGGACGCGTCCTACGGCCCTCGGACGGGAAGATCCCCGAGCGGATCGCCTACGTTCAGTGCGCCGGCTCCCGGGACGAGACCCTGGGCGTTCCTTACTGCTCGCGCGTCTGCTGCATGTACGCGATCAAGCAGGCGATGCTCCTATCCGGCGCGCTGCCGCTCGCCGACATCACGATCTACTACATGGACATCCGAACGTTCGGCAAGGGGTACGAGGAGTTCTACCAGACCGCTCGGTCCATGGGGATCACCTTCGTGAAGGCGAAGGTCGCTCGGATCACGGAGCAGGCCGACGGCGACCTCGATGTGCGCGTGGAGCTGCAGGAGGAGGACGGGCGGGTCGCGAACATCAGCCACGATCTGGTCGTGCTGTCCGTGGGTCTGCAGCCGGGCGACGAGGTGCGACGCTTCGCGCCGGTCGCCACGGACGCGTACGGCTTCATCCGCTCGGCGGATCCGGCGCTCGACGTTACCTGGACCGAAGTGCCCGGCCTGTTCGCCGCCGGCACAGCGCTCGCGCCGAAGGACATCGTAGACACCGTTGCTGAGGCGAGCGCGGCGGCCATCCGAGTCTCGGCATACCTGCGGCAGACCTCTCGTGCCGATCGGTTGGCGGCGGTGGTCTATGGCTGAGTCAGAGCAGCCGCTCGAGCAGCCGACCGACGGGCCGGCCCGGCGTCGGATCGGCGTGTATGTGTGCCACTGCGGCGGCAACATCAGCGACGTCGTCGACGTCGAGGCGGTCACCGACCAGATCGGCGCCGAGGAAGAGGTCGTCGTCGCGCGCCACCTGCCCTTCATGTGCTCGGACGAGGGGCAGACGACCATCGAGCAGGACATCAAGGGCCTCGGCCTCGACCGCGTCGTCGTCGCGGCCTGCACGCCGAGCCTGCACGAAACGACCTTCCGTCGAGCAGTGTCGCGAGCCGGCCTGAACCCGTACCTCTACCAGCACGCGAACATCCGGGAGCAGGTGAGCTGGGCGCACGTCCACGACCACGCGGCGGCGACGGGCAAGGCAGATCGCTTGATCCGGGCGGCGGTGGCGAAGGCGGCTGCGCTCCGTCCCCTCGACATGGTCCGCGTCGCGGCCGTGCACCGCGCGCTCGTCGTCGGCGGCGGTGTGGCCGGGCTGCGGACCGCCCTCGATCTCGCGCGGTGGGGCATGGAGGTCGTGTTGGTGGAGCGCTCACGCGAGCTGGGAGGCCACACGCTGCGGCTCGGGAGCGCGTACCCGACCGGCGAACCGGGGCGAGCCTTGGTCGCGCGTCTCGTGGCTGGTGTGCAGGACGAGCCGCTGATCGACGTTCAGCTCTCGACCGAGGTGACGGATGTGTCGGGGTACGTCGGCGACTTCCATGTGACGCTCAGGTCCGTCGGGTCGGACGGGCAAGAGCGGCGCGAGGAAGAGGAAGTCGGCGCGATGGTGCTCGCGACCGGGTTCAGCGACCACGAGCCCGCGGCCGGCCAGTACGGGTTCGGATCGCCCCGGGTCCTGACTCTCGCGGCCTTCCAGGAACGGCTGTACGCGGCGCCGGCGGGAGTGGACCTCGCGACCGTCGTTGGGCTCGAAGGGTCTATCAGGTCCGTGGCCTTCCTCCACTGCGTCGGGAGTCGCCAGGTCGACGGTGTCGACGAGCCGGGGGCTTCGGGAGTCCTGAACGCCTACTGCTCGCGCGTCTGCTGCACGGCCACCGTCCGTGCCGCGACCGAGACACGACAGCGGTTCCCGGACGTCCGTGTCGTCGACGTCTACCGCGACATCCGGACCTACGCGCGCGACCAGGAGGCCGCATACCTGGCGGCCGGCGAGGCCGGCGTCCTGTTCGTCCGGGTGGCGAACGACGAGCGGGCGCGCGTAGAGACGTCTCCTCCGGGCGACCCCTATCCGCTGCTCGTGCGGGCTCGCGACACGCTTTCCTTCGGGACCGAGCTCGACTTGCCCGTGGACCTCGTCGTCCTCGCCACCGGCATGGAGCCGGGAGGCGCCGAGCACCTCGTCGACATGACGAAGGTTCCGACCGGCTCCGACGGCTTCCTGCTCGAGGTCCATCCGAAGCTCAGGCCGGTCGAGAGCGCGATCCCCGGGATCCTGCTCGCCGGAACGGCGCGGGGCCCGATGGACATCACCGAGAGCACGACGTCCGCGTCGGCCGCCGCAGCCAAGGTCGCGACGCTGCTCGCCCACGACCACGTCGAGATGGAGCCGTTCGTCGCCAGGGTGGACCCGTCGCTCTGCACCGGCACGGGGGCTTGCCTCGACGCATGCAGGTACGCCGGGGCCATCGCGCTCCGAGACGTCGAGATCGAGGACGGTGTCGTCGAGAAGCGTGCCTACGTCAGCCCCGTGGCCTGCAAGGGTTGCGGGGCCTGTGTCGCCGCCTGCCCGAACGGGGCGATCGACGTGCAGGGCTGGGAGATCGGACAGTACCTGGCGATGGTGGACGCGATCACGGCCGAGCCGGCAGCCCCGAGCCTACCGGCCCGAGAGCAAGAGGAGGTCGTCGCGCGGTGAGCGGCGAGCGGGGGACGGACGGGCGGAAGACCGCCGAGAAGACCAGCGAGAAGAGGTCCGGCACGGTCGCCGCGTACAAAGAGCGTCACGGCCAGGCGTCCGCCGAGCTGCTGGAGCGGGTTCGCGTGCAGAACCACACGAAGGCGGCGGTCCGCAGGGTGCTCGCCGGAGGGCCCCTCACGCCGCCGGAGGTGGCGGAGGCCGCCGGGATCTCGCCCCGCGAGGCGCTCTGGATGCTGATCGCGCTCCGCAAGTACGGCGTGGTCGTCGAAGACGGACAGGACGGCGACTACATCCGCTACGCCCTGACGCGAGAGGACCCACGGGCATGAGCGTGCTGGTGGAAGATCGTCGGGCTGAACGCGTGAGGGTCGAGGCGAGTCTCCTTCCCGAACTGCGACGTTTCGGCGCGGTCGACATCTCGGCCTGCTTCAACTGCGGGAACTGCACGGCTATCTGTCCGCTTTCCTCCGACGACGGCGCCTTCCCGAGGAGAGTCATCCGCTACGCGCAGCTCGGCTCGCGTGATCGGCTCCTGGCGAGCCCCGAGCTCTGGACGTGCTACCAGTGCGGAGAGTGCACTCGGACGTGCCCCCGCGATGCGGATCCTGCCGAGTTCATGGCGGCCGCGCGCCGGTACGCCGTCGCGAGCTACGACCGTACTGGCCTGGCCCGGCGCCTGGCGACGTCGGCCGCGTTCGCTGGGGTCTTCATCGGACTCCTCGTCTTCTTGCTCGCCGGGTTCATGTACTCGGCGCATCGGCCCGTCTCCGGCTCCGAGCTCGCGCTGTTCGAGTTCCTCCCAGCGAGGCTCATCCACGATCTGGGTCTAGTCGTGCTCGGCCTGTTCGGGCTAGGCGCGGTCGGTGGTCTCGTCGAGATGGTGCGGCGTGTCTTCCGGGACGGCCGGATCCGCGGAACGACGGGAGGGTCCCGGTTCGATGGCGTGGGGGAGGCTGCGTGGTACGCGGTCGGGCGGGAGTCCATCGGCCAGACGCGTTACCGGGAAGAGTGCACCGAGGACCGAGACGGCCCCGTCGACCCCTGGTACCTGCGCCGATGGTTCGTGCACGCGGCCACGATCTGGGGGTTCCTCGGTCTTTTGGCCGCGACGATCCTCGACTACTTGCTGGATCTCACCGGGGTGAAGCGGACGGGCACCGCCGTCCCGCTCTGGTACCCGGTGCGCCTGCTCGGGACGCTCGCCGGCCTGGCCCTCGTGTACGGCACGTCGGTGGCCATCGTTCGACGGATCCGGCGAACGGATTGCGTCTTCGCCGTCTCGACGGTGTCGGACTGGTCGTTCGTTTGGCTGCTCTGGCTGGCCGGAGTGACGGGCTTCGTGCTCGAGCTTGCCCTGTATCTGCCGAAGGCGCCCGCGTGGGGGTACTCCGTGTTCCTTATCCATGTGGCCGTGGCGATGGCGCTGGTCGTGCTCGCTCCGTTCGGGAAGTTCGCGCACGCCATCTACCGGCCGGTTGCCCTGTTCGCCTACCGCCTCAAGGGTCGGGCGGGTTCGTCTGGATGACCGAGGTCCCTCTGAAGGACTCGCTCCCGGTATCGAAGAAGCCGTCGGCCGGCCGCGAGGGGCGCGGTCGCGCCTGTCGAGGGGATAGCGGACGCTAGCCGACGTCGCGTCGTCTGAAGCCGGCGATCCCCGCTGCTATCAGAACGGCAGCGACCGTGGTCAGCACGAGGAGGGGCAAGGCTTCCACCTGTCCTCCCGGGATCCTGGGGGTGTGGGCGAACGGCGAGAGATCCATGACCCACTGCGGGAGGTTGAATAGCGAGCCGAACTCGCCGAGCAACAGGAACGCGATGAGGAGGCCCCACGTCGCGCTCGCGGCCCGGGGAGCGAGTCCGAAGGTCGCGACGACGATGCCGATCATCACGCAGGCGGCCGGGATCTGGACCGCGGCGCCGGCCACCACGCGGCCGACCACCGCCGCATCCCCGACCACCGCGGCGTAGCCGGCCCCCGACGCCAGTCCCCCGAGCAACAGGACGCCTGCGGTGCCGACCACGGCGAGGGAGACGTGGCTCGCCAGCCATCTCGCCCGCCCCGTCGCCGTCGAGAGCATGAGATCGGTGCGCCAGGGCACCTCTTCCGATCGGAGCCGCATCGCCGCCTGCATCCCGTAGATGGCGACGATCGAGCCGAGCATGCCGAGTTCCAGGGCAAGGTAGGCGTCGGTCAGTACCCGGGTCCCGCCCAGTTTGGTGATGAAGTCCTTTGCCTGGGGGCTGTCGATGATCCCACCGACGTTCGAGGCGATGCTCCCGACTATCGCGCCCAGCAGCATCACCGCGGCCGTCCACGCGAGCAACGTGCCTCGCTGCAGCCGCCATGCGAGTCCAAGGGGGCTCGACAGACCGGCATTCGCGACCGCGGATCCGGGACGATCGGCGAGCAACCCTGCGCCCAGATCCCTCCGGCCGGCCAGCGCGTAGGCACCGATCCCGACCGCGATCGCGAACGCCACGAGCAGCAGCAGCACCGGCCAGCGCTCCTGAGCGAACGGACGGACCTGCTGGCTCCAGCCGATCGGTGACAGCCACGAGACCCAGGAGGCAGCGTGGTGACCCGTCGTGTCGCCGATCGCGCGGAGGATGTACGCGAGGCCGAGGAACGACGCGGCGATCCCCGTGGCAGCGCGCCCGCCCGCGGTGAGCTGCGCGGAGAACGCTCCCACGGCCGTGAACGCGCACCCGGTTGCCGCCCAGGCGAGTCCGAACGCGACGGACCCGCCGACGGGCAGCCCCGTGGCGATGAGCCCGAGCGCGGAGAGAACCCCGATCACGAGGCTGGTACCGACGCCGACCCACGCCGCGGCGCTCAGCGAAGCGAAGCGCCCGACCACCGTTGCACCGAGGAGTTCGAGCCGGCCCGCCTCTTCCTCCGCGCGGGTGTGGCGGACGACGAGCATGAACGCGAGGAGGGCGAGCAGCGCGGCGCCTATCCCACTCATCTTGATCAGGGAGAGCGCTCCGAGGCTTGAACCGTAGATGCGGCCGTAGAACGCGACGAGCGCGGGCGTGCCGTTCATGCTGGCCACTGCCTGGATGCGCGAGGCTGCGGTCGGGTACAGGTCGCTCGTCGCGGAGGCCGAGAACGTCACCATGACGACGAAGGTCGCGATCCACGCCGGGAGCAAGATTCGATCGCGACGCAACGCGAGGCGGATGAGGGAGCCGGTGCCGACGAACGGGTTCATGGCTGTGGGTGGGACGCGCTGCCTTCGTCGGGTCCGTCATCGGCGTAGAGACGAAGGAACAGCTCCTCCAGCGTCGGAGGCTGACTGACGAGGCTGTGGACCCCGACCGAGGCGAGTCGGCTCAACAGACCTGCCAGCTCGCCGGTATCCACCTGGCAGTGGACGGTGCTGCCCTCGACGCGCAGGTCGTGAACGCCGGGCAGATCGGCCAGCCCGATCGGCGCGGCTGCGAGTTCGGCCATGATCGAGGTTCGCGTGAGGTGGCGCAGGTTCGAGAGCGCACCCGTTTCCGCGACCCGGCCGTTGCGGATGATCGTCACGTGGTCGCAGAGCGCGTCGACCTCGGCGAGGGTGTGGCTCGACAACAGGACGGTGCGTCCCGAGCGTCGCTCCTCTTCGATGCATTCCCGGAAGACCTCGGCCATCAGCGGATCCAGCCCGGCGGTCGGCTCGTCGAGCAGGAGCAGTTCGACGTCGGAGGCGAGCGCGGCCACGACCGCGACCTTCTGTCGGTTGCCTTTGGAATAGGACCGCACCTTCTTGGTGGGATCGAGTTCGAAGCGCTCGAGCAGATCGGCCCGCCGACGCGGGTCCTCCCCGCCACGGAGGCGGCCGAGCAGGTCGATGACCTCGCCTCCGGTGAGGGTCGGCCAGAGGTTCACTTCCCCCGGGACATAGGCCAGCCGGCGATGCAGCGCCACCCCCTCCGCCCAGGGGTCGCCGCCCAGGAGTCTGACGGACCCGGCGTCGGCCCTGATCAGGCCGAGGAGGATCCTGATGGTGGTGGTCTTCCCCGCGCCGTTGGGACCGAGATAGCCGTGGACCTGGCCCTGGGAGACCTCCAGATCGAGTCCATCCAACGCCCGGGTCCGGCCGAACGATTTCTCCAGACCCGTGATCGATATCGGTTCGCTCACGCCCCCCACCACCTCACCTCGAGACGCCGACCCACCGCGGCCTGCCGCGGTCAGGGCATGGCCCCTTAGGTGGGCCAGTCGCGTTTCGGCTTCGGCTCCTTCGTCAACAGGTCATCCAACGAAGGCTTGCGCCTGCGCTCGGTCTCGGCCATCTTCTCCTCGAGGCTGTCCGACGTGAGGTCGCCCGCGGCCTCGAGCAACTCCTCCAGCGACTTCCCGGCGCTTCCCTTGAGCCGGATGCGCAACGCGGCCAGTACGGAGGCGTGACGGTCGGACAGCCCCTGGGCGATCTTGATCTCGGTCAGGGCCTTCTCCGCCCGGGCCAGGAGCTCCTCGTCATCCACGAAGACAGTCTGCCACGATGATCCGCCGTAACGGGCTATCCGGTCGGGCTCGCTGCCCAGCCTTCCCCATCTGCGGTTCAGATGTCCGGGCCGAGTTACCTGCCGAAGTACTGGCTCCCGGTGTCGAAGAAGCCACCGGCCGGCCGCGCGTGCGCGTGCCAGTGGTCGGGGATGCGACGCCGCGTGGGATCGATCCAGTAGCCCTCCTCGCCGTAGCGCGCCGCGGCGACTCGCTCGAGGTGCCGCATCAGCCGCGCCTCCTGTCTTGGGTCGGGGAGGCCGTGCGTGCGCCAGACGACCATCGGCGTCGCGCAGATCATGCAGTCGGCGACCCAGCACTCCTCGTCCTCGAAGTGCCGCGCGGTGATCCGCTCCGCCCTGCAGAGCAGGCAGTCGTCACTCGCTGAGGAGTGTGTACTCAACCGTGTCACCGACCTTCACGCCGAGGCGCTCGAACGCGCCGCGGTTCATCTCGATCGCGCCGACGTAGGACCCCGGCGCCCGGTAGAGCTCACACGGATCGGCCCGGCAAGGCGTCATGTCGAGGATGGCCGTGATGCGTCCGTCCCCGTTGAAGAACGCTACCGAGAGTGGGATCAGCGTGTCCTTCATCCAGAAGGCGTCGGTGGTCGGCGCGTCCCACAGGAAGACTATCCCGCCGTCCTTCGGGAGCGACTCAACGCCCATCAACCCGTGCGCGCGGGCCTCCGGCGTCCGCGCGACATCGAGGTCCATGAGCTCGATGACCCCGGACGCCGTCTGGATCCGCACCTGGATGCGGTTCCCTGCGAACCCGTGGACCGGCGTCCCCTCGCCGCCGCACGCGGCGAGGATGAGCCCGAGGGAGAGCACGAGCAAGAGGGTCCGCCGCACGGCTCCCATCGTGCCACGCCGAGTTCGCGAACGCCTGTTGTTATCCTTGCGGCTGCGCCGGAGTAGCTCAGTCGGCAGAGCACCTCCATGGTAAGGAGGGGGTCAGGGGTTCGATTCCCCTCTCCGGCTCCGCCTGTTCCGAACCGCTCACCCTTGCTGGAGGGCCTGCGCGATGCCCGCGGCCCAGGCCGCGATCTCGTCCCAGTCGCGGAAGTCGCCCTCTTGGGCTCGGAAGGCGCGGACCATCGCGCGCTCACCGAACCCCAGCTTGCTCCTGTCGAGCTTCCCTGCGAACAGACGATGTTCCCTGGCGCGCGTGGCCTCGACGATCGGACCGATCCTCACGGCTTCGTCCTCGGCCGGCTTGGGCGGGTCGCCGATCGGTCCGCTGGTGAAGAGCCAGGTCGGCCGAGCGGCGAGCTCGTCGTGGTGCTCGTCGACGAACCAGCGCGCCGGCTCCAGCCACTGCCCCGTGTAGACCGCGCTTCCGAGGACGACCGCCTCGTATGGCGCCAAGTCCGCCACGTCGTCGATCCGCTTGACCTCCGTCGCGACCCCCCGTTCGGTGAGGGCGCGCCCTATCGCCTCGGCGATCTCCTGGGTCGCGCCGTGCTTGCTCGCTGCTGCTACCAAGACCGTCATCCGCTGTCCCTCCGTTCGTCGGTCCGCGGAACCTATCGCATCCTGCCGCTCGGTTGCCGGACTTGATACGGTCGTGCCCGACATGCTTTCCGGTTCCGACAGATCCCCGACGACGCGGATCCTCGTCCTCGGAGGCGCGGGCGCGATGGGCTCCGTGGCCGTCCGCGACCTCGTGGAGCGCACCGACCACCACGTCGTCGTCGGCGAACTGCGTACCGACGAAGCCGAAGCGATGGCGGGAACCCTCGGTCCGCGCGTCACCGTGCGCTCGGTCGATGTCGAGAACGCCGACTCGCTCGCCGAAGCCGTCTCCGAGTGCGACGTCGTACTCTCCGCCACGTTCATGCGGCACAACGTGCGCGTGACCCGTGCCGCGATCGCGGCCGGCGTGCACATGGTGGACCTCGGCGCCTACGTCTGGGACACGCGCGACCAGATCGAGCTCGACGAGGAGGCTCGCGCGGCCGGCTGTCGGATCGTGCCGGGCTGCGGCGTCGCGCCCGGCCTCACGAACGTCCTCGCCCGCCACGGAGCCGAGCGGTTCGATGCCGTCCGTGCGATCCGCATCTACTCCTACATCACGCATCCGATGACGACCTCGCCGGGGATCGTCTACACGCGGTTCGACGCGAGCCGAGGCTCGAGTCTGGTGCGGGAGGGCGGCGTGGCGGAGGAGCGGCCGTCGTTCTCGGAAGAGGAGCTCGTCGAGTTCCCGCCGCCGTACGGAGAGCAGCTCGTGCACCTCGTCCCGCACCCGGAGCCGCTCACCCTGCCGCGCTACCTCGACGTGCGCGACGTCGTGTTCAAGGTCGGCTACCCGCCTGACGAGACCGTCCGCCTGCGGAGCCTCCTCGAGCTCGACCTCGACGCCGCCGAGCCGTTCGCGTTCGGCGGGACCGAGATCGTTCCGCGTGACTTCGTCGCCGCCCTCATCGGCAGGCAGGGGCTGGCAGGACTTCGGACGGCGAACGTGAAGCGGGTCATCTTGGAGGGCGAACGCGAAGGGCACCCGGCGACGCTCACGTACGACCTCGCCGTGGAGCGCGAGGAGGAGTCGGCATCGTCCGCCATCACCGGAACGGTCGCGGCGATCGCGGCCGACCTCGTGGCGAATGGTGCGGGTCGGGTCGGCGTGCA
>Ga0315282_10001996_pt1 | contig 38255 bp, 29 predicted proteins | sample YL17G07_20_MG_FD_203693 | JGI IMG/M metagenome (GOLD analysis project Ga0315282, IMG submission 203693) | Sediment microbial communities from Yellowstone Lake, YNP, Wyoming, USA - YL17G07_20 | ecosystem: Environmental > Aquatic > Freshwater > Lake > Sediment | place: USA: Wyoming | collected... | reverse complement strand
TCTGTCCGTTATTACGGCCTGTTTATCTTATAATCGATTTTGGCTGACGTTCTCAACATCTCCTAGGTACGTTGATGAGAAGCCAGTTGCCGCAAGCTCATGATATCGCGTAACGGCGGCGAGCCAAATAGGCGGCTATACTCGCGACTGAACTGCGAGGCGCTTTCGTATCCGACCTGAAGTGCCGCAGTCGCCGCATCGAAGCGCTCCGTGAGCATCAGCCGTCTTGCCTCGTTTAAACGCAACTTTTTTTGATACTGCAATGGGCTCATGGCCGTCAAAGTACGGAAATGATGGTGGAACGTCGATTTGCTCATATTAGCTTGTGATGCGAGGTCGTTGATACGAAACGGCCGGGCTAAATTATTCTTCAGCCAATAGATCGCCCGAGCGATCCGATGGCTCCGACTTCCGATCGTCGCAATCTGGCGCAGATGCCCGCCTTGATCGCCCACAAGAAGACGATAAAAAATTTCGCGCTGGATGATCGGCGCTAGGATTGGGATGTCTTGAGGTTCGGCAAGGATGTCGACCAACCGCTGAAAAGCCGCGAGCAGCGGTACCGTGATCTCGCCCGTGGCCATCCCGCGCCTAGACGGCCGTATAAGGGGCGGCGGGAGGTTGGTGTCCATCATCAACTGAGAAATCTCTTGCAGATCAAACTTTAGCATTAGGCCCAGATACGGCTTTTTTCGGCTTGCCTGGATAATCTGGACAACGGACGGTATATCCACGGACGTTATCAAATAACGGCGGGCGCCATACACATAGGATTCATTGCCGAGCAGCACCCGTTTTGCCCCCTGGACGGCCAGGCAAATTCCAGGCTCGTACATCGCGCATATAGGCTGCGTCGGCTTTTCTCGTCGAATAAGCGACATCCCTCGGATCTCGGTTACAGGCCTGTCGCCTTTTTCGGTCCATCGGGCAATGCTTGCGGCCAATGCTCCGAGAGTATATTCTAGGTTTTGTTGTTCAAGAGCCTTGCGAACGTCTTGATATCGCATGATCAAATTCACTTTCACTCTAACAGGCGCAGGCCAAGGATGCAATCATAATATCGTGCGTATCGGACGATTAGGCAAGATATCAATACGAATGGTCTATCAGCCCCGCCGCTCCCGATTATAAAATAATAAAGAACGCGCATGGCCGAAAGACCGCGGAATATTAGCGATGAAGAACGGATAAGCCAGGGCGAAGAATCCCTGGCAGACAAAAGGCATAGGCTTTAAGCCGATAGGAGGGTCCATGAATATCAAACACAGTCGCAGAGAATTTCTCGCCAGATCGGGGCAGTGGGCCGCTACGGCGGGACTGCTAACCAAGCTGGCGCCTTTGCTGTTGGCCCAGCCGCGCGTGCCTCAAGCGGAAGCGAAGGTCATAACTCGCACCTTGGGAAGGACCGGTCTCACGGTGCCCATCGTCAGCTTGGGCTTCATGAACGCCGACGCTCCCGGATTGATCCGACGAGCGTATGAAGTCGGAATACGCCACGTCGATACGGCCGCCGCCTACCAGCGCGGCCGCAATGAAGAGATGGTCGGCTCCATGATCAAGGAAATGGGCGTCCGGGGCGACGTGATCGTCTCGACCAAGGTCTGGCTCCGGGATCAGGTCCGGGACCCCAAAGCGCGGGATCTTTTTCGGCAGGCGCTCGAAGGAAGTCTGAAACGTCTTCAAATGGACCACGTCGATATCCTGTATTATCACCTGGTCGACTCCCTCGACGATCTACGGGCGGAAGGGCCGCTACAGAGTTTGGCGGAGCTAAAAAAGGAAGGGAAAGCGCGATATGTCGGTCTCTCGACGCACCGGGGAAGCTTGGTGTTGCCGGCCGCCGCAAAAATGGGGCTTTTTGACGTTGGATTGGTGGCTTTCAACTACACCATGGCATCCGATCAGAACCTCCTCGACGCCCTCGAAAGTGCCGCCCGAGCGGGCATGGGAATCATCGCCATGAAAACGCAAGCCGGCGGCTTGTCCCGGCCGGATCCGGGATTGCCGAAAAACTTGCCTCTTCATAGCCAGACGGCGCTACTCAAGTGGGCTCTGCATCATCCGTTTGTCGCCACGGCGATTCCCGGAGCGACGACATACGAGCAGGTGGAACAAAATTTCTCCGTGGCGTCCAACCTCGAATATACGGACGATGAGAAGTCGTTTCTCGCTGACCGGACGTTTTCCGCTCAAGCGCAATACTGCCGTCAATGCGCGCAGTGCCTCAGCGATTGCCCGCGAAGCGCGGATATTCCCATGTTGATGCGATCGCACATGTACGCGGTGCAATATTCTAATCGCGAGCTGGCGCGCTTCACGCTGTCATCGATAGAGGCCGGCCGAGGTCTCGATGTTTGCCGTTCCTGCGGGGAATGCCCGGTCGCGTGCCGCCATGATGTAAATATCGGAATGAAGATCGCCCATTTAAAAACGGCGGGGCTCGACGTCGCCGAGTCGTAGGACAATGCAGAAACGGTATCTCGGTCAATGCGGGCTCGAGGTTTCGGCGCTCGGCTATGGTGCTATGGGTATGAAAGCAACAATTCTCGGACTGTTTTTAATCATCATGGGCGCGCAATGGTCCTTCGACCAAAATTTGACTGCCACGAGTAATAGGGGCGCCGAACAGGAAATCATTAATCTCTCCAAAGAGAAGTGGGGCTGGATGTCAGAGAAAAAGGTCGATGCCCTGGCCAATCTCTTTCACGAAAAGGCCGTCTTTGTCCACATGGGAGGGACCATGACCAGGGAGAACGAACTCAATGTTATCAAAACAGGAGGGATTCATTATAAGAAAGCGGATATCCATGAAGTGTCGGTGAATATTATCGGCACAACTGCCATCCTCTTAAACAGGATTACACTGTTGGCCGTTGTTGGCGGCAATGAAGTCACCAATCCATTCGTAGTTACCGAAGTGTATGTACAGCAGAGCGGGAGCTGGAAGTTAGCGTCTATGTCATTCACCAGGCTACTCACTCCATAACCTTTCCTTTTTAATCATTTTGAACCAATCCCGGACTTACCTCCGGAGCTGGTTCAAACATAGATGATTTCGGCGAGGATTCGCCGGCCGATATGCGGCTTGAGCGCTTTCTTTGTTACGAGATCAACTTTGGCCCGCAACAAATCGGACAAGTAACGTTCGAGACCGATGAACGTGAAGAATCCCATCGGCTTATCAATATCCGCGAGTATATCGATATCGCTATTTTTCTTGTTCTCTGTCTATCTGGGCAGGTGTGAATAATTCGTGAATATTCGTGCGGTAAACAACGGCAAATATCGGCAAACAACGGAACATATAAACAAGAAGAAGATATTGATTAATAAGGATTTTCTCGGGAAAAATGAAAATTATAACTTTTCGTCTGAATAGGATTTGACACCGTCGCGGTCAAACAGGAAACCCGCTATCCCTGGGATGGGGCGGTGAAAATATTGCTCGAGCCTGAAAAAGCCGGCAAGTTTTCAGTCTATGTCCGCATCCCGGGCTGGGCCGAGAACCGGCCCGTGCCGGGCGACCTCTATAAATACTTTGACAAAAGCGATGACAAGCCCGTTCTTAAAGTGAACGGCTCACTCGTCGGATTGAATATGGAGAAAGGTTTTGCCCGAATCAGCCGGGATTGGAAGAAAGGCGATACGATCGAGCTTTATCTGCCCATGCCCGTCCGGCGCGCCGTCGCCAATGAGGCCGTGAAGGATGACGCCGGAAAAGTCGCGCTCGAGCGCGGCCCGCTCGTCTACTGCGCCGAATGGCCGGACAACGGAGGACACGCGCTCGATTTGTGCTTGCCCGACGATGTTCCACTCACGCCCGAATTCCGCGCGGATATGCTGAGGGGAATCGTCGTTCTTCAAGGAAAGACGTTTGCGGTGAAGAGGAACGCCGACGGATCGATCGCCGACAAAAAAGAGCAGAGCTTCCTAGCCATCCCGTATTATGCCTGGGCTCACCGCGGTCCCGGCGAGATGGCGGTCTGGCTCGCAAGAAACTGAAGAGAAAAGAGGGCAATAGAACAAGAAGCGTATCCCCGCCGCGGAAGACTCCACAGCAACGTTATAACCGCTTGCACTCCCGGAATGGCATGTGTTAGAATTTACATGAGGAAATTAGCATATGCAAAATACGACAATCATTGTCGTAAATCGCATATAAGAATAGTTCATGAAAAAGGACGCAATTCACGGTTTCATCGACAACCTCCAGGCCCAGGGACAGTACTATTTTCTCAAACGACAGCTCCTGGAAAAAACCGGGCAAGTGGAGAAAGTCGCCAGCAGATCCTTGGTCAGACTACAGGCCAAGAACCGCGTCCTGCTCGTCCGGCGCGGCTTTTACATCATCATCCCCATCGAATTCCGCCGGACCGGGGTCCTGCCGCCCGAATGGTTCATCCATAATTTAATGGAATCAATGAACGTGGAATATTATGTCGGCCTCTTGAGCGCGGCTGCCATCTGGGGCGCTTCCCATCAAAAGCCCCAAGAGTTTCATGTCCTGACGCCCCGCCAGTTCAGGCCTATTCAGGACAGGACGCTCAAAATACGTTTTTTTCGGAGGGCAGATTTTCCGGAATCAGGTTTCTTGAAAAATCAGAAAACCGAGACCGGCTTCATGAAGGTTTCCGGTCCCGAGCTTACCGCTTTGGACCTCGTCCAATACAGCAAGGCCGTGGGCGGATTGAATCTTGTCGCGACAGTATTGGCGGAGCTCGGCGGGAACATTGAGCCACGTGCGCTGCTCAAACTCGCGCGCCGGGAAAAATCCTTGGCCGCATTCCGGCGATTAGGGCTCATTCTGGATAATCTGGGTTATGGCTCTCGAACCGGCAGGGCCGCCGAGTTCGTTCGAAATAAGACCGATATCCCCGTTTTGCTGGATCCGTCTCTTCCACGCGTTGATGCCCGTTGGATCCGTAAATGGAATATCTTCGAGAATCTGAATATCGAGGCCGACGAAATATGATCCCCCGAGCGGACATCGTCCAATGGAGAGAATTTGCTCCATGGATATCGGACGCTCAAGTCGAACAAGACTTAATCATCAGCCGACTCCTCATCGAATTCTATCAAGATGAGCTTATTTGCGAAAAACTTCTGTTCAGGGGCGGCACGGCGCTTCATAAGATCCGCCTTAGCCCGGCCGTCCGGTATTCCGAGGATTTGGACTTCGTCCAAAGGAACGCGGAAGGCATTGGAGAAGTCTTAAGCGTCATAAAAAAGACATGCCGGCCTCTTCTCGGGAAGCCGCGGACGCGCCAGAAAGAAGATAGCGTCATTCTCACCTTCCACTCGACCTCCGAGATTCCTCCATCGATTCCGCTCCGCATCAAAGTCGAAGTCAACACGAGAGAGCACACCTACGCGTTTCCGATAGAGCACAAAGCTTACGGAATCGAGTCCAGATGGTTTTCGGGCTGGTGCAGGTTGACGATTTACTCCTTGGAGGAGCTTCTCGCGACGAAGCTCCGAGCGCTCTATCAGCGCAAGAAAGGCCGGGACCTTTTCGACTTGTGGTACGGGCTGATCAAGGGAGCAGCCGATCCCGTTCGAATCGTCCGGGCTTTTCATCACTACCTTTCAATTCAACGAGTTGAAATTTCAAAAGCTCAATTCCGGAAAAACCTGATCGGGAAAGCCGCAGACGTGCATTTCCTCAACGACACGCGACCGCTTCTTCGACCTGGTGTTTTGTATTCGGCGCGTGACGCTGCTAAACTCGTCGATGAGAAGCTGATCGATCTTTTAGGCGACTGAAAATGGGGGATATCCATGTCGCAGCTCCAATTTAAAGGGAAGATATTTGTCCAAAATCACCATCTTTTAGTCAAGTATCATGAGCTTGTTACGATAAAAAACAAGAGGGATAAGAGATTGCTTTTCTGCTGCGACGGCTGAATGAGCCTTTACGCTCAAGTATTGCCTCGTCCCATCGTTGGGGTGGAGATGGGGGGGAAAATTGATTCGGTCTCCGAATGTCTGGATGGCGGCGGTCCCGGAGAGATGGCGGTCTGGCTCGCAAGAAACTGAAGAATAGAGAGGACATGATGATCGTTTCATCCTGCGGGCTAATCTGCGACAAATGCCCGTTCTTCAACAAGGAATGCTCGGGCCGCATCGAAGTCAAAGGGCATTCTGGGCTAAGGATATTCTGCTGAATAAGACATGTCCGCTCTGTGCTTCTCTCAACTCGACTTGACATCCCTTCGCGTCAGGCTTTAATATCCATGACGATGGAACGGGGTAACATCGGCTCACGGATGCCCGCTCAGCCATCAAAACGCAAAATCAATCCTTTTGCAGGTTTATTCTTTTCGCCCTGAATGGAGGATGGCAGATGCCCATATTTCCCAATAGATCGAAGTGGATTCATTTCTTCGCCGTTTTATTCATGGTGAGTTCGGGGTCGATTTTTGCTCAGACATCGGGCGGGGACATCGGCCGATTCCTGGACAGGGCGGCCCAAAAGATAGCGTTCTATTCCGATCTCAAGAATTGGAAGGCCTCGGCCGTCACGACGATCACCAAGATGGACAAGACTTGGAAGCCCGAGTCCGTCACGGTCGTTACGAAGAACGTCAAGGTTACGAACGGCGAGCGCGAGGAAGAAATTCTCAAGGCCGAAGAAACGAAGAAAGGAAAGACAACTGACGTCACGCTGAAATATGCCCAGGAGGCCCGGGAAGAGAGGGAAAAAGAGAAAAAGCGGAGAGCCGAGGAAAAAGATCAGAACAAGAGGGGAGAGGGACGGGGCCAAAGCATGACCATGACGCTCGACGAGATGCTTCCGTTCTCCGAGAAAAAGAGGGCCGAGTTCGATTTCCGGTTGATGGAAAACGGCGTGCTCGACGGCCGGCCGGTCGCGGTCCTCGACGCCGCGGCGAAGGTCAAAGACGAGAAGAACTGGGAAGGGCGTTTTTTATTCGACCCCGCGACCCATGACCTCTATCAGGTCGAAATCAAGCCCTCCAAGAATCCCAAGATGGTCAAGGAACTGGAGATGCGGCTGACGTTCGAGATCCTGGACGGCCGCTATCTCGCCGTGAAAAGCTCCCGTTTCAAGATCAACGGCGGCATTTTCATCAAGCACATCCGCCAGCTCATCGAGGAAGAATATTCCGGGTATGAGGTGTTGGATAAATGATCGGACGCGTCTCCCCCTAGGGAAATCCCTTTTCAACAAAAGAGATGAGTCCCGGTCTTTGCCGGGGCTGCCAATTCGTTAAGAACTTTGCCGTAGTAGGCATTATCTCTCCTGCCGGCAAATTTCATTTTTTGAATAGATCGGAATGCGAGCCGGTCCTTTCAAAGATGATCCGATCTTTCTAGATCTTATAAACAAGCAGCCCGTCCGATTCGACATGACATTCTCTGCGGTCGAGGTAGTCGCCGACAAAAAAGAGCAGAGCTTCCTGGCCTTCCCGTATTATGCCTGGGTTCACCGTGGTCCCGGCGAGATGGCGGTCTGGCTCGCAAGAAACTGAAGACACGATAGATAATTGCATAGATATCGGTTTTGAATTATAAAGAGCACAGAGAAATGCGCCCTGATTTTTCTGTTGAACCCTTCCGGGGGGACCTGGAAGCTCTGGAACGAATGGCCCATTCCGCCTGGAGGGATGAATACGGGATTTCTTCTTTTCCCAACCTTTATCGCCCGGATTTCTTGCGCTATCTTTTCGACCGCCTTCCGGAAAAAGACCATCTTCTGGCCGCCTATCGGGGAGAGGAAATCCTTGCTTTTCTGGCCAACCTGCCCCAGAAATTTCACTTTCAGGGGAAAATCTATAGCGCCGTCTATGCCTGCTTGCTGGTCACCAGGAAGGAATTCCTGCGCCGCGGCATGGCCTCAGCGCTTGTCCGGGAAGCTCTCAGGCTGAACCAGAAATACAAATATGATTTTGCGCTTTTTTCACTCGAGACCGGTCACCGCTCGACTCATTTGGCTAAAAAGCTCGAGGAGACGGGAAATCCTGTGCAGTGGGTTAAAAAGTGGCGCGTCATCGCCCGCATTATGGACCTTGATCGAGTCGACCGCTCGGAAGGACTGAAATTCTGGGAGAAGGCGGCCATAAAGCTTATGGGAAGCCACCGAGAGCCGAAAATTATCGGTCATCCTCCGGTGAGGGAGTACAAACCTCAAGACCTGGACGGATGCCTGGCCTTGCTCGATCAATATCAGGAAAATGTGCCTTTAGCGCTTGTCTGGGAGAAGGAAAATCTGGCCTGGGAGCTGGATTATCCCGGAGTCGCCAAAACTCTCGTTTTTGAGAAAGACGGACGTCCTGAAGGCCTGATTAATTTTATTTTTCATGACCATATAGGAAAGACGAAGGAGAAATGGGCCTGGGTCCATCATGCGGCCTATCCGGCGCTTTCTCCCCGCGAGCAATACGGGTTTGTCCAAGCGTTCCTGAAATATGCTAAAGATGCCGGCTGTATCGGCGTTGTGGAATGGACCAAGAATTACTATCCCTTGAACGCTTTCTATCGGGCGCGTTTTTTTCCATATTTTCGGGCCGTCAACTTGGTTTCCTGGACATTCAACCCTGAGTTTTCGCTTCAAAATATTCGCCGTGTTTATGAAATCCAGATTTAAGAGGGTGACAAGACATCCGGGCTTTTGACTTCATTTTTCTTGTTGTGATATAAAACACTCACGAATCTCGGGATTTATAAGGAAGGGAAATCTTGCAGGACCGTCCTTTTCCTCCGCCGGACAGGACCCTGACGACACCGGGTCCCCGCGGATCTTCCGCTTCCGACAGCACCGCCTTTGGCGCTTTTCCCCCCGGGACGATGTTCGGCGATCGCTACCGGATCGTCTGCCCCATCGGCCGGGGCGGGATGGGCACGGTCTACCAGGCGGAAGATCTCAAGCTGGGCCAAGCCGTGGCCTTGAAGTTTCTCCCCCGGGAGCTTGCCGGCGACCAAACCCGACTGAATTATCTTTATGCCGAAGTGCGGAACGCCCGCTTGATTTCTCATCCGAATGTCTGCCGCGTCCATGATATCGGCGAGTATGAGGGCCGGACGTTCCTCTCCATGGAATATGTGGACGGCGAAGACCTGGCTTCTCTTTTGAAGCGCATCGGGCGGCTGCCCGCCCAGAAAGCCATGGAGACGGCCCACGAGATCTGCGCCGGGCTCGCCGCCGCCCACGACAAAGGCGTCATCCATCGCGACCTCAAGCCGGCGAACATCATGATCGACGGCAGCGGCCAGGCCCGAATCATGGACTTCGGACTTGCCGTCAGCCCCCGGGAGGGTGACCAGCAGAAGGGAGCGGCGGGGACTCTGTCCTACATGGCGCCCGAGCAATGGGCCGGCCGGGGATCGACGGTGAGGAGCGACATCTATTCTCTGGGGCTCGTCCTCTACGAGATTATTACGGGACACCGGCCGTTTGAGGCTTCGACCGCAGCCGAAATTCACCGGAAGCAAACCATGGAGGCGCCGGTGCCTCCCTCCGCTCACATCCCGTATGTTGATCCCGCGGTCGAAGGGGTCATCCTCCGCTGTCTGGCTAAAGATCCCGAAGCGCGGCCGGCCTCGGCCCTTGAAGTCGCCGCCTCTCTTCCCGGAGGGGATCCCCTGCAGGCCGCGATCGCGGCCGGCCGGACTCCTTCGCCGGAGATGGTGGCCGCCGCGGGGGCCAAAGGCAGCCTGAAACCTCTCATCGCTTGGGGAATTCTTGGGCTGTTTCTGGTCTTTCTCGCTCTATCCGTTATGTTGGCTTCGAGGTCCTTTCTTTTAGGGGCACCCGGCTTTAAGAAAAATCCCGAGGTCCTGGCCGAGAAGTGCCGGGAGCTTATCGAGAAATTCGGTTTTCGGGACACTCCGAAAGACAGAGTTTTTTGGTTCGAAGCCGACGAGAGCCTGATCAACTGGCTTTCGCAAAAAAAGCCGAAGATTGTTTCGCAGGGGCGAATCCCAGAAATCAAAGAACGTCTTGTCCGGTTTCGCTATCGACAGAGTCCGGAGCGACTCGTGACGAGCGGAAACCAGGGTTTTGTGAAAGAAAACAACCCTCCCCTGGACGTGCCCGGGATGGTCAATATCGACCTTGATGCCGAAGGCCGGCTGCTTCGTTTTCTGGCCTTGCCCGCGTTCTCCTCGGCCTCCCCGGAATCTTCCGCGGCTCCGGATTGGAACGCTTTGTTCGCCGCGGCGGGCCTGGACATCAAGTCCTTCAGTCCGGAGGCGGCCAAGGATGTTCCTCCGCTGCCGTTTGACCGCCGCGAGTCATGGACCGGGGTCTTGAGCCGGGAACCAGCCGTGCCGCTCCGTGTCGTCGGCGCCGCGTTCCAAGGGAAGCCCGTTTTTTTCGAAGTCCGCGGCCCCTGGGACGATGAAGCCTCGGCCGTCACTTTTCATTCCCGTCTAACGCACGTCTATCTTCCGGCTGTTTGGTTTCCTACGCTCTTCTTGATCTTGATCATCGGCATTTTCTTCGCGCGGCGAAATATCCGGATGAAGCGCGGCGACGCGCGCGCGGCGTTCCGCATTTCCGCGTTCGCCTTTGTGGCCCTGGCTTTTGGCTCGGCTCTGTGGACCCATCACGTCTACGGGACATTCGGGGATTTCATGTGGTGGATACGCAGCGGCCTGGCCTTTTTCCTTTTTGATGCCGCCTTTGTCTGGGTTTGTTATATGGCCATCGAGCCGGCCATGCGCCGCACCTGGCCGCAACAAATGATCTCTTGGAACCGACTCCTCTCGGGTCGTTTCCGCGACCCGCTCGTCGGACGGGATATTCTCATCGGGGTCGCCTTCGGCACGGCCACGGCGGCGGCGATGTTCATTCTGAAGGCCTTTCCCGGCTGGATGTTTCTGCCCGGATCTTGGACGGCGCATATTGAATTATTTTCCTTGTTCGGTGCTTTTAAACAGCTGGGAACGGTTTCCTATCTCATCGGAATAACCATGTTCTACGGCGTCGGTTGGATGGCCGCCATCGTCATTCCCTATATTTTTTTTCGGAATAAAAAGCCGGTGATCGCCGTCTGCGTCGTTTTCGGAGCCGTAAATTTTATTGTCGGAACTTCGGGATATTTATGGGGACAGATTCTATTCGGCTGCATCGCGTCCATCGGCTTGGCCGTCTGCCTCTTTCGCTTCGGAATTTTCTCGGCGGCCGTCGCTTTCTTCATCCAGAATCTTTTGACGAGAATGCCGCTCCGGCTCGAAGCGCAAAACTGGTCCGCCAGAGCGGCTTTGATGACGATCGCCGTTGTCGTCGTTGTCGCTTTATACGGTTTTTACGTTTCCCTGGGCGGACGCCCTCTCTTCGGTCGGCTCAAGCTCGACGATTAGGCGGGCCAATTTGGACGGGGGGCCGCTCGTCGGTCGTTCATTTCGCGGGGAGGACGATCGGCCGGAGCCGGACGCGAAGCGGGTTCAATTGTCTTGCCGATCAATATCCTTCAATTCGCGGGCCAGGCGGACGGTGCTGAATACAAAGACGAGCAGTATAGCCGCCGTCAACGGGATCAGGATGAGGTCGAACAAATGAAAAATGCCTTTGGTGGTTTGTATGCCTGGATTCCCCAAAAAATAAACCACGGTGTTGGTCAAAATAATCACCACCCTCAGTTCTGTTGGGCCGATTTTCCCATAAGAGATTTTAAAGACCCCGTGGCTGTGGGTGGCGGCGATGACCAGAATCTCCATCATAAAGTAGCCGATCAGGGCCAGGCAGGCGATATCGAACCGGCAATAAGGGGATAGGCCCAGGCCGATAAGGACTAAAAATTCGCCCATAGCATCCAGGGAACGGTCGATGAAAAAGCCGTACTTGGGCCTCTCAATGTTGCGGTAGCGGGCCAGGCTCCCATCCAGGCTGTCGCCAAACCAATTGACCACCAGCCCAAGACTCGCCAGCCATAGCCCAAGGTGGTTGATCCGGCCAAGCAGATAACCGCCCATGCTCACGACAGAGCCGATGACGCCGATCATCGTCAAAATGTCCGGGGTCATCCAGGCCGGCATGTGTGCCGCGAGCCAGCGCAGCGCCGGTCTTTCGAGCGGGCCGAAGAAGATGTCATTGACTCTTTGGTGCGATTTGAATTTACTCATGTCTGGTGTCCTGCCTTTCGGGCCAGACCGGGTAAAACATCGCCCATTGGTGCGGGGCCTGGCGGATAATATCGGCGGCAACCCCTAAGACCGTCTCGGCGTTTTGTATGATTTCCGTCTGGGAATTGGAATGAGGCTCTATGGGGATCGGCCCAGAGACCATAATTTCATAGATGCCATCCGGCTGCATCAGGCTGGCGCCGACATAAACGGGGGCGTTTGTTTTCAAGGCTAAGCGGATGTGGAGCGTGGGCAGCGCCGCGGGGCGGCCAAAGAACCGGGGCCGATATTTTGAATCGGGCAAAGGCCGATCCAGCGCTGTCATGATAGCGCCTCCCCTCTCTAAGCGATGGACCGCCGTTCGCAGGGTGTCTGTCGATATGGGCGTGATCTCAAGCCCAAACTTGCGTCGGTTCTCGTTTTGCCATTGATAATGACTGTTGGGATCGGAATAAGTAAGAATCTGAGCCTTTAGGCCCATCAGTCCGATGGCGCGTCCGGCAAAATCGAACTGGCTCATATGCAGAAAGGTCAGAATAAAGGGGCTTGCGCCTTCACGGCTGCGCTGGATCAAGGCCTTCATGGCCGGGCTGAGTCGAACGCTGCGTTTTATGGATTCGGGGTTGTTCAGACAATGATAGAGGTCATAAAGGCAGCGTGCTGTGTGGCAAAATGTGGCACGCACCGCCTGATCGAGATCCTCCTCCGATATCTGATCTTGCCGGATGACCCGCAGGTTCGCGCGAGCGGCTTGAACCTGGGATGTATTTCGGAGAGAGGCCATCCTCAACGCCAGAAAACGCGCCAAGGGGTAACCGAAGCGCGGCGGTATGCTTTGCCCGACTGCCAGAGCAAGAACAATTCCCAGGCGGCCGTTCGTGATTGAAGATAATCCTCCACCCATGAGACAATGTCTCTCCGTTTTTTTGAACAAAAAATTTTTTATTTAACCAGGCGGACGCTGACTACGGTTTTCGGCACGGAGAACGAGGAGTCGACAGCGAAGTTCCCCTCTTGCGAGACCGAGATCGAGGCGTCCTCATAGATTTTGCCTTCGCCTTCATAGTTCTTGTCCAGGTCCAGGACTATAACGAGGAAGCGCCAGGTCAAATTTTTCATTCTCGTCGCGCCCGGCTCCACGCTTCGGCTTTCAGTCATGAGAAAAACCTTGAGGCCGTTTTCGGTCTTTTGTTCCCAGGCCGCGTTGAGCTTGATGTTCAGGCCCAGGCCGCCGACGAACTGGATGGAGCCTTTGTTCAAGCTCCGGAGAGCGGCGTAAAAGCCGTTCTCGTCGTTTGTTATGAAGGCTTGGCTGAGCCTTTGGGTCTCTTCCGGAGAACTGTACTCGTTGATATCGATTTTGACGTTGATGGGAGGGGCGCCGGCCACAGTCGAGTACATCCGGCATCGGAAGGAAACTTTAGCCCAGAGACCGGGACTTAAAACCAAAAAGACGGTGGCCAGAGAGACGATGACACAAATCTCGAAGGCGCGCTTTTTCATCCGATCCTCCTTGTCAATCCTCTCTTTCCTCATATCCCCATCTCGTTCAATCGTAGTCCTTGATTCGTGTTGTGTCAAGATGTTGGAGCGGGGCGGCGTCCGGCCGCGGAGAATTTCACGGTCCAGGCGATTTCGCCGTCTCCCTCGGGCATGAGCGCGAGCCGGAGAAGGCCCCCGCCGCGCTCGGTTCGTTCGAGCCGGGCGCCTCGAACGTCAATCTTTTCGAAGGCGAATCCGGCGGGTTCGGTGACATAGAGGATGTACGGGTCGCCCTTCACGCCGCGGCTGCGGCCCGAGAGCGCCGAGCCGTCCCAGCGTGCGTCAAGGACGTCGATGCCGCCGCAGGTGACATGGCGGTTCGTGGCCATGAGTTGAGGATGGGGCTTCCGTTCCCGGATCGAGAGAGCCTGCGATCTGAATTTCGGGTCGAGCGGTCCGGGGGCGAAGGAACCCGTAAAGCTGCCCAGGAGTTTTTTCGACCAGAATTCGAAGACAAAATATTCGCGGTTGGGATCAAGGCCTAGATCGGCGAGCTTGATCTCCGAAAAATCGCCGCCCGTCCGGCCGAGCACAGTCCAGTTTTCAAAAGGCCGGTCAATCTCAAGGAGATAAAGGAAGCAGGCCGGCGTGTAGCCGCCGTCGAAAATACGCGGGCCGGACCCGCTGACCTCAGTGTCGGCGCGTCCCAGGTGTTGCGAGCGTGACGGATCGACGTCGAAGATCTGGCCGGGAAGGGTGAAAAGGATCGGAACGGTGCGTTTGGCCGGCTCGACCGAGGCCGTCCTATAGACGGCGGGCTTGTCGGTCAGCATGAAAAGCGAGCCGGTGAGCGTCGTCACCAGGGTGGACTTGTAGGCGTCTTCGTTGAGCTCGATGTGGTCGGGGTCGTTGCGCCAGACGATGTTATTGAAGGAATTGTACTGGGCCAGCCCGGCGTAGGCGAAGCCGTCGTCGCCGATGCGGCAGGCATCGATGAGACCGGCGAGCTCCGGCCGGATGCCCCAGCAGCCGAGGAGGAACTTATCCCGGCCGAGCGCCTCGCGCACCGTTTGAACGTAGCGCCGGTACGTGTCCACGAGGCCGATTTTTTTCTTTTCAAAATAATCGCGGTTGGCGTTATAGCCTTCGTAACGGAGATGCCTCAGGGCGTCGAGCTTAAAATAGTCCCAACCCTGCCGGCGAAGCCCTTGATAGAGCGGGCGGACGACCGTATCGAGGGCTTCGGAATTCGAGGCGTCGAGCGCGTATCCGATCCAGTTGCCCCAGGCCGGTTTGCCCGAGCTGTCGCGGACAAACCACGGCGTGTGGTGATCGACAAAATCCTTGTCCTGGACCGAGGCCGCCGTCCAGATCCCCGGCTTGAGGCCCTGGCTCTTGATGAATTCCGCCAAATATTTGAGGCCGCGTGGAAATTTTTGATTGGGGGTCAGCCACATCTCCGGCTCCCCGGTTCCGCGCTGGTATCCGTCGTCGATCTGGAAATACTCATAGCCGAACGGCCGCAGGACGTCGGCGAAGACTTTGGCCGTTTCGACCACGTCCTGCTCGGTGATCCTGTCGAAAAAGGCGAACCAGGAGATCCAGCCGGCCACCGACTCGGGCCAAGGCTTATACGTCCAGGACTCGAAATAGGGGAGACCGCGGTGCTTTTGGTAGAAACGGGGACGGAAGCGGAGGACGATCTCGCTGCCTTCGGCCGTGAGGGAGAATGCATTTCCTTGGAGTGTTCGTTCGACGGGAGAGACGGCGGCTTTCGGGCCCGCGTCCACCGACAGGACCCAGTCGGACTTGCGGTCATAGACGGCTCGGTTGAGCAGGCTGCGGCTTAGTCCGGACACATGGCGGACGACGAGCGGGCCCGCGCCGCGCCGGTCGCGTGGATCCGCTTCGCAGGGAAAGGATTCTTCGCTTCCTCGGACAATTCCCGAAAGCTTGAGCGGGAGGCGCTCTCCGGGGCCGAAGAGTAGGATGATCTGTTCGACCTTGTCTCCGTTCTTGTAGACTTGTGTCTTTGACTGGAGGCGTTGAAGGTCGGCGGCGACCGTTCCTTCGAATATCGAGCGGCCGTCGTAGGCCAGGCTGATCCGGCCGTCGGTGAGATTGACAACCGCCGGAGCATTCGGCGGGGAGGCGGACGCGGGCGGCTGAACTTGGGCGCTCGAGAACAGGCTCATCAGACATAAGAAAGAGACGGCGGAACGGACGATGGAAGATGGTTTCATAGAGGGACTCCTTCTCTTTTAAAGACCGGACAAAATGGAAAGAACCATTATTTTTTGACGCCCAACTCGTCCAAGACCGCAAGAAGGGCCAAGTAGCCGTCGGTCAACAGACCTTCGTAGCCGTGGCAGCCTCCGCTCCAATCACGCCAGTCCTTCGATTTTCCGTTATCGCAGAAGCCCTGGAAGTCGCCGGCCGCGTAGCTCTCGAGCATCGGATAAAAAATACGGCGGGCATCGTCTTTCCGGCCGAGTGAGTAAAGCGCTTTGATGGTGAAATAGGCGTAGCAGGCCGTGGCGCCGCCGTTTTCATAGATCCCGAAAGCGTCGGATCCGTCCTCGAGCGACGGCTCGCCGATTTCGCGCGCGTTCGTCCAGTTGTGAAAGACATAGTCGGCTTTGCGGACCGGGATGAGGTTTCCGGGAAGTCCGAGCCGGAAGTTTGTAAAGCCGACGTCCGCCATTTTTCGAAGGAGCCGGTTCATGACGGCGTTCGCTTCCTCCGCTTCCAGCAAGCCGTAGCTCGCGGCCAGCCCGTTGACAAAAGTGAAGTAATAATCATGAAGCTTGCCGTCGGCGCTTTTCCAGCCGGCGAGCACTCCGCTGGCGGGGTTCAGGAAGGCGGGTTTATAAGCGGCGCGCAGTTTCGCCGCTTTGGCGGCGTAGGCATCCGCGTCGCCGGTTTTTCCCAAATGGCGCGCGACCTCGGCGAAGAGGACGCAGGCGCGATAGGCCAGCGCGTTCGAGTAGGCGTCTTCGTGGCCGAAGTTGATGGTATCCCACCAGTTCGCCGGCCGGCGGTCGGCCGTAGCCCTGTCGCCGGAATTTCCGGAGTGAGGATGTTCGATGAGGCCGTTGCCGTTTTTATCGGCCTCCATCATTTTGTTCGCCCAGGCGGCAAGATTATCGTAGTTCGCCCGGGCCCAGGACCGATCGTTCGCGTTTTGGATATAAAGGCCGGCCGCGATGAGGAGCGAGGGATAGGTGTCGAGCGAGTTCCACGGCGCCTTCCAGGCGACGAGGTCCGCCTCGCCCGGTTCGACTCCGTAGCCGACGAGGCCGTAGCCCTTGGCGCCGGCGAGGTAGCGGTCGAGAGTCAGGCGAACGAGGTCGAGACAGGTGAGATTTTTAGCCAAAGGCGGCGCAGAGCAAGCCATTTCCGCGTCCATGTAGAGCGTGAACGGCACCGGGTCGCTCGAAGCGTTGTTGGCCAGCATCTGGACGCGCGGATTGACCTGGAAGAGGTTGAGAAAGGAGCGGCGGAAGCCGTCGAAGCGGGGTTCGGCCTCCAGGCCGGAAATGTCCGGATGGATGGCCGCGACCTCGAGCTTGTATTCGAGGCGCGGACAATCGGCCGTCGCCGGCGGGAAGGCGATCCGAACGAAGGGCGTCTTCACGTAGCGGCGGGCGTCGTACTCGAGTGTCCGTCCGCCGTCGCTGCAGGTGATGCGCACCGAGCCCATGTCCGGCATGTGGAGGACGCAGGGCAGCGCCATCCGGCGCTCTCCCGGCCGCATGAGACCCAGGAGGGTGGCATGGTTGGATTTCTGGTTGAATGACAAGGCGAGCGGCGGGATGTCCGCGCCGGCGCTGAATTCCGAGCGCAGAGCTATCGTTTTTTTGCGGCAGGTGACGGTCCAAACATCGGCGTCCGTGCCGTCCGGTTTCCGCACGGAATATATGAAACGCCCGCGTTTGTCCCGGCTAAGCCGGAGCGCCGAAGCAGCCGGTTCCTCTTGAAGAACAGGGTTCCACCCGAGCTTGCCGCCGCCCAGGGAATCCACGGAGAAATAGGTGAAGACCGGCGCTGTCCGCGACAGGCCGAGCCCATAGTGCTTCGATTGAAAATCCGGGTTGACCTCGAATCCTGCGGCGGCGCAACTGACCGCGGCCCAGACGGCGATCGCGGCGGCTGGAGGTTTGAGGAAAGGTCTTTTTCGTTGGATGAAAATCACGTTAAGGAAATTACTATGAAAAAATTGCCATTATGTCAAGTTCAGACAAAGACACCCGGCGACAGACGGGCTGACCGTATATCACTTTTCAAGATAGAGGGACACGATCCGGAAAATTCGGGACATAACCCTTTTCTCTCGAAAAGGGATTGTGTCCCATGAATTTTCCGGTCATGTCCCCGAAAAGTGATATACGGTCAGACAGACGGGGGATTTCCTTTTCGGCGGGGTTGTAATATATTATGCCTTTTCAAGGGGCCGTCGTATTTTTAGGCACGCCGAATGGTCGCGAAATTTCATCTCCGTTTATTCCCAGATTTCCGTTTTTATTTCCTAAAGGAGGCCTTTTCCATGAGACGTTTCTCCCGAACGACCGTAATGATTTTCGTCGTGGGCGCTCTTCTTCTTTTGAGCGCCTGCGCGGGGAAGCCGAAAGCGGATTATCCCGTGAAGGCCGTGCCGCTCACGGCGGTCAAATTCACGGACGGTTTCTGGGCATCGCGCCAGCAGACCGACATCACCGTGACCATCCGCCACGAAATGATGGAAGCTGAAAAGACAAACCGCATCAAGAATTTCGAGACGGCCGCGGCAGCGCTCAAGGGAGCGACCGGCGGCAAGTTCGCCACGGCTTATCCTTTCGACGATTCCGACGTTTATAAAATCATGGAGGCCGCGGCCTATGCTTTGATGCTGCGCCCCGATCCCGAGCTCGACAAGGCGCTGGACGGCTGGATCGCCAAGATCGCCGCCGCCCAGGAGCCCGACGGCTATCTTTACACGGCCCGGACCATCGATCCCAAGAACACGCCCCGGATGGCGGGCAAGGAGCGTTGGACGAACGAACGGGACAGTCATGAACTCTACAACGCGGGCCATATGTATGAGGCGGCCGTGGCCCATTACCAGGCGACGGGAAAGAGAAATTTCCTGGATATCGCCCTCAAGAGCACGGACTTCATCGACAAGACGTTCGGGCCTGGCAAAGACCAGCTCAAGCTTGTCCCCGGACATGAGGAGATCGAGATCGGCCTGGTCAAGCTCTTCCGGGCTACGGGCAAGATGAAATATTTGAAACTGGCCAAGTTCTTCATCGACGAGCGCGGCAACGCCGCCGGTCACAAACTTTATGGCGAATACGCTCAGGACCATAAACCCGTCCTCGAGCAGAGCCAGGCCGTGGGCCATGCCGTCCGGGCGGCTTATCTTTATTCGGGAGTCACGGATGTCGCGGCCCTCACCGGCGACCGGCGCTACATGGACGCCATGGACAAAATCTGGGACGACATTGTCTCAAAAAAGCTTTACATCACCGGCGGCATCGGCGCCGCGGGCGGCATCGAGGGCTTCGGTCCGGCCTATGATCTTCCGAACCCGAGCGGCTACGCCGAAACCTGCGCCACGATCGCCTACGCCCTCTGGAACTACCGGATGTTCCTGTATTACGGCGACGCGAAATACATGGACCTCTTCGAGCGCGCCGCCTACAACGCGTTCCTCTCGGGGTACGGAATGAGCGGCGATCGCTTCTTCTATCCCAATCCGCTGGCATCGCACGGCCAGCATGAGCGCACCGCCTGGTTCACCTGCGCCTGCTGCCCGCCCAACGTGGCCCGCTTCATCGCCGAGCTCGGCGGTTTCGCTTACGGTGTCGAGGGCGACAAGGTCTTCGTCAACATTTACTCCCAGGGCACGGCCGAGGTGGAGACGAAGGCCGGCAAGTTCGTCCTCGACCAGAGGACGGAATATCCTTGGAGAGGCGATATCAAGATCAAGGTCGTTCCGGAAAAGGCCGCGTCCCTGACGCTGATGGTCCGCATCCCCGGCTGGGCGCAGGGCAAGCCGCTGCCGGGCGACCTCTATCGCTACGCCGAGGAAACAAAAGAGCAGCCGGTCGTGAAGGTCAACGGCGAGGCGGTGGCCCTCAACATCGAGAAAGGATACGTGCCCATTGCCCGCACTTGGCAGAAGGACGATGTCGTCGAGATCAGCCTGCCCATGCCCGTGCGGCGGGTGCTGGCCAATGAAAACGTGAAGGCCGATGTCGGCCGCGTCGCCGTCGAGCGCGGGCCGTTCGTCTATTGCGCCGAGTGGCCGGACAACAACGGCTACGCGAGCAATCTCGCGCTCGATGATAAAGCGGTTTTGACCGCCGAAGCCAGGCCGGATCTTCTGAACGGCATTACGGCGATCGGCGGCGAGGTCACGGCTTATCGCCTCAAAGGCGGCAAGGTTGTCGCTGAGAGACAGAAGCTGACGCTCATCCCCTATTACGCCTGGGCGTACCGGGGCAGGGGAGAAATGGAAGTCTGGCTCGCCCGAGAGCCGAAAAAAGCCAGGGCTATTCCTGAGCCCACGCTCGCCTCAACGGCGAAGGTCTCCTCGTCCGGAGGAGGCAGAGGCGTTGAAGCCATTCACGATCTCTTCGAGCCCGAAAACTCCAACGACCATGGATACGGTTACCTCCACTGGTGGCCGAAAAAAGGCACCCTCGAGTGGGTCCAGTACGATTTCAAAGCTCCGGCGACCGTAACCGAAACGTCCGTGTATTGGTTCGATGACACCGGCCAGGGCGAATGTCGCGTGCCCGCTTCGTGGAAGGCGTTTTACAGGGTGGGCGATAAATGGATCCCGGTGAAGAACCTGAATCCTTACGGAGTCGAGAAGGACAAGTATAACGCCGTCAAGTTCGCGGCCGTTCGGACGCCGGCGTTGCGCCTTGAGATCCAGTTGCCGGAGAAATTCTCGGCCGGCATCCAGGAATGGAAAGTAAAATAAAAGGGCTCGGGGTATGCCGCTCAAAAACGCGCGGAATTTCCCCGGCGAGGAAATTCCGCTCTTCTTCGTCCGTCGCTCTTTTCTCCTTCGGAGAAAAACCGTGCCCGCTCCGTCCGAAGACCGGTTTTTGAGCGGTATACCCCTCGCCCAAATAAACAGAAAAAAACGATAAATCTTGGGAAATACTGGGGAGAGCATATAATTGTTTGCATTATTGTTACATTGGCGGAGGGAAACATGAAAAGAATTCAGCGGATAGCCTTTGTCTTAGGTCTGTTCATATTTTTACCGGCAGCTATGGGGACATTTTCTCGGGTCGGAGCTCGTCCGCAGACGCAGGCTTCCGCGTCGAAGGCCATCGTCAATCCCTCGTTTGAAGAGATGGACGGCAAGCTTCCCAAGGGATGGCGGACGATCAACTGGCAGGCCAGGGCGGTTTTCGCCGTCGATGACAGTCTCGCTCACACGGGGAAGCGCAGCGTCAAGATCTCTTCGGCCGACGGGGCCGACGCCTCGTTCCAGGCCGTCGTGTCCGTGAAGCCCTATTCGAAATACAAGCTCAGCGGCTGGATAAAAACCCAGGATCTCAAACCCGGAACGAGCAAAGGCGCTTTGATCAACCTTCACGCCATGGACATCATGACCAAAGCCGTGAGCGGCACACTGGACTGGACCAGGGTTGAAGTCGAGTTTGATACCGAGGCGTCGGATGCCGTTTCCGTAAACTGCCTTTTCGGCGGCTGGGGGAGGGCGACGGGGACGGCCTGGTATGACGATGTCCAGCTCGAACTCATCTCCTCTAGAACCTTGAATCCCCAGGCTGCGATCGACGCCGGAAAAACGGGGGCGCCGATCTCAAAATACATCTACGGTCAGTTCATCGAGCACCTCGGCCGCTGCATCTACCAGGGCATCTGGGCCGAGATGCTCGAGGACCGGAAGTTCTCTTATCCCGTCGCCGGCAAGGAATCGCCGTGGAAGATTATCGGCGACCCGCGCAATGTCCGGATGAATCCCATCCTCCCTTATGTCGGCGTTCATGCGCCTGAAATTCGTCTGAGAGGGAACGGCGAGCCGGGCGGAATTTACCAGGACAACCTGGCCGTGATCAAGGGCAAACGCTATGCCGGCCGCGTCATCCTGGCCGCGGATCCCGGTGCGTTGCCGGTGCAGGTGGCGCTCGTCTGGGGACCCGGCGCCGCCGAGCGTCAGACGATGAATATCTCCGACCTCGGCCCGAATTACAGGACCGTTCCGCTGAACTTTAAAGCCGAAGGATCGAGCGAGAATGCCCGCCTGGAGATCGCAAGCCGCGGCGCTGAAGCCTTCCGCGTCGGCACGGTCTCGATCATGCCCGCGGACAATGTCGAAGGCTTCCGGCCCGAAGTCCTGAAGCTCCTCAAGGAGCTCGACGCTCCGGTCTATCGTTGGCCGGGCGGGAATTTCGCGAGCGGCTACGACTGGAAGGACGGCCTCGGCGATCCGGACCGCCGCCCGCCGCGCAAGAACCCGGCCTGGTTGGGCGTGGAGCACAACGATGTCGGCCTCCATGAGTTTTTGAATTTTTGCCGGCTCGTCGGCACCGACCCCTACATCACGGTCAACAGCGGGCAGGGCAATGAAACGCTGGCCGCCGAGGAAGTCGAATATGTCAACGGCCGCGCCGACTCGGCCATGGGCAAGTGGCGCGCTCAAAACGGCCGCCGGGAGCCGTGGGCCGTCGAGTTTTGGTCGATCGGGAACGAGATGTACGGCAACTGGCAGCTCGGTCACATGCCGCTTCAGGACTACACCAAAAAGCATAACCGCTTCGCCCGGGCGATGCGGGCCAAGGACCCGACGATCAAGCTCGTGGCCGTCGGCGCGGCCGGCGCCTGGAGCGAAAGCATGCTGGCCAACTGCGCGGAGGCCATGGATTATGTAAGCGAGCATTTCTACTGCGGCGAAATGCCGGGCTTGATGAGCCATGTCGGACAAATTCCGCGCGAGGTGAAGCGGATCGCCGAAGCCCACCGCAAGTATCGCTCGACCATCCCGGCCCTCAAAGGCAAGAATATCCCCATCGCCCTCGACGAGTGGAACTACTGGTACGGGCCCGACCTCTACGGCGAGATCGGCGTCCGCTATTTCCTGAAAGATGCGCTCGGAATTGCGGCGGGGCTCCATGAATATTTCCGTCAAAGCGATATGATTTACATGGCCAACTACGCCCAGACGGTGAACGTCATCGGCGCCATCAAGACGACCAAGACCGCGGCCGAATTCGATACGACGGGCCTGGTGCTCAAGCTCTATCGCGGCCATTACGGCACGATTCCGATCCTGGTCGGCGGCGCGCCCGAGCCCCTGGATGTCGCGGCGGCCTGGAAAGAAGGGAAGAAGGTTTTGACGCTGGCCGTCGTGAACCCGACAAGGACCGAGCAGCGGCTTCCGCTTTCGTTCAGCGGCGTCAGCGTTCCCGCGTCGGCCAAGCTCTATTTAATCACCGGCAGCAGAGCGATGGCTTATAACGAGCCGGGCAAGGAGCCGGCGGTCAAGATCCAGGAGACGAAGAACGCGCCGTTCGGGGCCAAATTGACGCTCCCTCCGATCAGTGTTTCGCTCTATGAGGTTCAGGTCGGGAGGTAAAAAAAATTTGCGTTTTAAGTCGCTCTTGCGGCGCGGTAATCCGAATCGAATAGCCATCGCCAGTAAAGCGAGGGATGTCATTCGACTTCGGGCAGGGCTATGAGATCCTTCGCTGCGCTCAGGATGACACGAATGGCCAGATCGCCACGCTCCGTTCGGGCGCTCGCGATAGCAGAGAAATATCGGGTGTGTACGCTATGATCCCCATTTTTAGAGGCAGTTTCATGAAAAAATTGATGACTTTAATAATTGCCGTCTTTTTATTCATTGTCGCAAGCGGCGCGGACCTGAAGAAGGACTACCCGATTCGCCCCGTCGCCTTCACCCAGGTCAAGGTCAACGATGCCTTCTGGGCGCCGAAGATGGAGACGAACCGCACCGTGACCGTCCCCTTCGCTCTGCAAAAGAATGAAGAGACGGGCCGGGTCGATAATTTCCGCAAGGCCGCCGGCCTCCTGAAAGGGCCGCATCAGGGCAAGCGCTACAACGACTCGGACGTCTTCAAGGTCATGGAGGGCGCGGCCTACACGCTCATGCTCCATCCCGACCCGGAGCTCCGCAAGCGGCTCGACGACCTGATCGTCATCATCGGCCAGGCCCAGGAACCGGACGGATATCTTTACACGACGCGGACGATCGATCCCAAAAATCCGGCTCCCGGCGCGGGCCAAGAGCGCTGGTCAAACCTCCGGGTCAGCCATGAGCTGTACAATGTCGGCCATATGTATGAAGCCGCCGTGGCGCATTATCTGGCGACAAACGAGCGGGGCTTCTTAGACATCGCGATCAGAAACGCCGACCTTCTTGTCCGGACGTTCGGGCCCGGCAAGCGCCGCGGCTTTCCCGGCCATCAGGAAGTCGAGATCGGCCTGTCCAAGCTCTATCGCCTTACGGCGGAACGGGCCTATCTCGACCTAGCCAAATTCTTTCTCGACGAACGCGGCCATTATTTCGGCGGCGAAAAGCACGACCCGAAGGACCCGTTCGCCGTCTATGACTCCGACGAATACATGCAGAACCACAAGCCGGTCCTCGAACAGGACGAGGCCGTCGGCCACGCCGTGCGGGCGATGTACATGTACGCCGGGATGGCCGATGTCGCGGCGCTCGGCGGCTGGCCGGAATACGTCAAGGCGATCGATCGCCTCTGGGAAAATACCGTCGGCAAAAAGATGTATTTGACCGGCGGGGTCGGCGCCCGCGGCGGATCCGAGGCGTTCGGCAACGCCTATGAGCTGCCGAACGCCAGCGCCTACACCGAGACCTGCGCCGCCATCGGCAACGCGCTGTGGCAGCAGCGGCTTTTTCTTCTCCACGGCGAGGCGAAATACGTGGACGTCGTCGAGCGCGTGATGTATAACGGCCTCATCTCGGGCGTCTCGCTCGACGGCCTGTCGTTCTTCTACCAGAATCCGCTCGAGTCGGACGGGAAGTCGAAACTCTACCAGGGCCAGACCGTCCGCAGCGCCTGGTTCGAGGTGGCCTGCTGCCCGCCGAACATCACCCGTTTTCTTCCCTCTGTGCCCGGATATGTTTATGCCACGAAAGGCGACTTTCTTTATGTGAACTTATTCATCGGAAACACGGCTGCGGTCGAGGTGAAGGGGCAAATGGTCAATCTCAAACAGGAGACACGCTATCCCTGGGACGGCGCGGTGAAGATCACCGTTGAGCCCGAGAAACCGGCCGAGTTCACGGTCCGCGTCCGCATTCCTGGATGGGCGCAGAACGCGCCCGTGCCGAGCGATCTCTATAAATTCGCCGATACAAACAGTGAGAAACCAACGCTGAAGGTCAACGGCGCCGCCGGCTCTCTCGATATGGACAAGGGATACGCCCGGGTCAAGCGGGTCTGGAAAAAGGGAGATTTGATTGAGCTCTATCTGCCCATGCCGGTTCGGCGGATCGTCGCCCACGAAGCCGTCATGGACGACGCCGGGAAGGTCGCTCTCGAGCGCGGGCCGATTGTCTTCTGCGCGGAAGGGATGGACAACGGCGGCAGAGCTCTCAATTTGGTTCTCCCCGAGAGTGCGGTTCTCAACGCCGAATTCCGGCCCGATCTCTTGAAGGGCATCGTCGTTCTCAAGGGAAAAGCTGCGGCAATGACAAAAGGGACGGACGGCAAGAGCACTTCGGCAAAAGAGCAGGATTTTCTGGCGGTCCCGTACTACGCCTGGGCCAACCGCGGCCGGGGCGAGATGGCCGTCTGGTTCTTGAGGAAATAAGAATGATGGGTACACATACCGTATGTGTACCTCCCGCAGGGTTGTTTACTTGACTTCGACTTCGACCGTGAAGAACTTGAAATTCTTATACGTCACGGTCGTCTCGGACCGGACAACGGCCCGGCCCCGCTCGTTGACGTAGGCCTCCTCGATGAACAGCTTGCTCGGGAAGCGGATGCCGTTTTTCTCGGCGCTGAACTCCGAGCGCAGGGTGATGCGGGGCTTGCGTTCCAATTTTTTTCCGCGCTCTTCGAAAATGTCAAAGTGGCCGACGCGCTTCTCGCTCCACTCGATCTTCAGAATGTCCGCGGTGGCCGGGTCGATCCAGGCTTTGCCGTACAGGTTTTTTGCCTCGGGTGTGTCCGGCTTGGGCGAAGCGTCGACGATGACGACCGGCCGCTTGTTGATTTTGTCTTGGCCCGTGATCTTGTAATCATAGTCCAGCTGAAAACGCTCGCCGAAAAGGCCCACCGGGCCCAGCAGGGGCGTTCCATAGACAAAGTTCGACGTCTTGAGCGTCGCGTTTGGCTCGTTTTTCTTTTTTTTATTTTCTTCGAGGAGCGTCCGGATTTCGCGTATCTCCCCCTTAGCGCGAATGCATTGATAATCGTAGACGTAGGAGTTTTTAATGTCGGGGATCCGCGCGGACAAATAAACTCTCGAACCCGAGGTCGTGTAGGTCCAGTTGGGCACGAGCGGCCGGCTCGCCTCGAGATTGGGATCTATTTTCTCGGATATTTCCTCGCGGCAGACAAAATCGAGGGCGGCGCTTTCGAGCTTCCGGCAGTAGTCGGACAGCCTCACCATGAGCGAGGGAAGATCCACGGCGGAGGGGATTTGATCCGGGTTTACCGCGGGAGAAAAGCCCAAAAAGCTCAAGATAGAGATGAATCCCGCCATGGCCCAAAAAACCTTAAAACAGGGGAAATGCCGCCTGTGTTTCATCTCAATTCTCCGGAGGCCTGATGATTGTCTGGAGCCGCTCAACCTTGAAATCGCTCGCGATATCGGACGAGGTGCCGCCCGTTGTCTCTTCGGCGAGGCAGTGGAATGTGTACTCGTCCGGCTCCACGTCGGGGATGAGGAGGCGGACGAAATAAACCTTTGTCTCTTTCTCGTCAATTCGGCTGATGACCGTCAAGGGCACGACGATGTTGTCCTGCCTGAACTTGTCAAAAAGGAAGGCCGAAAGCTTGATTTCGGGAGCGGTGATGTTCGCCGTCGCGCAGCGGATGACGGCCCACACCTCCGAACCGCTCCACAAAATCTTCTCCAGGTAAGGCGCATACTGGGCGGCGTCGAAGGGGAAACCGGGTGAAGACAAAACCGTGCCACCCTTCCCGGCCGCGGTCTTGAACAGGGCTCCTTTCACATAATAGGCGCCTCTATCGGGCCGGAGGAGAAGGGGCGGGAAGATCTGGATGCCATCCGCTTTGGGTTCGGGGACGACGGCCGGCGAAGCGGCGATAGCCGCCCGGCCCGTCTCCAAATTCCGGACGACGATCCGGCAGCGATAGGCCCCGGCCGGGGCGGTCAGTCTGAATAAGAGGTAGGCCTCCCTTTGCTGGACCTTCGTGAAATCCTCCTCGCTCCGGTCGAGCTCGACGATATCGTCTGCAGCGTTAAAAACCATCGACACAACTTCGACTTTTTTCCCCGCCATCTCGCGCACTCTCTCGAGAGGAATCGAGGCCGCGAGGCAGAGGTTGTTTTCTTTGGCCGTCGAACAGGCAAAGGCCGCCATGGAAAAACGGAGGGGCGCCTGCGACAGAGGGTTCTCGGCCAGGGCCACGTCGACAAGATGGATTTGCTTTTCGAAATCGGTGTAATCGGAAAACGGCTTGGGGTTGAAGTATCCGCCCTGGGCGCGGACTTCGCAGCCCGGCTGTTTGACCCTCACTTTGATCTTATGGTATTGGCCGTCCCATTTCTCGTCGACGGGGTAGCCCAGGACATAGTACGAGCCGGTCAGGGTCTGGATCTTTTCGACGTGCGCCGGGTAATTGAATATGTCGCCCCAGTATCGGCCGCCCGTCGCGTCCGACATTTTTTGTAGAGTCCCGGCTCCCGTCTCCAAAGCTGGAGCCGATGAGATCCCTCCCCATATCGGGTCCGTGTAGGTATCCAGAGCGTAAACCGCGATGTTCGACGCCGCCAGCTCCTTTAATAGGGTTTCGGATTTGGCGCTGAGTTCGGAAAACTGATTGGGCGGCTTTCCGTCCTGTAGACTGATCTTATCCCCCCGATAGAGCGTCCGGTAGGGAATCCCGTCCGAAAAAAGGATGAGATGTTTCTGGCCCTGTTCGTACTTGAGCGCCTGAGCGAAGGCGATAAGGCTGTCAAGGTAATTGTTTGCTTGCCAACGCTCCTCGTACTCCAGCTTGAATTCAGGCGGGAGTACCTTTTCAAAGGAGAGCTTTCCAGAACGCGCGTCCGCGAGCTGTCCGCTATCCAAGGCCCGTTTGTATTTATCCTCCAGGTCCTCGTTTCGGTCACTGGAATCGCGAGCTCCGATTTTGGCCACGAGAGCCTTGACTTTTTGATGATCGGTCGTGAGATACAAGTGGACCCTGAGGCGTTTGAGCCAGGAGAACGAGACCACGCCGATTTCGTCGAGGGGCGAGAGCCGTGTGTCGAGAAACTTCAGGGCCGCATCCTTAATTTTTAGGGCTCCCTGAGGATTGCTGTAGGCATAATCGAAGAAAAAGAAAAATTTACGGCCGAGGAGACGGGGAGAGGAGACCACGGGAGTCCGAACGACGCGTTCCTCGGCGGGCGCCGCCTCAGCCGGGAGAGTGATGACATGTTCCTCGAATTCCGTCAGTTTCTGCTCTTTCCCGTCGTCCGTGAGGACAAAATCATCTTTTTTAAGATTCCGGATCGGATTTCCCTTCTTGTCCGTGACATAGACCTGGATGAGCTTGAGAGTGACCGTCACCTCGTGCTGGAGAGGTTTCTGGGGCCGGACGGCGTCCTGGGCAGCTGAGCCGAACTGAACGGGCGAGCCGGCAGGGAGACATAGGCAGGCCAATAAAAGGATAAATGTGGATTTTTGAGTTGTTCTCTTCGGGGAGATTTTTTTCATTCCTTAATTCCCTGTGGAGTAAGCCAAATCTTACAATTTCGCTTTATTTTTTTAGAATGACGAGCCCGACCTACCCCCATCTTGATGTCGGAACCTCCTCGTGAAATATTATAATATTTTTTCAAAAACACCCTAACTTCCATTTATGCAGCAAATAATATACCAACACTAATACAAACGCATTGAATATTGTTTCATTGTCATCGCGAGCGAAGCGTGGCGATCTGACCCGAAGGGTCATCCTGAGCGGAGCGAAGGATCTCGTTTATCCCGCCTGAGGTTGAATGAGATCCCTCGAAAGACTCGGGACGACCGACCTTTTTATCCCCCTGAATTGTGTCGGGGGGAAGGGGGTTTAATATTTTTAAGTGAAAGTGTTTATTCATTCTTTACATCGGATTGCCGCGTCGCAAGAGCTCCTGGCAATGACTCATAATATATTGCGTTCATATTAGTTTAGTTTATTCTAGTATAAACTCCAACCTCCGCTTTGAGAAGCAAATAATGTGCCAATAAAAATACGGGATTTAAAGGGAGCAACAATCTTTAAATCTGCGGATTGTGTCTTTTTACGAGGACATCTGTCCGCTGTTGGTCAAACAATTTTACATGGTTTGATTATTGCCGAATTTGCCCCTTGAAAAACAAGTCGCTGATCTTCCATCCGATTCCAACGTCAGTTTAAAAAAGAAACGATCGCGATATTGCGCACCCATAAAATAACGGATTAAATTGTGAAAGATTTTCTTATATAATTGTTTTCATGAATGAATAAAAAAGGAGATTGTTTTATGACAAAAAAATGGATTGCTTTTATTTTTCTCTTTTCAATGGTCCTTTATCCTGGAAGCGGTGAACAAGCAGCAAAAACCAAGCTCAAGGTGTACATCTCGGTGGACATGGAGGGGATTGCAGGAATTGTCAGCGGTGACCAGACTTCGTCCCTGGGGAAAGATTACGGAATCGCCAGGGAATGGATGACTCAAGAGGCCAATGCCGCCATTCAAGGCGCGGTGTACGCGGGAGCGACTGAGATCGTCGTCAATGACTCTCACGGAGACATGAGAAACATCATCGCCGGAGGAGTCAATCCCGCCGCTCGCTTGATCACGGGTTCCCCCAAGCCGTTGAGCATGATGCAGGGAATCGACGAGACTTTTGATGCCGTGATTTTTATCGGCTATCACGCCCAGGCCGGCACAAAGGATGGCGTCTTAGACCATACCTATTCAGGAAGCTCGGTCTATTCATTCAAAATCAACAGCGTCGAAATGGGCGAATATGGATTCAACGCCGCGATCGCCGGCTATTTTGGAGTTCCGGTGGTCTTGATTGCCGGAGACGAGGAAGTGTGCCAACAGGCGAAAAAGCTTCTGGGCGAGCAACTTGAAACGGCTCCTGTCAAGAAAGGAATCGGCCGCTATGCAGCCGAGATCCTGGTGCCGTCAAAAGCTCAGGAGCTTATAAGAGAGAGGACGAAAGTCGCCCTAGACAAAAGAAAAGGGATGAAGCCGTTTAAAGTTTCTTCCCCGGTAAAATTCGACATCGATTTCCTGTACAGCTATCAGGCCGAGGCAGGCGAGCTGATTCCAGGAGTGAAAAGGACGGGGCCGAGAAGCGTATCTTATGTCCAGGACGACTACATCCAGGGATTTAAGCTCTTCAGGGCCCTTGTTTCCTTAGCCAGGATGGATTGAGCGGATCGGAACCGTCGCGATCTTCTTCGGACGGCCTTCCTCTTGGGCCCCTGACCGTATATCACTTTTCGGGGACATGACCGGAAAATTCATGGGACACAATCCCTTTTCGAGAGAAAAGGGTTATGTCCCGAATTTTCCGGATCGTGTCCCCCTATCTTGAAAAGTGATATACGGTCAGGTTGGGCCCTAATTGATAATTATGGTCGTCTGGGCGTAGGACATGGTTTTTGACCCCGCGTCCTCGGCGTGAAGATAGAGCAAATATTTCCCAGGCGGGACATCATTCAGTAAAATTTCCAGGAATTGGATCTCGACGTTCTCTCTCTGAGTTTTATTCAAAACCGAGAACGAGAGGGGGAGCCTTTCTCCCGTGACCGAATCGATCAGCCAGGCCGCCAGAACAATATTCGGCTGGACAAGGCCCGTCATGGAGCAGGGGACGACGGCGAAAACCTTGGGACTGCCTTTCGGCACCTCCCTGATGATAGGCGAATATTGGGCCCGGTCGTAGGGATAAATATCCTTCCACGCTCCGGCATCTTTGTTTTTCGCCTCAGCTTCCAGATAGGCAAAGTTGCTTTCCGGAAAAAGCAGAAGCGGGGAGTGCAGGCTCAAGCCGGTGAACGCTTTTTTGGCCACATTGGCCCAGGCCGAGGCCACGGCTCCGGTCCCCGTTTCGAGATCCCTGATGACGAGCCGGCATTTGTAGCTTCCCGGCTCGAGCACCGACCCGGACGCGAAAAAAATGTCCATGCCGCGGTATTTCGTCAAGTCGGCCTCGGTTCTCCGAAGGCCGGCGAGATTCTCATTCTCATCGAAGATGAGCGCCACGAGCTCGATCTTTTTGCCGGCGAATTTTTCGATGACCTTGTTGGGAATTTTTGAAAGCATCTGGAGACGGGTTCCTTCGCCGACCGCGTAAGAGAGCGCGCTCAAGGAAAAGGCGAGCGGCGTCTGGAGAAGCGGCCGCTCGCTCAAAGCCAGGTCGAAAAGATGGAGCTGCTTTTCAAGGGCCGAATATTCGCGGAAGCTCTTCGGGTTGAAATAGCCGGACTGGGCGCGGACTTCGACTCCTTTCCGCTTCACGTCGACCTTGATCTCGTGATAGCGGCCGTCCCATTGTTCGCTGATGTAGTAGCCCAGGACGTAGTATGAGCCGGTCAGATTCTGGAGCTGGTCCAGGTTTTTCTGGTATTCGCCGATGTTCGAAAAATATTTCCCGCCCGTGACCTTGGAAAGCCTGCTGATCGAATAAAGGCCGGTGATCTTGTCGTCCTTGAGCAAATTCACCGGCGATTGGGAGACGCCCCCCACGGTGAAGATGTCCCGGGCGTTTATTCCGAATGTTTCCTCGTCGTAGGCAAAAAGGGACGGAACCTTGGCGGATTCCCTTGTGTCGAAGGAATAGACCGCGCAGTTGGCCGCGCTGAGCTCCTGGAGCATCTCTTCGTACTGCGTGCGCAGGACATAATCCCCGGGATCGAATTTGGCCCGATAGCCAGCTCCACCCGATTGGCTCCCCGTGGGGCTCCCCGCCTGGTTTCCGAAGATAAGAGAGCTGACGATCCCCGTCGAAAAGAGGATCAGATTTTTTTGTCCCGGAACGTAGCGCAGGGCCTTGGCCAGGGCCGTCATCTTGAGGATGAAATTCTGGGCCAGGTTTTTCGATTCCTGCCGTTCCGCGCCGAGCTGGAAACCGCTCTTTTGCCAGACAGGATTGGCTCCTGATTCTGTCGGATCGCCTTCCTGGGCTCTCCGCCAATATTCCTCCTCGACGTTTTCGGCCCGGCCGGCGATGTTTTTCACATTTAGAGCCTCTACGGCTTCGCGGACCTTCTGGTGGTTGGTCGCCAGGTATTCGTGAACGGAGAGCCCTTTCAATATGGAATAGGACAATAATCCCACTTCATCATCCGGGATGAGCTCCGTGTCGATGAAATGGAGGGCCGCTGCCTTGGACTTATTGATGCCTTTCTGGTTGTTAAAGGCGAAGTCGAAGAAGAGAAAGAATTTCCGGCCCATGACCGTGACCTGGGCCGCGGGAGGGAGAACGGTTGGGACGATTTTTTCTTCGGGCGGCTGCGGCTCGGCTTTCTGCGGCGAGGCAGCCAGGATGTGTTTTTCGAACTCGGTGAGCGTCATGGCCTGGCCGTTGTCGTAGACGACGAAGTCTTCTTTCCCGAGGTCCTGGACCGGATTTCCTTTTTTATCCGCAACATAGACCTGGATGAGCTTGAGTGTGACCGTAACTTGATGCTCGAGGGGCTTTTGGAGACGAACGGCTTCCTGAGAGGCCGAGCTTGATTGAAAAGAAAGCCCTGCAAGAAGACAAATTCCGGCCAAGAGTGAAAGCAGCGCGAATTTATTGACTTTCCTCATAAAAAGGCTTCGTGACCCCCTCGTTTCCATGTTTTTCTTCCGTTTTTTTATTATAACGCTAATCGGCTTAATAAGAAATCAGCCATTTTCTCTGTAAAACCGAAGAGCCTTTTTCTGAGCTTGGCCTGTGAAGATATTGATATCTGCGCGTTTTCGTTTAGAGGAGCGTGCGTTTGCCGGCCTTGCGGTCCTGATACTGCTGCTCGATCCAGGCGTATGTCTTCCGCATCCCGACCCGCAGCGGCGTCGAAGGCTCCCAGCCAAGGATGCGCTTGATCAGGGTGTTGTCGCTGTTGCGGCCTCCGACGCCCTTCGGCGCGGTCGGGTCGTATTTCCGCTTGAACTTCAGGCCGGCAATGTCCTCGACGAGGCTGACCAGGTCTGCGACCGAGATGAGCTCGCTCGTGCCCAGGTTGATGGGCGTGGCGATCAGGCCGTCGAAGTGCATGATCATGTCGATGCCCTTGACGCAGTCGTCGATGTACTGAAAGCTCCGGGTCTGCGTTCCGTCGCCCCAAATTTCTATTTCTTTTTTTCCCAAATCCTTGGCTTCGATGACCTTGCGGCAGATGGCCGCCGGAGCTTTCTCCCGGCCTCCGTCCCATGTTCCCCACGGGCCGTAGACGTTGTGGAAGCGGGCGATGAAGGTCTTCAGCCCGCGCTCCGCCCAGTATTCCTGGCAGAGCATCTCCGACAGCAGCTTTTCCCAGCCGTAACCGCGCTCGGCCATGGCCGGGTAGGCGTCCGATTCTTTGAGGGCGCGGACGTTCGGGTCTTTTTGGAGGTCGGTGTTATAGACGCAGGCCGAGGAGGAGAAGAAGTAGCGCTCGGCGCCGGCCTTGTATGCGGATTCGATCATGTGCGTGTTGATGAGGATGCTGCGGAGGCATTCGATCCGGTAGCGCTCGATGAAGCCCATCCCGCCCATATCGGCGGCGAGCTGATAGACTTCGGTCGCCCCTTCGCAAGCCCGCTTGCAATTTTCTTCATAGCTCAGGTCCAGGCAGAGGCATTCGACTCCGGGGACGCGCTGGTACCAGTCGGAAAGGGGCTTCTTGTCGATGGCCCGGATGCGGGTGAATCCTTTGTCGTGAAAATAGCGGGCCAGCGCCCCGCCGATAAATCCTCCGGCGCCGGAAATGACGATCTGGATGGTCTTGTCGATAGCCTTCGATTTATTCGAGGATCTTTTTTCGGGCATGTGGCCGTCCTCCTTCGCAACGGGCTCGGTCAATCCCAATTTATGCCAAGCCGGCGTTTTCGTCAACCTCCAACCGAGCGGGCGCCTTTCACATTCCCGCCCGGCGGCCCGCGTCGACCCTCTTCAGGGTCTCGGCAATGCGACGCGCCCGCGTTTCCGGGCGCTTGGCGCTTTCGATCCACCAGGAATAGAGCTTCTTTTGGGACGGCGCCATCCGGTCGAATTTCGCCTTGATGGCGGGATGAAGGGCAAGCGCGCTCAGAAGATCCCCGGGGACCTCTGCCCGCAGGTCGACCTTGTCGAGCTTCGTCCAGGAACCATTGGCCTTGGCGATCCTGATCTTGGCCGCTCCGGGCGGGGCCAGGCGCCCTTCGGTGATGAGCTTTTTCACCCGCGCTTTGTTCGCGGCCGACCAGATGCTCTTCGCCTTTCGCGGCGTCCATTTCTGGATATAGCGCTCGGCGTCGAGCTTATTCACCGTGGAATCGATCCAGCCGAAACAGAGGGCTTCCTCCAAGGCTTCTTCGTAGGTGACGGAGGTTTTCCCGGAATTCTTTTTGTAATAGGCGAGCCAGATCTCCTTCTGTTTGTCGTGATTCCGTTCGAGCCAGGCTCGCCAGGCCGCCCGATTTTTAAAGAGTTTTGTCTTCATGGCTTTCCGTCATCCCGAGCGAAGCGAAGGATCTCATTCAATTTTGGACAAGAAGACCTTCTCACTTCGAAAAAATCCATCAGGCGAGCAGTCCTTGAGCCTGCCGCGTCCGTTCCCGCACGGGGAGGCCGTAAGGGCAAGCACGTTCGCAGGCGCCGCAGTCCCTGCAGTCCGGGGCGGTCGGCCGCAGCCTGGCATATTCCGCACGGGCGCGCGATCGTTTTCCATAGCTTTCGAGATAAGCGAGATGGCGCGAGATGTCCGCTGTCCGCAGTCCCTCCGGGCAGGCGGCCTGGCACAGACCGCAGAGATGGCAGAAAGAGCGCGCCTTCGAGGCAACATGAGCGTATAACATCGTCCGTTCTTTTTTTGTCAACGGACGCCCGACGACGGCCAGGTCTTCATTCATTTCTTGATCGTTCAGGATCTCGGTTACGGCGGCGGCAAGTTGTTTATTCTCCAGGGCCCATTTCAGCATCGCTTGATAAAGGGTTGTCCCCTCGGTTTTGAAGGCGGCGAGGTCCTGGCGTCGGCCGCCGATTTTAAGAACCTTCATGGCTGTGACTCCGACATCGCGGCCGTGAGCGAGATGGATGAGCTTGCCTATGCCGCTCTCACCCAGATAATCACTGTATGTCTTGACCTTCTTTACTATTTCCTGGATGTCGAAAACGTTATAGCCGATTTGGACCATGTCGTAGAGGCCGCTTTCGACGGCCTTGGGGATGACAAGATGCTGGTTGATATGACAGGTCAGGCCGCGGAACCTCAATTTTCCCTGAGCCTTGAGCTTCTCGAAAGCGCCGAGGACCCTCTCGTCCGTGAGATGCTCCGGCTTCTCGACGCCGTGAATGCCCACAATGTCGGCGTAATCGGTCGCGAGACGCCGGAGGCTCCCTTCGACCGAGGCGATGAGGCTGGCCTCCGTCCAAGGGCCCTGGAGGTGGAAGCGGGCATGAATGTGTATTTTCTCCCGGCCCACGGCCTTGAACAGCCGGCCGACCTTGCGCTCGCAGTTTCCGTTTTCATAGCTGTCCGAGGTGTCGATGTAGTTGATGCCGCGCTCGATGAGCTGGAAGAGAAGCCGCTCGTCCGGCAGCGGGCTCCCGCCCAGAGAGATCTCGGAAATATAGAGACCGGTCCGTCCCAGGCGGCGATAGACCATATCGTCTTTGAAAATCTTATCGGCCTTGGCTGTTTGAACCGAAGTTGCCGGGGGAGACGAGGAAATGACCGGAGCCAGGGAAGCGGCCGCCGTTCCGAGGGCGAACATTTTGAGAAAAGACCGCCTGGCCGGCGAGTGTTCAATCAGGTCTTTGATGGCCATGGTCTGCTTTATATCTTATTTCCGAGAAGTCCTTTTAGCGGCTTTCCGATATTTTCCCGGCTGTCGATCATGAATCTTTTTTGACATTTCGATTTCTTTTTGACGAGAAGTTGACCAACCGGTTTTGCGTTCCATTTCCCAGAATCGTTTTGGGGAAAGAATAGGAATTCCCTTATATGAACGAATTTCTAGAAGGTCATCGTCTCCGGTGATGATCATGTCCGCATTTGTGTTTTCGGCTAAGCCCAGGATATGCAGGTCGTTTTGGTCGCGGCAACGTGAGGGATCGACGGCGGCCATCTCTCCGATCATGCATTTTCTTCTTAGAAAATCGAGATTCATCGATACTTCGTCCGGCGGCATGTTAAGTTTTTTTATAAAATTCGATTTAAGCTCTTCAAGAATAATTGAACTTATAATCAGTTCGTGTTTCTGCAGACAGAGGCGGAAAACGGAATATGTCAATCCGCGGGTGGCATAGGCGGCGAGGATAACATTCGTGTCGAAAACGATCTTCATGAGATCAGTTTGAAGACATCTTCGTCGGTATAAATCCCTTGAGCTTCGGCATAGGGAATAGTCATGGCCCTCAATCTCTCGAATTCATAGAGAGTCAGGTATCTCTTCAAGGACTCTCGCACGATATCACTGACTGGTTTGCCCTCCATTTTGCTGATCTTCTGAAGTTGTTTCTGCAGATCGTTCGGAATCCGAATTGTCAGGGAATGACTCATGATCAGGCCTCCTGCATTACAATGTAATACGCCTTCATGTTAAAGTCAACATGAAGGATTCTCTTTAAAGATTGCTACTTCGCCAGAGCTTCTCGCAACGATCAATAATATCATGCGTTCGCAAAAGTTTGCCGTCGCGCTCGAATTCTTAAAAATCCATAAAATTGCGGTTTCAATATTTTCCTTTTCAATAGCGGAGAAAAAGTGAAATAATTAAAAAGCGCGAACTCGATCATGAAAAATGCATTCCCTTATTTTTTGGGATGGATGATAATCGCGCTCGTTTCCTGCGCGCCGAACATCAGGACGGCCGGTCCGTCTCCGGCGCGGGAGCCGGCCGGTGAGGCATCCCGGATCTCCGCCGCCGAGCCGAACTGGTCTTGGAAAACCATCCGGGGTGAGGTTCGAACCATCGAACAGACACGGAACTCCCTTCGGATGATCATGGAGGAATACGGGGTTGCGGGGCTGTCCATCGCCTTGAAGCAAGGAGAGTATTGGTTCCGAAAGCAGATCAAGACGAATCTTCTTGATTTGGGAGTCGAGGATTCAAAGACAGGGAAGCCGATCGACGCCCTGACGGTTTTCCGGGCCGATAGGCTTGGACAACCGGTCATGGCCTACATCGTCATGAGACTCGTGAGCTCTGGACAAATTGATCTTGACATGCCGCTCGAGAAATACCTCTCAAAATCCCTGTCCGATAATCCTTTTTATCAGGATCTGAGGGGAGACTCCCGCACGAGGCGGCTGACGGCGCGTTTGATCCTCAGCCATCAGAGCGGATTGGTGAATTCGCGCCTGACGCAGCCTGACCGCAAGCTCGTTTTTGAGGCCTCTCCCGGAGACGGCTTCCGGTATTCGGCTGAAGGTTATCGGCTCCTTCAATTCGTCCTGGAGGAGAAATTCGGCCGGAGCCTCAATGACTTGGCGAAATCGGTCGTTTTTGGACCCCTCGGCATGAGCCAATCGAGTTTTGTCAGGGAGCCCCGTTTTGAAGGACATTACGCGACCGCTGTCGGCGTCGAATCCAATTCGGAAATCCAGGCCTCGGATATGATCGAGACGTTCATTACTGACGCCTCGGATTACACGAAATTCACGTGGGCCGTCAGGATGTTCGGACAGGATATGTCGCACGAGGCATTCATGTCCTATATCATCTTGCCGAGTGTCTCCGTCCGTTCGCCCTCAATACTGGAGCCACCCAGCCGCGGATCTCGCCCGATCCTTCCCAAAAGGCTTTCCTGGTGCCTGGGATGGGGAACATACGAGATTCCGCGAGTCATATTAAACATCTGCTCGTTCATGGGGCAAAGTCATCACGGAATCGAAAGTTACGCGATGGCCTTTGAGTCTGAGAGGCCAACGGCCCTGACCATCCTCGTCGCCGGGAAAGGGCAGCGTTCCGCAACGGCCCGAATTCTTCGGGAAATCCTGGGTGAGATTGAAACCCCATTGACATGGCTCGGATTCGAGAACGAAAAAAAGAGATCTTCGAGCTAGAGCGCTTTATTTCATTTTCTCCGTCTTCGACTCCGGATTGTTCCAGTCCGGGGGGTCGACGCCGAGCAGATGACGGACGAAGAAATCGTTGCGCTTCCGCTCGCCGTAGGCGCCGCCCGAACCGTGGCCCGCGCCGGGGATCACGAGCAAATCGAACATCTTGTTGGCCTTGATCAGGGCATTGACGACTTGCATCGTCGAAGCCGGGTCGACGTTGGTGTCCATCTCGCCCACGACCAGAAGGAGCTTTCCCTGGAGCCGGAAAGCATTGTCGACATT
>Ga0315282_10001994_pt1 | contig 38256 bp, 42 predicted proteins | sample YL17G07_20_MG_FD_203693 | JGI IMG/M metagenome (GOLD analysis project Ga0315282, IMG submission 203693) | Sediment microbial communities from Yellowstone Lake, YNP, Wyoming, USA - YL17G07_20 | ecosystem: Environmental > Aquatic > Freshwater > Lake > Sediment | place: USA: Wyoming | collected... | reverse complement strand
TGAACAGTTTCTTGACTTCTGGAAAGTATAACCTAACGGTCCTTCTAGTCGGAGAGAACATGAGGTCCATAATGTCATGTGTAGACTCTCACATGAGAAATGACCCTCTCATAAAAGACATGGAGTTTAATCTCATCGTGACACCTATCAGAGACTTCATCGTTCCGATAAGACCTATCTTGGAAAAAAAGAAGACTATCCCATGCGAAACCGAAACCGACTGCAGTAGCTGCACTCTTTACATAAACAACAGATGCCTCGGATGTCCAGCTTCAGTTCATTACAGAGGAAGTCTCTTGTAGAAGTGGCGCCCTGGCCTAGCTTTACACTCGGATTCTAACTCGGAAAACACATTTGACGGTTTCTTGTCAATCCTCAACGGATCTAGGTTCGAATAGTTTAAGTCGCTAACGTTCCGCTTGCGGTTCCGATCGAAAAAGCCAATTTTAAAGTGCGCCTGTCTATCTATTAACTGGTGAAAGGCGAAGTATATGGGAAACAAAAAGAAAAGAAATCTCATAGTGGGAGAAATCGACATTAAAAGCGATGGGTTCATTCAGCTAGGAGGAGGCCCTTTCACTGCTTCCGACATTAAGAGCGCCATCAAAGACAACGCCATCATAAGAAATGTCAGAGCGAATGTAATAGAGCATGCATTGTGGGTCGAAGATTTTCTTGATGTTATAATAGAAAAAGTGCTTTTCCCGGGAAAAAGGAAATTGGTTTTTGAGGATTGCATATATGAAGATTTGAGATTTGGAAAGAAAGGAGATGTTTTCAAAAGTATCATAAGCAACGGACTTGTGCGTGTGGATAACCCCGATGAAATAATCAGGCAAGTTAAAGAAATAATAGCTATTAGAAATGATTTTGCGCATGGCAAAGTGTTCTTCAGGCGCAGAAAAATGTTTCTGCAAGCGTTGAGAGGAGAGGAAATAGAACTTGGTGAATCTTATTTGAACAGAGCAAACAACAACTTCAGAAAAGCAACGGATACTTTGATGGGCATTTTAAGTAAACTGTAGACTTATTCAGTGACTGCTTGGTGAAAGCGAGCGCCTGCCAAGCAGGCGCGCGCGCGACAATTGTCCCAATTGCGGGAAGAACAAGATAGAAATAGAAAAAGCTCTGAAAGAAGGAAAACAACCTTCTAATGAAGAAATGATTAGAAGAATGAAAGAAGCAGGGCTTCCATTGAGAATTAAGGAGTCGAGAAAATCATGATAGACATACATTTTGACAAGATCATGACCCGCAAGATACTTTTCTACAATACCGCCTCTAAGGAGGATTGCCGAGTTTTTTGCAACAGAAGGAACATTACGTTTCTTCCCTCCAAGAAACATTCCAATGTATGTTACAGCCTAGCTGACGATGAATTTATGGAGAGGTACATAGAAGAAAGCCAAAGAGTAAAAGCCACGAATGGAATCTTCGATGATTTGGTGTTAAAAAAGTTTGAGAAGCATCATGTTCTTTTTGTTTATGGAAAAAACAAAATCATTGGTGTTGTCCATTTCTGCGATTATAACCGTGATCCGGTCTTCATAAGCATTTACCCATTGTTGCTGAAGCTTGAAAGAAAGCTGAGAATGTTGTTAATTTCATATGGTTTGAAAAACGAAGACATGTTGAAGTTTTTCGAGGAGCATGCAGAAAGGAATAGATACTATTCGCAAAAACTTGAGAGCTTTAAGAGTTCTAAAGTTCAGAAAGAAATGGGAGAGTTGGAGCCATTCCAAGCGTTTGATCTTAAGGATTTGATAGCTTTAGCAACTTCAAGAAAAATATTGAAAATATCTGAGACTATTAACAACTTGAGAAATACGATAATGCATGCAAAAAACATCGTAAAACATAGAGATTATGAGGTTGCCCACCTAATTTACGACTTTGCATCTTTTGAAGATTTCTTTAAATCCGTAAAGCAGCTTAAGCCGAAAATTAAAGAAATAACGAAGATTACCCAAGTTATGAAAGACACGGAGGAAGTGACGCGATTAAAGAAGGCGGGGCTGTTCTTAAGAGTCAAAGAATGAATGCTACCTTGTTTGCTTATCATAAATCCACTTTTTTGGTTTCGAAAGTTCCTTCTGTTCCGTCTCCGTGATCTTCTCCGAATATACGCCTATTCCCTTGGCCTGCTCGCGCGCGCTTTTTGACGCTTACTTGGTAACTTGCCGTGGTGGTATAAAGTAAACAAGCCTGCATTTTGGACAACCCATTAAGCGTGTCTCCATGATGGTGTACCCTTGTGGTTGTGCGCTTGAATAGCCAATATCTTCAAGTGTTGTGTCGCATGCTTTGCAAAATGCTTTTTCAGCTACCCATATCTCGTCTAAAGTTTCTGAGTAACACGTAGGGCAGATTGGCGCATCTTCCTCTATACCTGCCTTCCTTTGTTTTATTCTTGATTGAACTTTCTCAGGGAGTAGATTAAGCTCAACAGATTTTCCTGTAATGTGGTTTCTTCCGTACCTATCATATTCTGCCCAATCTATTGGTTCTCCGACGGAGTAATGAGAGACGCTTGTGCCACACAAGCCACAATAGCCTTTCATTTCGTTCCCCATAGTTTGTCTATAGCATTCTTGTATTAATTTTTTTGTCAGACGAACCCAAACTAGGCAAACATACTCAACTAGTTTTCCGCAAAAAGCCCAACAGGTAACTTGACAGTACCGCAATATAGAGAGCTATGACAAATAACTTAACAGTACCGTGATCTGCCAAGATTTAAGAGTTTGGAGCTGTAGTATATAAATATGGTCAAGGTCAACAAATTCTTACTCGCTAGAATTTTCCTAATAGTGCTAGTTGTAATTCTTAACATAATGCTTCCCACTTTGCAGCCATTTGGCGCACTGATAACGGGATCCGTGGCGATAATTCTCCTGTTCGCTCCCTCTGCTTCTGACGTTCTGCAAGGTATAATCGAGAATAGAAAATCTGCGAAAGAGACACAAGAATATGAGAAGGAAATTATATCATTTCTTCAGCCAAAATTAATCCAGACTCTTCACTCTTTTGACTCAACATCTTACCGAGCGGATAGGGTGGATGTCTATGACAAGTTCATCGAGAAGAGCTTTCCGGATTTGTCGGATCAACAAAGAGAGATGTTACTTCTCTTGTCATTCTGTTCCATTTCAAAAAAGGTACGGTCCAATGAATCCTTGCAAGTTTATTCGAACATACAGTCATACATCAATAAACTCTCTATTTACAAAGTTGATCTAGAAACGAAGCCGTTTCTTTCGGCGTATCGAAACCTGTTTAAGGAGCCCTTTCTATTTAGTGCGCGCGCTCTATTTGATATTAGCACGATTTCGGAATCAGATTATCGGAATTTGCTCGATGAATTCATCAACAATTTTTCGAAGGACGCGAAGTTTGCTTACATTAGAAACGAACTATTTCAATCTGAAGACCTCAGAAGAACTCTTGTTCAGCTAATCAAGATGGGCGAGCTTTCATCGTTCGGAATAAACGAAGAGACTTTGAACAGATTGCAAAGATCGTTGAGAGAAAAACAACGACCCGTTGAAGCATATCTTCTTCTTGGGAACAAGATTACAGATGATGTTAAACAACTGGTGAAACGTTTTCCACATTTAGGAGGATTTGTTGCATGGTCACAGGTTCCTGGAAAGAGGAATGTGATACTTGTCGGATTCGTTATAAAGCCGACGAAATATTACGGATCCCCTCAAGAATTCATGAAAGTCGAGATAGAACCTCATCTCAAAGGATCAAAAGAGTTCTTGCTTACTGCTATGCCAATAGATTTTATGAGGTCAAAGACATGCTCAATACCAAGTAGCGCGGATTTTGTTTCTAAGAACATGCGTGATTGTCAAGCAACTATTGATTATTTCGGAAGAGGGTACTTAGACGATACTACTGTCTGGAAAATAATCACCAACTCCACTATTAAAACCGATGAATTGCTTGCGATAATCCCTTTCAACATTTTTGTTCCTGATCTGGTTCCTTCTGAGAGAGAGTTCATCATCAAAAACTATACCAAAGCGAAGACTCGATTGAATGTTAACAGATTGGATGATTGGGCAAAGAAGAAACCCGATGAGATATGCAATGCTCTGATATCTAACGGGAAGCCTTCGTACAACGATGTAGAACTTCAAGATCTTTATGGCGTCAATGACGTCAGTCAGTTGACCACACAGAAGATCGAAGTGCGCTTCTCCCATATAGCAAGTGAGATCATTAGCAATGCCGAGAAATTCGCGCAAACTATTTGAGAAAAAGCGCGCGAAAGAGGGAAAATAGCTTACTAGCGATGAAGGCCTTGGAAGACTGAGAGAAGCTAGCCTGCGCCTTCTCGCGCGCGCGGTTTCTAAACCCGTCTCAAATGAGCGCGCTAAATGATATCATGTTTGAAATCAGATTGATTTTCGAAAAGGTAGGAATCAACGTAGAAGATGATTTTTTGACCAATTGGAAAAGCAAAAGCCCCATTCTATCAGGATTTTCGTTGAGCAACTAAGGGGCTACACTATCGATGATGAACATGAGGATTCATCTTGTGACGTTTGGAAAACATTTGGGAGAAGTCTGACCAAGAGGGGTTTTCCAGCACCCATCGCATACTTTCTAACTATAAGGTCAGAAGAAGAACGTGAGAGGACATTGAGGAAAATCGTGCAACAAAGTAAGATCTCACCAGCGTTGCTCTCAATGCTTCTTCCGACACAAACCGAAAAACAGCTTGCTTCCGGGAAGCAATTCAAGCCCTCAACGAAGATAGACCCTTAGACAGCCTAATGTCATTTGAGTCGCGCGCGCACTTTAGACTTTCTGGGAAAAGTTTTAAACCATTCGTTTAGAATAGGGAGTAACTGAAATTCAAGGTTGTTTCAGGTTTATGTATGGAAAAATGGAAATCCTCCTTTCAGATAGGGCTTTTATTGGAATTGTTCTTTCATCAGTTGAAGTGTTCAAGAAAGAGTGCTTAGGTGCTTTGTTGGGTGTTCAGACACATGGACAGATAGTTGTAGAGCATGCCATCCCCTTTCAGACCGCGAAAAGAACATTCAGTGAAGTCACGCCAAACTGGCGCAAGGAGCTCAGGGTGAACGAAGCGATTCCAAAGTTGGTTCATTTGCAGAAACTTGGATATTTCCATTCACATCCTCAGTTTGGAGGAAAAAGAGGAGACACAGGTTTAAGCGAAACCGACGAGAATAGCATGTTGGAAACTGAGATAGAAATTGTAGTTGCCATAAATAAAGGAACACGTAAATCATATTGGGGAGAATCACACAATGAACTCGCCGGCTCAGTACCAGGTTACAATATCAGACTGGCGGGTTATTATAAGGCTGCCAAGAAAGGAGAGATCACAAAACGCAGAATAGTCTGCCCCTATGCTGTCGGATTTGACAACGCTTTTTGGGAAAGGTAGTAAAGCGCGCGCTAATATCAATATTAAATATACTCGTAGATTTATCTCATAAGGGAAAGACATGCCGATTTCAGAGGCCACTCGACGCAAAATAATCCGCACTATCATAGAGGAGGACATACGTTGGAGTGGGAATCTAGATGATGTGGAGTTTCTGAGTAGAATTTATGATTTGGACAAATTGGATTCACATGACTACAGATATGAGGACGCCAGAGGAGACATATATCAGCACACAGTTAATAATGATGACTGGCCCTCTGATTGGATATTCACGGATGACCGTTTTAACCTCCTGCATTGTCCAGAGAACGAATTTTTGCGCTTTCTTTGTGAGATGATCCACCCCAAAGTTCGTCCCGATATAAAGGAAGCTCAGGGCCTTCTGAAAATGTTCAACGAGCAATTAAGTTCTGAAGGATATCGCATTGTTCAAAAATTGACTGAATTTGGCAAAGTACGTTATGAGCCAACAGGAATTCTTCCAAAAGCCATTGCGGCTCTTGCCCAAGTCAAGGATATTGCCGAAAAACTCAATTCAGAACATCTTCAGAAAGAGATTGTCAGAATGGACAACGCTATTGAAAAAGACCCTGAACTTGCCATAGGCACTGCCAAAGAATTTGTAGAGACTATTTGCAAGACTATATTGACAGAGAGACAAAAATCTTTCAAACCTGACGAGGACCTTCCAAAATTGGTATTCATGACACTTGATGAGACTAGCCCAGTGAATGCTACTGGAGACATGAAAGCTGACAAACTAATCCGGAGAATTATCGGCGATATGAATGACCTTGGCAAATGCCTGGCTGAACTTAGAAACTTGCACGGAACAGGTCATGGAAAAGCTATCAGTGTAATCACACTTGAGCCTATGCATGCCGCCTTAGCAGTAAATGCAGCCACTGCAATTGGTCTTTTTCTATTTCAGTCACATGAAAAAACGAAGAAATAGAACCTTTTCAAGCCGTTTCCAACATCTCGAATTCGCGCGCGCGAAGAGCCCGAACCAGAGGATGGTTCGCAGGACCCCTTGATGACCCGGAACTCGTTTACATGAATCCATCTTTTTGGGAGCAACTTAGCGCGCGCTATGTCTCGATATCAGAAAATAAAAGGTACAAGTACAGGATAACAAGAGAGAACTTGAATTATGACTGCTTCGAACTTCTAACAAGGGAATCAAACTTAGAATCTGCGTTGGAAATGACAAGATCAAGCCGACTGGAGACTGGAAAAAGTTGCTTTCAAGGTTGAAACAACTCAGGGTGATGTAGTGCACTGTTGATTATGCCCCAAGCTAATCCGTTCCTGAGTTGGGAATTACAATGAAGCAGAATCCCACTTTCGGGTTTTTCTTGTTTTCCACGCTTTGTGTCCTGGTCTCTCCTCCACTTCAAGCATGTTGGAACACATGGAAAGGGTTTGACAATCCAATTTACTATGGTATAGATAACCTACCCAGTCAGACGGCTCTTTCATTGAGTAGGACCCTAGTATCAACAAGAATTCCTGTCCAAAGTTTCTTTCCTTAAGCTTATCATACAGTCTGTTCATGATTTCCTTGCCTGGAAATTCGGTGTCCCTAACGTAAGTTATCAATACTTTCAAAGGTGCAGCCGTTTTCAAAAGATTCGGAACCTCATCTTCCCATATGCCAACAGGATCGTTCTCATGCTCAATTGCAATAGACGCTTCCCCTGTTCTCGCAGAAAAAAGAATGTCCACACCGAATACTTGCTGCGGTTCCACTGTGTAGCCAAGTTGTTTCCCAACATTTGGTAAGAACTGATCCACCACATATTTCGTCCACTCTGGATCTGGAACTGTTTTGTTATACCTGCCCCTGTCTTTATTTGCGAATTCTTGGAAGCGACAGTAAAACTGCTTGTAGAATTCTTCACCTGTTAGATTCATCATTGTCCCTCAACGACTTTACGTATATGGAGCACGCGCGCTAACGTTTTGACCCCCAAATCGGAGAAAGCCAATTATCATCAAACTCTCTCCAACCTTGAGGCAAGCCTATGCCTCTTAGCTGAAGTATCTTGAATAGTTCAATGGACAATTTTCGCATAACCATGAATGCTAGAGAGGCGTCAAGGCAATTAAATGTTCTTTCGTCTATCCTTGAATGTGGTTGAAAAAAGGCGGTCATATGTTTGGCAGGGACATTAGCCACTTTATTATATATGAGAAGTTGGTCAGCAAGTTCTCTTGACAAAATTCCTTCTCCGAGAAGCTCGTAAACTAATGGACCAAATGATTTTGAAGGGCTTCTGAATCGGGGGGGGTGTTTTTGTAAGCCAGAGCAAACATCCTTCCAGATGAGAACCCGCCATGTCAAGAAATATCCTAGTATTCTCTTTGAAGCGCCTTCCATTCGCATACATGTGAAGATAGTATAGGGGGCGATAAATAGGGTCAGGTTCTAGAGAACGAAATGACTCACCACGTTTTTCACTGTAGGCTGGAAGTATTTCAGATACTAGAACACCAGCGTAGACACACCTAGGATTTTCCAAAAGCCTGGAAAGATACGCCGCTAGTTCCAACTCCTTTTTGTCGAGAAATTCCCTAGCAAATTCTTCTATCGCATTCATTTTCTAAATTGGATGAGTCCTAAGGGAAGTTATATGCCTTATGATGCACAAAACATGTGCCACGCTTGCTGTGTCAAGCACCCTTCAATTTTCAAATGCAAGCCATCTGACGCAAACACGTTGGTTTGGTACGCGCGCGATAAAACTTTACCCCCCACACACAGAACAAATACAAACCCAGTCTTTATTTTCAAAACCTTAAACAAAAGATTGGTTCATTTATTCGACTTGAGGTCAACTCGAAAAATTAAGTCATCTTTCTTTCGGTCTATTTTGATATTTATTACATGATTTACATCTAACATTTCGCGAGAAATTAGCATCTTAAGTCGTCGCGCAAGAGAGTAATTGACGATTTCGTCATCCTCATAGAGGATAGCTCCCTTTTTCCATTGCATTATTTTCAATGGAACACCTTCTGTGTCAATCGTCGAACTTTGAATGCTCAAACGCCTTTTCAGTTCATTCGCTAGTCTATCTGTATCCAGTTTTGATAAGTTCGTTTTTGACAAAAGGCAATTGAGGTCAACTGATTCCGAACTCGTTCCTTTAGCCCTTTCAACAGTTTTCTTTGAAAATTTATATTTATGCCATCGTTGGTGCCACCTATTAATAGTAACTACTGGTAGCCGTTGGTCTAGAATGTACAACTTCTTATCAATCATCATTCCAGTTGCCACATGATTCGGGGCTTGAACGAAATAGATTTCCATTTGAGGATATTTTTTAAACAATAAACAGGCCGTTAGTTTTGCGTAGTCTTTGCAAACACACAGTTTATTTTCAAGAATCGAGTTTATCGAGAGACTAGATGCAAAGATGCCGCGCAGGTGTTTTAACGGAAGTTTTCTGTAGGAATGAATCATGTAAATTGCTATTAACGATAGGGTTACAAAAACTGAAGCAACAACAGTAAGACACTTGAACAATATGGGGGCATTCAAACTCAGAAAAGGATTTGTACGCAAGAGAGCAATAATCGCCCCCAATATAAAAACGCCCAATAGAGCGTCCAATATAGCAAGAGATAACGGATACCGTTCGAACCAAAAATCTATGTTTCTATCCTGCCATTCCAACACATTTGTCAAAACCTCTTTATCTGAAGTTGCGTTGAGCCTATTTGCCAGTTCTTCTATCCTCCTGTTTTCCCTCTCTGCTAAACTCGGGCAGTATCCTTTCGAGCAAGCATTTTCGTAGTTCTTTTTTGATTTCTTTTCACGTGTTTTGTTGGAAGTCATTGCCATTGATAGGTTTGTCGGTTGGATATTTATCTTACCTTGATAGCGTACAAAGCCTCTGAGGAGTGAAAACTTGCTCAATTACATCTTGTTTTTCAAAAGCATACCTCATAGAAGAGGCCTCAAACACTTCTTAAACTGCAAATAATTCTTAATCTCGCTATTCTGTTTTCCAAACTTTAAAAAGGTTCTAGGACGAGGCTTCTCTTTCTTCTTGCTGATTCTGCGCGCGCTATGGCTTCTCTCAACTAAAGTGTATACTCGATTTCGATTACATCTATCTATAGTAGACCATGGTATCCTTCCTGTTCCATTAATGTCCATAGATGTTTCCTGAATCGGGTATACAGTCCTTAGCCGTCCATTAGAAGGCCTATGCTTGTCCTTTCTCCCGTCCGTCGTGGTCGTCCGTCGTCGTTGGTTGGTTGGTTGGGGTTAAATTTTATCCCCCCCCACACACACAAGACTTCTAGAAATAGATTCTAGATTCATAATTCTTTAAAGAAAATGTTCCTACATATTATGCGCGCGCGCATCGCTATGTGCAAAATGAAGTGAGAATATATGGTAGATTGCAGTGTTTGCGGTAAGAAGATAGGATGGATGGATGGTGTGTCTTGTCCTCAGTGCCTTAAAAAAATACATAGTTCCTGCAAGCTTACCCTCCATGCACCAGGTTTTCATAGGTATACTAATTTTTGTTCTTACGATTGTGTAGTCATTTGGTCCTCAAGATTTTCATACAGCGAGTTCGGATATGCTTTTTTTGCAGATGCGGTGTCAAGATGCTCTGACGTTTGTTTCAAATCGACGGCGGTGCCGATTCTAAAGGCTCAAAGCGCTGAAGCCGTTACGTCCATATGCAGGGGTATGCCGTCTCATGAAAGAAGCGTAATGGTCAAGGAGATTTACTTCGGAGATCTAGCTAGGATAGCGGAGAAAGCGGGAAGATACGAAGATGCCGCCAAGATTTATGAATCTGCAGGCATGATAGAAGAAGCAGGCAAAGTTCGAGAACTCAATCGCAGAGTTGAAGTCCGCACTACGACAGTGACAGTAGACTTGAATACGCTTATACAACAACTCCGACTGGGTGGACTTGTCAGCATATATAAATGTCCTTCATGCGGAGGCAGTATTAAGATAGGCGGTTCAACGAATATCTCACAGCTCTCGAAATGTGAATATTGCGGTAGTGTGTTGAAGACCGATGACCTAGTCAAATTCATTCAAGAGATATTAAGATGAAGTTTTTCTTTGTTCTTATTTTTCAGTTTCAGGTCGCATGATGAAACGCTACGAGAAATATATCCCTAAAATAAATGCAATCGTTCTTATTATAATGGCTATTGCCTGTCTTCATTGACAAAATTCTTCGACTAAAACTGACAAATGTATATGACCTGCAAAGAGGCAGACAATATGAAAAACAATGCTTCTTCGTGCTGAGAAACCAGTATTCGAAAACAAGGAGATATTCAAGGGAAGGCGAGGATTGACAAGAAACAGAACACAACCGAACACAACCGGTTGTGTTCAACCGGTTGAACACAACGAACACAACCTTAGCTTAGTCCGTCCCACACGTTTTTTCTCAGTCATGCCAGTGAACTTTGCGATCTCTTTAGCAGACAAGGGTTTGTTCTCGCTCAACGCCATGACCAGAGCTTGCTTGAGGGGACGCCGATTACCCATTTCTCATGCCCAAAAACATTACAGAAGACGGGAAAATAAGCTTTCCGAGTGCAAACGAACTGTGGAAATCTCCAGAATACGCATAAACTGGGCTCGATTTGTAGCGGCTTAATGCCCAAAAAGAGCGTTATTTGAGCTTTGTTTGGGTAAGAATGGTGGCGCCCTGGCCGGGATTTGGACCCGGGTCCTGCGGGCGACAGCCGCATATACTATTCCGGCATCGAGTTATTCTATCTTTGTGACCGGACTATACTACCAGGGCTATCATGGCGTAGGCGCCGTAGTGACTAAAGAAATATTTTGATTAATTAAGCTTTCTTGGTTCTATTCTGGGCCATTTCTAGTTAGGTTTATGTAAAACTAGGCTGTCACATTTCTTCTATGATCACGATAATAGGCGCTGGAAAAGTGGGAAGTTCTGCTGCGTTCAACATTTTGGGGCGCAGAATCAGCGACGTTGTTCTAATAGACATCGCTGAGAACTTGGCCCGGGGCGAGGCTTTGGATATGATGCAGGCGGCTCCTGCGATCGAGTTTGATGGGAAGATTGAGGGCACCAGTGATTTCAGCGAAATGAAAGATTCAGAACTCGTGATCGTAACTGCTGGTTTGGCCAGACAGCCTGGAATGAGCCGAATTGACCTCTTGAACAAGAACGCGAAGATAGTCAAATCGGTGGTGAAAGAGGTTGTCAAGTATGCTCCAGACTGCATGCTGATGATGGTCACTAATCCGGTCGATGTGATGACCTACGTTGCCTACGAGGAGTCAGGCTTCAGAAGAAACCGCGTTTTCGGAATGGGAAACATTCTTGACACTCTCCGTTTCAGGTCCTACATCGCATTGGAACTGGACGTTTCACGGAAGGACATCCGCGCTTTGGTCATTGGGGAGCACGGGGACTCTATGGTCCCCCTCGTGAACTTCGCTTCCGTTTCAGGAATACCGATAACAACCTTGCTTGACAAGGAGCAGGTCGAAAAGGTAGTAAACTTAACCCGCGGTTCAGGTTCAGACGTGATAAAGCTTAAAGGGTCCACAGTTTACGCCCCTGCTGCTGTCATTGCGATAATGGCCGATGCTGTTCTGAGAGGCAGAAACAGAATGATGAGTGTTTCCACCTATTTGCAGGGCGAGTACGGGTTTTCAGATCTTTCGATTGGTGTTCCATGCGTCCTTGGAAAGAATGGGGTTGAAAGAATTCTGGAGCTTAAGCTGGATGCGGAAGCGAAGAAGGCCTTTGAAAAATCTGCTTCCATAATAAAAGATGCGATAGCAGAAATAAAAAAGACAGTTTGAACAAAAGTGACATTCGGTCTTGTAGAACCCTGCGTTTGAAATTTGCATTTCGGATTGTGTGGCAAAATCTTACAAACTGCTCTTTTCCATCGTTACGAAGAGGAAAAATCTGTTCAGATTTATCTTCCACACGCGCCAAGAAGGGAACTGATCAGGGAAATCATTGTCATGCAAAGAACAAATTATCCGAACGATTGACTGAAGTGCTAAAAGGAAAGCCCATTTAACGCGGGTGAAGATCAAACCTCCCTGCAGCGGTCATCAAAGATGGTATTGATGGCATCAGTGAGGGGATTTGACTCCTCGCCGCAACTGAGATGTCACCTCAGCGTTTAGTCGCCATCATTGTTGGGTGCTAATAGTAGATAGACAGGCGCTCTTACTGAAAATTTATATTGCGATTTTAGATATCCGATGCGGTGTGTGATTATCATGTCGGACAAAAAAGCGGACTTGGCGGGCCCGGGCATCGGCACCTACGAGGAGTTGGAGAAGATTCTGCCAAACGACTACCACTCCATTTTGAACCCGAAAGATACGCAGAAAGCGATCTTTGCCATAAAGACCTACATTGAGGAACACCTGTGCAAAGAGCTTAATCTGATAATGGTTCAGGTTCCTCTTATCGTGGACGTGGAAAGCGGCATCAACGACCTCTTAGACCGCGATGGCTCGCGCACGCCGATCCAATTCCACATTTCAAACGACTATGACAAGCACCCGGTTGACGCCCAAGTGGTCCAAGCCGCCACCAAGTGGAAACGCATGGCCCTAAAAGAGTTCGGAATGAAGCCGGGAGAAGGCTTGTGTACCGACATGCGCGCCGTGCGCAAGGACTACTTCCTCGACCACGACCACAGCGCATATGTGGACCAGTGGGACTGGGAAAAGGCGATAACTGAGAAGGATCGGAACCTCAAGTACTTAACCGAAACCGTTGAGAAGATCTGGAGAGTCATCAAAGGCGCTGAGAAACACGTCCAGAAACTCTATCCCCAACTGAAGACCGACAAGTATCCAGACCTCCCCGACAAACTCACATTTCTCCACGCTGAGGATATCCTTGACAAGTACCCAGACCTGCCGCGTAAGCAGCGGGAGACAAAGATTCTGCAAGAGTACCCCGGCATCTTCATCTACGGAATCGGGTGGCCCCTCAAAGACGGTTACCCTCACGAAATGAGGGCGGCAGGCTACGATGATTGGGTCACGGAGACGAAGTCGAAGGACGGCAGACCGATGCACGGTCTCAACGGTGACATATTCGTCTGGAACCCCGTGACAAAGCGCCGCCACGAACTCTCGTAAATGGGCATACGCGTCAACCCCGAAACGCTCAGGAAACAACTGGAGATGTCTGGCCAGCTTGACTTTCTCAGGTACCCGTACCATCAGGGTATAATGAGGAACGAGATTCCGCTCAGCATCGGAGGCGGCATAGGGCAGTCACGCACACAGATGGCAATACTCAAGAAAGCGCATCTTGGTGAGGTAAGCGTCACCGTTTGGCCGAAGATACTCACGGACATGTCCCGCGAGAGGAACATCTTCATTCTCGAGTGAAGCGTACGCTCCTTTCTTTCATAAGACTTTTGTGATTCAGGGAATCGGAAATAGTCCATCCAGCGCCAGAGTTCACGCAAGAGGAGAGTTCCGACAATCAAAGAGAACATTCTGCAAAAAGCAATGCTGTTGGCGCCGGGGAATAGGTTTACATCTCGGTTTAAATTCTCGGCGAATTTCCGTTTAGAGAGTAACTCAAGGTTATATCTCTTTCCTGGCTTAATAAAAGATGCAAAGCGTAGAAGGCTAGTTTAGGGTGGGATTCGAACCCTCCTCCCACTATAGTGATATCACCCGCAAAGCTTCTTTTTTATGAAATTGTACAGCCTGTTTATAATTGTGGTTCCCAGCGAATTATTGTAGTGACATTATCACTTTTCAAATCTCAATAGTTCAAGGACTGCTGTTTTTGCTCCGAATTCGGCTGCCTGCTTTTCATTGGCGCTTCCTATTATGATCACGTCGTTTTTTTAGGTTTGAGTTTAGATATTAGCGCATCATGTATTGGTTGAATGTTTTGGAAGACGTCCTTGCTTACTCCGGGCATAGTTAACTTGTTACGGCTAAAGACTAATGTTGTAGCCTCCTGAAGCACCAACTTTGATTGCGGCGTCGCGTTGTTCCACGCCATATTCCACCAAACCGGCCGCATTTCTAATGAGAACTGCCACATTAAAGGCTCCCACTGTGAGAGGGCTTTTAGGAATTTCTATCTCCTCGCTAATCCTAGACTTTAAGTCAGAAAAGACTTTTTCACCAAATTTTGAGAGCACGATTCCAGATCTCGAAACTTCAATCAGCTCTTCATTCCTAAGATGCCTTACTAAAGTTCGTGTCGCGCCTCCACCAAGCCCTAGTGTTTCCGATAGTTTTATTCGACCAACACCCTCTCCAGCGCTTATCGCCTCTAAGGCCTTAATCACGTGAACCTCAATAAATGAGGGTGCCCGTCCAGGGGCGATCTTACTTACAACCTTTTCTATTACTCTTAGGGCTTCCACTTTCATGGCTTCCTATTAAACAATTTTATATTTTGCCTCTTAAAGCGCGGGTATACATGTTTGATGAAACGCCCGCGATTAGTCCTCCAACAGCATCATTTGAAATTGGCCCGAGCTTCTTTAAAATTCCTGGCTTGGCTTTGTCGAATCGGATGAACTCAAAGATTCCCTTCGCTCCTGCGATGTAGTTGGCTATGGTCATTCCCAATAGTTCGTCGGCTACAAGTCCTGGACGACCCATGAATCTCTCCTTCGTCAATCCAGGAACTAAGCCAGCTTTCGCATCCTCCTCTGCTCGGAAACACGCAACCTCCAGACAGGAAACGTTCACATCCGACAAGGCGTCAAAGAACTCTTCCCGAAGGATCTCGGTAGCCTTCTCCTTTGTCTCCACGCCTGGGTGAGGGACAAACAGCTCAAGAGCCGCATCTATAAGATCCTTCAACATTACGCCCCTCTTCTCAAGATACTTCAACAACGGCAAGGTTTCAGACTTCATGTTCACCAGCAACCTCTATTTCAGGAAAGTTTATGATAAGGATTGTCCAAAATATTTATATGCTGGTTGGATTAACCATCCATTAACGCCCTAGATGGAGTTGTGTGCATAGTCGTGAATACTAAATATGTTACTTATATTATGACAATTATCGCAATAATTTCGATCACCTCGACGGTTTACGTCTATGCTTATTACCAAGGGCAAATTGCTGATATGCGCACCACGATTAGTGGCTTACAAAGCGACATCGCCAACTTACAGAGTGAACTTTACAAGTATCGAAACTTGACTTTGGTGGACGACCGTGGTTACGTCCTAAATTTCACGACTTATCCAAATAGGATCGTGTCTCTTGCACCGAGTAACACGGAAATCCTGTTTGCGGTGGGGGCTGGCGATAAGGTTGTGGGCGTAACTAATTATTGCAACTATCCATATAATTTCCCAGCTTGGATTGAGGCAGGTAACCTAACAAGTGTTGGAGATTACTGGACTCCAAATATGGAAGCAATTGTTACCCTTGAGCCTGACTTGGTTTTAGCTGCATTCGCGCAAGAAGAGGTCGTTAACACTTTAAGGGGAATGGGATACAAGGTTTTAGTGTTAGACCCCGACAACATCGATGATATTCTTAAGGATATTGTACTTGTCGGTAGGGCAACTAATAAAGACGTTGAGGCCGGCATACTTGTAAACAATCTGAGGCGAAGAATTGATGCTGTAGTCAGCAAAGTAGCGGGCGTCACGTCTACACCTAAAGTGTACTACGAGGTTTGGTATGATCCGTTATGGAGTGTGGGTTCAGAAAGCTGGGAACATGAACTCATCGAGAAAGCTGGCGGAATCAACATTTTTGCTGACCAAAGTCTAAAATATTTTGAGACTAGCTCCGAGGCCGTCATTGAACGTAACCCCGACATAATGATATTCCCGCTCGGCCATGGAGGCGGGCCGCCCTTTTGGGGAAGCTTTGATCAGGTGAAGGCAAGACTCGGATGGAATGCAATAAGTGTTGTGCAAAATGATAGACTGTACACAATTGATGCAGATATTATCTCTAGACCTGGTCCCAGAATCGTAGATGCATTGGAAACCCTAGCTGAAATTATCCATCCTGAACTTTTTTAGAGAATAATGTGAGATGAAAAGCTTTGATGAGCTCAAAAAGAGTCGAAACTACCTATTTCGAGCGCGCTTCCCGTTGGAAGCTGATGGTGATCATCTTAACAGTTGCATTAACGCTCATAATTATTCTGTCATTGAACGTGGGCTTTGCACAAATACCATTTCCCACTGTTCTGAAGATATTAGCCAAGCGTATGCCATTTCTGGGTAGTTTAGTGGACTCTTCAAATGTGTCATACGTTGAGGAAACAATAATCATTCAAATTCGGATGCCGCGTATCCTAGCGAGTGCTTTGGTTGGGGCGGCTCTCGCTGCTGCAGGAGTTGTGTACCAAGGTATTTTTAGGAACCCTATGGCTGACCCCTACGTATTAGGAGTTTCAGCTGGCGCGGCGGTAGGAGCATCCCTCGCCATAGTTCTCGGAATAGGGTTCACGCTTTTGGGCGTGAGTACTGTACCAATCTTAGCTTTCGCTGGCTCTCTTATGGCCGTATTTGTAGTTTACAATATCTCGAGGGTTGGATCGAGGGTTCCAGTAACAACGCTATTGCTTTCCGGAATAGCAGTGAGCATCTTCCTATCTGCTATCGTCACCGTTCTACAGGTTATTGCTGGTGAGAGGCTTCACATCATAGTGTTCTGGCTTATGGGCGGCTTTTCTTATGTAGAGTGGAAGGACATATGGGCGATTCTACCTCTAATCTGCCTCGGCACGACGGTTATCTACTTTTACGCCCGTGATCTCAACATATTTGCCCTCGGAGAAGATACAGCTCAACACTTAGGCGTCGATGTTGAAAAGGTGAAAAAGTTGCTTTTGGTCTTTGGATCGTTAGTAACAGCAGCGGCGGTTTCCGTCAGCGGCCTAATAGGGTTCATAGGCTTAATGATTCCTCACATAACTAGAATCTTGATCGGACCCGATCATCGCATACTTCTGCCAACTTCAATTATTGTAGGGGCCTCCTTCTTAGTCATTTGCGACGCCGTGGCACGGGTGATCGTATCACCAGTCGAGCTGCCCGTCGGCGTGATTACAGCGCTCTCAGGCGGTCCCTTCTTTATTTATCTCCTGCGCAAAAAGAAGGAGAGTTACGCAATTTGAAGGAGGCAAGATCATGGTAATCTTGACTGTCAATGGCGTTGACTGCTATTATGGGTCTGTTAAGGTTTTAGAAAACGTGCGTCTCTCGGTGAAAGAGCGAGACTTTGTAGGCGTCCTTGGACCTAACGGATCTGGGAAAACAACTTTACTTAGAAGTATCAGCAGGACGCTCAAACCGCATAGGGGAGTTATTTTGCTTAATGATGTCGACGTATACGCTCTGAAAAGCGTAGAGGTTGCGAAACAGATGGCAGTTGTTCCACAAGACACCCTAATAGCCTTTAACTTTACCGCGTTAGATGTCGTCCTAATGGGACGTAATCCCCATCTAAGCCGATTCCAGATGGAAAGCGAGAAGGACGTAGCCATAGCAAGAAAAGCCATGGAGCTCACGAACACATGGCACCTAGCGGAAAGACTCATAAATGAGCTGAGCGGTGGGGAGAGACAACGTGTCATAATTGCCCGCGCCTTGGCTCAGGAGCCGACGGTTTTGCTACTAGATGAACCAACGGTTCACCTAGACATCAATAATCAATTAGAAATAATGGATCTCTTGAAGGAACTTTGTATAAAGAAGGGACTAGTAATTTTGGCGGTGTTCCACGACTTCAACTTGGCTGCACGATATTGCGACTCCGCCGTTCTACTGAAAGATGGGAAAATCGTTTCTGCGGGAAATCTGGATGTCGTTTTAACCAGCAAAAATATTAAAAGCGTATTTCAAGTTGACGCCATGGTGAAAAGGCACCCCATTACCGATTCCCTTTATATTTTCCCTATTTCAATGCCCAAGCCTTCTCTTTCTAGAAAACTTTCGGTGCACTTAATATGTGGAGCAGGCACTGGAACCATGCTGATGAAGATTCTAGTGGATGAAGGCTACGATGTTACTGCAGGTGTTCTTAACGTGTTAGACACAGACTATGAGACAGCTCAGTTATTAAAGATACCAGTCACAAGCGATGCTCCATTCTCTCCAATAAGTGAGGAAGCTTACGGAGCCAACTTGGAGATGATAAGCAAGGCAAGTGCTGTTGTGTTAACCGCGGTTCCTTTTGGCTACGGTAATTTGCGAAACCTAGAAGCAGCAAAGGAGGCACTAGAAAGAGAAATCCCAACATTCGTTATAGAAGAGGTACCTATTGAACAAAGAGACTTTACCAAAGGGAAAGCAGAGAAACACCTAACTGAATTGAAAAGTAAAGGAGCAATATTTGTTAGGAACCAAAATGAGCTCCTATCCTTACTTGATATATCAGAAGATAAACTGAACATGACAAAAGAGCTCTCAACTAAAATTCCTGGTCATTTAAAACCTGAGACACATTCTTGTGAAGTTGATGGGGTAGATGATTCAAAATCATCTAATTTTTAGGGGATGATCTTTTATGAAGGTTGTTGCATCCTGGAGCGGTGGCAAAGAGAGCTGTTTCGCCTGTTATAAGGCGATGTTAGACGGCTTCGAGGTTTCTCGCCTTTTGAATTTTGTATCTACGGAGGAAAGATGCATGTCTCATGGATTAGACCCTAAGTTGATGGTTGCTCAGTCACAAGCAATTGGAATCCCCATCATTCAAAGAGAAGTTACATGGGACACGTATGAAGAAGGGTTCAAGGCTGCTGTGATGGAGTTGAAACAAATGGGCATAGAAGGCGCCGTTTTCGGCGACATCGACGTCCAAGAGCATAAGGATTGGGTTAATCGAGTATGCAGCGGGGTAGGCATCATACCCATGGAACCCCTTTGGGGTCTTAACCCGGAGCAGATCCTAACAGACTTCATAAACGCGGGTTTCGAGGCTATCGTGATTAACGTCAAAGCCGATTTATTCGACGAAGAATGGTTAGGACGGAAAGTCGATAGGAGTTTTCTAGAGGACTTGCGAAAGCTCCACAGCAGGCATAACGTTCATGTCTGTGGCGAACTGGGCGAGTACCACACGTTTGTCATAGATGGCCCCATCTTCAAATGGCGTATAAAAACGTTAGATAGTAAAAAGGTGCTGAAAGATGGATATTGGAAATACTGGCTCTTAGACATCTCTAGATGCGATATTGAAGAAAAATGATCAATCGTTGTAAGGTGAAGAATATGAAGAAAATTTCTGACATAATACTATATCACGAAGAAACTAGAGGCGAAGCGTTCTTAAGGCAGTTAGAAGGGAAGAACCCGCTATTCGTTTGTACAATAGGAAACACAGAAACAGCGAAAATTCCAGGTATATCAGCCGCTGGAAAGTATCCCGAGCTAACCGATTATACACCATCCGCAGATGTCGAGCTGCTTCTACTCGGAAAATGTAAATGTATTCAGGGCGTGCCAGTGACGCCTGAGGGAATACCAACACCAGCTATAATCACCATGTCAGCGCTTAAGCTTGCGAATATCCCTGCCCTTGTAGCTAGTGGCGGGTTGAAGGTAAACCCTCATGTGCCTTTCTTAGATTTGGGAGGAAAACCAGGAAGGGACATAAGAACAGGAAGGGCTGTGGACAATGTTAAAGAAGTTATACAAAAAGCGATAATCGCCGGAGAAAACCTAGCCAGAACAACTGATTATCTTGTAGTAGGGGAGAGCATTCCAGGTGGCACAACAACTGCGCTCGGCGTTCTATTATCCATGGGTGTGGATGCCCGAGAGAAAGTTAGCAGCAGCATGCCGGGCAACCCTCATGAACTTAAGATTAAAACCGTGGAAGCAGGCTTGAAGGTGTCAGGTGTGAAGTTGGGTGCTTTGGCAAGCGATCCTCTGAAAGCGATTTCATGCATTGGAGACCCTATGATACCTGCCTTTGCTGGACTAGTTTTAGGCGCTGCAGGTAATGTGCCAGTTTTGATGGCTGGCGGAACTCAGATGGGTGCCGTATTAGCCGTTATCAATGCGTTAAACTCCAATGTCATAGATAACGTAGCCATTGGAACCACACGATGGATCATAATTGACAAAACAGCTGACCTAAAAGGAATAATCACCCAAATCGCTAACGTTCCGATACTTGCCGCTGACATAGACTTCACTCAATCCAAATTTGAGGGCTTAAAAGCATACGAGGCGGGAGTAGTGAAAGAAGGAGTCGGTGCAGGAGGAGCAGCCATAGCAGCAATGGCGAAGTCAGAAGGTTCAATAACAAAAGATACCATACTTCGAGAAATTGAGAGAAATTACGAGAGATTGGTAGGACCAAAGTGATGCGGTGGGATGCTTAAGGAAATAAAGAACTTGATAGCTTTCCTCACAATAATACCAGTAGGCATGGATTCGGATTGCCTGACTGACGCAGCTAACTATATGTACCTTTTTCCGCTAGTAGGCGCGTTTATTGGATTGTTAGCAGGCATATTTGGTTGGTTACTTCTTAACATTCTCGATAGTTTAGTTGTTGGCATCTTGACTCTAGGTTTCATACTGCTACTAACTGGACTTCATCACACTGACGGGTTACTAGATTTCGGAGACGGTCTAATGTATCAAGGGCTACCAGAGAAAAAGATTGAAATCATGCATGATCAGCAGACGGGCACTGGCGGCTTAGCGCTTGGATTAATGACAATTTTAGCAACAGCCCTCTGCATTGCACAACTAAACCAGACCTTCATTATCCAAAGTCTAATCGTGTCTGAAGTCTCAGCCAAGCACTCCATGGTACTCATGGCTTGGGCGGGAAGATCTGCTCGCAAGGGAATGAACACTTACTTTGTTGACGCTATGCATGGTCAGCATCGAAATATTCGCCTGATGATTGCTCTTTTCATCGCGTTTAGCATAGCGGTGGCTCTTTTGCGTATTATAGGTGTTTCCGCGCTGATCGCAGGCTTGATTACGAGTTTGATTATGGTTTGGGTTTCGGATAGGCATTTCAGAGGAATAACAGGTGACGTAATGGGGGCCGCGAACGAACTTGCCCGCATGACTTCATTAATTATGGTCTTGGCGGCGATAAGATGGGCGTAACCGCGCTTGTAATGGCAGGAGGCAAAGGCACTCGCCTCGACCTTGAAGAGGAGAAACCCCTACTCAAGATTGACGGCAAATCCCTGATTGAGCATGTTCTAAATGCGCTCAAAAACGCCAAGAAAGTTGATGAAATAATTGTTGCAACAACTAAATATACCCCGAAAACAGCGGCACTAGCAAGAAAGCTTCCATTTCTGGTCTTGGAAACCCCAGGGACGGATTTTTGTCTAGATGCAGGGTATGCTATTGAAAAAATGAAACTTGGCACCGTTATTACAATATCAGCAGACCTTCCATTAGTCTCAGGCAAATTAATCGATGAGGTTATAACACGTTATGAGCAGTGTGATAAACCAGCACTAACAGTTATGGTTCCATTGAAAATATATAAGAGACTTGGCTTAAGCACGGATTACATCTTCACAATCGAAGGGAGGCATCTTGTTCCAGCAGGCATAAACGTGCTCAATGGGAAAGAGATCCATGGGACAGAGTTAGTAGAAGAAGAAATGTTCGTGGTTGAAAATGAGGAAATTGCTGCGAACGTGAATACTATCAAAGATTTACAGATTGTGGAACGTTTATTTAACCGCTTGAAATCCAATTTAAGCAAATCAATTTAAAGATCTTCGTCTGCTTACAACCTTATTTGCCCTAAACGTATCGAATGCTATTAGGAATCCTTATACATAAGGCATGCGAGAGCACTGAGAACATTGTCTTCTGAGGCTTTTGTTAAGAAGTCGTCTAAGTTGATTTTGTTTAATAGTATGGCCAGATAAGCACGAGCGGTTAATTGATAGAGTATAGCTATGAAGCCAGTTTTTGTTTTTCTTTCTCCGCTTTTTTCAATGTAGCCATGTTCTTCTAGTGCTCTGACTCTTCTGTTTGCTGTGTTATAGGGTATGTATGCGAAATCCCTTTGGGTTCTCAGCTTTCGCCATATGTCGTAGATTGTTAGTGGACTTTGCTGTGCGAGGATCCAGAATATAGCCTTGTTAAGTCTTGCATCGCGGCCTTTAAAGACTGAGATCCTCGCCATTTCGTCATCATGTTCTCACCCTAGCTATCAATGAGGACTAAAATGCTGGATGCGCTTAGCGGTTAAGAGGGAGACCCTCTCTTGTGAATGGTGTCTGGATATGTCCGTTTTTGGATACTGTCCATTGCAGAGGCCTAGCGCGCGCCGGGGGTGGGATTCGAACCCACGTCCAAGTGGAGACATCACCCACAACTCCCCTTTTTTCAAGAACTCAGCCTTCGTGTGAAGAGTATCTAAAACGCGCCCGATTCTGAAGAGTATCGAATTGACGCGGACACATCAGACTTCGAGCTATTAAGTTCTTCATTGCTTAAGATTTTTCGACGCATAGCGCACACATTTTCTGCTTGTCAACCAAGTAGGCACAGCTATATCAGAGATTGTAATGCCAGGGTGTGTCGTGAGAAGCTTATTTTCCGGTTTCGTGTGTTCGCTTCGCTGTAACGGACAGCGGACTCACATCTTTTGTTACTATCTTTCCTTTTTCGAGGAGATTCATTACCTCATCTATGTATCTGAAGTACTCTTCGTCCCTCAGATATTTGGAACGAGGTCTTGGAATGTTGACCTTTACTTCTCCAATCACTTTCCCTGGCCGAGGTGACATTATGATGACTCTGTCCGCCATGAACACTGCTTCCTCGACGTTGTGGCTTACCATGATGAACGTGTTTGTCGGCAAGGTGGGGTTTCTCCAAATGTTGAGCACCAACTCGCGTAGAGTCTTTGCTGTAAGTTCGTCGAGTGAAGAAAAGGGCTCGTCCATCAGCAGGACTTCAGGTTTCAGGGCTAGGGCTCTTGCGATACCAACGCGCTGTTTCATCCCGCCTGAAAGATCGTGAGGGTAGGTTTTCTCAAAACCTTCTAGGCCCACCATCTGCAGGTATTCTTCGGCAACGTGCAGGCGGTTCTGCTTTGCGAAGCCGAGAACTTCGAGGGGCACCTCGACATTTTCCAAGGCGGTCTTCCACGGCAGCAGGCCGAAAAGCTGGAACACCATTGCAATCTTCGGGGATGGTTTGATGACAGGCTCTCCTTTGAACAGTATTCTGCCTGAATCGGGCTTCTCCAATCCCGCCATCATTCTGAGCATAGTGGATTTTCCACATCCAGAAGGACCGACTAAGCACACAAACTCGTCTGCTCCGACTGAGAAACTCACGTCATCCAATACTAGGATACTCGTTTTCTCTGTTGGGAACTTCTTGGTTACGTTTTCTGCTTCAATCACCCACACAGCCTACACCTCAACGTGGTACCTTTCGAATCTTCTAAGTAACCGCCGCCATACAAACCCTTCCATTAGAAGAACGATGGCTGCAATTACTCCCAACATGAAAAGTAACACAACCGTGTTTCCGTATTCATACCCTGCCTTGTCCAAGAGTGAACCTATGCCGGGCACCGAAACAGGCGGGGTGGTTGGCCCGGTCGACGGAAGGTATTCCGCGAAGATTATGGTGTTCCAACCCGTGCCCCAAGAGAGAATACTGCCGGTAACGATTGCGGGCAGAATGGATGGGATGACGATGTGCGTTATCCTTTTCATTCCTTTGAACCCCAAGAGTTGCCCAACCTCGTTTATTTCAGTAGGAATGTTCTTGACGGCGCTTACGATGTTGAGGAACATATACCAGATCATATCGAGAACCAACATTATGATGCACGTAAACTCAAGGGCAATTCTTAGATTCCCGAGAAGCTGACTCAGACCTAGAAAAATGACCGGGAACAAAGCCAGAATTGGCACTCCCTGCCCAATGTCATATATTGGGAAGAAGACTGTTGCAAATTTCTTGTGTTCAGCTGCCAAGACTCCCATTCCGATCGCGGCTGCAAGAGAAATTCCATACGCTATTGAAAGACGCCCCATCGTCAAGAGAATTAACATGGGCAGATTTGCTAGCTCGCCAGCAGGCGGTTGTCCAAAACCTTCATGAATCATTGCCAACGTTGGAAACTGGCCGAACACTTGGTACAGCACAAAGAAAACAGCTGAAAGAGCCAAAACCACAGCTACGAGTTTTTCGATGCGCGAGTACTTGCGCAGGCGTTGAGCAGCTATCGAAAAGGATTTTGGCCAGTGCAGTCTTCCAAAGTGCAGCCAGTTGGTCGCTCTTGCAATGCCCAGTTTTCCCACTCCTGAAAGATCCATTTTGAAAACGGGCTTGAAAGTGCCTGTGCCTGCTCGTTCCATCAGCTTATGCCAAGTTAATGTGTTGAAGTAAACCACGATGAAAGTTATGAATATGAGGAGAATTATCGCTAGATTCATATCTTTGAATTCGTACGCGGCCTTCGCAAGAAGATAACCTAGGCCGCCAGTTGGGGGCGTTATGACTTTGCCTTGATATTGGATATACTCCGCCGCAATCATGAAGAACCAACCATCGCACCATGCAAGGTTTGCTCCCGAAACCACTGCCGGAGTGATTGCTGGTAGTACAACATGTCTGATGTACCGCCATCCCGTCAAACCGAAACTTCTTGAAGACTCGACGACATTCGTGGGTATCCCGCGTATGGCTCCCAGCACTCCAAAGAAAATGGCCCAAGCCATGGATGTGAATAATAAGACGATTACAGACAGCTCAATGCCTAATCCTCCTAGGGCGAATAAGAACCCTATGACCATTGGGAAATATCCCAGTATTGGGATGGACTGGAGAAGGTCTATGAATGGTGTAAGAACTATTGATGCAATCCTGTTTGTTGCTGCTAGTATGCCAAAAGAAACCCCCCAAACAACAGAGACGGCGAGGGTGATTAGGATTCGAGAGATTGTGCTGAAAGTGTACAACGGAAGGTTTTTGATCTCGGGATACTGCACGAGGGTTACGATCAGCCAAGTCATGACGCAGAGGGCAACAAGTCCAACGATGAAACTTGCTAGGTACCGCCGCAAAGTCCATTCGCCAGCTTAACGTCGAATACGGTAACACGAGCGCTCCAAGAGGCATTTAAGCATAGCGCAGTAGCGTGGAATTCATGGCTGGGTCGCTGAAAGGACGATTGAAGGAACTGTTTGAGCCTATAATCATGGTTGCGCGACCCAAGGCCAAAGCAAGCATCATTTCCGAGGCCCAGAAGATTGACCAGATGATTTGGGAAGAGCAGAGATCAAGTCCGGAAGCAATGGTTTTCAGGGCTGTGATCAAAGCACACGAAGAAAATGTGGAAGAGAACAGGATCTCGATCAAACGAATCGCTGACATTCTCAACGAAGGATTGTCGATGGAAGAATGAAGGAACACGATAACCGTAGGCATGATCCGCAGTCGTTTGGGCTTCAAAAAGATCATGAAAGGCAAGGAACGCGCCATTTACTGGACAGGAGCTCGCTGAGAGGCTTGCAGCCCGCGCGAGTCGCCAACGTGGAGATGAAAGATTATTTCTGAAGATAACGTTCCACACGTTCAGCCACTGGAAAGCAACGATGGAATATCACCGGACAAAAGACATCTTACACGTGATGAAGATGCTCGGCCACAAGAACATCAGAAACACCCTGGTATATACTCAGCTGATTGACTTCAACGACGAAGACCACGTCTCAAAAATCGCATGGACAGTGGAAGAAGCTTGCAGACTGGTGGAATCAGGCTTCGAGTACGTATGCGAATTCGACAACGCAAAGGTCTTCAGAAAACCGAAGTAACATCCACCACGGGGGTTCATCCAAGACAATGTTCTTGGCGCCGGGGGTGGGATTTGAACCCACGTGGCCCCGAGAGGCCACAAGCTGTTAGGCGAGATTGATCGTCTCCAGGCTTGCTCCATACCTGGCTAGGAGACCCCGGCTTGACCTGAGCAAATCATATTCAAGCATCGTAGTTTATTATAGGTTTTCTGACTCCCAGTGGGTTGGCTTCAACGTTTGTCTGACATTAGGACGCGGTACCCGCTTTGCCGGGCCAAAATCTCAACGTTTCCGAAGGCATCCTCAAAAAAGGTGCACAGTCGTTTGCCGCCAACCTTAGATCTAATGACCATTTGAAAAGTGCCTTTGCTCGACATGTGCTTTGGTGCTTCACAGATTATCGCCCTAACAATACTCATTCCCGCGCTCACGGGGGGATTCGAAAGCACACAGTCGAAAGACAGTTCCTCAACGGGTTCATACAAGCTGCCACGTCTCACCTCTGCATTGCTAGCGCCGTTTTCCTCAACGTTCTGTCTTGCTATCCATACTGCACGGCTGTTCACATCCACCAACACAACGTGTAGGTTCGGGTTGAAAGCTGCTGCTACAATGCCGACAGGTCCGTAGCCGCATCCGATGTCCAGCACGTAGCCGTTTTCGGGAAGCACCATGCATTCGATTAACAGCCTTGTACCCAGGTCGATTCGGCTGTTTGAGAATATGCCTGAAGCTGTCAGGAACTCGAAAGGTCTTCCGCGCAGGTAAGTGCGGATTAACCCAAACCTTGCCTTTGACCTCGGATGTTCTACAAAGTAATGCTCCGCACTCTTGTTCTTCTTACTCATTCTTTCTCGAACCGCTCTTCCAGCGTTTTGGATACGTACCTCTGGGCATGAGCACTCTTTCAGTCGTCGCGACAAAGCCGTGCTCCATGTTCAAGACCTGGTTCCCGTCGACGACAGCTCTGCTCAAGCAAACGGCCTCATCCTTCAAGGTTAGAACAGCAATCATTAAACCTGCTTTAACACTGCTCTCAAACGATAGGACCCCTGGAGCAGTCAGGCTTGCACCGTGACACAACGCGTCGACTGCTGAGTCCCGGACATGAACCTTTGGAATCATATCCAAGGCTCGCTCCATCGGCTGAATAAACCGTCTTAGAAATGTTTCATCATTCTTTTCCTGCCACATCATGAACCAGTAGGCAGCATCATGCAAGATCACGCTGCCTGCCTCAACGAACGGCCCGGCTCTAGTTCTTCGCAGCTCCTGCATGTGTGCGCCACAGCCCAAAACTTCGCCGATGTCAAAGCATAGCTTGCGTATGTACGTGCCGCCTTCGCATCCGGTTCTGAAGAGGACTTTGCGTCCGTCTGTTTCGAGGAGATCCGAGTAATAGATGCGTCGAGTTCGAAGTTGACGTTTGACCGAAGCCCTCAAAGGCGGTCGCTGATAGATGTTGTCCTCAAACTCGCCTAGAACTTTCTTGATTTGTTCTATGCCCACGTCTTTATGCAGCTTCATCACGCAGACGTACTCTTTCCCGCTGTGGAGCAATGCCTGAACAACTTTCGTGGCGTCCCCTAGAGTCACGGGCAGAACTCCGGTCACTTTGGGATTTCTCTGGCTAAGCCTTCGCCTCTAGAGTCCCGCCGTGACCAACATGTTCCTGCTTCAAGATGCGCTTAACCCACGCGGCAACCTCGTGGCTGCTCGGACCGGCCGGTTTGTCAACGTTGATCACACCGTATTTGATCAACTCCTCAGCCGACCTTTCTTCGGGCTTACATCCAAAACGCGGGTCAGTTTCGTCCTCAGCTTTGACAAGCAGCTCATGTTTGACTTCCCATGGAGCAGCAGTCCTAGGCATAGTGGCAACATCACTCCTACAGACTAGAAAAAGTGTTTGAAGTATTTGAACTTAGATGTGAAACACAGCTTCTTGCCTGCCTCGCCCTTTGCGATTGATGAGGAAGATTGCCCATGGGCGAGGGCCGTCTAGTTCATTTCGCAGCTAAGACAGGTTTGAGTTCTTTCGCCATCATGTCTAGCTTACCAGAAGCCTTCAGCGCTTCTGAAATCTCATCATCAGACGCTCCACGTTTGATCTCCACCCTGTCTTGCAGAGGTTCAACGTGGTTGACGTTTGCCCGTCGTCTTCTGATGCCAGTAACTTTTTGCGGTCCAGTTATCAACACAAAACTCTTGTCTACGACCTCGACTATCACACATTTTCTTCCGGCCTCGCGTCCCGAGACCTTAACGCATATTCTGCCAACCTCTATCGCGGGCATCACAGGTTCTCCTTCAGACTCATATGAGTGGCACTGAACCGTATTTATAGGTTCACTCTAGGTCATGAACCTCTCAACAACAGTGTACAAGACGCTCGTTCCGAACACAAGGTTATCTATCGAGATCCTTTCATCAACCCCATGTATTCCACTCTTTATTTCTCCGTAGGGCATATCTGCGCGCATAGGCTGAAAACCGTAACACACGGCACCCAACTTCCTAAGAAATCGAGAGTCAGTTCCACCGGTCAGCATGTCTGGCGCAACGGCGCAATCAGCGTCGAATTCTCGCAGAGCACTCACGATCTCTCGATACAGCGTGGTGTTAAGAGGCGACTCTGAGGGCTCATTGGCCTGAATTATCTCAAACTCCAACTTTTCAAGGCCCACGCTCTTGAGCAAGATTCTAATTATGTCCATCGCCTCCGCGGTGGTCTGGCCTGGCAAGACTCTGCAGTCAAAGACAGCTTCACATTCTGACGGGATTATGTTTTCTTTGACTCCGCCGTGAATCATGGTGGGAGTCACCGTCATCCTGAGCTTTGCCCGTATCTCTTCAGCCAAAATTCTGTCCTTCTTAGCAAGCGCATCCAAAACGGAATCAGCAGTAGCAGGGTTCTCAAGAAGCTTGGTTAATGTCTTCCTTGCCGTCTTGTGCTCTTTAGCCATTTCAGCCAAGAACTGTCTAACAGTGGGCGTCAACGAGATTTTTGAACGGTATCTCTCAAGCTTACCAACGACGTTATTCATCCGCACAATGGCGTTGTCCGATGCTCCTGGTATCGAGCCGTGTCCCGGAGTGCCTTTTGCCTTGACCTTAAACCATAAGATTCCTTTCTCCGCTGTTTGAACTGTATAAATGCTTTTGCCGTTCACAGGTATCGCTAGGCCTCCTCCCTCGTTTATCACGTAGTCTGCCCCAATTTTCTCCGGATGTTTGCGCGTCAGCCAGCCAACTCCTTCTTCTCCGCCTTTTTCTTCATCCGCCGTTGCCGCGAGTATGACGTCACCCTTCAACTGGGCGCGCTTTTTCTTCAGGAGCTTCATGACCATAACTTCAACAGCAGTCATGGACTTCATGTCCAGTGCACCGCGTCCCCAGACGAAGCCATCCTTGGCTATGCCGGCGAAGGGGTCGACACTCCATTCCTTTGGATTTGCGGGAACCACATCCAAGTGTGAGAGAAGCAGAAGACTCGGTCCTTCGCCGCTTCCTTTCATACGCGTTATCAAGCTGCCTCTACTTGGCTTGGACTCAAAGAGCTCACACTTCAAACCGTCCTCTTCCAGCGTTCCAGCCAAGTATTCTGCAGCTTTGATTTCGTTTCCCGGCGGGTTAGTCGTATCGATGCGGATCAAATCTCTAAGAAGAGCTGTCACTTCTTCTCTTGTTTCTTCTAACAATTCAGCGCCATACATCTGACTGTTGCACCAGTTGCTAAAGGCATAGCTTTTCAGGTTACTTATCAGTTTGCCAAGAAATCGGGTTGCGCCTTAAGCTTTAATATCCAAGTTCTGAATGGTTAATTTGCACTCAAACTCGTTTCAGTGAGCTGTCAGAGGCCACATGGAAGTGCAAGTTGATGATCAGCCAGCAAGACCATATTCTTCCCAGGTTGCAGGAAAGTTCGGGCAAGGTCGTTGGCCTAATATCCGACACGCACGTGCCCGTTCGGGCACGGGAGATCCCCAAAGCGGTCTTCAAGGTTTTTGAAAACGTGGATTACATCGTTCACGCAGGCGACCTTGTTGAGTTGTCAGTCATTGACGACTTGGAACAGCTCGCTCCAGTCTTGGTCGTTTATGGCAACATGGATAGGCCAGAGATTCGTGGGAGACTTCAGAAATTGAACTCCTTCAAAGTGTTCAACTGGAAGATCGGCGTCATGCATAACCCTGGCACACTTTTTGGGATCAGAAAAGCGCGTGAAATCGCCAAGCTGAACGGTTTCGACGTCCTGGTCTATGGGCACACGCATAATTCAAGCATAAAATGGGACGGCGACATCTTGTTCATAAACCCTGGAAGCCCAACGAACCCTCTTCCTTCGTTCATAGCTAAGCCCAGCGTTGCCTTGCTAAGGGTAACAAAAGAAAGAATCGTGCCCGAATTAATCCAGATCTAGGGACACGGACCAACTCGCAACCCACCTCAGCCTAAACTGTGAAGTGCTACAATGGCACGTAAAGCAAGATGTACATATACATGCCGAGTGCTATTTCTATCAACCACAAGATGATCGTGGGCTTCATGAATCTCTTATTTCCAAGGCAGACTTTGACATTCCAGCGATGCAGCGCCCATGCAAGGACGAGATACAGCCCGAGCAATTCCACTAGACTTCCGAGAACCGCATGCGATAGGATCGCCAACGCAGATAGCGCAAGCGGATTTCCAAACAAGCCCGCACTCGACACAAATGAGGGAACCATTATGGCAAATATTAAAACCGTGTGCAAGGTAACAGCAATTCCCATTGTTGCACCATGCCTCAGATAACTCTGCCTAGACTTGAAAAAGACCGCCAGAATCAGGACGACCAAAATTGCCAATTGAAGAAGCAAGTTCACGTCAGACAGAAAAAAAGCGTTCGGATTAAACAAACCCATATGCTACTCAGCCTCCCAAGTCCAGCCAGCAGACCTGCACACTGTCTTCTCTCACCTGCTCATTGCCAGACATCAAATCTGGAATCAACTGTTTAAAAGATTTCTGCATAATCGAACCCATACCCCCAGCAGCGAGTTTTCTGCCAAGAAAATCGAACCGTGCACCTGCCGCTACAATGATTGACTTCCCACAGTTTTTCCTCAACCAGAGCCAGTCTTCCATCACGTCAGTAACCGTTATGCACTGTGCTTCCACGCAGTACAGACGGCATCACTTTAACTCATCTCTCTTCGGGCGGCTAGTGTTGTTTCAAGGCGAAGCTTAAGAGCAAAAACAGCGAGTGTCCAGATGCTGAAGAGGTGCTCTCATGGAACGTTGTAAGAACCCTTGGAATGGTGAATGCAAGAACAATGACATTGAAGTCTACATTTTCTTGAAAGGAGAGAGATTGCCAATTTGCCGGCGATGCTGGAGTAAGCTGGCAGACCGAGACTTCGAGTGGTGAGAACATGGAAGGTTTCAGCCTCAACACGGCAAGGTCTTTTCTCGGAAGAAACGTTAACCTACACTTGAAAGACGGTTCTGTGATAATAAACGTTCAGCTAGCAGGGATCATGAAGGACGAATTCAGAAGAGAGAACTTTGTCACATGCGTCCCATATGGCAACAGAACCACTTTAAGAGTCTCCATAAAAAACATAGCATGGGCAGAATTGCTGAACCTGAACTTGATCCTAACTGGCGGGTAAAACGTAGAAAGTAGTCGAAACGTAGATTAGAAAAGCTTGGCTTATAGAGCCTTCATGCGCTGTTCGCACTGTGGAATATGCTGCGAAGAAACTCAAATGTTGCTCTCTAAAGAGGACGTGCGGCTCTTGGTGAAGGCAGGTTACAGCAGCGAAAGGTTTGTGCGATATGACAGGCATGGTTATGCGATGCTCCGAAACCGTGGGGGCCACTGTGTTTTCTATGATGTTGAAAGGCGACGCTGCAAAGCCTATAAGTTTAGGCCGTTGGGGTGCCGCCTATACCCTGTGGTCTACAGCGAGGAAAACGTAGCGGTCGTGGATGAACTGTGCCCGATGGGCCGAACCGTTTCAAAGGTGGAACTGGGAAGAAAAGGCGAGAAGGTTGGTGAGTTACTGCGAAGGATAGAACTTGAAGCTGCAAGTCGCAAGTAGCCCACGGGATCATAACTATTCTTTTGACATGAAACCGGCAAACAATGTTAAATAAAGCCACGCAAATTCTCTGATCGGTGAAAAAAATGCCTTGCACAGTTGTAGCCGGCGGCTTCTGGGGGGATGAGGGCAAAGGTAAGATAATATCTTACTTGGCACTCAAAGACAAGATAGACTTCTGCGTCAGAACAGGATCGGTGAACGCCGCCCACACCATCTGGTACAAGGGCAAACGCTACGCGTTACACATGGTTCCAGGAGGTTTCGTCAACGAGGAATGTCGGCTGCTGATCGGGCCCGGCGCAAACGTTCACGTTGAACAGTTTTTGAAAGAAGTTGAAGAGACCAACGTGAAGAACCGCATAGGGGTTGACAGCCAAGCATCCATAATAGAGGAGAAGCACTCGACCCAGGACAAGACAAGCGAGCACCTCAAGGGTCTAGGCACAACGGGCTGGGGTGTCGGGCCGGCGGTTGAAGAACGTGTGCGCAGGACTGCCAAGCTTGCGAGAGATATTTCAGAACTGAAGCCTTACCTCGCAGACGCGGCATCAGAAATCAATGATTCACTGAACAAGCAGAAGAATGTTCTGCTCGAAGGAACCCAAGGGCTGATGCTCTCCGTTTTCCATGGGACATACCCATACGTCACAAGCAGAGATACGAGTGCTGCTGCGATATGTTCAGAAGCGGGTGTGGGCCCAACCAGAGTCGATGATGTCTTGTTAGTGCTGAAATCCTTCATGACCCGTGTAGGGACAGGACCTCTGCCAGGAGAGATATCAAAAGAAGAAGCAATGAAGCGAGGATGGTTTGAGACGGCGGCAGGAACTGGGCGGGACAGACGTGCAGCACCCTTCGACTTTGAACTTGCCAAGAGGTCTGTGATGATCGACGGAGCCACCCAGATAGCATTAACCAAGATCGATTGCGTGTACCCAGAGTGTAAAGGCGCAAAATCATATGAGAAAGTTCCAATAGAGGCAAAACAGTTCGTCAGCAAAATTGAAAAAGAAACAGGAGTCCAAGTTCTACTTATAGGGACTGGACCTGACGCCTTAGACCTTGTTGACAGGAGAAATAGCCTCAACAAGACATGACATAGAGAGTCGTTAACTGTTCAGCAATCGCCGAAAAAAGTAAGAACAACAATCTAACACGATAGTGGCGTAGGAGGCTCGCCAGTGCTGAGCAAAGATTTGAAATTGGTCTTCACTTGTAACTTGGTGGGCTCTTTTGGCGACGGCCTCTACGCGTATCTTCTGCCAGTTTACATGAGTAACACGTTGGGCGCTGACTCAGTTCAGATAGGGATACTTTACGCGGTGCTCAGTCTATTCGCTGCCCTGACCCTCCTGATCTCAGGAACACTTGCAGATAGGTACGACCGCAAGAAAATCATGATCGCCGGGTGGCTTGCATGGCTACCCGTGCCGTTGATCTTTTCGTCAGCCAGCAACTGGATTGGAATGGTTCCTGGAATGATAATGTGGGGTTTTTGGCTAGGAGGGCCCGCGGGCACGGCATACATCGTGACAGCGGCCGACCCCAGCATGCTAACCTTGACTTTCACCACGATGTCAGCAGCATGGTCAATCGGTTACATTTTTTCTCCTGCTCTGGGGGGATTTTTGGCCGGAAGCATCGGCATGAAACCTGTTTTCTACACAGCCTTCATTCTTTACTCTTTGGCCTGCCTGACACTTTCCTTCATCAAGAGCCAACGCGCAAAGAACATTCAAACCCGCACGGAGAATGATTATTCATTCAAAGAACTTCTGAAAACTCGAAAACTGTTGATCATGACGATTTTCTTCGCGGTGTTAATGTTTGTTTTGACGATGTTTCGACCTTTCATTCCAAAGTTCGTGGCGGATGTGTACAGGTTTGGCGATTTTGAAGTGGGTGTTCTCGGTTCAGTTTCCTTTGCAAGCTCAGCGGTACTGGGTCTTCTTCTTGGCAGACTGGGAGACAGGTCAGGTAAATCTTATGCCCTTGCACTGTCTGCCATCCTGAGCAGTGTGTCAACGGTTCTGTTGTTGTTGTCGGGCAGTTTCGCCATTCTTGCAGTCTCATTTGTTCTGATAGGCGGTTCATACTTAACGTGGTCTTTGATGAGTGCTATCGCAGGCCCTATGGCCCCAGAGTCATGCAGGGCCCGTTGGGTGGCAGTGCCTCAGACGGTAAGCATGTTTGTGTCCTTCATCGCTCCGTACCTTGGTGGTCTTCTCTACGCGTTTTCGCCGCAGTATCCATTCATGGTGGCAGCGGCTGCTATGCCGGTCATGGCTCTTTTGGCGGTCAGACTCTTCAGGGATTGACTGGAGCCAAGTTTTCCGTAACTCTTAAGAAGGGACTTTCGACTCACTTAGACGAAGGTGAATCAGATGAACGAACACCGTGTAGGATCCTCAGCGACCATCATAGCGCTAGTTCTTGTGGCAGGACTGATAGTTGGAGGAATGGTAACCTCATACGTACTTTTGCGGAAAATCAACAGTCTTGAGAATGAGGTCTCGAACCTTTCGAGCATGATCTCACGTATATCGGGTAATCAAACCGTGTACAACCAGACGATCACTTTCAACTGGAACGCAACTGCGTTAAACGAGATGTACCAGAAGGTCAAAGACTCGGTCGTTCTGATTGAAGGTCAAACAACCAGCGGAACCGTTCAAGGTTCAGGTTTCGTCTACAACATGACGGGATCATTGCTTGTGGTAACAAACAACCACGTTGTCCATGGAACGACAAGCTTGAGCGTGACTTTTTCAAACGGTGACGGCTACGCAGCCACAGTAAATGGGACAGACCCGTACGCAGATTTAGCAGTGGTCTCCGTTGTAGGGGCTCCCGAGGATGAATTCAAGCCGATTGCTGTTGCGAGTTCCTCAGCATTGAGGGTCGGAGACTCTGTGGTGGCGATAGGGGCCCCTTTCGGCTTAGCGGGGTCGATGACCACGGGCATGATAAGTGGTCTAGGCAGGACGATAACTGAGAGCGAATATGCTGGGGGTTTTGCGATAGCTAACATCATACAAACGAGCACTCCTGTAAACCCGGGCAACTCTGGCGGTCCCCTGCTTGACCTCGACGGCAAAGTCGTGGGGATAACTGCGGCTACAGCTGAGGTTTCTCAGGGCACGCCGGCTCAGGGAGTGGTTTTTGCCGTTCCCTCGAACACGATACTCAGGGAGATAGCAGCCTTGGTTGCAACTGGCCATTACGACGGCCACTCATATCTGGGCGTGGGAGCAACGGCCGACCACGGGGGAGACATGACCTACTTCCAAGCCCAGACTCTGCACACAAACGTAACCTACGGCTGGTGGATCGGTGAAGTGGTCCCTGGAGGACCGGCTGACAAGGCAGGAGTGCACGTCGACGACATACTGGTCGGGATCAATGAGACTCGCATAAAAAACGGCGACGAGATGTCCAGTTACCTGGAAGAATACACGCTACCTACAGAAAATGTGACCTTAAACCTTGTCAGGAACAATCAAAATCTTGATTTACTGCTAACCTTGGGAACAAGGCCTCCGCCGCCGTCCTAATAATCTCTACACATGGTTGCTCAGGACAAGTTCTGATTTCTGGCTACGCTGGGACCTGAAGAATCTTGGCAGTTCAAAGATAACACTGGCCGCAAAAAGAACCAAGTACGCTAAATGCGGCACGATTAACCAAGCAGGCACAGGCAATGGGTAGCTCAAGAACGTTGGCAGCAACACCGTGAAAATGGGGATCATCAGTATGAGGTTGGGCCGATGGGCCTGAAACAATGCGACTATATCCCGAGTGATCAGCAAGATCGCAATGGACACAACGAACAGACTAAATTCTAAAGCCACGTTTTCTGCGCTCATTATGCTTGCTCCTGTTCCAAAACCTTGTTGGCTGATCGGCCACAAGAGCTGCAAACCTCCTCCGGTTAGATAGTCGCCTATCAAAGCGTGTTGTACCAAGGCTATGAAATAGGGAACTGCAGTTTTTCGATAGACTGCGAAGAAGGGAATAAAGATGATCAAAGAAACAATGAATGAGTGTGCGGGTCCTCTGTGCGGAAGGATCGGAGACAGCGCGGGCACGTGTTCTGCCAGGATATCTATGTCAGGGATGATGGATAAGGTCAGTACGAGCGGAATGTTAAGGTTTGTTTTCAGGAACTTGGACGAAGTCTTGCCTAGAATATGCCCTAACGCCATGTGGCCGACTGCGAAACGAGTTTTGCTCCTCCTCTGCAAGCGACAACAATGCTTGAATAATTAAGTCTATAGGTCGCGGACCCTGCTTGAGCATCTGCACGCAAACGATGGGCCAGTAACGGACCTCTCATTTGGAACTATGCTCTGTGAACGACGTTCTCTGCTTTGCCTTTTCCCTGTGTCAACTTACGCATCAACACTGCTTAACCCCCTGCAAGGTTTGAAGCTTCCATGTTGGCAATTCTTTTATGAATTAGGACCCTCCGTATTGTTCAGAGCCGAAGTCGGTGAGATGTCTAAAGAGGTGATGTTTTTTGGCGAGGAAAGTTGTCAAGGTCTACCTGCCACCTTCACAGAAGAAGGTCCTTGACCGAATGTGCATAAGCCTAGGAATGGCTGAAAGCGAGGCTCTGCGCACCGCATTCTTGGAATACGCAAAAAGCCTGGGCTTGATGACTGAACAGATCCGCGGCGACAGACTCAACTAAAGACACGCTTGACAGCTTAGGTCTGGCTGACACCCTAGCATGGAGGGACGGGCGCGTTAGCAAGCTAAACCCGGGGCACATGAAACCAGAAGACGGCGATGCGTGAAACAGCACAGTACATGAAAACCACTGAAGAAGTACTATCCTTGCCGAAACTCTTCATCAAACCCTTTACACGCGGTCGGCTTCAAGTCCGTAAAAATCCAGTAGGGCCTTCACCAGCGCCTACGTGCAGTACTAACACCCTAGGGGGAGGGTAAGATAGACGGGGCGAAAACGCGAATACAGGGATGTAGCCTTCATGGGCAGAGAAAACACGAATCGGGAACCAGTGGGCCCTAATCACCCGTTATTCTATTTTAAACGAAAGTTCATTAAGAGGTGTTCTGTTTTTGATGTCTATGCGATTCGCAGAGCTTACGAAGCGGGACCTTGAACTTGTCGAGAAAGCGAAGGATTTGATTGGAAAACGAAAGTCGAAGAGATCGTCCGTCGCAGCTGTCTTGCGGACCAAGAACAACAAGATATTCTCCGGTGTCAACATCGAGATAGAGTGTTCCGCCCCATGTTCAATCTGCGCAGAGTACGCAGCGGTCGGAACGATGGTTTCTGAGGGAGAAGAAGAAATCGAGACCATTGTCGCGTTTGCACACAAGAACGGCGGTCGTGTCCTACCGCCGTGTGGGAAGTGTAGACAGTTCATAAGCGAATTCGGCGACCCGCACGTGATTGTTCAGGTCGACCGGAAACTCAAGAAAGTCAGATTGAGCGAACTGCACCCGTTGCCCGTGGTCTCTGAGTGAGTCAGGCAATGAGTCTTTATGACCCGATCGTCAGGCATAGAGCCGTAGAGAAACTTGTCACGAGGGGCACTGGTAAGGCTCAAGAAAGAAAGTATTGGCGGTTCCGCATTGATCGCTGGTACGGCGGAATAGTGACGGCTGACGCAGTGGGGTGTGGTCTCCTCTGCAGGTTTTGCTGGGTTTCAGACCGGATCATGATGAAACCTGCGGAGGTTGGGAAGTTTTACGGCCCTGAAACCGTTGCGGACACCCTCGTTAGAATGGCTGCAGAAAAGGCGATTCGACAAATTCGTTTGAGCGGAGGGGAACCCACGATAGGTAAAGATCACCTCCTTCATGTTCTGGAAGGCTTGAAGGAGCAGAGCCTACTTTTCATCCTTGAAACCAACGGCATACTGATAGGAGAAGACAAGAGTTACGCTCATGAACTTTCAGAATTCCCGTTTGTTCACGTCCGCG
>Ga0315282_10001993_pt1 | contig 38275 bp, 38 predicted proteins | sample YL17G07_20_MG_FD_203693 | JGI IMG/M metagenome (GOLD analysis project Ga0315282, IMG submission 203693) | Sediment microbial communities from Yellowstone Lake, YNP, Wyoming, USA - YL17G07_20 | ecosystem: Environmental > Aquatic > Freshwater > Lake > Sediment | place: USA: Wyoming | collected... | reverse complement strand
CCCAAGGCCTTAACGGCACGCTCTACTAAAGCACTATCTTCCTCCTTAAGCATCAAAGACAATGGTTGGACGGCTCTTGGATCCTTCATTTGCCCGAGAGCATTTGCAACATTCCACCTTTTGGCTTGAGCTGCGTGGGGGTCTTGGAGGACTCTTAACAGTGATATTACAGAATCAGGGTCTTTGACCATTACCAAAGCTTCTATGACATTCTCAACTAAGCGCACATACACAGTTTCAAGGGCCCCAATGAGGGCTGGCACAGCCCTTCGATCTCTGAGCTCCCCTAAGGCTTTAGCCGCTTCGCAGCGTACATCCAGGTCTTTATGAGAGAGAGCCCTTATAAGCCCCTCCACATCGCCCCTCTCTCTGAGACTCTTCACGTCGGGCTTACCGCGAACCCTATCGAGAAAACCCATCTTCAACCATTCATAAGACACTAGGTCACACATCTAAATCGTTTTCGGATCGCAGACACGGCCGGTCTTGAGACCCCTTGCCGCCGTGCGCGATTTGCATGCTCTGCTGTCCAATGTGCCGCTAATCAGACGCGACAGCCTTTATGTTCTTTCTCACTTCGTCGAGACTCTTCATCCCTATAACCAATGTGTCCACAAAACCCAACTGGACGACCGATCTTATGGATGACCGATAGTTCTTGATGAGGGGAGGGGCAGAGTTTCCCAGAACCTTCATCGCAATGATCCCCTTTCCATTACTATGCGCTAACTCAATCGCACGGAACATCTCTTCAATGGAACCGTCTTCAAGCGGAATACGTTCGCGAAATCTGTTAAGGATCGTCTGATCCGCTTTGCAACAGACCGTCATGAGCACATCCAGTTCCTCAAACTGTGAGGTTTTTCTCGCAACCGTCACGCTGTGTGTCGATAGACCGATGGCTCTGATAACTCCAGCCGATTTCTCATCGACAAGCTCTCTGAGGACCTGATGACAGCCATCGATCCAGCTGGATCTGACATAATGCAACAGGAAAATATCGATGTAATCCGTGCACAGCTCTTTGAGAGAGGCTTGCAGACTTTTCTCAGCTTCTTCTCCGCTCTTTGCACTGGTCTTAGTCGATATGACAACCTCTCTTCTCGGCAAGTATCTCAAGGCAGAACTAACATGAGGGTGGCTGCCATAATCATCCGACGTGTCCCAAAAATTCACTCCCAACTTATACGACTCAAAAAGAATTCTCCCTCCTTGCTCCGGAGAAATGTTAAAGGAGGGCACTCCAAAATCAAAGGTCCCAAAACCCAGCTTGGACACTCTCAACCCAGTCTTGCCAAGGTCAACCACGGGAATTGTGGACAACGTCAGCTCCTCACTCATACATCTGTACATCTTTGAGTTTCTAATATTCTTTCGCATGAGGCTTATGGTGCCTTAGCGTAACCATAGGCGATCATTTTGAAAGATCATCGCAATTCTTCCTGATATCTTCTTTCTGTCGTTCTTGGCTTTCATGTGGTGGCAAAGTAGACCATCGAAATTACATAGGCGACTACATTGGCATGCCGAGATGGATACCTCATCAAGGAGGAGGGGAAACCGTCGTGGGCAGAGTTTCCACCCATCACCAATACTATTCTAGCTTCAAGGGCTCGATCCATCTCTCGATATCCCGTGAACCGACGTCCCTGTATGTACTGTATCTTCTAATAGCTTCAGTTCTACTAGGAAGGGCTGAAATACTCTGATATATGAAGTCAAGTCCGCGTTCTCTAATGATTTGTTTAACCGATTCACAATCAATCTCCTCCACTACCACGCGTCTCTGGGGTTCTGGGTCTAAGAGGGCGATTAAGTCTGACCGATTCTTGCTCAGCTTTGCCTCCAACCAGTTCCTCCTCTCAACACTCATGACGGCTCCTACGATTATGTCTACCTCTTGGATCGGCTTAGACCCACTTCACGAGTGTTCTTAACCTCTCAGCCTCGTACAAAGAGAAGTAACAAGGTTGGAGCATCTATGGGATTTTGAATCCTTAATTATTCGCGCCAGATCGCCGTCCAAGTCTTTCAGAAAGGAGTAGCTTTCCACGACAGAACTGATGATGCGTTTCTCGCTGGGGAGCTTCTTAGCACTAACGAGACTCGCTAGATCGGACCAATCGTACCCCTCACTTTCGATCTTTTTGAGTAAAGCGTTGGGGTCGAAGGGGTCCCTAGCGTACCAACATTTGAGTACGACGAGACTGCATATTCGATCTTTCTTGATGGGTCTTTTGGAGAACAGGTACAGGTCATAGAGATCCCGGGCCCTCAGCCTTTGAAACGCAGCCCTGATCTTCTCTGCGAGAAGTTCTTCCAGTTGAAGGCAGGAGACCTTGAAAGGCTGGATTTCACAGTACCTAAAAAAGAGCGCCTTGACAAGCGGCCGCTCCACCACAGGAAGGACAGGCTCCTCCCTGAAGCTCACCTCGACCTTGAACCTGGAGTCCTGATTCCAGTCGTGTGAGTATCGCACTATCGAGCCGTAGGAAGCCTCCCTTGGCCTCTGATACTCTTCCAATATATCGAAGGCTATGTTGAAGCGCTCTTGTCTGTTGAAGAGAACCGTGAACTTCTCCTTGAAAGTCTTCGGGGTTAGATCTACGCCGGTGAAGTCCAGGTCCATCGAGAACCTGCCCGTTTTACCTAGGTACACCTTCTTGATGCAAGTTCCGCCTTTAAAGGCCAGTTTGCCAAGCAGGTCGTCGTAGAGGACCTTTAGAACATAGGTGAGGACTACGTCCCTCTCAGCTACAAGAGCGTCCACGCCGCTCGCTTGGGCGTAGTGATCAACAAACCTCTCCTCAAGCAAAAGCCCGTCTCACCTGATCTGAACCTCACTCAACAGCTCCGACCTCGGAACGTTGCCGATGACTCTCCAAGCCTTGTCCAATCGGCCACTCTTCTCTCCAGCAGGGTCAAGGTATATAGCCGCCTTCCCGACATGTGGAAGCAGCCGCTCCCTTTCGTCTTCGGGAAAGCTCGCAACCCCCTCATTCAGGAGAACGTCGATGAGATAACCCATCCTCTGAGTAAGACTGCGGTTGCGCATTCTCCGCGCGTATTCAACAAGTCTCTCAGCGTCAACCTTCCTCAAACCGTTACAGATTACCGCTAGAACCTCTTGGACTCCGCCCGCGTACTTCAACTTGTCCACAGAGTCAACCACAGTTTTCTCAGGTTCGGCCATATTCACTTTCACTCCGAGAACCTCGACCTCCTGAAAACCAAAGAACTTATGGCGTGAGAGGGTGACGAACCTGAATTGACTGTTCCTCCATCTGAAACTTCTTCGCGTCTTCGTAGTGGCCAAATAGAGCGTTGGACGCATCTGGGTTGAGAAGCCATAATGTGCGTTTGAGGTGGAGTAACTATAGTAGTAAGGCTCGACGAGGAGGCTACCTACGAGCAAAGGATTCATCGTTGGCACCCCCATCTCGCCTCTCTCGGCCGGGATGAATAAATAGCGGTTCCTTCTCAACCTCTCGAGCCAACGCTTCTTTTCCAAGCGGTGCGCTATGACGCGAGCCTCGTTCCTACGGCACCTCAAGATACGTGCAACGTCATCTATCGTAACTATCCGCTTCTTATCCCACTCCAATTCTAGGACAAGCTGGGACTCCACACCTGAAAGGGTGCGCTCCATTCTTGAACCCTCCACCATCTGGGGAAATCATGAAACAGACAAACAAGTCAATAGATCGTTAAGTCAATTATAAATATTTTGTAAAAAATTAAGAAAACAGTAATTATCGAATAAAAAAATAAAACGACATTAGACATACCGATCGAAACTCAAAACACACGAAAACATACTAAAAGACTTTGGTGATCATAGGACCTGGCTTAGGCTCCTTCTCTGCGGCGTAGGCGGCTAGAGCGGTGGCCCAGAACCGGTCATCATGGTTGCCTTCGGGATGCGTGAACTTTATTCTTCCTGTCTTCGTCAACTCGTAGCGCTCAACGTTCAGCTCCTTTATTAAAGGTCGATCATACGGCAGTTTGAACTCGTTTCTGAGCATCTTCTCCTTGAGAGCCGTGGCCAGCTCCTCCTTCCTCTGCTCCGTGAACATTACGCCTTCGACGTTCTGTATCCCAGCGTTCTCGCGCGCGCGATTCCACCGCTTGTGATCGGGCGCGAGAAGGATCGTTCTCAAGAGCCTTTAAGTACGTCCGATTTGCAAGTGTTTTCCTTGACCACGTGTAGTGCGGAGAGGAGTGCCGCACACGTTTCCTCAAAAACAGATGTGTGTGCACAATGGTCAGCCTGTCTTTCTTTGGCGGCGTGTCCGAGATCGGTGGCAACAAGATCCTCCTAGAAGATAGGGAAACTAGGATCCTGCTCGATTTCGGTCAGTCCTTCACAATGGGTTCAGAGTATTTTACCAGCTGGCTCTGTCCCAGGAAAGTTACAGGTCTCAAGGACTACTTTGAGTTTGGCTTGATGCCGAAAATTGAAGGCCTATACGCTAAGCCTTTACTGAAACACACCGACCTGAAGTATACTGAACCAAAGATTGACGCTGTGTTCCTTTCGCACACGCATGTAGACCATGTCGGCTGCTTATCTTTCATCGATGAGAAGATCCCTATATTCTGCGGGTACGGTGCGAAGCTCTTCTTGGAGTCCATGGAGGAGACCAGCGGCTTCAGCGACTACGGAGAACACAACTATGTCACCTTTCGAACAGGGGACAAAATAGACGTCGGGAACATCAGCGTCGAGCCGATTCACGTAGACCACAGCATTCCCGCTGCCTACGGCTTCATCATCCACACTTCCGAGGGCGAGATCGTGTATACCGGTGACTTCAGAAAACACGGTCCCAGGAAAGACTTAACAGAAGACTTCGTTGAGAAAGCGGTAGACTCTGAGCCTGCTGCATTGATCAGCGAAGGGACTAGGATGGTTGAAAAGGAGAAGCGGCAGAACTACTCAGAAACCGAAGTAATGAAATATGCCGACGAGATCGTCTCCAAGACGGACAAAATGGTCTTCACAACTCACTACAGCCGCGACATGGACAGGTTCAGAACCTTCTACAAAGTCGCTAAGAACAACGACAGAAAAATCGTGATTTCTACCCGGACAGCTTATCTACTCAGTAAACTTCTGGACGACGAGCATCTGAAGCTTCCAGACCCGCTGAAGGACGAGAACATTCTTGTCTATTACAAGCGGAAGAAGACTGGGGAGTTCCATGAGGAGGATTACTATATCTGGGAGCGCGACTTCATGGATAAGATGGTAAGCCACGAATACGTGCATGAACACCAAGGGGATCTGATGATGGATCTGGACTTCTACCAATTCGCCGAATTGATCGACATCCGTCCGAAACAAGGAAGCCAATTCATACACAGCATGAGCGAGCCCTTCAGCGAAGAGAACATTGAAGACTGGGTCATGCACAACTGGCTCGACCACTTCGGAATCAGGTTCCACCAGCTCCACGCCTCAGGCCACATAGACAGACAGCAACTAACAGATTTCATCAAAAGCGTCAAACCAAAAACCCTCTTTCCAGTACACACCGAAAATCCTCAGCTTTTCAAAACAATAATGGATGGCACAAGAATACCGGAATATGGAAAGAGCTTCAAGATTGAATGATTCTTTCAGAGCCTACGTGACAATCGAGCTCCGAGCGCACTCGAAAAGTCGAGACTAGAAAACCTTTTTGCTTAAAACATCAGAAACGAATTCAATGAGTGGGGGGCAGAGATCCATACCGGACAATGATCTGGACGAAGAATGGGAAGAAGAACCAGAACAAGACGACGACGATCAGGTTGACGTCGAAGACGAAGAGTGGTGAAGAAGTGCGCGCTATTTCGGGTGAACTTGATGAAAACTCATGAATTATTGAAAGAATTGAGACATAAAGAAGAACTCAAGAGTGTTGTTCTAAACGCGCCAAAACCTATTCAAGAAGAGTTTGGAAAAAGAGGTTTCCTGATCACTGCAAAGAAACCTGACAGATTTCAATTTGCACTTTTATTCGTTAGAGACAAGGTAGAGGTTGAAAAACACCTACGGCCAACGATAGACAATGTCGAATACGACAGCATTTTCTGGATCGCTTATCCCAAAGGCGGGTCTTCTATGAAGATGGACATTAACCGTGATATCTTATTGGAACTCTTGAAACCATTTGGGTACGGACCTGTATCGCAAATCGCAATCGATAAAGACTGGTCTGCCATGAGACTAATGCCAATTGAGCAAGTTAAAAGCAAATAGACGCTCGTACTCCAACTCGCGCACGCACGGCAACCATGTTGACAGAGCATCATTTCTTAAAATCGCGCGTTGGTCGCTATTAGTATTGCCCCAATGAGCCGTCTCTTCTTGCTGCGTCGTAGCCTTTCTTAAAGGCGTATAATGCAATCGGGACGGCTATACCTGTGAATATGATTAAGCTGACAGCATCGCTGAGAACAGCAGGAGAGGACAAGTCCTGACCGGTCTGGAGGCAGAGCCTTATCCCGTCTAAGGAGTATGTTAAAGGGAATATCTTCCCGACCCATTCCAGATACCATGGCAGTAACTTCAATGGATAGAATACCCCTGAGACGAGTTGAGTTATCCACGAGAAAGCCCAGGTCAATGGGTCACCCTGTTTCGTCTTCATTATTATCCCTGCGCTCATGACGCCTATCGCCATGTGGCTGGCTATGAGTAAGATTGAAAGCGCAATCACAGACAAGATGGATGTCGAACTGAAATTGAAGGCCGCCCCGAGGAGAATCCCCGTCAGCAATGAGATAAGCAAGAAGGCTGAAGAAGTTATGAAGGAAAAGATCGTCTCTCCCAACAGGAAGATTTTGAAATCGGTTGTTGACGACAGAATCGTCTCGATCGTGCCGTTCCACTGCTCGTCACTTATGCTCTCGTTTATGCTCTGAACGGAGAAGGAGACGTAATTCTGGAAGGCTATACCAATCAGAGCGAAGGTGAAGTATCCCCCCGCAGCGTATCCAGCTTCCATGACCTGTTGGGAGGTTGTGATCATTGAGAAAAGGTAGTAGGTAGCTACGAGAAGGATGTTTCCAGATATGTCCAGCGTCAGCCAGAACTTGTATGTCCACCAGGTTTTGAAGTCTCTTACTATGAAGGCGGCTATCATTTGATAGGTCGAGGTTTTCCTGAGCGGAGTCTCCTCCGACATAAGCTGTATTATCCGCTCATGATTCAAAGCCCTCTCCCCTAATATGTCGCTACCGTTCCCTCGTTCCTAATCCGATCACAGCTCAACTTGAAAACCTCTAATCCAAGAGGGGTAAAGACAGCGATGCAGATTGCCAGAACAATCAAGTTGTTGAGAACGCTGGGTGAGGCTAGGGTTGCCCCTGTAAGAAGGATCTTTCGCGCTGCGTCTAAGGCGTACGTGTAGGGCATGAGCCAAGCAATCGTCCAAAGGAGCGGATAGCCCTTCAGATAGTTTAAGGGAAACAATACGCCTCCAAGGAATTCCGTGATGTTCGCGAAAAGAAACGTGAGTGGGTCTCCTTTCTTGTACACGAGAATTATGCCGGCCGCCATTATTCCTATGCCGATGTAGCTTCCAACCATGAAGAGAATTACCGTGAAGAACGATAATACGGTTACGGGGGTAATTATTTGAGGCACCTTTAGGATGAAGATGCCAACCAGTAGGACGCCGAACATGAAGTATGCGCTAACCAAGAAACCTCGGATCAACTGTCCAACGATGTAGGACCTCAATCTAATAGGAGAAGAGATTATGACCTCAAATGTCCCCTCTCTGACTTCATGATTCATGGCGTGACTTATCCTGCTGATGCACATCCAGAGATAGTTCGCAGAGGCCACACCAACGAGGGCGAAGGCTAACCAACTGGCGGTTCCATAGCCGGTTTCCACGAGTTTATTCGCGTCAACTTGGAGGCCCATGAAGGAATACATGGCGATTGAGGCCATAGTGCTGAGTGTTTCAGTTAGAACCCAAGTCTTGTATGAGAGGAAAATCTTGAAGTTGGCCCAAAAGACGGCCCAGACGTGAGTGAGCTCCGAGGTCGAGTATGGGGTTTCCTCTCGAAAAAGATCGACTAGTTCCTCTACCTTCAAAGTCCATCCTTGCTCGTTAACTTTACAAAGACCTCTTCAAATGTCGGCTCGCTTTGACGGATGGAGGAAACCTTGACGCCGTAGGAATGTAATCTCTCGGTTAGAGCTGGAATCGCTTCGTATTCGTCTTCCACTTGAAAGCGTATGATTAGATTATCGCCCTCTCTTCTACTTTCAATGACTTTCTTCACGACAGGCACATTTGCCAATTTCTGAACAACTTCCTCCGGATTTACGCAGTCTCTGATCTCAACTTCAATGGAACGGATATCCCTTAACACTTCCCTCAAAGCTGAAGGAGAGGAGTCCACTATTATCTTGCCATCCCTCATGATCGCGATCCTTTCACAAAGTTGCTCAACCTCGTACATATTGTGGCTTGTGAAGATTATGGTTTTGCCGAGATCGGTGCTAAATGCCTTGAGTAGCTTCCTCGTCTCGACAGCGCCTATGGTATCAAGCCCTATGGTCGGTTCATCCATAAAGAGGATCGGCGGATTGTGAAGCAAGGCCCTAGCAAGCATAACCCTGACCTTCATCCCTGTTGAATAGTCCTTGACCAGTTTGCCTCTATCCTCTGACAACTCAAAAAAGTCGATCAGCGCACCTATCCGCTTCTCAGCCACATCCTTCGGAACATTTTGCAGGTAGGCGTAGAACCTCAGGTTATCCTCAGCGCTGAGCCTCCAGTACAGAGAGCGACCACCCGTCTCGCCGTAAAACCAGCCGAAGCTGCTTCTGACTTTCTCCGGCTCCTCAAGAATGTCATAACCATTGACTTTCGCTGTCCCTTCGGTGGGCAGAATCACCGTGCAGAGCATCTTGATAAGCGTCGTTTTCCCTGCTCCGTTTGGCCCCAACAAACCCAAGAGCTCGCCCTTTCTGACCTTCAAGTTGACGTGATCTACTGCCGTGACAATTCGCCTTTCACTCTTTTCCTTCTCGGCCTTGAAAATCTTGGTCAGGTTGAAGGTCTCCACCGCATAGTCCATAGATCAAACCTCGCAACAAGTACTTCTTCAGCTAGGAGTGCCTCATCCAACGATCATTACATAGGGCTGTCAGAGGAATGCTGCCTGCTTAACATTAACAGAAAATAGAGCCATTTTACGCTTAAACTTTCTTGATTTTTCGCGCGCGCCGATGAAAACAAGGAAAATCATAGATTATTTTACTAGGAAGTTACGCCTTAGTTTCCGTCAACAAAAGATGCTTGCCTTATCGCGCGCATGTGTAGAGGAAAATGGGGGAACTGTGTTGCATCTGGAGAAATATCTTGAACAGAATAAGATTTGGTATAGGTTCATCCTTAAACCAGAAACAGTTCACACGGCTGACGCTGCGAAGGTTGCTGGAGTAGATCTTTCTAGACTAACAAAGAATTTGGTTTCAGAAACTGATCAAGATGAATACGTAATGCTGATTGTGCCGGGTGACAGAAAAGTTGATTTGAAGGCGGCTGCGAAAGCGCTTAACGTCTCCAGAGTTCACTTGGTCCCCTTCGAACAAGCTGAAAACATAAGCGGTTACTCTCCTGGCGGAACACCCTCAATCGGGCATAAAGCTAAGATGAGAACTGTGGTTGACAAGTCCCTTCTCAAGCATGACACGGTTTACTGCGGAGGAGGATCGCGAGACAAACTTCTGGAACTCAAAACCGAAGACATAGTAAAACTTAACAATGCGATTGTTGCCGATATCTCAATTCGCTAGATTTCTGATAATCAGATCGCGCACGAAGAATCTTACACTCTAAGTTCTTCACCCTCAACCAAGGCAGCAACCATAATATCCGATTGACCTTCAACTTTTTCCTTGAAAGCTTTCACATCGGCGTTCAGGCGATGTATTGGAACAACGGTTTTCGGGTTTATGGCTAATGTGGCTTCCACAGCTTCATCCAAGTCCATGGTGAATGTCCCACCGATTGGGATGAAAGCCACATCTATCTTGCCAAGCATCTTCATCGAAGGCAGGAAGTCTGTGTCTCCGGCGTGATAGATGGTTTTACCCTCCGCCTCTACCAGAAAGCCTACCTGTGTTCCCTTTGGGTGATAGGGAATTCCAGGCGACCTGAACCTCTTAACGTTGTACGCTTCGACTCCAACTATCTTAATACCCTTGACTTCCCTTATCTCACCCGGAGCCAAAACCCCCACGTTGCCTGATAATCTCTTCGAACATTCCGCACTAGTCAATATTACAGTGCCAGATTGACTTATCGAGAGGATCTTCTCAACGTCACAGTGATCATGGTGATCATGCGTAATCAGAATCATATCGGCCTTTTCCGTATATTTCCCCGCGTACGGGTCAATATAGATGCTCTCACTCAATGTCTTCATTAGTATGCTCGATTGACCAAACCATCTAACTATCAACTCTGAATCCTCCAAAACACACTATCAACAGCACGGCAAAATATAAGATTCTCCACATGTGCGCGCTTGCGCAGAATCGGAGACCTTTTGAAATATTCCATACCAAAATTTCTCGAAGGAACTGGTTCTGTCAGACCTTTCTTCGATCTTACAGCGAGGTTTAAAACCAGCAGAAACGTGAAGATTCAGAAAAGCCTGTTTTCCCACAACCGGATATATGCTTCTTGGCATCTCTTGACCTTCCCAGCATCCAAAACTTGCGGAGTATAAGGTTCCTTTAGGTCTCAAAACCCTGCAGATTTCCTTCAAGGACTCAAGCTTATACTCGTCTGGAATTTGGTGTAGAGTCCAGTAGAGATCAACTACATCCACTGTTTCAGAGCACAGTGGCAAATAAGGTAATGTAGCATTTATCAAGCCCACATCTAGCCTTCTGTTCTTTGCTCTTCCTCTCGCTAATCTCAGAGAATATTTGTTGGGTTCAATCAAGATCGAGCGAAAATGTTGTTCAGCAAGCCAAAGGGCATCGCGTCCATGGCCTCCGCCGATATCAGCAGCATAACCTGTTTCTTCCGGATCATTTTCCTGAGCGATCCTTTCCGCTGCTTCACTTGGCTCCCAACCAACCCTACTCAACCAAAACTTGGCACCATCTTCCTCCAACCCACGAACGTAACCTATTTTCATGTCAATCTCACCGCGCACGCTACATTCCGCAAATAGAAAATATAGCAGTCATTCGACTATATAGAAAACGAGAAATCGGCTTATTGCAGAAAGAACTGATGGGAAAACGCCCGTTCATCGCCAACCGTCACTTTGATGGTTCGATACCTTCAAAATCGCGCGCGCAATGATTAAGAATAAAGAAACGAAAGCTGATAATGCTCGCCTCAAACCTTTCTCTATCTTAGAAACATCCAGCGTAAAAACCCCCAAATTATTTAATATTTTAATCACAACGTCAAGGAATTGATGAAGAAATAGGCATAAAGAGGGAGACAGAAACGACAGAACACGAATTTGATTTCGTAAACGAGAACAACATGAGTATGCTAACTGACCTGTATGAGTTGAAGATGTGCGCCAGCTATTTTGACAACAATAGAAGTGAACTGGCTACTTTTGACTTATTCATAAGGAGAATGCCACGAAACAGGTCATACTTTGTCTTTGCTGGTTTAGAACAAGTCTTACTTTTTCTCAAGAATGCGAGGTTCAATCAAAAGCAAATCGACTACTTGAGAAAGCAGGGGTTTAAAGAAGACTTTCTCAATTACTTGAAGAGCTTCAAGTTTAGTGGAGAGGTTTGGTCAGTTCCAGAAGGGACTATGGCTTTCCCAAATGAACCCCTCATCAGGGTAACTGCACCGATAATTGAGGCTCAGTTAATTGAAACCTTCCTTCTAAACACTATCAATGTACAGACTATGATGGCAACGAAAGCATCCAGAGTAGTAAGTGCAGCTCAAGGCAGATCCGTAATCGAGTTTGGTTTGAGAAGGACGCAAGGCTCAGACGCCGGAATGAAAGCAGCAAGATGCAGTTACATAGCGGGATGCAACGGAACCTCCAACGTGCTCGCAGGCATGAAATACGGTATTCCAATCTTTGGAACCATGGCGCATTCTTTTGTAATGTTCTTTGACAAAGAGATTGAAGCCTTCAGAGCATTCGTGAAGACTTTCCCAAAGACATCTCTACTTTTGATCGACACCTTTGACGACATTAAAGGTGCAGAAAAAGCAACGATAGTTGCAAAAGAACTGGAAAAGAAGGGGTTTAGGCTAAGCGGTGTAAGAATCGATAGTGGAGACTTAACGGAGACAAGTAAAAAGGTCAGGGCATTATTAGACGAAAAAGGCTTAAACTACGTCAAAATCTTTGCCAGCGGCGATCTGGATGAGTATAAGATTGAGGAACTCTTGAACAAAGGGGCGAAAATAGACTCCTTCGGCGTAGGAACCAGAATGAGTACTTCCGAAGACAGGCCTTATGTTGACATCATTTACAAATTATGTGAAAGAACGGATAAGGCAGGCAAATCTGTCCCTGCAATGAAGCTCAGCAAAGGCAAGATCACTCTTCCTGGAAGGAAACAGGTGTTTAGAGTCAGAGACAACTCAGGTAATTTCTTTGAGGACATCATTGCCCTAGATGATGAAAAAGTTGAAGGCGAACCACTACTGGTCAAAGTGATGTGGAAAGGCAAGATAACCTACAATCCGATCCCGCTTGAGGCGATTAGGGAAAAAGCTTTAGAAAACCTTTCGAACCTTTCTGAGAAATACAAGAAACTCAAGAATGCGCCTCGATATTCAGTCAAGTTAAGTCCAAAATTGAAGAAAGCGATGACTAAGCTAGCTAATGAATTGAAGAAGGGTGAAGTTGAAAATCTCATCTAGAGCGCGAGACGTGGAATCAGTGGCTTTTAATCGTAAAAATAATAGTTACGATCGATCGACGGCATAATGGGTTCTAAATGAACTTCTATTCCAATTCTTTCTCGCTCTTTTTTCTTCTTTAGATAGCTTCTCCAAAACATTTATCCAATAAATCTTGGGCAAGTATTTTTTGGTTAGATCGAGCTAATATCTTCTGTCAATACACTACTAATCCAAAACTCAATGACTGGAATCGGTCGAGAGAGGCATCGCATATGAAGGAAGACCGTTTGGCTTACGTCATCCTAATACTTGTAAGCTTCATCACTTGGTATTTCTTGCTGAAAATCGTGTTCTTCGAACCCGGTTTAAACTCCTATGACTACTTGATACTCATCGAGTCCGCCGTAGCAGTCATAGTTACCTACATCGTGAGCAGGCAAGAATGAGCGGCATCGCAGTCTGCGTTGCGTGCAAAAAGTGACAACGGGAAATCAGCTTATAGGCTTACAACGATGCTCCACCAACAGGTACCAATGCACCTTACAGATAACTCAAAGGTCATTAACAAGAAACAGACACCAATAAAGCTAAAGGAAAGGTACCAACGTCTTCATAGAAACTTTTGACAAACAAAAGTAGAGGGCGCACTCTCGGGTAGAAAAAAGTAACGATGTACAACACTGCTTACATTAGTCATCTAAGAAAGAAGACAGGGGAAGACAATTGTCCAGCTCTGGCGCATTAAGGTATCTTGACAGAGCCTCGTCTAAGCCGCTCGTTCGACATCTAATCTACGCTGTTTCCGTGATCTTCTTTCTAGGAATAATCCTTGTTCCACCGATCCTAGGTGTGGCACTCAAATGGAGTGCCATAGGCGAAGTCTTCCAGAGCCCCAGCTTAATGTCAAGAGCGTCTTCAGCGATCTATGCTTCGTTTGCGATTGCCTTCCTAGTCTCTTTTCTCGACCTCGTCGCGGGTTTGCCCCTGGCCTGGTTCATCGCAAGGGGAAGATCCAAGTGGCTCAACGTACTTGACACGCTAGCCGATCTACCCTTCATTGTCCCCACCGTAACTCTGGGCTATTCATTGCTACTATTTTGGAGCGGAGCTGGAGGCATCGCACAAATCTTTGGCGGCAATCCCCTCGTGTCACCTGGCTGGCTTCTGATCGTTCTGCTACACTTTGCCTTCTCCTATCCCGCTGTGGTCAGAGTCATCGTGGGTGCCCTTCTCGACTACAAGATAGTCTATGAAGAAGCTGCCAGAACCCTAGGCGCCGCCCCGGTAACCGCCGACAGAACCGTAACATTACCCATTCTAAAATCGAGTCTGATAGCTGCCTTCACTTTTGCCTTCGCTAGGTCGCTCTCCGAAACCGGTGCAACTGTGATTGTTGCAGGCGCCTTTGAGAGCGGCGTCGTCTTCATCAAAAATACTAGAGACCTCGGTCAAGAAGGCCCCATGGTCTTCGTAAGCTTCGTATTGATAATGACCGCTTGCCTGATCTATCTAGGAATCAGACTACTCGGACCAAGGTTAAAGATTCCCGTAAAGAAAGTTTGGCCATCCATAGAAAGAAAACTCAGTGGCTCCAAGGTGAAGACTTTCAGAGATTCTGTGACAATGTTCGTGTTCTTAGTCTTCGTTCTCACTCCTTCCCTGTTCATTGCTCTACCAATTTTTAACGCAATAGCAGGCGGCACCTTAAACCAAGCAGTTGCTGGCGTTGGCGTTTGGCAAGGATACTGGCAAAGCCTCCTCCTCTCATATTCTGTGGCGGCAGCAGTCACCGTGCTAAACGCCCTAGTTAGTTTGCCGATGGCCGTTCTGATAGCGAGAAAACGATGGGGAGCAACCGCTTCGACGACGCTAGACGTGCTATCTAACGTCCCGATGATTGTCCCGTCCATCGCATTGGGCGCCTCGATGAAAATCTTCTGGAGCAACTTTGCGTTCATGCCCGAGGTCGCACTAATCATTCTTGCGCATCTATCCATAACGTATCCTTATTTTGTTCGTACAATGGTTGGGGCAGTAGAGCGAGTGAACATGGACCTCGAAGAAGCGTCAAGAACCCTCGGCGCCAGACCGTTCGCAGTGTTCAGAACGCTCATTCTACCTTTGACAAAATACTCCCTCTTCGCAGGAACAATAATGATGTTCGCCAGAAGCGTTGACGAAACAGGCGCAACCCTCGCCGTCGTATCAACGATGAAAACCGTCCCGGTACTGCTCGTTGACTGGGTTAAGCACACGGTGCCTGCATCACCTATGGACATTGCCCTTGGAGCCGGCTTCCTCGTACTGCTCTCCTTCGCCATTCTTCTGGTCTTGAGACTCGTGGTTGGAGGACGGTATTGATATGCTTAATATAACAATTTACTACGAACACCTATAATCAAGTCAGCGGAGGCTGCACGCGTTGCCGGAAATCAAGATAGTCAACGTTTCGAAGAGGTTCGGGAAGATCGTGGCGGTTGACAACGTTAGCCTCCGAGTCCAAGACAAGGAATATTTCTCTCTCATCGGTCCAAGCGGCTGTGGAAAAACAACCCTTCTCAGGATTATTGCCGGCTTGGTTGAGCCGGACGAAGGAGAGATCTATATTGACAAAAATTTGGTGAATAAGGTCCCGCCCGAAGACCGAGGCATAGGATTCGTATTTCAAACCTACGCGCTCTTCCCCCACATGGACGTCTGGGACAACGTCATGTATGGACCCAGAGTGAAGGGTTGGGAAGAGACGAAGAGCGAAAAAGTCGGCGACGAAATGCTTAGGATGGTGAGACTCGGCGAGAGACTAGACGCTTTCCCGCACGAACTGAGCGGTGGCATGATGCAACGCGTCGCTCTAGGAAGGGCTTTGACCGCTGGCGCCAAACTCCTTCTCCTCGACGAACCCCTAGGCGCACTAGACGCTAAGATCCGGTTTGAGTTAAGATACGACCTCCATAAGCTGGTCAAGGACCTAGGCTTAACAGCCATCCACGTCACGCACGATCAAGGCGAGGCCATGGCTATCTCAGACAGAATCGCGGTCATGAGGAAGGGAAAGATCCTGCAGGTTGGAACGCCACAGGAACTATACAACAACCCAGAACACATCTTCGTAGCAAACTTCATCGGCCAGAACAACTTCCTGGAAGGCTCCATGGTTAAAACAGACGACGACAAAGTCCAAATTGAGCTAAGCGGAGGACTAACTGTCTCCAGCTCAAGCACGTTGAAGAAAGCGAGCGAACGAGTGGTCTTGGCAGTTCGACCCGAGATCTTCACAATCGAAAAAGGACACACGAATAGACCCAATTCATTGTTAGGTGTAGTTGAAAGACTAATTTATGAGGGAACAAACATTCGATACGAGGTGAGGCTGGAAAACAAAGAAATCGTTGTGGTAGAACGCCCATCTCTCACAGAGGAGTGGTTTAACACAGGCGACAACGTCACCGTCAGCTTCCCAAGCGAAAAAAGCCGCATATTCGCGTACCCAAGTGAAGGGTTGGGAAAGGAACTAGCCGTCGGGTGAAACCATTTACCACACCGACCCACTTTAAATACGAAATCTGGGCCTAATAGAAAACTTGAAAGTAACCATCGTATCGCGATCGAGCGTCTTTTCGATAAATGAGCCCTGCGGTCGATCCACTTCCAATTATTCCAACAATAGAAGGCCAAAATTCTTGTGGGGCTCGTTTTCTCTGACGCAATGAATCTCATAGCCGGCCTTTCTTGCCGTTTGAAAGACGTCTATCCCGCAAGCTTCCATTGCTGGTCTCGCTTCTCCCTGATTCTTACATTCTCTTTTGCTATACTTGCTTGGGTTTTCAACTTCTTCCGCTAGACAAGTTTCGCAAATGTCACATGGTCCAGCGCCGTAGGAAAAAGCCTTGTGCAAACCGTTCAGAAAAGCTTCTCTTTCCAGCTCAAACATAACCTCGTTGACCGTTCGTCGGCCTTCCGTCTCTTCCATCTCAGCGAACTCAACTAACAGTGCTTTGTTATAGCCTCTCAATCTGCTCCTGGTTTCTTCCGGAGTTGGTGAGTATGGAGGACATGTAAAATGTCTCGCGTATCCATTACAACCATATTCACACTTTTGCCTTACCCAGTCCTCAACAAAAACATCTTTTACAGCAATGACTTTAGTCGAATTTGCTCCTTTCTCAACAGCACGTTTTTGTAAGTTTTTGATAACGTCTTCAGAAACCATGAGAGTTGGTATCGTTATAAGAATTATAAATTTTACCTGACGAATCGCCATTTTAAATAAGAACTGAAACAATCATTCTCCAGTAGAGCTTTGAACATCTTCGTAACTGGCAGACCTGGCATAGGCAAAACGACCGTCGTTCAGAGAACTATGCAAGCTTTAACCGAACTGGGATACGAGGCAGGAGGCGTCTATTGCCCAGAGATCCGAGCTGACGTGATGCGAGTCGGTTTCGAAGTCATAGACCTCAAAACAGGACGAAAAGGAATCTTAGCCCATGTCAATCAACCTGATGGGCCGCGGGTTGGCCGCTACATAGTAAACCTACACGACCTTTCAGAAGTAGGAGCCGGAGCCATTATCAGGGCTATGGAAGAGACGGATTACATCGTGATAGATGAAGTAGGCCCTATGGAATTACGTAGCAGAAGCTTCCGCGAAGCCGTCACACATGCGGTCGAGGGACCAAAACCGGTTCTAGGCATCCTGCACCACCGACTACAGGACCCTCTCATCAACAGCATAAAGAGCAGAAAGGATACAACAGTCTACGAGGTCACGCCTCAAAACCGGGAAAGCTTGCACAACATTATCGCTGAAATGATCGCGAAGGAGATCGAGAGGCTAAAGGCTTGAAGCCAACGTTTCCCACGGAGACTGTAAAAGAAGGCGCGGTCAAACTCCTCGTTCCGAGGCTAGACATCAAAGAAAAAGCCCCGTCCAAGGCACCAGTCTTCTACAACCCACGCATGAAGCTGAACCGAGACATCGCCGTAATCGTCCTAAAGACCTTCCAAGAGGCCGCCGATCGAAAACTCTCGGTCGCCGAACCGATGGCCGGCTGCGGAGTAAGAGGATTGAGATTCGCCGCCGAAGTTGAAAACATCGAGAAAGTCGTCATCAATGACCTGAACCCAGAGGCTGTGAAGCTGGCGAAGCTCAACGTCAGCAAAAACCGTTTGCGGAGAAAGGTCTGCGTGGAGGCCATGGACGCAAACTCATTCCTAAGCTTCCACTCATCACCCAAGGAGAGGTTTGACTTTGTGGACATTGACCCTTTCGGTTCGCCAGCTCCGTTCATAGACTCCGCGGTTAGGGCCGTGCGAGACCGAGGCCTGATCGCGTTAACCGCTACGGACATGGCACCCCTATGCGGCGTACATCCTGCAGCTTGTATAAGGAAATACTCGGGAAGACCGTTGAGGACGGAATATTGCCATGAGCTCGCGGTCAGACTACTGACGGGCTGCCTAGTCCTACAGTCGGCTAAACACGATTTTGGAGTCGAGATCCTCTTCAGCCACAGCACAGACCATTACGTTCGCGTCTACGCCCAGTTACGACGGGGGGCCGAGGAGGCCAATAAAAGCGTTGAGGAGATGGGTTACATTCTGCACTGTTTCCACTGCCTCCACAGGGAACCTGTCCACGGCATCGCTGCAATGCTAGATAACAAATGCAAAGAATGCGGAAGAAATCTCAGCGTAGCTGGACCCCTGTGGCTTGGAAAAATCCTCAGCGGAAGATTTCTGAGCAAGATGCTCAAGGCCGCCGGGCAAGGGATCAGCAGGGATAAGCGCCTGACCCGGCTTCTAAACATGGCGTCAGTTGAGGTGTGTGCCCCAACCACATACTTCGTCGTAGACAGAATAAGCGATAAACTGGGATCGCCAGCGCCACCAAAGTCCGATGTAATCCAGAGGCTTCTGAATCTAGGATATCGAGCTGTTCCTACACACTTCAATTCCAGAGGTGTCAAGACCGATGCGTCGGCAAAAATCGTCAAAGAGGCTGTTCTAGGAGCTGTTGAGACAAAGCAGACGACGGAAAAGGCACCACGATGATTTAAGTAACCGTGCCTCAAGTAATATTCAGGTGACATATTGCAAGCATACATACTGATCAACACAACGGCTGGGGCGTTGTGGAAGGTGGCCGAAGCGCTTCTGAAGGTCAAAGGTGTCAAAAAAGCCCACGCCGTCACGGGAGCATACGACGTCATCGCCTACGTAGAGTTCGACACGATGGAAACGCTGGGAAAGATCATAAACAACTGCCACGCCATCGAGGGAGTTACGCGAACTCAAACAGCAATAGCGATACCCGAACACACCGTCGAATGAAACGCTATTCTCACCATTTACCCAAGCTCGATCCGAGTGCACTAGTGCGGAATGTTTGCTTTTCTGTACGGCCCTCTGGTTCTCAGCCTCGCCTTTTTTCTTTTCTCAACTTTTTTCAGAACTCCATCCTCAGTTTCCTCTGTTCTGCCCGCGTTCGTATCTAGCTCTTTATCAGCCAAACCACAAGGTCTCCAAGCTTCTTCTTTCCAAACTCTCCTATTTCAAATTCTCTCATAAGAACCGTGCACTATTGCCTGCCTATGCAAATCGGTCCGCGAGATGTAAATCTTATCTACGTGTTAAGCAGAATCTGAAATTGGGCTTCAGCCACGCCAGACCTCAAAACAGAGGAAACACCAAAAATTGATGCAGACGAAATTATCGACGTTTTCAAAATTGACGTGGACTCGACTGAGCCCATGAAAGTTTCAGGGTTAAAAAATACTACGCGACTCTACAAAGTGAAGCGACCCGAACTAATAAACGACCTGTACATAATCGATACTCCCAGCGGAAGAGACGTGGCATGCAAACCACATATCGTCGGAAAAGCCCTTAAGTCCGCCTGCTTCGAGGCTGCTTTGGAAGCCGCGAAAGCCATGAACGGCCTACTCAACATCTTGAAAGAAGAATCTATTGTTATGGAACACATCTTGAGAGCAGCTCCCGGTTATGAACTCCACAGAGCTTTCGAAACCCTCAACCCAAAGAACCGCCTCAGACAAGTCTGGATCAGGCCTCGTTACACCATACCCTCATACAGGGACCATGGTGATCACGCAAGGAGACTGGAAGTTGTACATGAAGACTTCAGAGAGTTTCCCTCGAACACAAGCATCACCCTCATAAAGCCGGACACAGAAGCGACCGGTGCGTCCAGCGAGAAGGCTATTAGAGAGGCTTTGGAAGAGGCAGAAAAGGTCGGCTCCAAGATAGAAAAGGTCATACTCTACGGCTTCATCGCCAGAGACGCGCTACAGCTTTTGAAGGAAACTGCTGAAGAAAACGACTTCCGCCTCATCGCCTTCGCCATGGAAGACGTGATGGAACTGGCTCACAACAAGTACGATATGACTCTTTACGGCTTGGATTTCTCGTATTGGGAGAGGTTCAGGGAGCCGCGGAAGCTTTCAAGCACAGTGCCGTATGAGGTCTTGCAAGACTTTCTGCCCGATTTTGTGCCTGGAAGCGACCAGCCCGGCGACTTCTCCTCTAGGCAGAGCCGGCTCTTCAACGGTAACAAGTGGGAGACCGGAACTATCTTCTGCCACTTGACAAACAGCGCGAGGCTGATCAGAGGCCTCAAGAGCATATCGCGCGGTGAGCCGTGGTATCATCATGACGAAATAATCAATAAGAGGCTAAGAGAACTCCAATGGACACGAGTGAAGTACTTTCCCCACTCGCTCTTATATCCCAAGGAGACATTCTCTTGCATAAGAGGCGCATAGGTGAGCAAAAACGATTCTCTCCGATGTAGACATCTTGAAGGCTGTTGAGGATGGGCTAATAAAGATCATTCCTTTCAAAAGCGAGAACCTCAACCCCTGCTCTGTAGACCTGACGCTTTCGAGCCAATTCACCCTCTTCAAGAGAGGAAAGACCATAGATTCCAAAAGCTCTCGTCTCAGGGAAGAAACACGCATAGTGGATACCAAGGACGAACCCTTCGAACTGAAGCCAGGCCAATTCATCCTAGCCAAAACCGTGGAAAAGATCGCCATACCAAAGGACATAGCAGCCACATTGCAAGGGAAAAGCAGCATAGCGAGGCTCGGCATAGTCGTACTCGCGGCCGGCCTTGTAAACCCCGGATCCGGCTTATTCAAACCCGTACCTATGGTCTTGGAGGTCTTCTGCCAAAACACTTCCCCCGTGAAGCTTTACCCGGGAACCAAGATCATGCAGATCATATTTCACAAACTCTCATCGACTGCAATGAAAGGCTACGACGAGATCCAAACGTCTAGGTTCGTAGGACAAGACTAACTCGCTTTCCACAAAAGATCGAAAAATGTATTAATCTGGAAGAGACGCTAAACAAACGTTGGTTACAAATATGACGATAATAAAGAGTAGCGAAGCTGAAGAAGACGCTGTCCTCATAGCGGCGAAGCTGATGGCCGCAAGTGCCAGAACCGCGCCTAAGGCTCGCGGAGTGGACCGCACGCTTACAATGATAGTTACAGGCAAGGAGAAAGAAATTATCGCCAAGGCGATGAAGCGGAAGGCAACGCAAAAAAAGAACCTCGCAGCAACCTTCCTTCGAGACGCCGAGAACGTCAGAAAGACATCAACAATACTCCTAGTAGGCGTGAAAGGCACGGTTCCGAAGAAGCCCGAGAACCCGATGAACTGCGGCGCCTGCGGCAACGCCAGCTGCGCTGACTTCATAAAGGCTGAAAAGAAGACGGGAGAAGACTTCACAGGTCCTATATGCGTTCTCGAGGCGATGGATCTGGGGATAGCTCTCGGCTCAGCAACTAAACAGGCAAGCGAACTGAACATAGACAACAGACTGATGTACACGATAGGAGCAGCGGCGAAGGCGGCAAAAATCATGGATGCAGACGTGATAATCGGGATACCGCTCTCCGCCACAGGTAAGAACATCTACTTTGATCGCCATTAGCTAGGAAGCTCAGCGCATCGTGGAGGAACGTTTACAGTCTAAACCGGCCTAATCCTCTTCAGGAGACGATTCGCCTCTTCCTCGCCAAGCAACTTGACAAGCTGCCTCTCAGACTCAACCCCTTGCCAAGTCTCGAACACACGCCTCACCGCGTCCCTAATGTCCGGACTCAAATCCCTGAGCGCCTCTCTGAAAAGCCGCCTCCTCCCCTTAGCCACGTCTTCCGGCCTAAAAGCCTTGCCCATTAAGCTAGACCCCAAATTTGATGATGGAACGGGGGCTAAAAAGGGTTATGAAAAAGTCCAGATCTACCCTTTCTCCATACGCTCCCAAGCCTGCTTCGCGAAGGTTGCGGCCTTCTGCGGGTACTCGGAGACTTTTATCTCCGCCACAGATAGCCTAGTCAAGAAGCCCGCGCATGCCGGAACGATATGCCCAATATGTAGATTTCAGAACTCTTGGACCTGCTGGCCATGGGCTTCACGATCTTCACAGACTCAAAGTTTTTTTTGACCTCGTCTATGAAGCCTTTGAGGAGGTCGCCATGGAAGACCTTCACAAAAAAGTTGCCGCCTGACCTGAGGGACTTGATCGCCATCGCAAGCGACGCGGTAGCTAAATCGATTTGACGCGCATGATCCACTTCCCACACGCCGCCGAGATTCGGAGAAGCATCGGATAGCATGACATCCGGATTCCTGGGAAGACCTTCCATGATCCTGTCGAGAGTTTTCGGATCCGATACATCAGCAATCATAGTCTTAACGTTGGGGAAACCAAACGGCTGCATCGGCTTGATATCTACCGCAAGGACGTAACCTTCCTCTCCAACTATGGTTCTCGTTGCTTGCGTCCATCCGCCTGGGGCAGCCCCTAGGTCGACGACTACATCGCCCCTTCTAAGAACTCTATGCTTATTTGCTGTTTGAAGAAGCTTGTAGGCTGCTCTGCTTCGATAGCCCTCCTCTTTCGCGAGGCGATGGTACGGGTCTCGTTCTCGTTCCCTGAGCCATCTCTTAGGCAATACTATTCTTCCTTAGCGGGTTCTCCGCCACCCACCGTCTCTAGGAGCCAAAGCTCCATCTTCTCGCAGGCTTCAGGAGAAGTCTCGCCGCCACGGCAACATTTGACTACGACCGCGCACGTAGTACATGGGACCCCTAGGACAGAGTCCACCGTCGCCGGGCGCCTCGTCGCAAACAGCCTATACGTCCATCGGCCATCAAGAAGCTCCCTTTCCCTTCTAACAAGCTTCTTCTTTTCCAGCTTCAAGGCGAGCCTTGAGCCTTCGCGGCTGCTTGCGCCCAAGGCTCTCCATAGGTCGCTCTGGAATATCCCTTGCTCTTCTGCCTCCAAGATGACTTTGAGCGCACGATTCTCGAGGCTGTCGCGTTTAGACATCCTTGAAACAATACCTCTTTTTCTTAATTATATACGAACTCGCAAAAATTAAAGATTACATCGAACCTTGATTTGCCTCTTCTAAGCGTTGAGCGGATCCGAGGCTACTCTATTTGTCTCACTCTCCACGAATTGAAAGGACATTGTCTCCAGCAGTAGTAGCTCCTCTTCCTCGAACAGTTCCTGCATTCCGCGTTTTCGAAAAGTCGTGGTTTACGAATTTTTTGGGCTACCTTCTCGCCCATTAAGATACCACAACATATTATGCGAAGCCTCGTAGATAAGCGTCTCGTTTGCGATAGAATTCAGCATGAACATTCTTTAGATGATTCCTCCAGACAGCGGATTTTGCAAGAGGGACGGAGCCAGACAGCTTCCATTCAGGCAGAACCCGAAACGATTAAAAAAGAGTCCTTGAATGGATATTGCGATACACATGCCAAAGCCAGACGAGGTTCTTAGCGGAAGAGATACCGCTAAGCTAGAGGTTCTCAACAACCCCCATGTTATGAAGCTCGTTGGGAAATACATCGAGTTGTGCAAGCCTTCGAAGGTCACAGTTATCACGGACGATCCGATTGATATAGCCTATGTCCGCAAACTGGCTCTCGACAACAAAGAAGAGGCGAAATTGAGGGCGGCTGGCCACACGATCCACTTTGACGGTTACTACGATTTAGCCCGTGATGTAGGAAACACTGCAATTCTTCTGCCAGCGGGCCAAAGATTAAGCCGCGGAATCAACTGGAAGGAACGCGAGGCCGGACTGAAGGAGATCATGGCCCTATTTGATGGCGCTATGAGGGGCAAAGAATGCCTCGTGCTCTTCTTCTGCCTAGGACCGACAAACTCCAGATTCTCCATTCCAGCCTTACAATTAACGGACTCAGCCTACGTTGCCCATAGTGAGGGCCTCCTTTACCGGAGAGGATACGAACAGTTCAAGAAGTTGAAGGGCTCCGATGACTTCTTCACATTTCTACACTCCGCTGGAGAACTCGACGAAAGAAACTGCACAAAGAACACAGACAAGCGGAGAATCTATATTGACGCTATGGACAAGAAGGTTTACTCGGTCAACAACCAATACGCCGGAAACAGCATCGGATTGAAGAAGCTTGCTCTCCGGCTCGCCATATACAAGGCAAACCACGAGGGCTGGCTCGCAGAGCACATGTTCATCATGGGGGTTCATCCTGAGGGCAAGAATCGAGTCACATACTTCACAGGGGCCTTCCCGAGCGCCTGCGGAAAAACCTCCACAGCCATGATTCCAGGCCAGAGCATCGTCGGAGACGACATCGCCTACATCAAGGAGGACGAGGAAGGGAACCCTCGAGCCGTAAACATCGAGTCGGGCATCTTCGGGATAATCACCGACGTGAATACTATTGACGACCCGTTGATCTACGAGGCTTTGACCACTCCGAGGGAACTCATCTTCTCCAACGTACTGGTCGCCGACGGGGTGCCCTACTGGCTGGGCATGGGGCGCAACGATGTCCCAAAAAGAGGGGTCAACCACTCTGGCGAATGGTTCGAGGGGAAGAGGGACGCTCAAAGTAATATGATTCTGTTGTCTCACCCAAACGCCAGATATACTATGCGGGTCAGCGAACTCGATAACTTCGACCCGAAGCTCGATGACCCTGAGGGCGTCGTCGTACGCGGGATCTTGTACGGTGGACGCGACTCAGATACAAACGTACCGATCTATGAGGCTTTGAGCTGGGAGCATGGTGTGTACGTTGGCGCCACTATCGAGTCCGAGACCACCACGGCCACGATCGGCAAGACAGGCGTCAGGGTTTTGAACCCCATGTCAAACATGGACTTCTTGACCGTGCCATTGGGAACCTACCTCACCAACCACATCAAGTTTGGCAGGAAGTTGAAGAACTGTCCGAGAGTTTTTGCCTCCAACCATTTCCTAAAGTCCGGAGATAAGTACTATAATGAGAAGGTTGACAAGAAGGTCTGGTTGCTTTGGGCTGAAGGCCGCGTCCACAGCGATTACGAAGACGCCGAGACCCCCGTCGGATACCTGCCCAAGTACGAGGATCTGAAGACGCTCTTCAAACAGGTCTTCAACCGAAATTACAAGAAGGAGGACTACAAACTGCAGTTCTCCATCCGTGTTGACAAGCTTCTCGAAAAGTTCGCGAGAATGGAAGAATTCTACAAGTCCGAGCCCGACATGCCCAGAGAGTTCTGGGACGTACACAATCGGCTGAAGGCTGGAATTGAGACACTCAAGGCCGAAACCGGCAAGTCTGAAGTCCCTCCCTCCTTCTTCCTTTAGGCGCAGGCAGTGCTATCTATCGCGCATCGTTCTAAGGAATTTGAGCACCTCCTCGTCGGACAGATCGTGCCATTGCTGGTAGGCATCTGCAACGGCGAACACGGGCCCGGCTCTAATGTTCAGACATATCAGGGCATTGACGTTCGGAGCTACAAGATCCACGGCAGACGTTGAGGCTGTGGGGACGGCGACAATCGTCCTCTTCGGACCATGCCCGTACACAGATTTCACGGCAGAAAGCATAGTGTAACCAGAAGCTAAGCCATCATCAACTATGACCACTACCTTATTCTCCAGATTTGGAAGGGATTCATCACCCCTGAACTTCAGAGCCCTTTCCCTTATCACCTCTCTTGCTTGAGAGATGGCCCGATGAATTACCTCGTCAGTTAACCCTAAACGCAGTATTAAGGCCTCGTTCAGCACGACCGATCCATCCCATGAAACGGCACCGAAACCTGCTTCGGTGTTCCAAGGAATCTGCACCTTTCTAACCACTATCACATCGAACGGAGCACTGAGCCTCCTAGCCACAGTACATCCTACAGGAACGCCCCCCGCCGGTATCGCCAAAAGCTGCACGTCCTCGCCGAGTACATGGTTCCTAAGTTTCGTTGCCAAGAGTTCGCCCGCGTGAACTCTATCCCTGAAGACGCAGCCTCTGTTTCTGTAAGCCGGCTCATCGAAGACGTTAGTCCTCAAATCAGGCTCCTCCAATCTGAAGCTCTTCACGGGAATCCAGAAACTTGGGATTCAAGGTGCACATGCTGCAGTATCAGTTCTTCTCGTTGGAAAAATAGTTTTGCCACGTCCACGAATAGACGAGCAGAAATCTTCCGTCGGCAAGAACGCGAAGTTACAGATGATGATTGAGACTTCTTAGAATTTGAAGCCTTAACCACGAATAGGAAAAAATTGGGGAGGGCTAGTTCTTCTACTCTTCCATTTCGCCCATTCCACCCGCCCCTGGCGGCATGCCACCTCCAGGTCCTCCAGGTGGTCCTCCGGCTCTGGTCTTGGAAGACGCGATGACGTCATCCACTCTAAGTATCATGGAAACTGCTTCCGTGGCAGACTTTACAACCTGCTCCTTCACAGACATAGGGTCGTAGATGTCGAGTTTCGCCATATCAACGACTTTGCCTTCGAACACATCGACTCCTGCCCATTTCTCGCCCTTTTCGTGGCGGGCCCTCAAGTCTACGGCAATGTCTATGGGGTCTAAGCCGGAGTTCTCGGCCAACGTGATGGGTATAACCTCCATCGATTCAGCGAATCCAATCGCCGCCAACTGTATTCTGCCTGAGAGGCCTTCTGCCCATTCCCTTAGCTTTGACGCGACTTCCATCTCTGGCGCTCCACCGCCCGCAGCCACCTTCGGCTTTACTACTACGTCGCGGACTACACAGAGGGCGTCGTGGACCGCACGCTCAGCCTCGTCAACAACCTTCTCAGTAGCTCCTCTAACCAGCATCGTTAACGCTTTTGGATTCACGCATCCTTCAACGAAGATCCATTCATCTTCACCAAGCTTCCGTTCCTCCACAAGTTTCGACTTTCCAAGATCTTTACTCGTAATATCCTTCAGGTTCATCACCACCCGTCCGCCCGTCGCCTTAGCCAGCTTGTCCATACTTGACTCTTTTACCCTTCTAACGGCTAAGATGTTCTTCTTGGAGAGGAAGTGCTGAACCATATCGTCTATTCCCTTCTGGCACATGACGACACTAGCTCCGACCTCTGCAATCTTGTCAGCCATATCCTTCATCAACGTCTCTTCCTCGTCCAGGAAGGCCTTCATCTGATTCGGACTGTCGATGTTGATCTTAGCGTCGAACTCCGTCTTCTCGATCTCAAGGGCACAGTTTAAGAGGGCAATCTTCGCGTTCTCAACTCTCTTCGGCATCCCAGGGTGCACGACCTCCTTCTCCATCGCTATTCCCTGTATCAGCTTGGTCTCGACGAGGGATCCTCCGGCTTTCTTCTCAACCTCAATGTTATCGATGTCAACCTTGTACGCTTCGCCATCCTTCTCAGCAACTTTGAGCACCGCGTCTACTGCCAAGTCGGCAAGATAGTCACTATTATCCCGCACAAGTTTGCTGGCCATCGACGTTATAGCAACCTTCTTCAACATCTCACGATCGGTCGGAGAGACCTTGATAGCGATGTCGTCCAAGATCTTCAAAGCTCTATCTGAAGCCTGCTTATAGCCGTCTACGATGATCGTTGGGTGAACGTTCTTGTCTAAAAGCTCCTCTGCCTTCTCAAGTAGCCTTCCCGCAAGAACAACCACCGATGTGGTTCCGTCTCCAACCTCGTCGTCGGTTGTTTTCGCCACTTCCACCATCATCTTAGCCGCCGGATGCTCCACATCCATCTCTTTAAGTATCGCAGCACCGTCGCCAGTTATTGTCACATCGCCGAGCGTGTCGACGAGCATCTTGTCCATCCCTCTTGGGCCAAACGATGACTTGATGACGTCGGCTATGATGCGCGCTGCCATTATGTTGGATCTCTGCGCATCCCTTCCTCTTGATCTGCTAGTTCCTTCCCTAAGTATCAGGACAGGTTGACCACCTATCTGAGCAGGTATAGCTTCTGTCAATAATCGTTACCTCCTTTAGCAGCAACATAGAGTTGTGGATAGGATTTAAATTTTACTCGAACGAAACGCGTCAGACTTCACATAGATTATCAGAAACAGCCTCAAGGTGTTCCGTAATTCTGCATCAAACCGTACGTCTCAATGAATTGCCATGTAACAAGTCTATTTCCATTAGCCACTCAAATATACGCTCATCAACGAAGCCAGCTTACCTTCGGCTTTTCCTAGATAGGACCCTTTCTTGAGTGCCCAAGATCGGCTGTTCTTCAACCGCCCTTTCCGATTCTTTATCATCCTTTTGACTTCGGCAGGGGAGGGGCCTCCTAGCGTCTTGTGTGCTTCGATGAACTTCACAGGATCTACCGAGTCTTGAACGTCTTCAACGCCTACGTTTAAGACGGTTTTTGCAGTTTTCTTGGCTACGTCTCGCAACAATTGCGGAGTTACATCCCTCAGCGTAAGATCGTTTTCTGCCAAGTGCTTTGTCAAGGCTCCAACAATCTTATGAGCGGTTCTGAACGGAACCCCATGTTTCCTGACGAGCATATTGGCTAGTTCCGTCGCTGAGGAGAAGCTGACCAGAGCCTTCTCAGATACGTCTTTCACTTTGAGATGGGGCACTACCTGAGAGAGCATAAACAGTGCTTCGTTCATGGTCTTCATAGAGCCCCAAAGCATGGGTGTGACCTCTTGAAGATCCAAGTTATAGACAGAAGGTAAGCCTTTGAGCGTTGCAACCGACTTCAAAAAGTCACCCATGATCTGACCCGTTCTCGCACGCATAACCTCCAGAAGATCCGGGTTTTTCTTCTGCGGCATAATGCTGCTCGTCGAAGAGAAGCTATCTGGAACCTCTATCATCCCAAAGTCTGAGGAACTCCAAAGGATCAAGTCGTTAACAAATCGACCCAAATTTGTAGACATAATAGTTAGATCGGCTAGGATCTCCAAAATGAAGTCCCTAGCGCTGATGGCGTCAACCGAGTTCTCAAGTACGCCCTCAAAGCCTAGAAGTTCAGCCACCCTTTCTCTATTTATTGGAAAGCTGGTTGTAGCCAATGCCCCAGCGCCCATCGGAGACAAATTCACACGATCATAGGCATCCATAAGCCTGTTGAGATCTCTCTCCAAGGCATCGACATAAGAGAGAAGCTGATGCGCAAAGGTAACGGGTTGAGCAGGCTGAAGATGCGTGTAGCCAATGAAGAGCGTCGTAACGTGTTTTTCGGCCAGCTCGATCAGCGCTTTCTGCAAATTCATCAGCGAACTAGCTATGTTAAGGATCTCCTTGCGCAACTCCATCCTGATAGCGGCGGCGACTTGATCGTTTCGGCTTTTTCCGATCTGAAGGTTCCCACCAACGTCTGAACCCGCTAGTCTGATCACTTCTTCTTCTACGATGACGTGCGCGTCTTCAAATGAAGAAGATATCTCGATCCCTTCAAGCTGACTCAAGGCCTTTAGAATCTTGGCTGCGTCTTTGTTTCCAATGATAGTCTGCTCCGACAGCATAACGACGTGAGCTTGATTAATCTTGACGATGTGTTCTAAAAGTCGACGATCGTTCTCGGCCGAGGAAATATATTTTACGACGTCTTTTCTAGTGGAGGTTATTCTCCCACCGCGCAAGAGTTTAGACAACTCCACCACCTTCTACAGCCTTCATTGTATTCAACAGGACCTCTAAACTTTTGTTGAAAAGCTCTCTATGATATTAAACGGATGCCATTCGAGAGTAGTTGAAGTTTACAGGCAGAGAAATCAACTCTTTTTCGCTTTCCTCTTCAAGAGATTTGCCATCTTTGTCTGCAGCCCCCAGATCTCGATGAAGCCCTGCGACCATGCTTGGTCGAAACTCGTTCCGATGTTGTAGGTGGCCAAGTCGTGGTCGTAAAGCGACATGGGGGAGGAGCGGCCCACGATCTGAAAGCCTCCTTTGTACAGCTTCAGTTTGACATTTCCAGAGACGCGAACCTGCGTCTCGTTAATAAACGCTTCTAGATCCTCCTTCAACGGATCAGTCCAGAGACCAGCATAGACGAGGAACGCCCATTGCGCATCCACCATCTGCTTGAATTGGATCTCGTGTTTTGTGAGCACCATCTTCTCCAAATCGTGATGAGCCTCAAGTAGCACGGTGGCGGCGGGACATTCGTAAACCTCTCTAGATTTTATTCCGACGAGGCGGTCTTCCATGTGGTCAATGCGGCCCACGCCATGCTTACCGGCGATCTCGTTCAAGTTCTGAATAAGCTCCGCAGGCTCCAGATGATCGTCATTGATGGCTCGAGGAATCCCTTTCTCAAAAGCAATCGCGACATATTCCGGCTTCTCAGGCGCCTTCTCAGGCGGCACCGTCCATTCGAAGACTTCACTCGGAGGCTCTTGATCCGGAAGATCTAGAACCCCGCATTCTATTGAGCGACCCCAAAGGTTTTCATCAATGCTGTACGGATTGCTTAGATTTACCGGGATTCTAACGCCGTTTGCCTCAGCGAACTTTATCTCTTCGTCTCTGGTCATCTTCCACTCCCGAACAGGGGCAATAATGCTTAGGTCTGGCGCCAACGACTTTATCGCAACATCAAAGCGGACCTGATCGTTTCCCTTGCCTGTGCATCCGTGAGCGACGCTCGAGGCTCCCTCCTTTCTAGCTATCTCCACCATTTTCGATGCTATCAAAGGCCTCGATAAGGCACTGTTAATGGGATATTTTCCCTCATAAAGTGCGTTGGCCTTAATAGCAGGGAAGACGTAGTGTGTGGCAAACTCTTCCTTGGCACCTATCGAGTAGTGCTTCAAGACTCCGAGGCTTTTCGCCTTCTCTCCGATCGCTCTGAAATCTTCCTTTTGACCTACGTCCAGCGTTACCGTCACCACATCTAAATCATATTTTTCTTGAAGCCACTTGATCATGACCGAAGTGTCCAATCCACCGGAGTAAGCGAGTACTACAGGGTTCTTCAAACGCTCTTTTCTTCCTTACAACGAAGTAGAAAGAGTATTGAGCCTGAGAAAGCCTTATATAATTTTTGGTCAATTTAACAAACTTCGTAACACATGTGACCGAAATTGGTCAACTCGATATCTGGGGTAGTCCAAACCCTCATAAACAGCGACCTTTCGCTTCAAGACGCTTTGCAGCGAAGATACGGAAACTACAGCGCCATAGCAAGGGTCTTGAAACCTAAGGTAGAAGAGGCTTTAGCACGCAAAGTCAAGCTCGAGGCCTTAATAACCTCTGTCAAAAGAACCACGGCCAGTTACAGGTTTCAGTCGAAAGACTTGATGAAGGTGATCGCGAACAGCGTCATAAACTTGAGAACGGATGTCGCAAAGATCTCCGTCGAGAAAACTAGCGAAACCTTAAGGAGCATAAGGGAAGCGTTGGCAAGCTACTCAGAGGAGTTCTTTCAGGTTTTAGAGGGCATATCCGCGATAACATTGGTCTTTGATCAAAAGCTGTTTGACGATGTCAAGTCGATATTCGGGAAAGAGAAAGTTCTGGACGAAAAACGTAATCTGGCGGCAATAGTCGTCCATAGCTCTCGAGACATCATAAACCTGCCGGGATGCGCCATCGCGTTCTATAATCCGGTTTCAAGGAACCACATAAACATCGAGGAGACGATGAGCTGCTTCACCGACACAATAATAATCCTGAAAATGGAAGACGTCGGAAGAGCCTTCGTGGTTCTTACCGACCTGAAAAATGAGGCAAGAAAAAACATGGAAAAATAGGAACTAAGTAAGCATAATCGATACGAATCCGATTAAGATCAATACCTTCTATGCTTCTGATAACATTCTCTACAATAGACCGGGCGTCCTTCCGTAGGCTTGAACGGGACTTCTGTCTCGTTTCCGCAGTCGGAACAGGTTACCTTGTACATCCGTCTAGGAGCGCCGTATCCACGTGTCTCATCACTCATCTGTATACACCTCTTTCCAAATTTTAACTATACAAAAGACCGCTGAGCCAGTACCTCTTGTATAATACTTCAAAAATTAGCGACGTAGCTACTTTTAAAGTTATGCTATCAAACAATGTGCTAAAGATTAAACAACGGTTGCCTGAAGCCCTAGAATTCCCGTGCGCTATTCGTTATTCTTGATGAAATTTAGGAGACCCCCGGCTTTCAGTATACGCAACTCCCTTGAAGTCAAATCATGTTTCACCGGAATGTTCAATTGCTCGGTCCTATTCTTCAGAATCGGTTCCTCTTCCAACCTCGACAGGTCCAACTCAAGCACATCATCGTTCGAAAGCCTTTCGTAATCAGACAGGCTCTGAAACACCAATGGAACTATGCCATGGTTGACCAGGTTTGCCAGATGAATTCTCGCAAATGACTTTGCCACCACGCCTTTGACGCCTAGGTACATTGGAGCTAAGGCGGCGTGTTCTCTACTTGATCCCTGTCCATAGTTTTTGCCAGCCACGATGAAGCCGCCGTTCTTCTCTTTAGCTCTCTTCGGAAAAAATGGATCCACAGTCTCGAAGACGTGGTCTGCTATGGCCGGAATGTTTGATCTCAGAGGAAGTATTTTGGTTCCCGCAGGCATGATGTGGTCAGTAGTGATGTTGTCTCCAACCTTGATCAACACCACACCTTCAAGCTTCGCCGGAAGTTTCCTCCGAACGGGCACGGGCTTAATATTCAGGCCGCGAACTATCCGCACCTTTTCAGGGGTTTCAGACGGGTAGACAAACAGATTATCGTCAACAATAAACTTCTTAGGCATCTCTATCTTTGGCGCTTCGCCAAACTTGCGAGGATCTGTTAAGACGCCGTTCAGCGCCGTCACGGCAGCCGTCTCCGGACTCACCAGGTAGATCTGTGCGTCCGCCGTGCCCGAGCGCCCCTTAAAGTTTCTGTTGAAGGTTCTGACGCTTACCTCCGCTGTGGCAGGGGCTTGACCCATACCTATGCACGGTCCACAGGCGGCCTCCAGTATTCTAGCGCCCGCTCCCACGATGTCAGCTAGGGCCCCGTTTCGAACCAACATCTCGAGAACCTGACGAGAACCCGGTGAGATAGCCAACGATACTTCGGAGCTTACTTTTCTTCCCCTCAGTATCGACGCAACGGTCATCAAGTCTCGGTAGGATGAGTTTGTGCATGATCCTATGCAAACTTGGTCAACGCTCAGACCTTCAACTTCAGCCACAGGAACGACGTTTTCGGGACTGTGAGGCTTGGCGACCAACGGTTCAAGTGCGCTCAGATCGATATCCATGACTTCGTCGTACGCAGCATCGCTATCTGCTTTAAGGCCGATCCACTGATCAGCTCTTCCCTGCGCCTCAAGAAACCGATGAGTAAGCTCGTCTGACGGAAATATCGATGTAGTCGCCCCGGTCTCCGCGCCCATATTAGCGATCGTCGCTCTCTCTGGAACGGCCAAAGCCTCAACACCCGGCCCACAATACTCAAGGATTTTCCCAACTCCACCCTTCACGCCTATGCACCTCAGGACCTCAAGAACAACATCTTTGGCGGAGACGAATGGAGAAAGCTCACCCACGAGCCTGATTCCAAATATTCTCGGAACTCTGATGTAGTAAGGGCCTCCGCCCATCGCTACTGCCACATCCAAGCCACCCGCGCCTATGGCTATCATACCTATTCCTCCAGCTGTGGGCGTGTGAGAGTCTGAGCCGAGTAGGGTCCAACCCGGCCTCGCGAAACGTTCAAGGTGAACCTGGTGGCATATGCCGTTGCCGGCCTTGCTCAGAATGACGCCGTACTTCTGAGCGACGCTCTGCAAGTATCTATGGTCGTCCGCGTTCCTGCAGTCCGTCTGAAGCGTGTTATGATCTATGTAGCTCACGCTCAGCTTCGTCTTGACACGCGGAATGCCGAGGACTTCAAACTGCAGGTAGGCCAACGTGCCCGTGGAGTCTTGGGTTAAGGTCTGATCAACCCGTAACCCTACCTCAGCTCCCTTCTCGAAGGATCCTTCAACGATGTGTTCCTCCAATATCTTCTGCACCAGAGTTTCACTCACAGTCCGTTCCCTCCATCAGAATGTGCCGAATCATTACTATATTAGAAACGAATCTAACGCAAAGCGAGCTTCGATTAGTTAGTCGTAGCAAAAGACTTTGACTGAATATAAAGATTGTCTGTACAGCTATGAGTCATAGGAGCGGAACAGTATTTCAAGCAGTTTTTCAGAGCCTCAACGCTTATAGTATTTGTAGATCTCTATGTCTGGACGTTGCTTATGGTATATCACGTTGTAGGCGTTCAAGTAGTCTTTTTCATTCATTCGGAATATATCGGGGTTTATCCTCCTCTTGACTGCCAAGTAGTACGCTAGCAGATACAGTGGCATTATATAGGGTATGGGTGTAAAGACCTCGTCCAGATTGTCAGAGATCTCGACGACTTTGTCTGAAAGCTTTGAGATCTTTGCGTCGCCCTTCCTTACCAGAGATAGCGTGGTCGACGGCAGATACCTCTGCCCTTCGATATGGTCGCAGACTCTGTCGTAGCTCTCTCCAGGAGGGGCTATCGCTATGACTAGAGCCTCTTTATCGCTTAGTACAAATGGGCCGTGAGCAAATTCCTCCATTTCGAACGGACAAGCCTTCAGGAGACTTGCCTCCATAAACTTCAAGGCACTTTCGCAGGCTGTTGCGTAGTTTGGCCCACCGCCTAGTACGTATATGTTGCTGAGTTCTCGAAGCTCTTCGGCAAGATCGATCGTCAGTTTCTCCGCAGAATCAAAGATTCTTCGCGCCAAGGCGGGAACCTCCTCCAGTTTTCTAAGATATCCCCTTGAAACCTTATCCGATTTCTCTTCAGCCACCATCACGGAGAGCAGATAAGACCTTAAGAGTGCAGAGACGTAGGATCGCGTGTTTGGAAAAGATCTTTCGAGTCCCCCGGGCCCCAAGCTCACAATCTCAGCAATCTCGGTGAGGGGCGAATTCTCCCCGTCGGTCATCGCGAATACATAGGCTCCCCTATCCTTTGCGAGTGACGCGGCGTCGACGGTTATCTTGGTCCTGCCGGAGTGAGAAACCGTAAAGACCAATGTCTTCTTACCGATGTCAAAGGGAGGATACTTGGCAAACTCGAAGGATTCTATGGCTTGCGTTGGCATCTTTGAGATAGAGTTGAAGGCATATGTCGAAGCAACCCCCATGATGAACGATGTTCCGGCACCAATAAAGTATACCTTCCCTATCTCTTTCTCGACGATCTCTTTCGCCATCTGCCTCAAGACATCTAGATTGTCTTTGCGGAAACACTCGCCCAAGACTTCCGGAGTCCGTTTCATCTCGTCATAGACTAGGTAGGGATGCGACTTCCTTTCCTCAAACATCTACCTTTGCCACCATTCGATGATAAGAAGTAGAGACACCTCAGCTGATAATGCTTTGTGTCTAAGTCTAGAAGCCACTCCTTCCTTTCAGACAACTGGAGAGGGAACGCGTTTTCTCATGAGTTGTGTTGAAGGCCACGCGTTCTTTGTTTTCTTGACGATATCCTGTCCTAGTTGCCTTCGGTTTTCTGAAAACCTTTTATGGCCTTAGTGTTGGTGCGGGGGGTGGGGTTTGAACCCACGCAGGCCTACGCCATAGCGGCCTCAGCGCTACTCCTTTGACCAGACTCGGACACCCCCGCCCGAATAAACTGGTCTAATCAAGTTTTAATAAAGATGTTGGTATCTAATCCAGTGATGAAAACGTCTTTATCTAGGATCTTCGCATGGTGTTTAGAGTGACAACAAATCGACTGAAGTTCTTCTCAGACATTTCAGCTTCTAGAGTTGCAGTTCTTTATAACCTTCCACTTAAACGAGATGACATCAGTGACATATATTATATAGCCGAAGCTGAGGTCTTAGAGCAAGTAGGATTCGTCGATGATGCTCTTAGAGAAATTGGCGTTCGACCTAAGACGTTTGGGATTAAGAACGAGATTCACAGCATCGTTAAAGCGCTCAAGTCGTACAAACCAGAAGTTGCGATAAACCTCTCCGAAGGAACCTTTGGAAATAGCCAGCTAGAGATGAGTGTGCCAGCTCTTCTAGAACTTCTGCGTATACCATATACAGGATCGCCTCCTCTAACCTTAGGTCTGTGCCAAAACAAAGGTTTAGCTAAAGACGTTTTGAAGTCGAGAGGGATACCTACACCAAAGTGGCAGGTTTTAAGAAGTTTTCGAGATTGGAAGGGAGAAATCAAATACCCCCTTATTGTGAAACCATCGCAGGAAGATGCGAGCCTCGGGATAACTAAGAAGAGCTTTGTAAAAAACAGAAATGAGCTTGAAAAACGCGTGATGTATATAAACAGGCGCTACCGGCAACCGGCTTTGGTGGAGATGTACATAAACGGAAGAGAACTCAATGTAGCTATTCTCGGCAACGAGAAACCGAAAATCCTACCAGTTTCTGAAATCATGTTTAAGACTTCAGTTGAACCAAAAATAGTAGATTATCTGGCAAAATGGGTTAAGGATAGCGACGAATATAAGAACACTATACCCGTATGCCCAGCAAAGCTCAAACCTGTCGTAAAACGGATCGTTGAAAAGGTAGCTATGGAAGCGTATAAAGCACTCAATTGCAGAGACTATGCAAGAATTGACATACGCCTAAGAGGGGATACACCCTATGTTCTGGAGGTTAATCCTAATCCTGACATTTCTCCTGATGCGGGGTTCACACGTTCTCTAAAGGCCGCTAGAATCTCATTTCGAGCCTTCCTAAAAAGGATTCTCTCATTCGCAATAGTAAGGAAGGCGAGAGAACCGTCTGGACTGACTCTGCCTCTTGCAAAGTAAATTGCACATCCCGCAAAAAAAATCAACCGCCAAAACCATACATTCATCTCACTCTTGAAAGGGACTGAGAGCTAAAGCTTTACTAGCGATCTTTTTTCGAAGAGATCCTCCAAATCGTATCGTTCGAGGGCTTGCCAGAGGATTGTGCATATGAGTTGATCGTATGTGAAGCCCGCGGCTCTCGCAGCTTCGGGTAGGCAGGAATGGGCGTTCGGATCCGGAATCAATCCTGGCAGAGGGTTCACCTCCAATATTCTGGGGTGATTGTCCTCATCGAGCCTCATGTCAATACGACACACATCTTGACAGTTCAGAGCCTGAAAGGTTTTGACCGCAGTCTGCCTTATCTCCTCCTTAAGGTTCTGCGGTATCTCTGCCGGGCAACGTGATATCTTCAAAGGTTTCTCGGGAACATCCCAGATCCATTTTGCCTCATACGAATATATGGGATTGGCGCCATCCGGCAGTTTATCGAATAAGAACTCAACTATAGGCAGAACCGTGGGTTCGCCGTTTCCTATTAGGCCGACGGTGAATTCTTTTCCCCGAAGGAATTCCTCGACTATTGCGGGTTGATTGTACGTCTTTACGACCCTAGACACTTGTTTTCGAAGGCTTTGCTCATCTCTTACTAAGGAGTCGTTTCTAACGCCCTTGCTGGAGCCCTCGGACAAGGGTTTGACCACACATGGGAAACGGAGTCTTGCACTTATTCTGTCGTCGGCTCTTAAGAAGACTTGGAAGAAAGGTGAGGGTATCCCGTTGATGCCTAGGATTTGATGGGTCAGGGCCTTGTTCAATGATATGGCCAGGGTTAACGGCCCGGAGCCCGTGTACGGGATTTGAAGCATCTCCAGTATTGCCGGTATGTGAGATTCCCGGCTTTCGCCGTATATTCCTTCGGCTATGTTGAAGACGATATCCGGCTTCAACCTTCTGAGCTTGTTGTAAGCTTCTTCGTCGGCCTCGATCTTGGTTACCTTGCATCCACCGTTTCGCAAGGCACCAGCTATAGCATCTACCGTCTCTTTGCTGTCGCATTCGGCGTAAAAATCCTCGGGCAATCCCTCGTCGACGCCGGATTGACTTTTCAGGTTATAGGTTAACCCTACCTTTAGGGCCATCCTATCTCCCTAATCTGGCCGGAACCTTCATGGGAGCCGCCCGAGTTCTCAACGGTATTTGGGGATAAATGGTAACTTTTCCCTCGTAGTTTCTGAGCACAATTCGGTCTTCGTTAAGGCTTATGATGTAGTCGGGCTGGATCGGAATCTTACCTCTTCCGCCAGGGGCATCGATGACGTAGCGTGGCACGGCCAAGCCCGTTGTGTG
>Ga0315282_10001992_pt1 | contig 38277 bp, 47 predicted proteins | sample YL17G07_20_MG_FD_203693 | JGI IMG/M metagenome (GOLD analysis project Ga0315282, IMG submission 203693) | Sediment microbial communities from Yellowstone Lake, YNP, Wyoming, USA - YL17G07_20 | ecosystem: Environmental > Aquatic > Freshwater > Lake > Sediment | place: USA: Wyoming | collected... | reverse complement strand
TGGTGGGGGAAAGGAATCGGCCTCTGCCCTCCACCAGGGTGATGCGCTGGGCCTGAAAAAGTCCAGCGATGCTGCGGCGCAGTCCCGAAACCACCCGCTCTTTCCGGGCGATGATGGCTTGGATATCAGGGTTGGCCTCTACGGCCTGAAAGCCAAATTCCTTTGCCCGGCGCATGGTCCGGGCTACTTCGGCGGAGGCCCGCACCGTCTTGGTGGGGATACAGCCCCAGTTGAGGCAGACGCCGCCTAAAAAGCCTTCCTCCACCACGGCCACCCGGGCTCCGAGTTGGGCGGCCCGGATCGCACCCTGGTAGCCCGCCGGGCCGCCTCCCAGGAAGGCGATGTCGTATGTTTCCGGCATGGGAGTTCCTTATTGGATCACAATGTCCGGTTTAATAACCAGTTCGGACTTAAAGGACTGGTTGATGGTGGAATACTTCATGGCCATGTCCAGAGCCCGCTGCACCATCTCTTTGGATTTGCCCTTGACCACAATCCTGGGATAAAAGGTCACCCGCTTAAACCAGGAGGTGCGGTCCAGATGTTCCTCCACCTCGCCCTCGACGTCAATGGCAAGAGAGACCATATCCATCTTGAAGCGCTCCGCGGCCCAAACCACCATCATGAAGTAGCAGGTGTTGGCCGAGGCCACAAAGGCGTCTTCGGGGGTGAGCACCCCCGCCTTGCCGAAGAGGTCCGGCGGCGCCGAAAACTCCATCTCCACGCCGTTCTGCATCCAGGTGTAGCCCAGATGCTCGCCCCGCCACTCCACTTTATTTTTATAAATTGGCATAGTTGCTCCTTGGTTTATGCTTCTTCCAAAACTTCGTCCACCGCTTTGGAGATTTCCTCTGCCACCGCCTTGACCGCCGCATCCTCCTCCGGCCCGAAATGGCGCAGCTTGGTGGGGGCCTTTAAGCCATGTTTCTTGAGAATCTCGGGGATTAAGAGTGATTTGCTGGGTTTGCCTGACAGCATCTCGGTGGCCTTGGCGGCGCACATCTTGTCGCAGCCGTCCACCGTAATGGTGGGATAATTTTGGGCAAAGGTCCGCTCCTCTTCGCCTCCGGCAATAAACAGAGGCAGGCAGATGGTGACGGTCTCGCCGGGGCGCTCATCCAGCACCTTGCGGCAGGCCAGGCGGGACAGGGTGCCCTCGGGGATCTCCTCACCGCTGCAAGAGACAATGCCCACTTTTTGCACCTTGATATCCATCACTCACCCTCCTCGGCGGCCAGCTTGTCCACTTCCTGGGCAATTTCTGCCGCGGCCACCTGGGCCAGTTTCCGGCCGGTTTCATTAACTTCCGCAATACCTTCCGGCTTAAGGTCCTTGTGTTCTTTGTAAAACTTGATAGCCTCGTAGGCCTTGGCCACTCGGCCGCCCACTGCCTCCACGCTCTTTTTGGCGCAGTCCTTGGGGCAACCGTCGATGGTGATCACCGGGTTCTCCGTTACCAGGGCCACCGCCTCGGGATCGTTGATCACTAAGAGCGGCAGGCAGGTAAGGGTGGCCAATCCGGGCCGCACCTTTTCCACCAGCTCATAGGCGGTCTCCCGGGCCACGGCGCCGTAAACCTTGCCGATGCCGCTGCAGGGGAGCACTACCACTTTCTTGTGTTTCTTACCCATAAAGTTTCTTCGCCTCCTGGGCGACCTTGTCTTTCATCACTTCGAAGTATTCCTTGGCGTCCATGAGTTGGGCCTTGTCGCCCTCCGGGTCGCTGAGCTTAATGCGATAGATCCAGCCGGCGCCGTATGGATCATGGTTGATCAGGAACGGACTGGCGTCCATTTCGGGGTTGACCTCGGTTATTTTGCCGGACACCGGGGAAAGAATGCCGAAGGTGGCCTTGATGGTCTCAATCTTGCCGATCTCCTGGCCCCGCTTGACCTCGACGCCCGGCTCTACGGTCTCCAGAAAAGCCACGTCGCCCTTGGCCTTCTGCATGAAGTCGGTCAGCCCCACAGTGGCCGCGCCGTTCTGAAAATTTGCCCAGAATTCTTCCTGGCTATACAGATAGCCTACCTTCACTTTGAAAATGAATTTCTCAAAGGTGGTTTCCAGGAACTCTCCCATCACTCTCTCCTTTTGCTTATCCTAAGATGGCTCCTACTTCCTTGACGATCTTCTTTACCTGGATGGACCCGGCAAACTTAGGCTCCCCGTCGATCACCACCAGGGGGCCGGGGTATTTCTTGGTGACCAGGAGTTGGCCGATCTCGCTCTCTCTTTCCGCCTGGTTTTCCTTGAGATTAACATACTCCACCCTGGTCCGGCGGGGAAAGCTTTCCTCCAGGGCCGCCCACAGTTCGGCGACTTTTTGTTGAAAGATGGCGGCCATTTCGGGGCTGCAGGGATTGGGGCCGCAGGAGCATCCTCCTGAGACGCCCGGGAGTTCAAGAATTCTTACGGTGACGCTGTCCTTCTTAGCCATAACCACTTCTCCTGTTTTAAATTGTCTTTGATTGGCAAAGTTTCCCTTTTAAGGAGAAACCGGTTTTATATAATGGTTTTCAGCTTCCGCACGTTATTTATGGAGAAAAGCTCACCTTTCGGAGTGCGGTCAGGCCGCAAACAGCTTAAGCACCGTCTCCTTGAGATTATGAAAATTATAAAAATCCTTCATCTCATTTTTATCTCGTTCCCAGATGGGCCGGTATAATTCTCTTACTCCAGCACAGTAGGCATCGATGCTTTGCTTGAGATCATCCCGGCGCAGGATGTCGTCGGCCCCTGGATGACAGGGAATTATCGGCAACTGGGCATATATTTCCCGGCTCACCTCGGGGTTGTCGATCCACATGCAGGGGAGATAGAGATTGTCATTGAAGGGTTGCCGCCTCCGCAGTTCCCGGAAATATTCCGAGTTCATGGCCTCCTTTAATGATTTGTCATAGATGCTGTCCTGGCAAAAGTGCGTGAAAATGCAGGGCTCCACACAACCCTTCGGGTCGATGTGGGCATAGTGCTTGCCGGCGATGCAGCCTCCTACGTAGGGAGCATCGTTCCAGAAGTCGATCAGGAAGAAGGGCCGGGTCTGCCGCACCCGATTATCAAAGTCCAGCAGGTGGAGCCGCTGCTGCGGGGTGGGGAGCATCTCCGGGTCCGGGTTCCGGCCCACCGGCATGCATAGGAACATCCAACCCATAAGCGCCCCCTTGGCGATCATGAAATCCACGAACGCCTCGCTGGCGATGACGGGTTCGTTCGTCCTGGTCACGGTGACCGAATACCCGAAAGCTACCTTTTCCTGCCGCAGTCGGTCTATGGCCGCCATGACCCTGGCAAAGGTTCCTTTACCCCGGCGGGCGTCGGTCTCCTGCTCAAAACCTTCCACGCTGAGGACCACCATAACATTACCGAGCCGGCTCAGTTTCTTGGCTAGGGCCCCGTCAATCAGGGTGGCATTGGTGAATACCAGGAAATACATGTGGGTATGACGGGCGATAAGGTCGAAGAGAGGTCCCCAGAGAAAAGGCTCCCCTCCCAAAATGGTGACCACGCCCACTCCCAGCTCCTCCGCTTCCGTGACCAAGCCGTCCACCAGGGAAAAGGGCAGCTCGTCTCCGGGGGCATAGCTGGCCGCGTAGCAGCCCGGGCACCTGAGGTTGCATTTCGCCGAAGGGGAGATGAGCAGGGCATAAGGCACGGCGCCGCCTTCCAGTTCCGCTTTCAGCCTCTTTTCTTCCCGGACGATCATGCCATCCATGAGGAAGCTGATGGCAAATCGATCCAGGGCCTTGCGGCTAATCAGGCGGGACATCCGGAAAGTGATCTCGCCGAAGCCGCTGGTCGCCAAAAATTCCTGCAAGGCATTGATCCCACTGGCTGATTTCCCGTAAAACACGATGGCGTACCAGGTGACCAGCTTGATGATATTTTTCTTGGACACCATGGGGAAAAGGGCCAGGATCAGCTTGAGCGCATAGAGCATGAGCAATTGTTTAACCTTGAGAACTAGAAGCTCAGCCGAGTGGCGCCGGGCTTCCTCCCGTTCTTTGACGAATTGCACGATCTCCTGAAAACCCATAACCCACCTCCTCCTTTGAAAGGCGTAATTATCGAGTTCTAGAAGGCCTTGCCTATTACAAGTTCCTGATCCCCTGGAACAAAATATAGCAGCCGGCAAAGAAGATAAGGAACCCGGCCACCTGTTGCATCACCATGCTCGCCTTGGCCCCCCGGGATTGCAGGAAGCTTTCGATCACCCCGGTAAAGGTGCCGGCCAGGATTACCAGGGTGCCCTGGCCCAGGGCATAGGCGAAGAGCAGGGTGCTGCCGTAAGCCACCTCGCCTTTGACCGCGGCCAGGGTCAGGATCACCGCCAGCACCGGCGAGGCGCAGGGCGACAGCACCAGGGCGAAGAGCGCCCCTAAGATCAAGGCGCCGATCAGGCCGGTGCGTTGGGGCAAAAATCTTTGGGCATTGCCGCCCAACTTCAGGTTTATGACTCCGGCTAATTGTAGTCCCATGATGATGAGGATCACGGACACCACAAAATAAAAGTAAGTCCCCACCTGGCCGAACATGGTGCCCATGAGGGCGGCCATGGCGCCCAGGATCGACATCACCAAGGCCAGACCAACCACAAAGGTAACCGAATAGAAAAAAGCCTGCTGCTTACGCCCCTCGGCATAGCCGCCGACGAAGCCGATGACCAGGGGAATGCTCGCCAGGATGCAGGGACTAGCGGTGGCAATCACCCCGCCCAGATAGCTGGCGCCGTATGCCAGGACCGGGCGGGTCTGCATGACCTGCCCCAAGGTTTCACTCCATGCCATGAATGGTCTCCTAACTTAGCGGATAAACTTCAATTCCTTGAGCTTCTTGAGAACTTCTTCCTTGGGCAAGGCGCCGATATGCCGGTCCACCTCTTTGCCGGAGGCATCGAAAAAGACCTGGGTGGGGATGAGCATGATCTTGTTTTGCTCAAACCGGGGCATTTCTTCATCCGTATACACCATGCGAAATTCCACCTGGTCGCCATGGCTGATTTTCAAGGCCGCCATGACCTCTTTCATCTCTCTGCAGGGGATGCACATTTTGGCGCCAAATTCATAGAGGGCGGGCTTGCCGGTGGCCGCAGCCGCACCCTGCGCCTGAGTCGGCAAAGGTTGCCAGACCAACATAAATCCCATTGCCAGACAAACCAACCCGACAACATAGTGACGCAAAAATTTCATAATTTTCCTTCCTTTTTCAGAGTTTGAGGTCATCTTCATGACCTTTACTATGACAAAACCTCCGCAGGCTGAAACCCGGCGCTAAATTCTGTCCGCCGATTTTTATTCCGATAATTACCGCGACGCCGGCGGGATCAACAACACCGGGCACGTCGCCAGCCGGGAAATATTATGAGCCACGCTGCCCAAGAAAATCTCCTTGATAAAACCCTTCCCTTGGGTCCCCATGACGATTAACGAAATATTCTCTAATTTTAAGATGTTAAGAATGGCAGGGATCGGATGCCCCGGATCGAAGCAGTCATGAACTACCGGGACTCCGGCTTTCAAGAGGCGCTGCTTCCATTGCTCCAACAAGTCCCGGGCCGCCCCTTCGGCGATCTCCTGGTAGCCTGGGGGATAGACATCTTCACCCTCAGGCACGTCCAGGGCGTTGAGCAGGGTGACTTGGGCCATTCCTTTCACCGCCAAGCGCTCCACATATTCCAAGGCCCGGGACGAGATTTCCGAAAAGTCCGTGGGAAACAGGACATGGTGCAGCAGTTCGGCGCACCGGAGCCGGCAGGTCCCTTGCTCGCCCTCCGCCCGGAGCTGCACGTTGAGCAGGAGGGTGGGAAATTCGGTGCGGTGCAGAATGGCGCTAGCCACCGAGCCTAGCACCGCCTCCCGCCACAAGAACTTGCCGTGGGAGCCTACCACGATGAGGTCGGCGCCATAACGGCAGGCGAGGTCATGCAAAGAATCGGCCGGCAGGCCCACCGGGGTCTCCACCGACACCTGCAACCCCTGGGCTTCCAGCTGCTGCCGCTGCGCCTCGAGTTTAGGCCGGGCCTCGGCCTGTAAGGCGCCTTCCATTCCCACCATGAACTTGACGGTGATCACATGGGTCAAGATTACCTGCTTACACCCCAGGGCCTTAAATTCTCCGGCACAGGCGACGATTTCATCCCAGGCGGGGGACAGGTCGGTGGCCAACACGATTTTTTCGAACATCTCTTATTCCTCTAAAGTAGTTAAGTTATATTGCTTGCTTTAACCCTAGCTTTAATCGGGCCGATTGGAAGCGTGAAGGGCTTCATGGACACAATGAGGGCAGAGATAGACCTCGGTTTCGGCCCGGCGGGCCCGGAAGAAAAAACTGAGACCCGCTTCCTGCCCGCATCCCTCGCAGACCAAGGGAGTAAAATATTTTTTCCTGAACCATAGAGCCACGCCCACCAGACTGATGAGCACCGGCACCTCCACCAGGGGGCCGATAACCGCGGCGAAGGCCTCCCCTGACTGCAACCCGAAGACCGCCACCGCCACCGCGATGGCCAGCTCAAAATTGTTGCTGGCGGCAGTAAAGGACAGGGTGGTGGAAATGCGATAGCCCGCCCCGGCCTTGGCCGACATGTAGAAGGTGATAAAGAACATGACGAAGAAGTAGATGGACAGGGGGATGGCAATGCGCACCACGTCCAGGGGAAGCTGCACGATATACTCGCCCTTGAGGGAAAACATCACGACGATGGTGAACAACAGGGCTATAAGGGTGATGGGGCTGATTTTGGGCATGAACTTTTCTTCATACCACTTGATCCCCTTGCGTTTGACCAGAAAAAAACGGGTGATCATGCCGGCGAAGAAGGGGATGCCCAGGTAGATTAAGACGCTTTCCGCCACCTGGAGGATGGTGATCTTGACTTCCAGGCCCGAGGCGATGCCCAGCCAGGCGGGCAGCACCGAGACAAAAATATAAGCGTAGACGGAGAAAAAGAGCATCTGGAAGATGGAGTTGAAGGCCACCAGACCGGCGCAGTATTCCGTGTCCCCTTGGGCCAGGTCGTTCCAGACGATGACCATGGCGATGCACCGTGCCAGCCCGATGATGATCAGGCCCACCATGTATTCCGGGTAGCCGCTGAGAAAGGCGATGGCCAGCAGGAACATGAGGATGGGGCCGATCACCCAGTTCTGGATTAAGGAGAGACCCAGGACTTTGTAGTTTTTGAAAACCTGGGGCAGTTCTTCGTAGCGCACCTTGGCCAGGGGCGGGTACATCATCAATATGAGGCCGATGGCGATGGGAATGTTGGTGGTGCCCACCTGGAAATACGTTAAAACCTTGGTGAAGCTCGGGATGAAGTAGCCTAAAGCTACGCCCCCGGCCATGCTCAAGAAAATCCACAGGGTCAGGAAGCGCTCCACAAAACCCAAACGTTTGGCAAGAGTGGCGGCCATAAGTGCTCCTATTTCTTTTATATCTGTATAACCGTTTTATCAGGTACTTAAAGCCAAAATTTTTAAGTTTCCGGCAACTCCTGCAGCGACATCTTCTGGCTGGACTTCCGCCTCCTGGCGCATTCGGTGTGCTGTTTGGTCTCCAGGCAGCGTGCCAGTTGCTTTCGTAGCGCCTGGGCTTCGGGCTGGGAAGCCAACATTTCCTTCAGGAGCTTGAGCAGTTTCTCTCCCGGACTGCCGGGAGGCACGCACAGGCGGTAGTTCATCCACAGACCGTCCCGGCGGTCGGTGACCCAGCCCAGGTGATAGAGATAACGCAGGTGCCGGGAGGCCTTGGATTGGGTGATGCCCAGGACGTCAATGACATCGCAGACACAGAGTTCTTCTGTTCCCGACAAGAGCCAGAGAATTTTCAGGCGGGTTTCGTCCGCCAGGGATTTAAAGAATCGCGCCTCTTTTCTCATATTATTTCTGTAAAGCGGAAATAGGGATAATTAAGAATCATTAAAAAGACCGGGCACTAATCTCAGAAGCATCGACAAACGGCGGCGCCTTCTCTGCTCTGCCCTTTGGCCGCCAGCCGCTGTTCCAATCGGGCCTTGAGCGCTTGGGCCTCCGGGCGGGAACTCAAAATATCCGCCATCAGCTTAAGCTGCCTATCCTCCGGGCTGCCGGGGGCGACGCTCAACCGATAGTTCACCCACACCGCCTCACGGCGGTCGGTGACCCAGCCCAGGCGGTAGAGATAACGTAGATGCCGGGAGGCCTTGGACTGGGTGATGTCCAGGACCGCCATAATGTCGCACACGCAGATTTCCTCTTTGGCCATCAGCAGCCAGAGCATTTTCAGCCGGGTTTCATCCGACAGGGACTTGAAGAATTCCGTCTCTGCTTTCATAATATACTCTAATAACCGGTTTATCAGATGTTGTCAAGCGAAAAATCCCCGCTGGCTTCTGTCAGTTCTTTGGAGAGGAGAAAGATTCCTGCTTTTCCAAGGCAAAGGTGAAAAAGAAGGTGGCGCCTTGCCCGGGACGGCTGTCCACCCAGATGCGGCCCCCGTGGGCGTCGATTATGCGCTTGACGGTGGCCAATCCCAGCCCGAACCCCCCTTCATCGCTCACCTTCGCCCCCCGGAAAAAAAATTCGAAGAGATGCGGCAAGTCTTCCGGAGGGATGCCGGGCCCCTGGTCCTGAACGGCAAACAGAACTTCTCCGTCCTTTCTCTCGGCCCTCAAGACTACAGAGGTTGCAGGCGGACTGTATTTGATGGCGTTTTCCAGCAAATTTTCCAATACCCGCCTGAACAGAATCGGGTCTGCGGAGATGATGAGCATTTCCTGGGGGAATTCGGCTTTCAGCTCCATACCCTTGGCTTGGGCCAGGGGGAGGAGGAGATTGGCGGCGTCCTGATATGCGGTCTCGACCTGAATCGCACTACGCATCGGGGTAAGCATGCGCATATCCAGGCGGGCGAATTCCAGAAATTTTTCAATAAGCTTCTCCAGGCGTTTCATTTCCTTGGAGATAACTGCCAGATAGCCAATCTGCTCCTGGGACAAGGGGCCTACCTTACCTTGCAGTAGGCGCTGCAGCAGGCCGGCCATCCCCACGACGGGTGTTTTCAGGTCATGGGCGAACATGTTTACCAGGTGCCGCCGTTCCTTCTCCAAACCCTTGATGAAGGCGATATCCTGGATGATGACGACCCCGCCCAGAAGGACACCGCGATCATCTTTCAAAGGAAAAGCATTAAGCATGATCGGCACCGTCCGGCCTGACCGGCTTCGCAGCAACAACTCCTGGTTGATTTGTTTCTGGTCCAGGATAACGGAGGATATCGGACATGTTTCGAGCCCGAGGGTCTCGCACGGCAATAGGTCATCGCACATGAGTCCGAGCGCCTCTGCGCGACTGTAGCCGGTTAGTTCCTCAGCTGCGGGGTTAATGTCGGTGATCTGCCCCTGGCTGTTGAGGGTAAGTACTCCGGAAGGCGTGCTTCGAATGATGAAGTAGGACCAATCAGGGGCGCTCGGTTGCATCGCCAACTCCCATGGTGAATTTTTCTATAATCTTAGGTTTCCAGCAGAGCCAGAGAAGCTACAGGCGGTTCTCCTCGGGTAATAAATCGACTTTGGCTTTCACAGTTTCATATATAACCTTATAATCGGTTAATCAGATATTGTCAAGCCCAAGCTGAAATGTTATTCTTCGGCAAATCCTCTGGAAAGGAGACCTAAGATGGCTAAGGTAGCGATTAACGGCATGGGGCGGATCGGCCGGGCGGCTCTGAAAATCATTCTCGATACCCCGGCCTTGGAGTTGGTGGCGATCAACGATCTCATGGCCCTGGATAACCTGGTGTATCTGCTGAAGTATGACACCGTTTACGGCAGGTATGAGAAAAAGGTAGAAACCGCGGGCAGTGACTTGGTAGTGGCCGGGAAACGATATCAATTCCTGAGCGAAAAAGACCCGGCCCGGCTTCCCTGGCGCGATTTGGGCGCGGATATCGTTTTCGAATGTACCGGCGTCTTCACCCGCAAGGCGGACCTGGAAAAGCACCTCCAGGCCGGGGCCAAGCGGGTTATCCTTTCAGCGCCAGTGAAGGGTGAGGGCGATATCCCCATGGTGGTCTGTTGCGTCAATGTCCCGGAAGCTTCCTGCGAAATGGTCTCTAGCGCCAGTTGCACCACCAACTGCATCGCGCCGGTCATGGAAGTCATGGGAAGAAGAATAGGGGTTATAAAAGCCATTATGACGACCATCCATGCTTACACGTCCTCCCAGGCGATTGTGGATGGGCCAGCCAAAAAATGGCGCCGGGGCCGGGCCGGGGCCGCCAACCTGGTGCCCACCTCCACCGGGGCCGCCATTGCCGCCACCGAAACCTTGCCGGAATTCAAAGGCAAATTCGACGGCGTGGCGGTGCGGGCTCCGGTTCCGGCGGGCTCCCTGGCCGATATCGTCTTCCTGACGGCGCGGCCCACCACGGAAGAGGAAATCAATAAGATTTTTCGGGAAGAAGCGGCCAGTCCCCGTTATCGGGGCGTCCTGGGGGTGGCGGAAGACCCCATCGTCTCATCGGATGTCATCCAGGACCCCCGGGCCTCCATCGTGGACCTGAGCATGACCAAGGTGGTGGACGGCGATCTGGTCAAGGTGATGAGCTGGTATGACAACGAATGGGGCTATACCAACCAGATGATCCGGGAGGCGGTGCGCATTGCCAGGGAATGTCTGGGGTAGAGACCGGAGAGCTTGTCAGGGCAGGCTGGACCAATTTCTTGGAGTGGCATCGCCTGCCCTGGGTTTATAAGAGATTCTCTTTTTAGCCACCTGGGTTTTCGTTAGTGAAATAGGGCGGCGTGTACCACTGGCTCATGGCCGGGTCATTATCATACCAGCTTGGGGGAACCAGCGACTGCCCGGAATCTTGGGTCTGGTAAGCAATGGAGCCCGCCTTTGTCTGCCATGCCGGCGAGGTTGCGGCGGAGCAACCCGCCAATCCCAGAAACAGGCCTAAACCCACTACGAGCAAAGATTTCATTGCAAGTCTCCTTCTTTCTTCATCTTGGATTTGTGGTTATGGATCAAACCTCGGCTTGATTGATAACCGTTAAGCCGAATATCCGGCTTATAGAATATATAACTCATAAAAAACCTGAATCCGGCGCGGGAACGGCAGAAAAGATTTCCATAGAAATGAATGAAAAATAATTTCAGATAGTTGTGCCGGGGGTGGCAATCTTGAGACGAGGCTAATGAAATTGCTTGACAGGCTTAGAACCGATCAGGTCCCTATCTGTGGATGATTAAGCTTCCGGCGCCTTCAGGGGCAAGGTGAAATAGAAAGTCGTACCTTTATCGGGGCCGGTATCCACCCAAACCCGGCCGCCATGGGCTTCGACGATGCTTTTGACGATGGCCAGCCCGAGACCCAACCCGGTCTCCTTGCCGACGCTTTTTCCCCGATACATTAATTCAAACAGGTGCGGCAGGTCCTGAGGGGCAATACCGGGGCCCTGATCCGTCACGGAAAACTCTATCTTTTCTTCCTTTTCCTGCACTTCCAGAACTACCCGGCTATTGGGCGGGGAATATTTGATGGCGTTTTCCAGGAGATTCCCCAATGCCCGCTGCAACAACAGGGGATCGGCCTGGATAACGATGATTTCTTTCGGAAACTCTGTTTTCAACTCGATCCCTTTGGCCGTAGCCAGGGGTTGAAACCGCTCTATGACCTCCAGGCATTCCTTTTCCACGTGCAATGCGCTGGGCAGAGGCGTGATGAGATGGAGGTCCAATCGGACAAAATCCAAAAAATTGCCAATGAGCTTTTCCAGCCGAGTCATTTCCCGGTAGATAGTATCTACATAAGCAGACTGGCCTTCGCTCAGCTCTCCAAGCTTTCCCTGGAGTAGGCGGTTCAGCAGTCCGGCCATCGCCACTACTGGGGATTTCAGATCGTGTGCGAACATGCCCACCAGGTAGCGGCGCTCATTCTCCAGCCGTTTGAAAGGTCCGATATCCCGGAACGCCTCCACCCCACCCAGGAGTCTCCCCTGGTCATCCAGGAGCGCCGACGCCGAAAGCAGCACCTCGACCTTCTCTCCCCGGCGGTTTTGCAGAACGGCTTCTTGGCCCACTATTTCTTCTGTTTTCATGACCCTTCTCAGGGGGCACTCCCGGCTGCACAGGCTGCTCTGCAATACTTCCCTGCAGAAGCGCCCCAGGGCCTCTTCCCGCCTGTAGCCGGTGAGCTTTTCGGCCTCCCGGTTGAGGTCGGTGATGCGCATCTCCTCATCCACCGTGACGACCCCGACGGCCATGCTCTGGATAATAAAATGCGACCAGTCGTGCGATTTTATTGCAACGAAATCTTTTCTCTTCATATTTTTTTACCTCCATGAAAAGATGGGATGCAACAAAATCCCTTTGAATATAACGGGATTGTATGGCAGTCTTGGATGCTTCTGTCGTGATGCGGACCCCTTGGCTTGAAGAAATACCCCAACCGATCCTCATCTCGAAGCAAAATGCTCTCACATGTAGCACTATAGCACAAAGTTGGACAGCACTACCGCGATTCTCAGGCTCTCCTTGACTTGGAAAACCCATATAATAAAAAAGTTTTTAAACGCCGCAACATGCTTTTGCCGAAGGTGGCAACGAAGCCAAACACCGTGCCCATCGCGACCGAAGCGAGGCCGCCCACCGGGCAGCCGGGAGTGCCGCAGCAGGGTCAGACAGTAGAAGAAGCATAGATACCAAAAAAGGCCAGCCCCCAAAGGGCGAAACTCTTGAGATGCCAGGCCCAGGACATAGTTTTCCGTTCCGTGAAGAAACCGGGAGCTGATTCACCTGCCCGTGGGCGCTGAGTTATTTCGGGGCTTCTGCCTCGGGGTTTTTTTGTCATTTGTGGTCGCTTTCCGGGAATCGCAGATTCGTAGCAATCATCTGGGTCCAAAGAGAATCACACCGCCGCCTATAAGGCAGATTACCACACCTACCGAATCCCATTTGTCTGGCATGGTGTTTTCAACCAGCCACAGCCAGGAAAACGAAGCCGCAATATAAATGCTTCCATAGGCCGCATATGCTCGACCGGCAAAATCAGACTCGATCTTGGTCAAGAAGTAGGCAAACACTGCCAGAGACACAAGCCCAGGCAAGATCACCCAGGCTGGTTTATGAAGACGAAGCCAGGCCCAAAACGAATAACAGCCCGCAATTTCTGCAAAAGCCGCGAGGACATAGAAAACATAGCTTTTGAGCAAACCGGATTCTCCTTATCCAGTTGTGAAGCCTATGCTGAATAGGCCTTCACCCTGTCACCCTCCAGCGCAAGCTCCAGCCCGCATCGGGGTCTTGCCGCGCAGCGAATGGCTTACAATGGGTCAAGCAGAGGTTTCCAATAGGCATTCCGGTGATCTGCCCGATGCTGGTGTGGACCCAGGCAAGAAATTTGGGCCGGGAACCTTAGCCCACAGGAGCAAAGTGGAGCTTAAGACTACGGTAATGCAGCCCGCTTCCTGGAAAATGACGGCCACAACCGGCGTCAGGTGCCCCAGCATGGCCAAGGTCAGGCCGACGACGTTGTAGATGATGGAAAAGAAGATATTGAGCTTGATGCGCCGCAGCACCTTCCGGGACATCTGTACGAATTCGACTACATGTGATAGGTCATCATCCATCAGCGTTACGTCCGCCGCCTCGATAGCGGCATCCGTACCGGCCCCCCCCATCACGATGCCCACGTCGGCGAGCGCCAGGGCAGGTGCATCATTGATACCGTCACCGACCATGGCGACGATCTTCCCTTCGTTCTTCATCTCCTCGATGACGCCCTGCTTATCCTGGGGCAAAAGCCCGGCGCGGAACTCATCCACCCCGATCTGGCACGCCACGGTCTGGGCAATCCTAACGTTGTCGCCGGTCAGCATGGTGATGTGGCCCACGCCGAGCGCCTTTAGCGATGCAACCGCGCTTACGGTTTCGGGTCTCACTTCGTCGGCGATGGACAGAAGCCCCACGGCCTCGCGGTCTCGTGCGACCAGGATCACCGTCCTGCCGAGTTCGGACTGGGCCGTCAGCGCCTGTTCGATCCGTTGGGGAATGGCGATGCCCCGGTCCCGCAGAAAAATATCCTTCCCCACAACGATCCTCTGTTCGCCGTGGGTGGCCTCAAGCCCCATGCCCACCTCGATTTTGAAGTCATCCGGGTCCGGCACGTCAAGCGTTCGCTCCCTGGCGAGAGCCATCACCGCTCTTGCCAGAGGATGTTCGGAGTACTTCTCCGCGATGGCGGCCAGGCGCAGCACCTCGTCTTCCGGCACGCCATCGGCGCTGACCACTTCCATAACTTTCGGGCGGCCCAGCGTGAGCGTGCCGGTCTTGTCAACGACCAGGGAATTGATTTTGCCGGCAATTTCGAAAAAGATGCCGCCCTTGATGAGTACGGCCCGGCGGGCCATGTTGGCGATACCGGCGGCCACCGCCGAGGGAGTGGCGATGGCAAAGGCGCATGGACATGCCACCAGCAAAATGGCCACGGCTATCTTGACATTACCCGAAGTCAGATACCCAATAACCGCGAGGGCGAGAACCGTAGGGAAGAACCACACGGTAAAACGGTCGGCGACCCCCTGGATGGGCGCTTTGGATTCTTGGGCCTCTTCAACCAGGTGAACGATTTTGGCAAGGGTGGTGTCCGCGCCGATCTTGGCTGTACGTATCTCCAGGCGGCCGCTCTCATTGAGGGTGCCGGCGAACACCTCGTGGCCTTTGAACTTCTCCACTGGCATGGACTCGCCGGTGATGGGGGCCTGGTTGACGGTCGCCGCCCCCGCGGTGACTACGCCGTCCACCGGAATGCGTTCACCCGGCCGCACCATCACGACATCCCCAACCAGTAATTCAGCCACGGAGACGGCCACTTCCGCGTCGCCGCGTCGTACGTTAGCCATCGGCGGGGTGAGATCGAGCAAGGCGCTGATACTCCTGCGGGTCTTGTCGAGCGTGTACGACTCCAAGGCGCCAACGACGGCCATGATAAGAATGATCACCGCCGCGGGCACGAATTCTCCTGCTGCTATCGTGACGAAAATCGCCACGGTCACAAAGACGTTGACCGTGATCTTGCCCCGGGTAAGATTCCGCAGGCCGGCGAGGAAGCGCTGCCAGCCGCCGAAGAAAGTGGCGAGCAGGGCAAGACCCGCACTCAGAAACCCTGGACCGACCTGCCAGGGGCCCAAAAGCCACGAACCGACCCGCCAGGGGCCCAAGAGCAGCCAAGGGCCGGACTGCCAGGGGCCCAACAGCCAGGCAGCCAGGGTCAAGATACCCACTATCGCCGGAACCAGGGCAAAGATCAGGATTTGCCTCAGGCGTTCAGAGCCATCGCGCCCCGCCATCATGCTTGCCCCTTGTCGTTTCCAGAAGTGCCGGGTGAATCCTTCTGTTGATTCGCGTTGCCCTTCTCATCGACGTGGCAGCCGCACCCTGGGCCGCAACCGCTGCTCGCCTTGTTCATGGACTCCTTGATCATGGCCCAAAGCCCTTTCTTGCCTGGCTTCCCTTCGTTCTTCTTTTCCATTGATTGCTCCTCCTTATAACTGGATCTCTTTATTCGCCGACCCCGATTACCCTGGCCAGGTCCGCCCGCTGCCCGGCCTCCTCGATAAGGCATAACCCTAAGTCGAGAAGGTTAAGGGTACACGGGTCTACCACCCGGTAATGGATGTTGTTCCCGCGCCGGGTAGATTTGAGGATGCCCCGGTCGACAAGGCGCTGCAGTTGATTGGAAACTGCCTGGGGCTTCATCCCCACGCTGCCGGCGAGGTCCGTGACGCACAACTCCCCGCACCGAGCCAGGGCGTGAAGCAAACGCAGCCGCGTATCGTTCGCCAGAACCTTGAACAGGCCCATGAGTTCTACAGCCTCCACCGAAGAGATCAGCCTCCGGTCCTTCAGGGCGGGCTTGGGCGAGCAAGGAGGCAGGTCAGTTGGCTTTTTCGGGGCCATCTGGTTCTCCTTTAATGATACATGATTACAGTATATGGTGTAATAATGGGGATGTCAAGATTATCTGCGTGGCATTCAGGACGGCACTGCTGCGATTCTCAGGCTTTTCAAGAGAAGTGCGCCGTATCGGCGCACATAGACGGTATGGCAGACTGTAAGCGTGCAAAAGGGCGGGTACAGAACCACCGCCATCTGAAAAACATCATAGGCGGCTTGAGGAAATGGGACATCTTTAAGAATATTGATGAAACCATAAAAGCCGAAGACGATGGGCAGGATCACCCCCAAGTATTTGCCCATCATTCTCACCTCCCCGGTACGGCCGTTCCGGTAGCGAATACCCAAGTCATCCAGAGCCCACAGAAAGGAAAGGAGCAGAGAAACGAGGATACCGATGCTCAAGACCGCGAAAAAGCGGCCCAGCAGGAATTGTCCGGGTGGCAACACTACAGATGCTGTTAACGGCGTGCCAGAGTAGTCCTGTAAGACCACCAGCAACTTAGAGGCTAACAGCAAAGATAGACCGATACCCTGGAAGGGACGCAGCAACCAGGTCTTACCCCGGGAGATCTCGAGGTTCCGATCCTGGGTGCCCATTAACCCTTTTCCCCGGCGATTGATAAGCCCCTGCGCCATCAAACAGAAAATCGGCAGCAGAAAAAGCGGAAGCGTCAGATTAAGAGAGATGCGCAGATATCGAACCGGAACTTTCCATAACGCGGCAACTCCGCTAAGGAAAGTGAATTCAGTCAGCAAAGCGGCGATCAGCGTATTTGAGACCAGCACGGCAAGGACGGGCCATAGCCTGAAAAATATGTTCATGGTGTTGCCTTTTCCCGAGCGCTGCCTCAAATAATATCCTGTCAGCCGGGATTATGCGACATTCCATCTGCCACCGCCCCAAATCGTACCCGGAACCTCTTACTCCAAGTTTAAACCCTCTTCCGCAAGAGGACAAATCCGGTCAGAGGAAATCTTGGTCTCCTGGGGCGAGGCATCTTCTCTACCCGTGATTGACCGCGGCTTCCTCCTCATATCATCCAACTAACTATATATCCATAAGAAATCGCCGCCTAATCTAGTTCCCCATAGTTTGTTAAGGACAGTGCGTATTCGATAAAAATCTTTCCCCGCCAAAAAATTTTTGTCGACCTCGCCGGATTTGGATGGTATAAGGGTTTATATGATAACAACCGGATACCCGGATGTCCAAGTATGCTGGAAAGGATGGAGCAGATGAAAGGAGCAAAATCTCTAGGGCTCTTAGTGGTGATAACGGCCATGGCCATAGCGGCAATCGCTTTGGCGCCAGGCTGGGGATTGGGCCAGACAGGTAGCCGGCAACGTGACTGTAACTCGGCAACCTCGGCCCATCCGCCCTTGGCCAAAGACGAATCAGAGAAGAGGATATTACACGTTCTCGATGAAATTGAGGGGCCCATCGTGGATGATCTGCACGGGAGATTACTGCGGATTCTGGTCGAGTCCACGAGGGCCAAGAATGTCGTAGAAATCGGCACCGGGCCCGGCTACTCGGCCCTCTGGTTGTGCCTGGGCCTTAAATCAACGGGAGGCAAGCTGATTACGCATGAAATACAACATAGACGAGTTTTATTGGCCAGAGCTAACTTCAAACGGGCCGGGGTAGAGAACATGGTTACAGTGGTTGTGGGCAACGCCCACCGGACGGTCAGCCAACTGAAGGAGCCCATCGATATACTTTTTCTGGATGCCGAGGGGGGTAACCTGGATTATTTCAACCAGCTTCTGCCCCTGGTCCGTCCGGGTGGATTGATCCTGGCTGATAACATGAGCAAGCCCAGGCCCGACCCCCGGTTCATCAAAGCCATCACTAGCAATCCAAACCTGGAGACCATTTTCTTGAACATGCGAGCCCAAGGGATCAGCCTAACGGTCAAGAAAAATTAAGGAACCCGGCCCTGGCGAATGACCGGGCGAGTTCTGGGGCCGGTCCCCGTGGCGGCGGCCCGGGCCGGGGATGTGGTCTTAGAGGTCGGGAGAGGGAATCAGGGGCTGCTCGGGGAAACCATAACCATCAAAGATTTTCAGAGTCTTCATGGCCTTACCTCAATTGCTTTCTGTTGGACTGGCCGAGCCGCAACATGCCTCGCCCGGGGCGCAACAACTCTCCGCTCCAGCCACTGTTTCCCAGATGGCCCCGAGCAATCTTTTCTTTTTGCCGGCATCCTTGGTTGTCATTTGCGATTTCCTTTCCAAGGTCAAATTGAGTTAAAGAAATAGAAACCGACCCCGATCAACACGACTCCTGCGGTAAGTCGAATCAAGGTGTTGGCCTTCTCAAGTCGAATGGCCGACTTGCCAAAAGAAACACCCAACATGAGAGTGGCCAGAGGCAGGCTGAAGCCGATGGCATATGCAATCAGAATCCCGAACATCCAGAGAGTATATCCCTGCAAGACTGCTACTCCCAAGATGATGAAGATACCTGGATTGCAGCCCAGGGAGCACACGCTTACCGCGCCGCCCATGATAAGTCCAACTGTTGCTGCGCCCAGCAAACCTCGTTTCGGAGCACCCACAGGCCCGTTCTTTTTCCCTGGGATTTTGAATGGAAGCAGATTCAGGGCGCCAATTCCGACGATGATGGCGATAATCCCGGCAAAAACCTTCCAATATTGACCCAGAACGCTTTGCGCGACTTGCCCGATCAGGCCTGCGACGCTTCCAAGAATAAGCAAGGCGACGATCGTGCCGATCATAAAGAAACATGCACCATACAGGTTCGAGCTTCTGTCGGTTGACTCCCGCATCCCGGCATATCCGACGATGGCCCCAAACACGGGCAACGTGCAACAGGCGCTTGCCACCGCGCTGGCCAGGCCCAGCAGAAATGCCAAAGGCAGCGCCAAGGGGCTCGTTCCCGCTTGCTGCAGCATGGTCTTGGCCCATTCAGAGATAGATACGATCCAGTCCAATCCATTCCCTCCTTGCTATTTGCAACCTGATGGAGCACACCCCGAGGGAGCGCAACCGGACGGACGCGATGCCTCCACGAGGGCCTGTAAAAGTTTTCCTTCAGATATGTCACCAGTAACCGCCCTCGTGCCGCCACCTTTTACCACGGCAAATACAAGCGGAGCAGGCACTCGGCTGGTCACTTGCGCATAGTCTTGGGAACCATCGTCCAGGGTGTAGAGCCCCATCACCCTCCCTCCAGATTGCGCTTCGCCCGCCGCCTTTTCAATTTGAAGTTTTATAGTCTCATCAGGTCCCCGGCCCTTCTTTGGCAGATACACAAACACTGCGTCTTTCTGGGCCGCCACCCCATTGAGGGAAGCCAGGTTTTTCAGTGGTTCGCCCCAGAGTGAAGATTTCGTCCGAATGGTGTCTGCTGTCTTGACCTTTTCTGTCGTGGAAGGAGACTCTGGGGAAATCGCTGGCGCCGTTGCGGCGAAGGCGTTTTGTCCCTGTATGGATTTACTTTCGGCTTTGCGTATAAAGCCACGCGCCAAGACGACCGCTGCCGCAATGGCCACGACCACGCAGACGATCACCTTCCCTTTCGTGCGGAGGCCGGTTGTTCCGCAATTGCATCCCGGCCCACATTGCGAGGTTACTTCAACCTGGTGCGTAGTTGACCCTTGTTCTGATCTTTCATCGTTCATCTTGCGATTTCCTTTTTTGTTGAATTCGTTTCTGGTTTCGGGCTGTGCACTGCACCCGTAGCTTCCTTCCGCTCGATCCGGGCGGGCAAGTCGCCTTCTTAAGCCGTTTCAGGTCCGCGGTAATCGTCTTGTGGTCGACGAGGCAGTCGCGGAAGCATTCCTGGAGGCATTTCTCCAGATCCGTCCTCGGCTCCACGAGTTTGTAATGCATCCAGGTGCCTTCGCGCCGCGCTTTCACGATCCCGGCAGAACGCATGATCCCTAAGTGACGGGAGACCTTGAAATCAGGTTCGTCCAGCGCCTCGGCCAGCATGCAGACGCAGATTTCTCCTTGGATAGAAAGCAGGACCGCCAATCTCATGCGGATCGGGTTAGCCAAAACCTTGAAAAGAGCGGCTTCATATTCCATGTCAGGCTACTCTCCGCTTTCTGATTATCTGCGCATATCCGCAGATAATATTAGCAATATATATCCCATTTAGCAATCTTGTTTATCTCGAGGTTCCGATCTTGTGTGCCCATTACCCTTTTTCCCTGCGATTAATAAGCCCCTGCACCATCAAACAGAAAACCGGCAGCAGAAAAAGGGGCAGCGTCAGATTAAGAGAAAGGCGCAGATATCGAACCGGAACTTTCCATAACGCGGCAACTCCGCTAAGAAAAGTGAATTCAGTCAAAAAAGCGGCGATCAGCGTATTTGAGACCAGCACGGCAAAGACGGGCCATAGCCTGAAAAATATTCATAATAAATCGCCGTTTTATTCGGTTTCAATAACCAACAAGGCATTGTATATGCCCCAAAAAATTTTCGTTGGCAATAATTTTTATAGACCTCGCCAGATTTAGATGATATAGGGTTATATATGATTACAACCGTATACTCGGATATACAATCATAACGCAGGAGATAGCGTGAACAAACCATTACTGAAAAAACTTGGCTAATCATTTCGCTCCTGGCTGCCTCTGATTTGAGTTTGGGGGCAGTAGAACCGGCATTTGCCCGAGGCGGTGGTTGGGGCTGTATGAAGGCGAGTGTAACCTTGGAGCAGAGCGCCACCCCCGACCAAAGCCGGATTCAGGCCAAGCAGCAAGAAGTCAACGTCTTGAGAGCTCAGTTCCAGGCAAAGCGTACAGCCTTCCGGCGGCAGAATCAGCAAAACTGTCCGAAAGCCGGCATGGGCATTGGAAGTGGCGCCGGCCCCGGCATGGCCATGGGCCCCGGGGGCCGGTGGTAAGTTAATGAGGGGAAAGGTTGCCGCCCCCTTCTTCTTTCCCCTCCCCCACCTTCTCCCAGCCGGCTGGGTTGGGAAAAGGTTAAAGGGGTGAAGAATGTTAAGGATGAAATCATCCCAACCTTAACATAACCAGCTGATCTAAGGAGGAAAGCACCATGAAGAAATTCGGTAGGTTTATCAGTCTGATCGGTATCCTCACCCTGGTCCTGGCCGTTACGGCGGCGTGGGCCCAGCCCGGCAAGGGGCCGGGAGGCGGACAAGGCGGCGGTTGGGGCGCCGGCGATCCCTACAGCCGGATGTATAACTCGAAAACCGTAGAAACCCTCAGCGGCGAGGTGATGAGCGTGGACAAATTCACCCCCGGAAGGAAAATGACTTATGGGGTCCATTTTACCCTAAAGACCGAAAAAGAGACGATCCCGGTCCACCTGGGACCCAGCTGGTACCTGGAGAAACAAGGCATGACCTTTGCCCTTGGGGATAAAGTGGAGGTCACCGGCTCCCGGATCACCTACGAGGGCAAACCAACTATCATCGCCGCGGAAGTGAAAAAAGGTGGCCAGGTCCTGAAGCTGCGGGACGCCGCCGGGGTCCCGGCCTGGGCCGGACAGGGCCAGCAAAGCCGATAGTAAGGGAAGCGAGAGTGAATCGGGGAGCTTGAACTGCTCCCCGCACACTTACGAAAAAATGTCCGAACCATGGATAAAACCAAACTGAATTTTTTCATTGACGCATTGATGACTCGATCAATCAGAAAATATCGGTAACCTGTTTATTTTAGGAATTTTTACATGCATCCCATATTGCTAAAAATCGGTTCCATCAACATTTATACTTATGGCTCTTTGCTGTGCCTGGCCTTCCTGGCCGCTCTCTGGGTGGCGGGCCGGGAAGCCCAGAGGGTGGGTTTGCCGCCGGGCCGCATCTGGGACCTGGGCTTTTATTTAATAGCGGCGGCGGTGGTGGGGGCCCGGGTCCTGGAAGTGTTCTTAAACTTGCACCGATATCTGGAGAGCCCCCTTGATATATTCAAGGTTTGGGACGGCGGCCTGGCCTTTCAGGGAGGCTTGCTCCTGGGGGTTATAGTAGTTCTGGCGTTTACTCTGCATCATCGACTGCCGATTTGGGGGACATTGGATGTCCTGGCCCTGGGAGTTCCCCTGGGCCATAGCATCGGGAGGATCGGCTGTCTCATGGCGGGCTGCTGCTACGGCCGGCCCACCGACCTTCCTTGGGCGGTTACCTTCACCGACCCGCAGACCCTTGGTCCCCGGGGAGTGCCGGTGCACCCGACCCAATTATATGAATCCCTGCTGTATCTGCTGGTCTTCGGATTCATTCTTTGGTTGAGGAAAAGAAAGAGCTTTCAGGGCGAGCTATTCGGCACCTACCTTCTTCTGGCCGGATTAGCCCGTTTCGCAGTGGAATTCTTCCGGGGCGATCCCCGCGGTCCGGCCGTGGTCGCTGGGATGCCGGTGACGCAGGTTACAGCCCTGGTCACGGCGCTGGTCGGGGCAGTCCTCCTGATCCTTGGTTTTTGCCGTCTATTGCCGGGGCGATCGGTGACGCCGCCGCCTGGCTCCATAAGCAGGGTGAAAGGTAATTCATAACTTCACCGTGGCCAAACCTCCTCCCTTCGATCCTCCTCTTAACCGGCTATTTTCTGGGAGCAAACCGGAGTGCCGGAAACCTGTTGGTCCACCTGCGAATCCGCCGGAACCTGTAACTGGGGGCTGCTCGACCGCAGTCCCTGGGCTCCGCCTCAGCAGCCGTAAATGAAGAGAAGTCCGGCGATAAACATGCATAAACCCAATTTTTTCATCTCCTTATATCCGAATCGGTTAAAAAGTCCGGCGTCTTGCCTCGTTCCAGTTCAAAGACCGGGCGGCAATGAGGCTTGCTGGCGGCATCCGCCTTCTTCTTGATCACGTTGGCCAGAAAATCCAAGGCCGCGTCTCGGTCTTCATCCAACAAGATAGCATGGAGCCGGAACATATCCTCCGGATGGAGGGTGATGACGGTGTTTTCCTTGAGCATAGGAACCCCTCCTCGCGAGAGCCGTAAACCAGATGATTTCCCGGCCCACAAGGGAACCAAACTTCCTTGCCGCAGGCCATGGAATCCTTATCCCGGTTTTCGCCGGTCAGGTCTGCCGGCAGTTGCACGTCACCGGCCCCGGTCCCTCGGGTGGGGCTGGTTCACCGGAATCAGATGAGGAACAGTCGCATCCGGCGGCGCAGATACCAGTTCCGGGCGGGGAGATGGGAGGGGGCCAGGGGCAAAAAGCTCCTGCCGGGCCAGAACTGCTTCCAAGCGGGTCGAAATCAGAGAGGCTTGACAGGTCCCTCACCGCCTGCTTGACGCGGTCAATCTCTTCACGCTTAAGGTTCATCTCCTTGTTCTTGCCAATACCCAGATCGGTGATCACCAGATAGGCGCGCAGCGGTACTTCGGCGTGCTCCAAGACCCCCTTGGCGCACCCCACCTCGCAGCCGTCAATGACCACCAGTTTATCGATATCCCTGGCCGATTGGACAAAGCCGCTCAAATGCGCCCCCACTCCGGCCAGGCAAGAAAGCTTGCCGAAGCCTTCCTGGGTTAGTTCCACCCCCGTCTGGTTGGACAACTGCCCGACATTGGAGCCTCCTGAGCAAGCCAAAATCATGGTCGTGACCACGGGCTGACAACAATCCTGAGACATTCGAATAAGTCTCCCTATCATACAGATTTGTTCAAAGGATAGTAAAAAACTTACCTGACATTATAAATACCTTTATATCCGGTTAACTGAATATAATCAAGAAATTTTCACAGGACCTATGCCATCCTTGATTTACATTATACCAGTAATGTCCGGCAAGGTTTTTGCTCAATCTTGGGAGCCAACTTTGGATAAAATTCGGTCATACCAGGAAGTTCATTTCGGGTTGGGGACCGATACCGCCGGGTTGCTGCAACACGGCTGAAAAACTATAAAATTCCCTCTCCCCCCGCTAAACGGGAGGAGAGGGAGAAATTCGTTGTAGCCCACCATGTCTCAAGAAACAGTGCAGGAACGTAAGAGCACAGACAGTCACTGACCTCGCTAAACCAAACAATCCCCAAATACTCCCAAGGGACGGCCAATTAGCGGAATTGCGTAACTCCCCTAAGACACAAGATAATGACGTCAATAAATTAAGCGGCGCAAGGGATGGGATTTGCTGGGGCTGATCAGGAGGGGGTTAGCGGCATTGTGGCCCGGTACTGCCGGTCCGGCGGCCAAGCGGGAGACTCCCTATTTCCCCGAGGCTACCCGGCTTTTTTTCCTTTCCCCCCACATGCTCACCCAGCTGTCAGGCGGGGAACTGAAGCAGCCGTACCGGGAGCACGTCTGGGTCTATGCCTGCATCAACGCCATCGCCCAGAGCATCAGCGGCGTCCCCCTGCTCTTCAAGACCGGGACTCGGAAAGACCCCAAGATCGTGGAATCGCATCTTCTGGTTGACCTGTTCGAGGCGCCCAACCCCATGATGTCCGGGAGTCAACTCCTGGAGGCCACTTTCATCTATCTGGGATTGACCGGTGAGGCTTTTTTTATCGTGGAACGAGACAGCGAGCGGCAGGTCCCCAGGGAGATTTGGGTTTGCCATCCAGGGAGGTTTAAGGAAGTGGTGGACGCCAAAACCGGCTTGATCTCGGGCTGGGTCTACGGCAAGGGCGTGCAGAAGATCCCGCTCCAGCCCCACGAAGTGGTCTTTTTCCGCTACTTCAACCCCTACCACGACTACCGGGGCCTGGCCCCCCTGCAGGCGGCCAAGTCCGGAGTCGAGCAGGACTGGTGGGCCGGCAAATACAACGCCGCGTTCTTTAAAAACTCCGCCCAACCGGGCGGGGTGCTGGAGACTTCCGGGAACCTCAGCGACGAGGAATATCAGCGCGTGAAGGCCCAGTGGCAGGACCGGCACGGCGGGGCGTCCAAGGGCCACACCATCGCCCTCCTGGAGGGTGGGCTCAGCTACAAGCAGACGGGACTTTCCCAGAAGGACATGGATTTTTTGGAGCAGCGCAAGTGGAACCGGGAAGAGATCATGGCGGCCTTCAAGGTGCCCAAGCCGGAGCTGGGGCTCTATGATGACGTAAATTTCGCCACCTCCAAAACCCAGCGCAAGCTCTTCTGGGAGAACACCCTGCTCCCCAAGATGGCTCTTTTTGAGTTTGTCCTCTGGAACCAGCTTTGCCGGCATATCGACGGGGGGCGAATCTGGGCCGAGTTCGACTATAGCAACATCTCCGCCCTGCAGGAAGACCGCCAGGAGTTGGTGGCGTGCGCCCAAAAGCTCTGGCAGATGGGGGTCCCGCTGAACATTGCCAACGAATACCTGGGCCTGGGCCTCCCGGCGGTGGATGGGGGCGACGTGGGCTATCTTCCCTTCAACCTGGCGCCGGTGGGCTCGGGTGCGTCTGCTCCCGAAAAATCAGTCCCATATCCCCTCATTTCCTCCCAAGCCGAGACGGCCGGTTTTGCTTTGCCCTTGCCGCTGGCAGTTCCGACCCTTCCTTTCCGAGGTTTTGACGGGGAGGCCTATTGGCAGGCCTACCTTGGCATCCATACTCCCATGGAGGAAATGTTCCGCCGCAAGATCAGCCGCTATTTTTACGAGCAGCGCAAACGTCAGCTCCGGCGGTTAGAGGAGAGGTTGGGCAAGGCGGTGGTGCGGGAGTTGGCGGTAGAGTCGCTTCTTCTGGACCTGGATACGGAAAACGGTTCCCTCAAAAAGCTGATCTGGCCGCTCTATCTGGACATCGGCGAAAAGGCCGGCCAGGGCCTGCTGGTGGAACTGGGGGTGGACCCGGAACTCTTCACCCTGGTGGACACTCCGGCCATGGCGGCTCTTTCGACCAAGCTCATCAAAGTGACGGGGATCAACGAGACCATCCGGGAGCAGCTGCGGGATTCCCTGGTGGAGGGGATCAGCCAAATGGAAACCTCCGCCGAACTCATGGACCGGGTGCGGCAGGTGTACAACTTCGCCCAGTCCCGGGCCCTCACCATCGCCCGGACCGAGACCGGCCAGGCGGCGGGCCTGGCCCGGGACGCGGCCATGGGTCAGATGGGAGTGGCGAAGGTCCGTTGGGTCACCGCCGGGGACGAGCACGTCCGGGCCAGTCATCAGAACCAGGGCGGCATGGTGGTGGAACGGGGCCAGGCCTTTCCCAACGGCTGCCGCTTCCCATGCGACCCCAGCGGGCCGGCAGGTGAGGTGATCAACTGCCGCTGCGTGTCCGGGCCGGTGGTGGAGTAATGGCGGAAAGAATCGGCATCATGATCCCCCCGGATGTTTTGGGGTTGCTTTTTCGGATAGGAGCAGTGGTCACCGGGGAACATGGATTTACGGCTCGGCTGGCGGAAAACGGCGTCCCCCAGGGACATGAGTTGGTGGACTGTGGCTATAACCGCAAAGACGGGCAGTTCTTTTTCATCTTCGCCCCCCAGGAGGACCGGGAGCCCGGGCCCGTGGTCTGGCAGGCGCCGGTTTACGAGAAGGAGCAGGGCCATGGAATTGATTCGTAAAGACCTGGATTTTGAGATTAAGGCGGTGGGGGACCCTCATGACCGAGTCCTGGAGTTTGTGGGCTCCACCGCCCAGGTGGACCGCTATGGCGACGTCATCGAGGTGGAAGGCTGGGACCTCAAAAACTACAAGAAAAACCCGGTCTTCCTCTGGGCCCACGACTACCGGCAGCCGCCGGTGGGCAAGGCCTTGAAGGTGGCCAAGACCGACCAGGGCCTGATGTTCCAGGTCAAGTTCGCCACGGCGGAGGAATACCCCTTTGCCGACACCATCTACAAGCTCTACCTGGGCGGTTATCTCCGGGCCACCTCGGTGGGCTTCCAGGACTTGGCGCGGGAGCCCATCACCGACAAGGAGGGGAAGCAAGTCGGCTGGCGCTTCAAGAAGCAGGAGCTCTACGAGCTCTCCGCGGTGCCCGTCCCGGCCAACCCCAACGCCCTGATCATGGCGGTGCAGAAAGGGGTGGTCAGCCCCCGGGAAGTGGAGGACCTCACCGGCGTGCCCTTTGAGGTGGACCTGAACCGGGCAGAAAGGCATGGGACTAAAGATCCGGCAGGGGTTGACCAACCTGAAGACCTGCAATCGACCCTCCTGGCCCTGACGGGCCTGCTGGAGGATCTCAAGGTCAAAATCGACGCACTTATGACCGGGATTGCCGAACTCGGGTCTCCCCATGATGATCACGCTCAACTGAAGGAAGTGATCATGGAGACCCTGGAAGAGTTCGTCAAATGCCGCGCGGCCACACCCGACTATTACTCCCTGGCGTTGAACCCCGGCCCTGGGCCCGAAGGGGGGAGACCGGCGGGGGAGCCGGACCTGAAGAAGATTCTCAGCGCCACGCAAAACCTGCATCGCAGGATCACGAAAGGAGAATAGTCATGCCTGAAGACGTCAACCGCATCCAGGAACTCCTGGAAGATATCAATAAGTCCCTCTCTTACACCGGGGAGGACGGCAAGGTGATCCACATCTCCGAAGCCTTCAAGACGTTGCCGGAGTTGTCGGCCAAGTACGCCGACCTGGCGGCTCGCTTCGAGGAGATGGAGAAAAAGAATCGGGAGCGCAAACATGCCGGCGTCTCCGGTCTGGAGGACGAAAAAGAGAAGTTTTCGCTCTTCAAGGCCATCTATGCCATCGGCACCGGTGACTGGTCCCAGGCCCAGTTCGAGGCGGACGTGTTCCGCCAGACCCGGGACCTGGCCACCACCCCGGACAGCTCCGGGGGCTACCTGGTCCCGATCCAGGCTATCCCGGAACTCATCGAAATGCTCCGGGCCGAAGCGGTGGTGTTCCAGATGGGGGCCACCCTCCTGGACAACCTGGTGGGCTCCCCGGTGGAGATCCCCAAGCAGACCGGCGGGGCCACGGCCTACTGGGTGGGGGAGAATGAGCCCCTCACCGGCAGCGACCAGACCCTGGGCCAGTTGCAGCTCACCCCCAAGTCGGTGGGCGCCCTGGTGAAGCTCTCCAACCGGCTGCTGCGCATGTCCAGCCCCTCGGCGGAGCAGATGGTGCGGGCCGACATCGCCCGGGTGGTGGCCCTGGCCATCGACCTGGCGGCCCTCCGGGGCAGCGGCGCCAGCGGCCAGCCCACCGGCATCGCCAACACCCCCGGCATCAACACCAAGGCCTTCAGCGTCAATAGCCCCAACTTCGATTACTTCTTCGACATGGAGTACGAGCTGGCGGTGGACAACGCCCTGCGGGGCAAGCTGGGGTTCGTGTTTCACCACTGCGTCAAGCGTTCCCTATCCAAGCTCAAGGTGGCCCAGTTCTCGGGAGACACCGGGGGCGAATATATCATCCGGCCCATGGATGCGGCCCAGCTCCAGGCCTATATCGGCTATCCCTTCGCCATGACCACGCAAATCCCCATCAACTTGGGGGCTGGGGGCAACGAAACCGAGATCTACCTGGGCAACTGGCAGGAACTGATCGTGGGCCAGTGGGCCGGTATCTCCATCCTGCCCTCCAAAGAGGCGGGGGACGCCTTCGCCAAGAACCAGACCTGGATCCGGATCATCACCGACGTGGACATCGGGCTCCGGCACGCCGAAAGCTTCTGTCTGGGCTCTGGGGTGAAGAACAGCTAACCGGACGGGGCCGGGCCCCCGGCCCCTTTCCCATAAGGAGGCCTCGACATGAAATTCTGTCTGCATCAGTTCCTCAAGGCAGTGGTGGGCCTGGTGGCCGACAACCACAGTGCCGCTACGCACAAAGGTTCGGCCATCGACCGCGTGGGTTTCGAGGAGGCCCTGGTGGTAGTGAACTCCGGGGCCAATGGCGCCAGCGGCACGGTGGACATTAAAGTCCAGGAATCGGACACCACCACTGATGGCGATTTTGCCGACGTTGCCGGCGCGGCCTTCACCCAGATCACCGAGGCCAACGACAACAATGTCTACGTGGGCCGCCTGAACCTGGTGGGGCGGAAGCGCTATCTCCGGGTGGTGGCCGTAGTGGCTACCGCGGTCTGTGACCTTGGGGTGGAGGTGATCCTGGGGGCAGCCAAAGAGGCGCCGGTGTCCCAGGTGAACCCTGCGGCTTTCTCTCTCTAATGCGAGGTGAGTGATGGCGAGATACCGAATCAGGCCAGGCTACTGCCTCCACCTCCCCAATCATGCTTTCGCCCATCCCGGCGAAGATGTGGACCTCAGCGGCGATCTGGAGCGAGAGGTCCTGGGGAATCAAGGCTGGAAGGTATATCCGGCCCCGGGGGAACCGGACCGGGACCTGCCAGAAGTCTTGGGGCCGGAGACGCAAGAAGTGGATAAGCCGCCCAAAGACCGGGCCATCAAAAAGGCCAGGATGGATACCCGGTAAATGGACCTGACCACGTTGACCTGGGTGAAGGCGCTGCTGGAACAGCCGGAAGACGATTGGGACGGCCTCATTACAGATTTGATCGGAGCCGTGTCTCAGCGGTGCGCCTCCTACTGCAACCGGGATTTTACCAGACGGGAGCGGCTGGAGTATCACGACGGCGGAGGGCTTTACCTCTATCTCAAGGGCCTGCCGGTGGCCTCCATCGATTCGATTTACGGCTCGGATACCTGGGAGTGGGACACGGGAAACCTTATCCCCGCCGGCGACTTCAAACTGCTCTTGGCTGGCATGGTTGGTTACCGCTATGGGACCTGGCCCTATGGCCACAAGGCCCTGAAGGTGACGTACACCGGGGGCTATGATGCCTTTTTCGAGGGAGAAGGTTCTCCTCCAGAAGGCTACAACCCGCCCCCCGGCGATCTGGAAATGGCGGCCAGAACCCAAGTGGCTTATGACTTTCGGCGGCGTAAGGACATCGGCCTGGAATCGGTGAGTTTCCCGGACGGCTCCATCCAGAAGGTGAACTCCGGGGAATTTCTCCCCTCGGTCAAGGCGGTGCTGGACCGCTACCGGATCAGACCTCATGGCTAAAGACCCGGTTACGAGCCTGGACCAGATCATCAAAGGGCTGGTTCCCAAGGTGATGAAGGTGGTCCAGGAGCACAGCAAACGGCTCTGGGACCACACGGTGAGCCGGCACCTGGCGGGGGGGACGGCCGCCGACCGCCTGGGCCGGCGCACCGGCACCCTGGCCCGGTCCACCCGGCCTCTGCAGGTACGGCTGGATGGGAGCAAGGTGACAGGAGGCCTGGCCTTCGGAGCCGAATACGCCGGGGTGCATATCGGCCCGGCGGGCAGCCAGGTGACCATCCGGCCCAAGAACAAGAAGTTTCTGGCCATCCCTCTGGCGGCGGCCAAGACCGCGGCGGGCGTGGCCCGGGGAGGGCCCCTGGACGGCATCTGGGGCCCCACCTTTATTGCCAAGGGGGTGATCTTCGGGTTTTCCGGGGGCACCAAGGGGACGCAGAGCAAGACCCCTATCCCCCTCTTCGTTTTAAAGCGGTCGGTGGTGGTGCCCCGGCGGGTTCACCCGAAAGAGCACTTGCTGGATTGGGCCAAATCTCAGTTCATGGCGGACCTTTCCAAGGTCGTTAAGGTGGGTTGATGGCCGACACCATCAAGGTGCAGGTGATGCAAAAGCTATCCGAGGTTCTGGGAGCCATCCCGGAACTGGGCTCGGTGCATCGCTGGCAGGGCAGCCCCACGGACCTGGACCGGGTGAAGCTCCCGGCCCTGTTCTTCTGGGACGAGGAGGAGACCCGGGATAAGCGTAACCGCCTGGCGATGGGAACGCTCAAGCTCTACGTTGCGGTGTTCATCCGCCTTAGCCCTTCGGGAGCGGCGTCCTTCCACGATACGGCCGACAACCTGCAGGGGAAGTTCCACAACGCCCTGATCGGGACCGCCGGCCTGAAGGGTCTGGTGGAGAACCTCCAGGAGGATCGGGTCTGGAAGGAGTTTCCCAATGACCAATACGGAGTGCTCTTTATGAGTTTCACTTTAACCTACGGGCACGCCTGGGGCGATGCCTTCAGCACCACTTATTGAGGAGGGGTCAACCATGCCTGCACCTGCCAGCGTGGAAAACTACACCGTTCCGGGGGGCGTCAAGCTCTATTTCGATGACGGGACCGGGGAGAGGGACCTGGGCAATATTACGGAACTGGATCTGGAAACCGGCACCGAGGAACTGGAGCACTTCAGCAACCGCTCCGGCAAGCGCCTGAAGGACAAGGTCATCGTCCTGGAGGAGAAGCTGACGCTCAAGTTCAAGTTCGACGAACCGGTGATCGAGAACCTCAAGTATTACTTCAAGGGCGGGGACATCGAGAACCTGAACCCCGGCCTGGGTACCGTGACCGACCTGAAACTGGCCCTCGCCGGAGTCGTCTTGCAATCGGTAGGCCAGTACTACGGCCTCACCAATGTCACGGTTCGGCAGTTCCTGGACAAGGTTTTCCTCTACAACGGCTCTGTCTTCTTAGACCACTCGGCGGAAGCGGACACCGAAGCGGGGACCCCCTTCGATGCCATGATCGACGCCAATGATTTTCTCTATTTGGGGAAGGCCACCCGGTTCAAGGAAGTCTATGCCAACCTGGCGGTGAACGGCTCCTACACCGGCCTGGCCTGGGAATACTGGGACGGGGACGAGTGGAAGGCGCTGGTCACCGCCGGCGCCGGGGCGGGCCTCACCGCCGACGGCGCCATCACCTTCACGCCCCCGGTGGACTGGGCCAAGACTACGGTGAACAGCCACAGTCTCTACTGGATCAGGGCGAAGGCCACCGCGGTGGCCACCCCCGCCACGGTGAACTGTTTCCGGCAGAACTGTGTCGTCAACACCGACTATGTGCTGGACGCAGGCCTTGCGGCTGAGGACGGCAGACTCTCGGGCCGGATCGGCCGGCTCTCGGGGGGCAAACTGGTGGACGGGGAAGAGGTGAAGGCGAGTTTTACCTACGCCACCTGGGCGTCCGCACGGTTTGCCATCGCCGGGTCGAGTTTTATCGAAGGGGCGGCCCGCCTGGAGGTGCATCCGGACACCGGCCGGGGGCTGCGCTTCGATGTCAACATCCCCAAGTGCATCCTCAAGCCCAATGGGGGCATCGGCCTGGACGACAAGAAATGGCTGGAGGTCCCCATGACCCTGGAGGCCCTGGACGACACCGCCAACAACCCGGAGGCGCCTTTGGGTCATTACGTGAGCTATGAAAACGTCACTTAAGGAGAGAGAAATGCCCGAGCCGATTACCGACAGCCAGGTTCTATCGATCTATCTGGCTGAAGAGCAGATAAACGGCTTCACCGTCAAGCCCTGGACCATCAAGCAGCTTCTCCTGGTGATGCCCATCCTGGACGCCCTGGTGCAGGAGTTTAAAACCCAGGGCGTCACCCTGGACAACCTGGGTGAGGTTTTTGAAGGTCAGGGACTGGCGGCTGCCAAGGATATCATCCAGACGATCTTGCCCCGGCTCCCCGAGTTTCTGTCCGTCACCCTGAGGATTGACCTGGCGCAGGCCGAGGAGATCGACCTGGGTCTGGGGTTGCAACTGGCGGTCAAGGTCCTGAGGATGAACGTCGACCACCTAAAAAACGCCTTCGGCCTGATCATGAGCCAGGTGGGAGTTCTGATCGGGCCGGAGGCCACCAGTTAGCAACCACCATCGCCCTGCAGGTCCTGGTGAGCCAGGGCCACGACCTGGACCGGTTGCTGGATAGCTACCCAGCTTTGGTGGTTAAGGGGTTCCTGGCCGCTTCGCAGGTCCACCGCCGGCGCCTGCTGACCGAGCAGGTCGTGGCGCTGACGGTGGCAGTGACCGGGGCCCTGGACCTGTCCTTGAACCAGGGGAAGGGGAAGGTTCTGGAAAGCTGGATAGAGGAGGTGTCGGGTGAAGACCAGGGTGAACCACCATTGAGAAGGCCCAAAATGAGCGACCGGGCCATTTCCTTTTTTACTGCCATGCCGCGCCGAAACGCCAAAGTCAAACTGAGGATCTAGAACATGGCCACTGATATCGGCGAACTGCTGGTCAAGCTCTCGGCGGACCTGAAAAACCTGGACTCCGGGTTGAAGACGGCCAAGGGGGAGCTTGCGGGGTTCCAGAATTACGCCAGTTCCTTCGCTGCGTCTCTCAAAAAGACCCTTGCTTTCGCCGGAGTGGCGGTGGGGCTCTGGGAGATCGCCGGGGCTCTGAAGTCCTTCAGCCAAGACGCGGCTATGGTGGGGGCCCGTACCGAGACTTTGGCCGTGTCCATGTATCAAGTGGGCAAGAATGCCGGGGTGTCGGCCCAGTCCCTCGATACCCTGATAGCCAAACTTCAGCAGTTAGGCATCACCAGGCAGGAGGCCATGCTGGGGGCCACCAAATTCATGGCGGCGGGCCTGGATTTATCAAAGCTCAGCGAATTGGCCACCCGGGCCCGGGACATTGCCGTTGTCGCCAACGTCAATACTTCCGAAGCGTTCAGCCGGATCATCCAGGGAGTAATCAGCGGGGAATCGGAAACCCTCAAGCGGCTCATGATCAATGTCGGCAACCTCGACGAGTTGATGAAGAAATGGTCCGCAACCCTGGGGGTGACCAAGGAAGAGATCGGGACGGTCACCAAAGCCAACTTGATGCTGGGCGAGGTTTTGGAGAAGACCGCCCGGTTCGCCGGGGCGGCATCGGCGGCGGATGAAACCGTGGGCAAGCAGCTCCAGTCAATGGCCCGCTATGCCGAGGAAGCCAAGAACGCCTTATGGCCGATCTTTCAGCCGGCCTTCCTGGCCTTTGTCCGGGAAATGACCGCCGGTTGGAAGGATTTGGAGAAATGGGCCAGGGCCAATAAAGACCGCCTGGAGGAATGGGGCAAAGGCTTTGCCGAATGGGTGAAATGGCTGGCCACCGGAATCCGGGATATTGGGGCTTTTATTGCCGAAAACAAGAACCTGATCAAGACCCTCATGGAAATCTACATTGCCAGCAAGGCGGCGGGGTGGATTGCCGGTATGGGGGCATCTCTGAAAACGACGGCCGTAGAGGTGGGCATCCTGGCGGCCCTTTTGGGCAAGCTGAAGGTCCTGATAGGCGGCCCCTGGCGGATATTGATTACCGTGGCCCTTTTCGGCCTTTATGAAGCCTGGAACAAGATCCAGCAGTTGAGACAGCAGGCAGGTTTTACCCCTCAGCCTGGCGTGGTGTCGGGGGCAATTCAGGAAGGCCGGGCCCGGGATCGGACCAGGGAAGGCAAAGAATTGGATATTGCCGGGTCCGAAGCTGCCCAGGAGGCCCAGCGCCGGGGGATCAGTACCGAGAAATATCTCGAGCTCGCCAAGGAAGAGCAAAAACGGGCCATCGAGGGCCGGTACAAGAAATATACGGCCCCTTCAGTCCTGCCGGCGGTACTGCCCGAGCATGAAACCCCGGAGGAAAGGCTGGCCAGGGAAGCCAAGGCTGCCAGGGAGCGTGCCGAGGCCGAACAATATACCGGGGCGCCCAAGGATAAGAAGGGTGGCGGCAAGGGGGCCAAGGAGCTTAACGAGGACCTGCTGCGCTACCTGACCGAATACCTGGAGGCCAAGCGCCGGCTGTCGCTCAAGGACGCGGAAGAGTCCTACGCCACCTTCAAGGCCGAGCAAGACAAGAAAAAGGCGGAGCTGGACCGGGATCTGGCGGAAGGCAAGATCACCGGTCAGGCGTATCACCAGGCCATGATCAAGATGGCTGAGGACGAGACCGCCGCAGCCGGGAAGCTCATCGATGCCAAGATCGCCAAGGAGAAGGAGGCTTACGACTGGGCCCAGAAAGAACTGAAGACCCGGGCCGAGGCCGGAGAGATCAGTCCAGAGGCCTTGGATCTGTCTTCGAAGAAACTCCAGGCGGAACACGCCACCCGGCTCAAGGAGCTGGAGGGGGAGGCCGGCAGAGACAAGATCAAACTGCAAAAGGAACTCGTCGACCTCCTGAAGAAGGAGTACGAGAACCGCAAGCAGATCGAGGACACCCTGGCGGCGGGCCGGGAAGATGCCGCCTTGGGACCCATTGCCGAAAAGGAAGCGGAGATCAACCGGCTGCTCCGGGAGCGGCTCAAGCTCCGGGAAGAGCTTATCAGCAAGGGGGCTTCCGAGGGGCAGGTGGCCGGGTTCGACCAGACCACCAAGGAATTGGAGATCAACAAGCGCTTCGGTGACCAGATGAAGGGCTACGCCAATCTCGTCACCGGCTTCTTTGGGGACCTGACGGACGCCCTGATGGCTGGCGAGACGCACTTCCGCCAGACCTTTCAAAACTTTTTCAAGTCCCTGTTCAAGCAGTCCATAGAGCCGGCTATCAAGCAACTGACGCAGTGGCTTACCGAGGCCTTCAAGAATATGTTCGGCACCCTGGGAGCAGGTATTGCCAATGCTTTGATGGGGGTTATCGGTCTGGTCGGGATGTTTCTGTCCAGTGACCGCAAAAGCTCTTTCACGTCTTCCGGAGTGCAGAGCAACGTCACCGGCCACGAGGCGGTGCGGGGCATCATCGCCGGGGAGACCAGTATCCCCATTGCCCAGGTGTCCGAGTCCCTGTCTGAGGCCGTGGCGCCGCATCTGAGCATCCTCCGCCAGATCGAGGCCAACACCCGCAACTCCGGAAGCGGGGGGGCTGGTCAAGTCAATGTCAATATCCAGGGTATCCAGGCGACCATCCGGGAGGCCATGGAAGCCTACTTCCGGGAGTACCTGCTCATGGGGGCCAGATGAACGCGGTTGCCGACCAGTTTTGTGCAAGCAAAGCGAAAATACTGCTGCCGCCCGAGACGGCGGCAGGTATCCGTTCCATCTTCTTCTCGCTTTTTGGCGGCCCGGCCCACCTGGACGCATGGTTGACCGGGATTGCCGACGCATTGGCAGATGCCGGCAACTCGAGGACTCGCCCCCTGCCGTTACCTTTGGCCGATATTCCTGTGGCCTGGCAGTCCTGGATGCACCGGCCGGGAGAGGTGGTGGATATGCTCCTGGAAAGACTGCACGACCTGTCGGTCTGGGGCTACACGGTGAAGATCATCAGGCGGGGGAAGGTCTTCCAGGCCATGGTGGTGGACCAGACCAGCGGTCATCTCATGGAAGTCGCGGAAGGTTTCGAGCTGGAGGGTTTAACCCAGTCTCTGGCGGAAAAATACGGACCGAACCTCGAGATGGTAAGGGAGTAGCTTATGTCGTTTCCCAGCACATTGACCGGCGCCATAGACGGGGTGACCGAGATTGAAGCGGCCCACCTGAACAATCTGGAAGCCAAGGTGGGGGTGGATAACTCCATAGACCCGAGCAGCCTGGATTACAAACTGAGGAACCCCTCAAGCTCTGACCCGGGTCATAAACATACCGCCGGGGCCTTTACCGGGGGGTTTGATGGGGACGTGTTTTTCCGGGACCCCGCCGACCACCTGTGGAAACCCGTGGGGCCGGATAGTGCGAGCCTGGTGGCCAAAACCGGGGCCCAGACCATCGCCGGGGTCAAGACCTTCTCGAGCATTCCCATACTCCCGGCCTCTGATCCCATAGCTGGTAACGAGGCGACCCGAAAGACCTATGTGGATGCCCAGGTGGCCCTCAAAGTGGCCAAGGCCGGGGATACCATGTCTGGAAACCTGGCGATGGGAGGCAACAACATCACCGGCGTCGGGACGCTGGCGGCGGCCACCGCGCAACTGACCAATCCCCTGGCGGTTATCTATGGCGGCACCGGCCTGGCGGCGGTCGCAACCGGGGACCTGCTCTATGCCTCGGCCGGAAACACCCTGGCGGCACTTACCAAGGCGGCCGCGGGGAACGTCTTGTTATCCGGGGATGCCCCCAGCTGGGGCAAGGTGGGGCTAACTACCCATGTCTCTGGGACCCTGGGGGCCGGAAACGGGGGGACGGGGCTGGCTGCTTACGCGGTGGGTGACCTGCTCTATGCCTCGGCCGCCAACGCCTTGAGCAAATTGGCGGATGTGGCCGTAGGTAACGTCCTCATCTCGGGCGGGGTTGGAGTGGCTCCGTCTTGGGGCAAGGTGGGTCTGACCAGCCACGTTGACGGGGTGCTGCCGGTAGCCAATGGGGGGACCGGGACCGCCACCGGGTCCATTACCGGGACCGGGGCTTTAGTCCTGGCGGCGGGCGGAGCCAATCAGAATGTCACCCTGACTCCGAGCGGGACCGGCGCCACGATTCTTAACGGCAACGTCGGTATCGGGACGACGAGTTTCGGCGCTTCGGCCGCCAAGGTTTTGGGGATGGGCGCTGGCACGGCTCCCACCACCTATCCGGCGGACATGGCGCAGATGTGGGTGCAGGATCAGGCGGCGGGCAATGCCTGTTTCCATTTCCTGACGGAACTGGGCAAGACCATCAAACTGTACCAGCAGGCGCACTTGGCCGATCCTGCCGCGGATGTTACCGCCCTGGCTGCGTGGGCTGCGAATATCAACCTTTACTTGGAAAACCTGGGCCTTATGGCCTCAGCGTAAGAGGAATTTAAACCATGCCTGATCACAAACTGAAAGCTGTGGAGTGTGAAGGGAAGTCAACCCTCAGCCCGGCAGAAATGAAGTCCATGCTCCAGGCCGATCGGCTGGCCCGGGAGCAACGGGCCGCGGCGCGGATCAAACAAGTCCTGGAAGAAGAGCGCTGCGTCATGAATCCGGTGATGGTGTTGGCCAACGGCAATGTCTCCGGGCGCATCGAGATAACCGCGGTGGACTGAGATGGGCGACCGCTTGAAAGTCCCCTTCCTGGCCGGAATACAGGGTGGAGGGGTAATGACGTTTGTCGGCACTGTCATCAACCAGGCGGTCTACTGGCTCCTGGAGGCCATCGACCCCCGGCCCGGCCTGGGTCCCTGGCCTCCGGTCGGCAGACTCCAGCGGCCCCGCTATCGAGTGAGCCCCATACGGTTCGGTACGGGGTTCCTGTATGGCATCAGGATACCGTATGGCGGGATCGTCCGTTGGCACCCGGCCAGTGAAGTGAACTCGGGGCTCACGGTTACGGATGCCAGTAAGCATGCGGTGAATATCTACCTGGCACCTAAGCGGCCGCCCCTGATCCGCTACGGCATGCACTACCAATGCGGCGAAGTCAAATACGGCCAGGAATCCGGGCTCTGCGACCGGGTGACGGTCAAGGCGGTGCTGGGCTGATGTACGAGAAGATTTTTGAGAGCACGAAACTGGCGCAGCCGGTCCAGTCCGGGGACTCCTGGCAGCACCTGTGCTACGTCAGCACCTGGGACGCCTTTCTGGCTCAGTCCGGCGGGGAATGGTCCAGGGTCTTCCGTGACGGCGCCAGGGTGAAGTTCGGCAAGCCATCTGGCAGTTACGCCATGCTGGGGCGGGTGAAAGGGTTCCCGGCTTACTGGAGCCAGTGGACCTTCAAGGTGCATCCCGCCTTTGAGATCAACGGCCTCCCCAATCCCAATGAGGTGCTGAACCCGAACTGGAACATCGGTTACAGCCTGGGGCCCTCAAGTTCTTCCGGCAGATTCATCGACGATGTCAACCAGGT
>Ga0315282_10001991_pt1 | contig 38286 bp, 24 predicted proteins | sample YL17G07_20_MG_FD_203693 | JGI IMG/M metagenome (GOLD analysis project Ga0315282, IMG submission 203693) | Sediment microbial communities from Yellowstone Lake, YNP, Wyoming, USA - YL17G07_20 | ecosystem: Environmental > Aquatic > Freshwater > Lake > Sediment | place: USA: Wyoming | collected... | reverse complement strand
CTGAGAAGCCGACCGACCTGTGCGGGCTCGCGGTGGCCGGGGTGGACGAGCGGCTTGCGCGCAACGGCGAGCTGCGGCTGGCGTTCAAGGAGCTGTCCTGCGACGGCGGCAAGGGCACGCTGTACGTGGACGCCCACAACAGCCTGAACGAGACGGAGCAGTTCCTGGTCCGCTACAGCGCCGTGACGCCGAAGGCCGACCCGCAGGGCGGCCAGTTGCGGATGCTGATCGAGGATCATGAGACCGCGCACCTTGGCCTTGGCCCCGTCCCTCTCGGCGACACCGGCTGCGTCCTGTTCACGATCTCACCCTACACCACGAACAACACTCGCGCGCCGCGCTCGCTCGGGTTCACTGCTGTTCTGGCCGTGCCGGAGCCGCGGCCCGCTGAGCCGCGGGCTTAAGCCCGCGGCTGTGACACACCCTGAAGGGACTGACCCCACCCACGATGTACGCCGCGATCAGAGATGGTGTTCTGCTGCACGCAGGCTACGAGTCGATCGCCGAGGGCCTGGCCGATCTTGGCCTGGAAGGCATTGAGCTCGACGTGGCCCGAGACCTCACCGTCGCCGCCGTCGACCCTTCGGCGGGGCCGGCCCGGCTCAGCCTGGTCACCGACGAAGGCCTGGCTGCCATGAAGTCGCAGTGCGAGGCCACCGGCACGCGCATCTGCGGGTTCCTCATGGCGAACAACTTCGGCGTGGAGGACCTTGGCGGCGAGATCGCGTGGGTCGTCGCGGCCGCCAAGGCCGCCGATGCCCTCGGCGCCGACGCGGTCCGCATCGACGCGATCATGCACGGCGAGCGCGACCTGCCGCTCGAGAAGCGCCAGGACATCTTCTTTGGCGCGATGGCCCGCATCCTTGAGAAGAGCGCGGATTGGGACACGCAGTTCGGCATCGAGAACCACGGCTACCAGGGCAACGACCCCGCGTTCCTGAAGGGCATCTTCGAGCGCGCCGGCGACCCGCGGCTCGGCCTCACGATGGACACCGGCAACTTCTACTGGGCCGGACACCCCATCAGCCGAGTCTACGAGATCCTCGAGGAGCTCGCGCCCCACGCGAAGCACACCCACGTCAAGAACATCCAGTACCCCGCCGACCTGCGCGACACGAAGCGCGAGCTGGGCTGGGAGTACGGCAAGTACGTTTCCCCGATCCCCGACGGCGACATTGACCACGGGAAGGTCGTGGGCTTCCTCAAGGCCGCCGGCTACACCGGTGACTTCACTATCGAGGACGAGTCACTCGGCAAGTACGCCGAGGGCGAGGAGCGCCTGTCCGTCATCCGCCGCGACGCGGAGTACGTCAAGGGGATCGTGTGACACGCGCAAGCGGAGCCGGGGGCCGCGCCTGCTTCTCGTACGCTCCGATCAGGCACGCGCGCGCCTTCGGGCGACCCGAACGACCACCAGCGCCGCGAAACACAAGCCCGCGACGCCCGCCGCTGCTCCCGCGAGTGCACCGTGCCGGCGAATCCAGTAGGGCAGCGGGTGCGGCTGCTTGGTTGAGGTCGGGTACCCGCGCTCCGGCCACCCGGAGCTCATCGCGAAGTGCCTCTCTATGACGACCCCATCCCTCGCGTCGATGGTGTACCACACCGACCGCGGGGCGCGACTGGGCGGCCGACTCTCTGTGTCGTCAGTCAGCTGGGTGTGCCACTCAACTCGGCCACGTCGTTGGCTCAGTTCGGCCGGAGTGGCGTGGAACCCGGGCAGGCCGAGATGCTCGAGAGCGATGCGGCGCGCTTCATCGCCTGAGACAGCCACCAGCGCAGGTACCGAGTCTTCCTTCGCTGGCAGGATCTGCTGGTAGCTCATCACGGTGCCGTCCGGTAGGATCCCGACCATGACGCTTAGGGACAGGCCGGTTCGCGGCGGGTCGCCGAGTTGGGGCCCCGTGCTCACGACCAACGCGTAGCCACCGGGTTGGGTGGTAACGGCCCAGGTGAGCGATCGGGCCTCCTCTCCGGCCTCCTTCACCGCGGTGGCGGTGGCCAGCGCCTTCGCTTGGTCTTCGGTCAGGCCGGACCCGGTCGGGGCCCGAGAGTCGCGACGTAACCAACCGAGGAAGTACTCTTCTGTCGCGTTCACGCGATAGCTGATCGGCGGCTGGTTGAGCTTGAACGTGAGGATCTGAGAGTCGCCGATCGCCTCTGTCGTGGGCTCGATGCCGTCGAGCGATGTCTGCGCATGACGCTGAGCCAGAGCGCGGCTCTCGTCGATAGTCAGCTCGCAGGCTGCGGGGGATACAAGCACGCAGGTCAGTCCCAGCAGCCAAACGCGCACATTGCCGGTCAGAGGGCGCCTACGGGATCTGGAACGCGGGCGCGATCGTAGTGTCGCCATTGCTCGCATACCACCCTTCGTGGCGGTTCGGAGTGCTCGGGTCGTCGAGCAAGCCCCACTGCACCGGGTTGTAGCCCGCAGCGGCGGTGTCGGCCAATGCGTACACAACCGCTGTCCACACGGTGCAGCCCTGACGTAGGTACTCCCATGCCTTCCTCTCGAAATAGGCTCCACCACCACATTGCACCGTGACCTCCCATTTGTACCCGAACACGCACTGCGCACCCTTCGCCACCATGGCGGTGCCTATGTTGGGGTTCGCCTCTTCGTCAAAGGCGCAACACGAGGATAGCCATATGAGTCGGGCGTTGTTTGGGGCTCCCGCAGGCAAGGCCGCCACGTGCTGCGTCTGTACCTGTTCCGTGCACAGGCAGAGCCACCCGGCCCCCCCGTGTCCCATCCACGAGATCACCTCGTCCTCACACAGAGCCGACATGAAGTTAGCCTTTGTTGGGCACTGCACCAGCCCGCCCCGCGTCCCCGAAGGAGGGTGAGGCGAGTAGAAGCTGGCAGCGTAGTTCCCCGGATCGTCCGGGAGGTAGTGCAGAAGTGATTCCCTGTACTCGGCCAACGGCGCCATTTGCGAGCCGATCAGCGGATCGCAGACGCAGACGAATATGGCATCGGCCGGGATCTCCAGGGCGCATGATCCGGGCCAGTTGCTCCAGCGGTTCTGCCCGTTGTGGTACCGGACCCCGTGCTGGTCTTCGTATGCCGCCGCAAGGTGCCATGTCCCTGCCAGGTCAAAAGCAGTGTCGTCCGTGCGGCAGCTCTCCGTGGTGTTGGTCCACGTCGGGGCGAGCAGGAGCGTGTTCATCGGCACCAGCCCCAACGCCCAGTGGTACCAAAGCTCGGCGGTCTGGGTGATGAGGTGCTGCCCCTGGTCAGTCGTCGTAACGCTCACGTGCAGCACTCCACGTCGAGGACCGGTGCACTCGAACGAGGTGGGCGTGAAGTCCTGTACCATGAGGTAGTCGGACGTGTACTTGGTCCCATCGCCGGTCGCGCTCTCAGTCCCCACAAGGTCCCACCAGTAGAGCCCCGGCGGCTGGTCAGCGAACTGCTCCGAGAACTGGGTGGCCGGGGGCAGACCGGTGGGATCGCATGACGAGGCAAGCGCGCCGCCCAACGACAGCGGGTGAAGATACAGCGTGCCCACCGTGGTAGCGTCACCGGGCAGCTCGAAGCCATCGTCCATGTCGGCTTCCCATACGATGGTCGTGGGCGCCGGGTTCGTGAGCAGAACGAAAGGGCCGTACTCGGCTGCGATGCTGGGAGGGTCAACCACCCTGATATCTGTGACGCTCAGGTTCTTCGCGGTGACTCCTCCGGGCCCGGCGTAGATGTCGTTGTGGCCCTCGTCGGCGGCAGGGAAGCCTTCGGGGAACCCGTACCCGGGCGGCTCCCAAGACATGACGGACACCGCGCTCGCTGTGGCGAGCTCGCCGTCTCCCGGGCCGATCACAGCGTCGCCGCCGCCTCCTCCCGGGGGCTCTGGATACACGATCTGGCACCACGCATCCCAGTCGCCGTTCCTGCACGCCGGGGTGTGGTAGACGGGGCTCACGTAGATCCACGCGTTACGGCTGGAGGAGTTGATGAACGTGCCAAGGTCGACATGCCAGGCGGCTTGCGGGTTCGGATCAGGCGAATGGACCGCATAGGCGGCCGCCGGCGCGGGTGTGCCTACCTTGGCGATGCATACGCGGAACTGGACGAGCCCGCTCAGGTTCGCAACGACCGACTCGGCCGGGTACCACTCGCCGTCGACGTACAGCCCTGGCTCTACCGTCGGGTCGGCGCGAGCTGGCGGCGGCACGAGCAGGCTACCGAGGGCCAGAAGCGCAAGGCAAACACAAGTTCTGGGGGGGTACACCAAGTGCTCTCAACCCAACCACGCTCCAATCAGGAGACGAGAGGACCGATGCGGGTGCCCTGAGTCTCACCACCTCCTGCCTCCCGCCGCGATGACAACTCACAGGTTCACCGTATTGGAGACCCCACCTTCACGTTTGCTGCGGGCGACCTGCCGGTCGCGCCCTACGGCCCGCGGCGAAGCCAGAAGAAGCCGGTGTCCGCGCGCACGCCCCACTCCGGCTGCAGTAGCGCGCCGGCTGAGGCGAGCGAGGGCGTGAGGCCAAGCGGGTTCTCGGTGTCGGCGGTGATGAGGAGGTCCTGCGTGCCATCCACGAGGGTCACCTCGACCGCGACACACGCGTCGGGGAAGGGCGTGCCGTCCGGGGTCACAAGTGGCAGCCGTCGAATCCCGCTGATGCCCGAGCTTCCTCGGTACGGCTCGATGATCGACACGAACGTGCTCGCGAGCGGCTCCGCGCCCTGGCGCCGTACCGTCAGCCTGGGCACCCAGGCATCCCGATCCGACGTGTAGCCCTCGGTCGAGATCCACGCCTCCGAGGTCGACGCGCTCGCCCCGGTGGTCAGGTCGGTGTAACGAAGGTGCACGTCGCACGGCCCGTCGAGGAGCTTCAGCCTGTCCTCGATCGTCCAATCGACCCACCAGCCGGGCGCGGGGGCGGGGTCGTTCCGGGTGTCGCGCAGGATGGCTCCGTGCCCGTAGTCCTCGCCCGGCGCGAGAGCCAGCCCGGTTGTCGTAACGGTGCCGAAGTGGGAGCCCATGAACTTCGCATGGTCGCTCCCGCCGACGACGCGGAACACGTCGACCAGGTAGCACCCTCCGGCCGGCGTGTCCACCGATGCGACGGTGCGCTCGTACTGCTGGATACCGTAGAGCGAGGGAGCGGAGGCCCTGACCGCGCGGAACGTCTCCCCATTCGCCCACAGCGTGGACGTGCCTGCGCCCGCTGCCTGAGCGCGCCCGTCGACCACCACCGTGTTGTGCGACGCGGTCGTCACGTACCACGAGAAGCGTTCGCCCTCCCAGCCGCCGTACTGGACAGGCGGGTAGCCGAAGTCTGGCATCAGGTCGAGCCCGTACGCGAACAGCCCCAGGTTCATCCCATCGAGGTGGCCGTGCCGCTCGCCGGCGTCCCAGTCGAGCCAGGCGGCGCGAGCGTCCGCGCCCTCACCCGAGCGCAAGATCGCAAGATGCCACGCCTCCTTGTTGACGCTGCCGACGATCGGCGTCGCCCCGTGGGCCTCAACGACAGCGGACACTCCCCGCTGCACGGCTGAGGGTTCCTCCGCCATCAGGTCCCACGGCAGCCCCTCCGTCGAGCTCCCGTCTGACAGGTAGAGCAGTTGCGCGAACGTTGGGTCGCCGGTCAGCTTGTGCAGCTCCCATAGTAGCGAGTACATGGACGGCCCCACGCCCGCACTTCGCGTGAACCCGACCCCGGCGTACTGCGGCGTCGCCGTGCCGAACGCCCCGCAGTCGCCCGTGTGCGGGTAGTAACGCCCCAGGCACCATGTGTCGACGTGGAAGCGGAACATGTCCGCCAGTCGCGGGTGCCGCTGGAGCATCTCCGCCAGGAACCCGGGGTCCAGTCTCGAGAACCAGCCCAGGAACATCGCCGTTCCCTGGGTGGCGTAGGCGCAGTAGCCCGACAGGCCCTTCTCCCCGGTCACGCCATCGACCGCGGTGGCCGTCTCCAGCATTGGGTCGATGATCGCGTAGACCTCGTCTCTGTTGTCCGGCCATTCGAGCACGGCCTTGATGACCGCGAGCGCGATGTCGGTGCGCGGGTAGTTGGAGCTGATCTTCCAGGAGTTCGCGACCGTGTCGCGGAGGATCCCGCCCTCGATGTTCCGCTGCACGTCGGCGAATGAAAACTTCGGGTTACCGATGCCGTGCTCGGCAGCCTTGCGTGAGAGGAAGTCGACCAGGGTCGCGTCCCTGCGGATGCCCTCGAACACCTGGTCGTACGCGAGGGCGAGCTCCCTCACCTCCTCGCAAGCGTCATGCCACGTTGACACGTAGCCCGCGGCCCCGGGCTTCTCGTAGACCAGCGCCTGGGTCTTGAAGTCGAGCATCGGATAGAGGTCAGCGACCCGGTCGAGCAGCACCCCGGCCCTGTGCGCATAGGCTTCGTCGCCTGTGACCACGTAGGCAGCTGAGCAGGCCTTGATGCCGTCGAGGATGAGGCGCTTCCACTGCCCGTAGATGAGGTAGGCCCCGATGAAGCGCCACCTGTTGCCGCCGTCGACATACCCCTCGCCGTCATCGACGCCGAACAGACGCAGCGCGTCGCCCGGGTCGGGGTGCTCGGCGTTGAAGAGCAGCGACCGGTCGGCCCGCGCCGGATCGAACACGCCGTGCTCGTCGAGACCCGACCCGTAGAACGCGGCGAAGTCGTTTGTGGGGAACGCCTGGTTGCAGTCTGGGCAGCGGACCTTCCACGGCTCGCCGTGCGGGTCCATCCGCCAGTTGTACATCGGCACCGGCTCCTTGCACGCGGGGCAGAAGCCGTTCGACCAGACCATCCACGAGCGCGTGATCGTGGGGCCGAACATCATGTCCCACAGCTCGTCGTCGCTGTAGCCGAGCCAGGGCTGCGCGGCGGCCACGATGCCGTCGCTGATCCGGGCGCCCCATTCGTACCTCGCCGTGTTGTCGCGGGCGCGGGCGACGAGGTCGGGCGGGTGGAATGCGGGCGCGCGCTTCAGGGGAGCGGCGGCGGGTTGCGCAAGGACCGACAGGCTGAGTGGGCCGCACGTGAGCACTGCGAGCAGACCGGGCATGATGGGCTCCTCCCGGGGGAATGGTAGGACCATTGTACAGGCCGTCGACCCGCTTTCAGCACCGGAACCTCCCCGCCGCGCGCAGCACCGCGAGTGCCTCGACGGTCACCCACTCGTTCATGCGCCGGCGGCCAATGGGGCCCCAGTCCACAGGCGACATCTGCATGTACAGCTTCCCGCCTGGGTCCAGGACCTTGTACAGCCTCTCATCGGCCTGCCAGCCGCCGTCGGGGAGTCGCCGGGACTCGAGCACGTCGAGCGCCTCCGCGCATCGCTCGTCTGCGGCGAGTCCCGCTTCGGCCAGCGAGCCGAGGCCGGCAAGGATGCTGTAGCGCCAGTACGGCGGCCAAGCCAGCCGCAGGAAGCGCTGGTCGATGACCTCCCCATCGCTCGCGCGCCTGAACAGCCGGCGCTTCAGGAACACCTCCGCCGCCCTCCGAGCTCCCTCCGCGCACGCAGTACATCCATAGCGCCGCGCGACGAGCGACAGCGCGCGCATTGGCAGCCAGGTCTCGTGGAATGAGGACGTGTCGGCCTCGGGCCGTCGGTCGCAGTTCCATCCTCCGTCCGGCCATTGCCACCCGAGCAGGTTGTTGACGAGCGCAACCGTCCGGTCGTCGTCGAGGCCCAGCATGATAAGCGCCCAAGCGGCGTAGCCCTCCTGTGAGCCGCACCTGCGAGCGCGGCCGTTGATCACGTGCACGCTCGCGAGGTGCGCCTCGGACAAGATCCACTCGTACACCTGCTCCCTCAGCGGCGCCAGCGACTCGTCACCCGGCGGGTAGCCAAGCTCGGCGAGCATCGCGAGCGTCCAATGCGCTCCACACCACTTCTGGTACGGGTTGATCGGTATGCGGCCGTCCGCGCCTCGGCGCGAGAGCAGTCGGCCCACCCTCTCGGACGAGCGCACCTGCTCTCGGGCCGCCAGAACCTCGGGGGAGTCCTCGGGCGCGCCGACCACCTCAAGAAGAGTCTTCAGCCCTATCGACGGCTCGGGGGACTCGAGCAGCCCTGCGACAACGGGATCCACAACCGTCACTCCCCTTCCGCGCACACGGCGACAAGGCCGTCCAGGGCCTCCGCCATTGCCTGCACCAGCCGGGGTACCTCATCCGGCTCACGCACCGCGATGCCGACCTCATCGAACGTTCCGTTCCACGGGGCGACGGCCACGCGCCAGAGCGTCGCGTCGATCCAACTCCGTTTCGACCGTTCGCCCGGCTTGTACTCGTCCTGCAGGGGGATGCGCAGCCGGGCGGACAGTGTCTTCGGGGTGAACACGCCTCGCAACGCCATGAAGCACACCCGCGCCACGGGCCAGGCGTCCTTGATGTTCCGCGCAGGCACCTTCCGCGGCCGCGCGGAGAGCCACTCCCTGCACCAGTCGGGCCCGATCACAAGCCCCCAGTGCCACCCGACCGGCAGCCGTCGCTCGCGGGCGAACTCAAGCAACTCGTCCAGAACCCAGGTCATGCCCAGCCCGTCCCACTCAGCCCGGACTCGGCGCTCGTCGTCATCGGCGTCCGGGGGGCCGTAGTCGGCAAAGGCCGGGAGTGCCGGGGAAGTCGCCGTCGGCTGGGCCTCGTCCAACGTGGGCAGGAGGCTCCTGCAGCGCGTGAGCTGGACGAGCGCCGCGGCCGTGATCCACTTGCTCTCCTCGCCGACCTTCTCGATGTCCCTGACCGCCGTGCCGACCAGGAGGTCGTACTGCCCGCCGTGGGTCTGCTCCACGAGCCAGCACCCGCGCTCGTTCTGCTTGCCGAGGATGAGCTGAAGCGCCGGCACGCAGCACGGGTCATCCACAAGGCCCAGCTCGGTCGCGATGTCCAGCAGATCGAGCGCGTCCGTGTGCCAGCCAAGGGCGAACGGCAAGTGCAGCTTCGTCCACGACTTCACGATCGGCCGGAAGCCATGGTGGTTCGCCTGGAAGAGGTTGTGAGCCGCCATGAACGCCCGTCCGCGGGACAGGAAGTCCACCACCGGAGGCGTTCGCGCGTCGGGCGGCACTCCGGCGACCGCCCACAGCGACCGCGACGCTCCCGCCATGCAGCAGTGGGCCCCGAAGCACCAGCTCCCGCCGTGGCGCAGCTCGGTCCCCGGTCTGTTGCCGTCATCGAGGCGTTGTTCTCGGGCGATGTGCTCAACCTTGACCTGGACGGCAGGATCGGCGTGCCAGCCAAGCCGGGCGAGCGCACCGACATACTGACTGAAGTAGTGAAGTGGCCCCGGATTCCGGCGCGGCTCGCGGCCGGGGCGCTCGTCGAAGATGGGCGCCGCGAGCCACCGCTCACAAGCGCGCCGCACCTCGGGGAGGCCAGGCGGGATCCCGATCTTGGCGAGGTTGTCTAGGTCCCATGGCATCCCGTCGAGCGCCGCGATGACCCGCCGGGCCGGCTCCCACCGAGCCACCTCTGCCTTGGTGGCGACTACGTCCCGGTCGTCCTCCGGCGCGCGCAACAGCCGCGTGAGGGCGATGTAGCGTACACACGGGTTGTCGCGCTCAAGCAGCCAGTCGATCGGGCTTGCCTTGAGCCGGTCGAGCACCGCCGCATCGATCTGAGCGCTCACGTTCGACCACTCCCTGAGGACGATAGCAAACGCACGTTCTAATCGTAAGCCGGGCCGCAGCCGAAGTCAAGAGCCTGCGCGGCACCGAGCCCATCGCAATCCACCTGTACCATGGCGGGCAGGACTGCGGGAACGTCGGGCCCCGGCAGGCCCGCGGCGCCTCGCCGCGGAAGCGCGACGCAGCCGTCGGTCTACGCGGCTCATGACATCGCCCTAGGTGGCTTCATCGGTGAGGAGAACGCTGGTTGCGGTGATGGTGGCGGTGGTCATGGCAGCTCTGGTCTGTGTGGTCCTGTCCGGGTGCCCTCAGCCAACGATGCAGGGCGTCCAGGACGTCACCGCGGCCCAGTTGCAGGCCATGATGGCCGACGGGCAGCCGCTCCTGATCATCGACGTACGGACCGCGGAGGAGTACGCCGGCGGGCACATCGAGGGGGCTGAGAACCTCCCGCTGGATGAGCTTGCGACCTGGGCGCCGACGCTCGATCCGTCCGCTAGGATCTGCGTGGTGTGCCAGGGCGGTACTCGCAGCGCCGCAGCGGCGGGGCAACTCGTAGAGCGCGGCTTTTCAGGTGTCCACAACCTGCTGGGCGGGGTGGCTGGCTGGCCCGGGGAGCTCGTGTCGTAGGTTCGGACGGGAAGGGTGAGCGATCATGGATTCGTTGAGCCGTCGCGAGTTCCTGGGCGCCTGCGCTGGCGCCGTAGCCGGCGCCGCCGTCGCAGCGTCCGTCGGCGCACAGGAGCGAGGTGGCAGCGTGGCCGGCTTCGAGGGCAGGTTCATCAGCGGCACCGGTGACACGCGTTACCTGGAGCTGCTCGACATCTCGTACCGGATGCTCCACCCCGACCCCGAGCTCCAGAACATCTCGATGCTCTACTCGCCGGCCTGGAACGGGTTCGTCGAGGGGCCGACCTGGGGCGCCTGGTGGATCCAGAACAGCTACGGGCCGACCTACTGCGCGCTGCCGTTCTTCCTGGAGCCCTACATGACGTTCATCGAGAACGCCCAAGACCTCTGGTTCAGCCAGATGGGCGACGGGAAGCGCGCGGGGGCCAACAACTGGGTGGCGCCCGACGGATGCCTGTGCGATGCGGCCTCGCCCGGCTGGATCTACTACCGCCAGGGGGACGGGCGTATCGACATCCACGACTGGGGGATGGAGTTCACCGCCGCCGGAGTGGTCATGCAGTCGGAGCTACTCCTCATCTCGCGCGACGAAGCCAAGATCGCCCACTACCTGCCTATGCTCGAGCGCTCGGCCGACTTCATCGAGTCGCGCCGGGACCCGCATAACAACCTGTTCCTGGCCGGGCCGGCGGGCAATCTGCTCGCCCCGAGCTACGCCGGGCAGAAGATGCCCGACGGCACCTATGGGATGGCCTACCTGGCCGGTCTGTCGGTAACGTACATCGCCGGCCTCGACCGACTGATCGAGCTGGAGAAGCTCGCCGGACGGGACCGGCAAGCCGCCCTCTACCGGCGCCGCAGGGATACGGCGGCCCGGGGCTTGCCCGCGCTCACGACGGACGAGGGGTACCTCGTCAAGTACCTCGACCCCGACGGCACGAGGCACGGCGTCTATGGAGCCCCGGTGCACGGTTACTTCGAGGCCGTCTGCAACCACGACGCGGTCGCGTTCCGGGTCGTGGATGACGACCAGGCCGCGAGCATCTACCGCAAGATGGCGGCGATCCCCGGCTTGCGTCCGCACGACCTCATCATCACAAACTGCCCGAGCCTGGACGACATGTACGAGGAGCCGCGCGGCCTGTGGGGTTTCGGCACGTGGGTCAACGGCGGCCACTGGACCACGTGCGAGGCGCGGATGGTGCTTGGCTACTACCGCCTCGGCATGTTCGATGACGCTCGCCGGTCGATGGAGGCGATCCTCAGGTTCGCGCGCGACTTCAGGCTCGACAACCCGCTCGTGGACTTCGGCGGCGCGCCGTACCAGCCCGGCCAGCCGACCAACTGCGTGTACGACTCGTGGGGCGCGCCGACAGCGATGCTTCGCGGGCTGTTTGAGTACCTCTACGCGGCCGATAAGCTGACTCTCATCCCACACATCCCGCCTGGTATCGAGCGGCTCGACCAGCACTTCCCGGTGCGGTTCGGCCCCAAGAGGCTGCATCTGTCGACCGTAGGCGTGGGGGGTATCACGTCTGTCTGGGTCAACGCGCGCCGGCTTCCGACGCACGATGCCGACACGGTCACCCTCCCCTACTCCGACACTCCGGACACGGCCCGGATGGTTATCTGCATGGGCGTGGCCGAGCCGTCGGCGCCCGGGGCCTCGGCTCGCGAGGAGCTACGCGTCCCGCCGGTCGGAGGGACGTTCTGGGACACCTCCGACCTACTCGGGCAGGACACCGGCAACGGACGCCCTCTGCGGATCGGCGCCGACAGCAACGGCGAGCACCGGTTCGTCGGCGAGATGCGCCGCGCCCGGCTCTGGAGCCGAGCGCTCTCGGCGGCGGAGATCGCGTCACTGGCGAAGGATGCGTCGGCGACGCTGCCCGACGCGACCGGCCTCGTGGCCGATTACCAGCTCGGACGCTTGGCCGATGGCGCCGTCCCGAACGCCGCGGGCGACCAGCTAGCGGCGAAGGCGGTCGGCACCGTCGCACGTGGCGCCGATGCTGTGACGATGGACGGGAGCGGCTATCTCGAGGTGCCTGTCGACCCGCGCCTCAACCTAGTCGACGCTTACACGCTCGACGCCTGGATCCGTCCCGAGCGGCTGCCCGACGGCGGGGCCCGCATCATCGACCGCGTCACGGCAGGCATCGACGACAGCTATCTGCTGGACACCTGCCCCTCGAACTCGCTCAGGCTCATCACGACCCAGGGCGTGGTGTCGTTCGACGCGCAGCTTAAGCTCGGTGAGTGGGCGCATGTCGCCGGCACGCTCGATTCCCGCAAGGGCCTCGCCCTGTACGTCAACGGTCGGCCGGTAGCGTCCGCGCCCGTGAAGGCCGCTGAGGCCAACGGCGACCTTGCGCGTGTTGGGCGGCTCTACGCCGCTTTGAGCGCGGCCGGGCTTGCGGACACCTACGAAGCCGAGCACGCTCGCCTGGTCGTCCACTACTTCTACGCGATCCACGCCCGCGCGCGGCTCAAGGCGGAGGGCATCCTCCCACCCCTCAAGACAGCCTCCCAGTCGGCGGCTGACCGGAGCTACATCGAGGCCGCCCAGCGTCTCGCCGACGGCCTCGCGCGCGTGCTGGCCAGCTATGCCGACTCCGACGATCCGCGGAAGAAGCGGATCGCCGAGCTGTGGAAGAGCTGCGCCGCAGAGGGGCAGGCCTGATGGCAGAGCGAGTCCTAGGCGAACTCATCGACCGGGTGCTGGAGGCGTGTGAGAGCGACCGCAACAAGGCGCGCGGGCAGACTCGTCCGTCCATCACCGTGGGGATGGAGGAGCCCATCGCCTGGACCGTCCTCTGGGGCCTCGACGGGAACCGCTACTTCAGCGACCCCGAGTACTACCTGGCGCACAGCCTGAGGGCCAAGCTCTGGCGCTTCGAGAACGTCGAAGACGACTCCCCCATCGGGCCTGACGTTCCCGCCTGGCTGGGTCACTACCCCGAGTACACGTTCTTCGGGATGGACGTGAGCTTCAACCGCAAGGGAGTCCCCATCCTGCAGCGGGATCACCCGATGACGCGCGACCCCGACATGGGGCTGCTGAGCCCTGTCGACTTCGACACGTCCGGCTGGATGCCGCGAGCGCGGAAGTGGCATGAGGACCTGATGGCGCTCTGCGAGGGCAGGCTGCCCGTCCACTTCATCGGGTGGAATCGCGGTTGCCTCGACCTGGCCATCCAACTTCGGGGCTACGAGAACTTCGTGCTCGATACGGTGGAGCGTCCCGAGTTCACGCACGACCTGCTGCGGTTCCTCACTGACCAGCGCAACGCCTGGTACTCGGCTTACGTGGAGCGCTTCGGCACGAAGCTGGGCCCAACGTGGATCAACGACGATTGGATCTACGTGCCCTACATCACGCCTCGCATGTTCGAGGAGTTCCTTCTGCCCCGGTATCTCGACATGGAGCGGCACCACGGCGTCGTAGGCGGGGTGCACTCGTGCGGGAACCAGGCGCCGATCCAGCGGTACCTCCTCGAGATCAAGACGCTGAGCACGTTCGAAGTGAGCCCTTGGACCGATCTCGAGCAGACTGTGGCGAACGTCCCCGCGGAGAAGCACCTTCACATCTTCGTCCATCCGAACGACGTGCTGGTGGCGTCGGACCTCGACATGGCATCGCGGTTCCGTTGCATCCGCGAGCTGTGCGACGGACGAAGCTACAGCGTGGGCACGTCGGGGCTCACGCCCATCTTCGAGGGCGATCAGGAGGGCGAGCTCCTGCGGCGCATCAGGCGTTGGCTCCGGCTGGCGCACAGGATACTGCGGGGGTGACGCCATCCGGGGGAACCGTTCGTCCTGGGCCCGGCGAAGGGCGAACGGCCGGCGCCCCTACCGGTCCACTGAGGGCGACCTGCCGGTCGCGCCCTACGCTATGCAGCCGCTTCGTGGCTCACCGCCCTCGCCCCGGTTGCGGGGAGAGGGCGGGGTGAGGGGAAGCCACGCTCCCGCCGCACCGGCAGGAGCCAGGCCTCTTGCCCGGAACTCATTCGAGTCTATCCGAGCCCGGAGGTGAACAGTGGTAGCTGTCGTCGCGGCGGCCGCGGTCCTTCTCGCCCAGGCCACCGACGCGGATGTCCTCCGTCCGCGCATCGGTCTCTGGTACACCGCATGGTGGACCGAGGACGACCAGTTCCACCACTGGTCGGACTGCACCCGCCTACCCGAGCGCGGACGCTACACCGCGGGCGACCCGAAGGTCATCGCGGACCACTACCGTCAGTTCCGCGACCTCGGCATCGACTTTGTCATCATGGACGACACGAATGGCATCGGGAACGACGGCGGCCGCATCAACGACAACATCCGCGCATGGTACGACTTCATGGACGCGCTACCGGCCGATGAGCGCATCCCCATCTGCATCGGCGGCGGAGGCGAGATGCGCGCCGAGGGCGCCGCGGGGCAGACGCGCGCGGCGGGCTACTACTGGGAGAACTACGCCCAGCGGCCGAGCTACTTCCGGCTCGACGGCAAGCCTCTGCTGCTCGTGGACACTGACGACAACTACGGCCCGGGCGACTGGGACGACCCGCGTTTCACCGTCCGGTGGGCCTACAACGGCGACAACTGCGAGTCGATGGCCGCGAGGCGGACATGGGGCTGGGGCTCCTACGAGCCGGCGCCGGAGCTCCCCGAGTGCATGAGCATCTGGCCCGGGCACCGCTTCGCCGGGGGCGTCAGGCAGTCCGGCCGGGACGACGCGGAGCAGGCTCGCGAGGGCGGCCGGCTCTACGTCCGAGAGTGGCTCCGCGTTCTCAACGCCTCGCCGGAGTTCGTCACGGTCGCCGATTGGAACAACTGGCAGGAGGAGACGGCGATCGAGGACAGCTACTCATGGGAGGACGCCTGGGGCTTCGCGACACCCGATCTGTACACGCGCATCACGCGGGCATACTCGCGCCTACGCAGGGGGCGGCTGGTGAAGGGCGAGTGCTACCGCGCGGCTAACAAGCCGGAGGTGTACCTGTTCGACGGCGAGCGCCTCGTACACCAGGGAGCCGAGCCTCGCCGCGGTGTTGTGATCTTGACACCGACCGGACTACTCGAGCGCATCGCGACCGAAGAGGGGCTGTAGATGACCGCTAGTCCGTTCCTGGGTGTGCTCTTCCATGCGATCGGCGGCCTGGCCGCGGGCAGCTTCTACATCCCGTACAAGAAGGTCCGTAACTGGTCATGGGAGACCTACTGGCTCGTCGGCGGGATCTTCAGTTGGCTCATAGCGCCGTGGGTGTTCGCGTTCATCCTGGTCCACGAGCCCATCGAGACCATCATGTCGGCCGACGTGACGAAGGTCCTCCTGCCGACGTATGGCTTCGGCGTCCTGTGGGGGATCGGCGGCCTCACGTTCGGGCTCAGCATGAGGTACCTCGGCCTATCGCTCGGCTACGCGGTCGCGCTTGGCTTCTGCGCGGCGTTCGGCACGATCATCCCTCCCGTCGTGAAGGGCGAGGCGGTGGACCTGGTCACGACCGTCCCCGGAGCGATGACGCTGCTGGGGGTCATCGTCTGCCTGGTGGGCATCGGCATCTGCGGCAAGGCCGGGATGATGAAGGAGAGGGAGGTCACCACCGCGGAGGCACAGGCCACCATCGCCGAGTTCAGTCTGGTGAAGGGTCTCTGGGTCGCAGTCTTCGCGGGCATCATGAGCGCCTGCATGAGCTACGGCTTCGCGGCCGGTGCTCCGATCGGCAAGGCCGCGGCCGAGAGCGGCACCATGGACCAGCTCCGGAACGTGGCGATGCTGCCCGTGGTGCTTCTCGGCGGACTGACGACGAACCTGATCTGGTGCCTGATCCTGAGCACCGCCAACCACTCGGGGAAGGACTACGTGAATGCGAAGTCGGCGCCGCTGCCGATGAACTACCTGTTCTGCGCCGCTGCCGGGGTCATGTGGTACCTGCAGTTCTTCTTCTACGGGATCGGCACGACATGGATGGGTAAGCTCAACTACACAAGCTGGACCATCCACATGGCCTTCATCATCATCTTCAGCACTCTATGGGGCCTTCAGTTCCGCGAGTGGAAGGGCACGAGCGCGCGCACACGGCGCATGTTGAGCGCCGGCCTGGCTACACTCATCTTCTCCATCCTGATCATCGGCCTTGGAGCGAAGCTGGTGGCGCCGAGCTAATGGCTCGAACCGCGGCGATCACTTGGCTCGCCCTGGCGGCCTGTGCGGCATGTGGTGACGGGCTGTACTCGTACGGCAACACTGACGGAGTTCTGATCTGGTCGCTTGGCGATCTGGGCTCCGGCGCAGAGGTCCGCGAGGTCGTCACATTCGTCAGCGCTCCCAGCGTGGGCGAGGCTCCCGCGCTTGTGCGCGCGGCGAGAGAGAGGGCCGAACACCCGCTCGGCCACGTCCCGCTGTCACCCAAGCTGACCCCGCAGCGCCTCTGGCTCGACAACGGAGTGACGGACTTCGCGATCGAGGATGCCGGCTACTTCCGCTGGGGGCTCGAGCGGCAGGCGTTGCGCTGCGACCTCGGCGGGCAGCTCAGCCAGTTCTGCTACTACCTGCACTATCGCGACGGGGCGGGCGCGCACAAGGCCGGCGCTCCCAACGTCTACGAGCTCCCTCTGGAGAACCTCCGCGTCGCGGAGGCGCTCGGCGGATCGGGGACCGAGGGCGGCTGCGTCGTGGAGACAGAGGACGGGCTGCTGCGGGCCCGCATCACTGCCACCGTCGGCCCCGGCCCGTGCGCGTCGGTGGAGTTCGTGGTCACCAGCGCCGCCGACCATCCAGTAGATGACGTCCGTCTGGGGATCTACGCCAACGTCGAGGCCGCTCACGACCACGAGAACGACCTGAGCCGGCTGGACCCTGAGTGTGACGGATTGCTTGTGGAGGACCCCGCGACAGGGCGTTGCGTGGTCGTCGCCGCGACCCGCGAGCCACTGCTGGGATGGTCCGGGGTGTGGAACTCGCTCCCAAAGCTGCAGAACGCGGAGGGCATCCCGCGCGCGGAGTGGCGGTCGCTGGACGACTTGCCCGCCGAAGAGCGAGTGCGGGTCGCCAACGTGCGCGTACAGCTCATGGCGCCGCCGGGCATCTACCTCCCCTACTCGTACGACAACCCGACTACGCCCGAGACGCGGGCCCTCACGCCCGCCGAGGCCCGCGGCGTCCTGGAAGCTGACTGGCTCTTCCAGGCCGAGGGCCAACCGCTCGATGTGCGTGCCAGGGCCGAGACGGGTTGGGCTCTCGCGCTCGCCGCGCGGCTCTCGTGCGATCCGCGCACCCCGGACCTGGGTGAGCAGACCCGCGAACTGGCTCGGCTGTCCGAGCGCCTGAACGCCGCGCAACGGCAGCCTCTGTCGCCGGACGAAGCTCGCGAGGCGTACCTCCAGGTGCGCCGGATCAAGCGCGAGATCATGTTCCGCAACCCGGTGATCGACTTCAGCCAGGTGCTGCTAATCGATCAGCCTCAACCCCGCGGCCCGGTGAACGACACCCACGAGTCGATCCACAGGATGGGCATCACCGCGACGCCCGGCGGTCGGTTGCTGGTGCTCGACGGCCTCGCCCCTGGGGGCGCAGTGCGCCAACTCGCACCGGACAAGCCCGGCAGCTTCTGGCAACCCGATCTCTCGTTCGACGCCACCCGCGTGCTGTTCTGCTTCAAGCCCTGGGACGGGAAGAGCTTCCACCTGTACGAAGTCGGCGTCGACGGGACCGGGCTGAGGCGGCTAACCGACAGCGACTACGACGATGTCGACCCCATCTACCTCCCCGACGGGCACATCATGTTCACCTCGACCAGGGGCAACTCGTACGTGCGCTGCGGACCGTTCATATACTCGTACACGCTCGCGCGGTGCGACGCCGACGGAGGCAACGTCTACCTCATCAGCCAGAACGGCGAACCCGACTTCGTTCCCTCCCTCATGAGCGACGGTCGCGTGGTCTACTCCCGGTGGGAGTACTCCGACAGGCCGCTGTGGCGCATACAGAGCCTCTGGACAACGCACCCCGACGGGACCAACACCCAGGCGCTCTGGGGCAACAGGTCGGTGTGGCCGGATCATCTGTCCGAGCCGAGGCAGATCCCGGGCAGCCAGCGCATCATGTTCTCCGGTGTCGGGCACCACGACTGGTTCTCGGGCTCGATCGGGATCGTCGACCCGTCGAGGGGCATGGACTTTCCCGACGGGCTCACCAAGGTTACCGCCGACCGGCCCTGGCCCGAGTGCGGCACTCCCCCGCTGGACCCTACCGAGGCCGCGGACTATCACGGCTCGGGTCAGTTCACGGGGTACAAGACCGCGTACCCCCTGTCGGAGGAAGACTTCCTCGTGTCGGCGCGCGGCCAGGACGGGAAGTTCCGTCTGTACCTGATGGACGTGCACGGCAACAGGGAGCTTGTCTACGAGGGCGCCTTCAACGTATGGCACGCGATCCCCGTAAGGCCCCGGCCAGTACCTCCCGCGCTGCCGAGCAGTGTCGTCTGGCCGGGCACCGGCGCCGAGCGCAAGAAGCCGGTGAACGGCTGTCTCTACTCCGCCGACGTGTACCAGGGCGTCTCCGAGGTCCCGCGAGGGGCCGCGAAGTACCTCCGAGTCATGCAGCTTGACCACAAGACCTACTCTACGTGGAGGAAGACGTTCCGCCATTCCGGGCCCGCCGTCTCGATCGTGCAGGAGGAGGGCGTGAAGCGGGTGCTGTCGATAGTGCCCGTCGAGCAGGATGGCTCGGCCAGTTTCGAGGTGCCACCCGGCAGATCGGTGTACTTCCAGTTGCTCGACTCGGAGTACCGCTGCATCCAATCGATGCGGAGCTTCACGGGGGTCATGCCCGGCGAGCGGCGCGGGTGCGTCGGCTGCCATGAGTCCCACAGCACGGCTCCGCCTTCGCAGCCAAGCATCGCGCTCTCACGGCCGCCGACTCCGCTGAGCCCACCTGAGTGGGGCACCGAGAGCATCAGCTTCGAGCGGTTCGTGCAGCCGACGCTCGACCGGTACTGCGGAAGCTGCCACCAGGGCGACGGCTCAGCCGAGCAGGTGCTCGACCTGACCCTCAGGCCCGGCGCCGACGTGTTCAAGGAGCCCTACCTCACGCTGGTCGGATCGGCCGGTTGGGGGAACCCGGTGGCGCCCACCGGGCAGCCCGGCTACGGCTGCGCGGGCGCGATCCCGGTCGAGAGCATGGACCCGACGATGAACGACCCTCGGGCGCTAGAGACGCTCAAACCGATGACACACTCCAGTTACACAAGCCCGCTCGTGATGCTCGTGTCGAGCGGGGAGCACTACGGCGTACGGGTCGACGATGTGAGCCTGCGGAAGCTGATGACCTGGGTCGACGCGTGCTGCCCGTTCATGGGCGAGGACGAGATCAGAGCCCTGGGAGACCCCGACTTCCCGGGGATCGACCTACTGCCCATCAGGCCCCGTGTCGCCACGGCGCCCGTCGTGGAGCGGCCGTGACGGGGCCGAGCATGCCAAGGCCTCCCTCTGGGCTGCTCCGCCGTCAAGACGAGGGGGACAGCACGCCGTACAAGCAGTTCGAGGCTGTGTCCCAATGCGCCTGGCTCGCCGGCGGTACGAGGAGGCACGCTATCGGCAACGGAATACGCAAGTGCGCAGCCTGGACGGGAGGTGCCGTGGATGGCATTCGTGCGAGAAGGCCGGGTGCTCGTCGCTCTTGCGCTGGGGGTCTGCCTGCTCGTGCTCGGTATCGCTCTGCCGTGCGCCCTGACCGCCTGTAGCGCGAGCCCCTGGGGCCCGGTCACCCCGGGACAGGCGTTCGTTCTCCTGGGGGCGCAACGCCAGTTCACGATCTCGGTGCTGCAGGCCGACGGGACTCCCCTCGCCGTCTGTCCCACGTGGACTGTCACGGGAGGCATAGGAACGGTCGACGCCTCCGGCGTCTTCACAGCCGGAGACACACCGGGCAGTGGCGAGGTGATCGCCACTGTGGGGACGCTGTCGGAGCGCGCAGAGGTCACAGTCGGCTCGACGCCCCCAGGCGACGCCCGCCGGCTCGCGGTCTCGCCCGAGACGCTCGTGCTGGACGCCGATGAGACGGACCGGCTCGTCGCGGTCTACCGGCCCGATGGCGCACGGTTCGCGTGGTACACCGCCGTGACCATCCTCGATGCTGGGGATCCCGGGGACGCCGTGACTGTGACACCCGCGACCGGGACACAGAACGCAACCGTGGTTGTGCACATCGACCCTGGCGCGAGGGCTGCCGACGTGCGGTTCACGTCGCTCACGTCAGGCAGCGCTTCTGTGGCCATCCAGCGGAGTCCAGCGCCAAGTGAGCGGCAGAACCGGGGTGCGTCGCGATGACCCCGACACGACGCGCCCTCATCTTGGGCTACGCGCTGCTCGCAGGCCTCCTTGCTGTTCCGCTGGCTGGGTGTTTCGACTTCAGCTTTGGGAATGGCTCCGGCGGGGGCGGCAACTCGGCACCGACAGGGAGCCTGAGTGGTACGGTGGTGGACGCGATCAACGTGACGCACCCGATCGGCGGTGCATATGTGTACGTCCCAGCCACGCCGAGCGCCTTGGGCCGCCAGGCGGCGGTCCGGGCCACCTACTCCGATGACAACGGCAACTACGCCCTCGTGTCCATCCCTACGGGCGTGCACACACTCCGAGTCGAGCCCGCAGCCGGCTCCGGCTACACCGCCACGGCGGCGAGGCTGGAGGTCGTCGGAGGTCGAGACACGCAGGTCAGGGTGACCCTCCTTGACGAGGCCACCGCAGGGCTGGTCGCCGACCTGGCCGTGTCGGAGTAGGTTGCGCTGGTAGCAAGCCGCGCCGTCCACGTCGCCGCGACGGGCTCACCGTGGACCCGTCACTCGGAGGACTTCCACGCACGCCCAGATACCGACCGTGGGCACCGTTACCACCAGGCCGTCGCTTGTGGACTCCCACTCGATCCCGTCGACTGTGCCGCCCACCGCGATCGGCTCGACCTCGGTGCGCACCCGCAGCTTCACATCGTGGAGCACCGGGATCCGGTCCACGACCGCGGGCCTGGCCGGGCTGCGTGAAGCCGCGTAGCTCACGAGGTGGATGAGCAACGCATCCTCACGCCGCAGGATGCTCACCTCGACCGGTGCGTCAGATAGCACCTCCACCAGGGGTGAGCACACGCGCTTCACGAGCCCCGCGATGACCGGGCCGAGGGCGGCGTGGCCACGCGTGAAGTAGTCTGTGGCGATAGGCAAGGCCACAAACGCCCCCTTGCCGGCGCCGTGCTCGTTCACGGTGATGGCCGGATGGCCGCTCGGGTCGGCCGGGGGCGCGCCCGAGTGCGGCGGGCCGCCTCCGAGCGGCCGGATGTGAGGCGCCAGGACGGTCGCGGTCGTCGGGCGAGTGAGCAGCGCGCGCCCGTGCACGAGCCGCGGCGGGCAAGCTACCTCGTCCGACGGGCCAAGGTCGGCCGGGTCGCAGGTGAAGTAGCCTCTCTCCTCCGCCGACAGCCCGATGCGCTCCACCCCGAGCACACCCGTCAGAGGCGTGTCCCCTATCGCGACCAGGCCCCCGCCGCGGGCGACGAACGCCTCTATCGCCGCCACCGACTCGGGACTCAGTGTGGGCTGCTCCGGTACCACAAGGCAGCGATAGCCGCGGAGTCGCTCCGACAGGTTGTCCTCCGTCAGCACGTGAGTGTGCAGGCCCGCCTCGACCAGCGCGAGGTGTGTGCCCTTGACGGGGATCGGGTCGGCGTTCGGGCTCCGTGTGCCAGCGTAGTGCGACCTCGCGCTGTTCAGGATCGCGATGTCGGGCACGGGCTCGGCGTCACGGACCCACGGCTCGATCTCGCGAGCGAACTCGAACGCCGCTCCCGCGTTCCGCAGCACCGCCGGGTCGGGCATCGCGGTCCGGTGGTAGCAGATGTCGCCGAGGAAGAGCCTGCCGCCGGTCGCGAGGATCGTTGCGAACTCCTGCTTGATGGCCGTCACCGGCTTCTGGGTCCAGTCGGCCCACCAGTGGAGCATCCGCGAGTTCATCGCATCGAAGGGCAGGCGCTGGGTCACGTGCTGCCTAGTGAGCAGGCTCGCGTTGAGCGAGCTCGACTCCGGTTCGGGGATGTCGGCGGTGAGGTAGTCGCAGCCGGCGAAGACGCAGTCGGGATGGCGCATCGAGCCGGCGTAGTTCACTCCGAAGAGCGCGTCCGGCCTCGCGGAGTGCACCGCCGCGGCGGCTCGCCCAAAGAACTCCATCGCGGCTCCGCGCCGCCATGCGAGGTACTCGTCCCACCCGTCGTCCTCCGGCCCGCGCGGGAGCGCCCGGCGGAAGCCGCGCTGACACGCGTCGCAGTAGCACGTCCTCCAACCGACGAGGTCATCCAGGAACAGGCCGTCCGCCGGCTGCATGGTCACGATCTCCACAAGCTGGGGGATGATGAGTTCGTCGCCCGCGGGGCCGATGGCGCATACCGAGTACCTGATGTTGCCGTCGCACTGTGACGAGCCGTCGGGGTTGCGGCCGTGCCACTCCGGCTTGTCGGCCGCCCACTCGCAGCCGCTCACATGGTAGTAGCCCAGCACCCGGATGCCGCGCACGTGGCACGCGTCGACTGCGGCGGGGAACGTGTCTGTCGCGAGGTGGGGGTGGCGCCGGCCGACCTTGGTCGGGTAGTAGCTCCAGCCGTAGGCGCACTTGGCGAACAGGCAGACGGCCTCGACATGCGCGGCCGCGAGCGGCTCGGCGAGTGCGTCGGCGTCGAACGCTACCGCGGCTTCGGTGACGGTGCCCGGAGTGTGCATGTCGAAATGCATCTTGCGATAGACGTCGGCGTACCAGTTCATGGCGGCTCCTCGCTACGGTGGCCGTGACGCGCTTCCAGCGACCTGGCGCCCGCTCAGGTCGCCTTCACGGTCACCTCCCGGTGGTACTCCTGGAGCGACTTGACCCCACTTGAGTCTGACCGCGCCGCTCTGATGCCTTCGGCGGCGGCTATCGCCGCGGCGGCCGTGGTCACGTAGGGGATCTTGTACCTCACCGCGGCCTTTCGGATGTAGCTGTCGTCGTACGCGCTCTCCTTGCCGGCCGGAGTGTTGATGACCATGCTGATCTCTCGGTTGTGGAGGGCGTCCAGGATGTGGGGCCTGCCCTCGTGGAGCTTCTTGATAGATCCGCAGTCGACGCCACTCGAACGCAGGAATGCCGCGGTGCCGATGGTGGCCACCACTCCGAAGCCAAGGTCGACCAGCCTGCGCACCGCCGGCAGAACGGCGTCCTTGTCCCGGTCCGCGACCGTGACCAGGACCGTTCCCTCCTGCGGCAGCGAGTAACCGGCGGCGGTCTGCGCCTTCGCGAAGGCCAGGCCGTACGAGTCTCCCAGGCCCAGCACTTCCCCGGTCGAGCGCATCTCCGGCCCGAGCACCGGGTCGACCTCCGGGAACATGTTGAACGGGAAGACAGCTTCCTTCACGCCGTGGTGTGAGTATACGCGAGGCTTGAGGTCCAGGTCCGCCAGCTTCGCTCCAAGCATCACTTGGGTGGCTATCCTGGCCATGGAGACGCCGGTGACCTTTGAGACCAGAGGAACTGTGCGCGAAGCCCTGGGATTCGCCTCCAGAACGTAGACGATGTCACCGCAGATCGCGTACTGCATGTTCATGAGCCCGACGACGTTGAGTGCGACCGCGATCCGGCGTGTGTACTCCTCGATCGTACTGATGTGCCGCTCAGGGATCGTCACAGGAGGCAGGACGCAGGCGCTGTCGCCCGAGTGGATGCCGGCCAGCTCGATGTGCTCCATGACCGCCGGCACGAAGGCGTCCGTGCCGTCCGCGATGGCGTCCGCCTCCGCCTCGACGGCGTTGGCCAGGAACCTGTCGATGAGGATCGGGTGCTCGGGCGAGATCTCCACGGCCGCCGTGACATACCTAACGAAGGTCTCCTGGTCGTACACCACCTCCATCCCGCGACCGCCCAGGACGTACGACGGCCTCACCATAAGCGGGTAGCCGATCCGGCGCGCCACCTCGAGGCCCTCGGCGAGCGAACTGGCGGAGCCGCTTTCCGGCTGCGGGATGCCCATCTCGCGCAGCATCTCCGCGAACCTGCGCCGATCCTCCGCTAGGTCGATGCTCTCCGGGGTCGTGCCGAGTATCCTCACGCCCGCCCGGGCCAGCTCATCGGCGATGTTCAGCGGCGTCTGCCCCCCGAACTGGACGATCACCCCCTCGGGCTTCTCCTTGGCATGGATGCTCAGCACGTCCTCAACCGTGAGCGGCTCGAAGTACAGCTTGTCCGAGGTGTCGTAGTCGGTTGAGACCGTCTCCGGGTTGCAGTTGACCATGATCGACTCATAGCCGAGGTCGCGCAGCGCGAAGGCCGCGTGGACGCACGTGTAGTCGAACTCGATCCCCTGCCCGATGCGGTTCGGCCCGCCGCCCAGGATCATGACCTTGCGCCGATCGGACACAGGGACCGAGTCGGGGGCGTTGTAGGTCGAGAAGTAGTAGGCCGCGTCGGCCCCGCTGACGGGGACGGCCTCCCAGGCCTGGCCTAGACCCAGCGCCAGACGCCTGGCGCGCACCTCCGCCTCAGGGATGCCCAGGATCGTGCCCAGGTAGCGGTCCGAGAACCCGTCCCTCTTGGCCGCGATGAGCAGGTCGTCCGGTGGCAGAGAGCCCTTGTGGCGGAGCACCTCCTCCTCCCGTTCGACGAGTTCCTTCATCTGGCCGATGAACCAACGGTGGATGTGCGTCAGCCCATGAAGGTCGTCCACGCTCATTCCCTTGCGTAGGGCCTCGTACATGACGAACTGGCGCTCCGACGACGGTTCCGCCAGCAGCCTCCGCAACTCGTCGAGCGGGAGCTCGTTGTAGTCGCGGGCGAAGCCGAGGCCGTACCGACCCATCTCGAGCGAGCGGATCGACTTCTGGAACGCCTCTTTGTAGGTCTTGCCGATGCTCATGACCTCGCCGACGGCCTTCATCTGCGTCCCGATCGTGTCGACCGCGCCAGCGAACTTCTCGAAGGCCCACCGGGCGAACTTGACGACCACGTACCGGCCCGAGGGCGTGTACCTATCGAGGGTGCCGTCCCGCCAGTAGGGGATGTCGCGAAGCTGGAGCCCGCCGGCGAGCTTGGAGGATACCAGGGCGATCGGGAAGCCGGTTGCCTTGGACGCCAGGGCCGAGGAACGCGACGTGCGCGGGTTGATCTCGATGACCACGACGCGGCCTGTCCCGGGATCGTGCGCGAACTGGATGTTCGTGCCGCCAACAACGCCGATGGCCTCGACGATGCGGTACGAGATCTCCTGAAGCTTGGCCTCTAGATCCTTCGATACGGTGAGGAACGGGGCAACGCAGTAGCTGTCGCCGGTGTGGACCCCCATCGCGTCCACGTTCTCGATGAAGCAAACGGTGATCTTGTTGTTCTCGCTGTCCCGGACGACCTCGAGCTCAAGCTCCTCCCAGCCAATGACCGCTTCCTCTACCAGGACCTGTCCGACCAGACTGGCGGCGAGTCCCCTCGCGACGATGACCCGCAGGTCCTCGACGTTCCACGCGATCCCTCCACCAGTGCCTCCAAGGGTGTAAGCGGGGCGAAGCACTACGGGATACCCCAGCCTCTGCGCGATCCGCTCGGACTCTTCGACAGTGAAGGCCGGGTCGCTAAGGGGCATGGGCACTCCCAGCGAGTTCATGGTCTCCTTGAAAGCGATGCGGTCCTCGCCACGCTCGATCGCGTCGGCCTGGACTCCGATAACCTTGACGCCGTACTTGTCGAGTATCCCCCTCTTGTACAGCTCCGCGGTGAGGTTGAGCCCAGTCTGCCCGCCCAGGTTGGGCAGCACTCCGCCGGGGCGCTCCTTCTCGATGATCCGCTCGACGTAGTCAACGGTCAGTGGCTCGACGTAGGTGGCGTCCGCCATCCCGGGGTCCGTCATGATGGTCGCGGGATTGGAGTTGACGAGCACGATTTCGTAGCCAAGCGCCCTGAGCGCTTTGCACGCCTGGGTGCCTGAGTAGTCGAACTCACATGCCTGACCGATCACGATCGGGCCCGACCCGATGATCAGGACCTTGCGGACGTCCGCGCGCGGGCGCATGGGGTCCTCCTGTCGTTGTGGGAAGCAGGGCATAGCCGCGGACGGTCGAATTCGGTCGCTCAGGCCGGGGGGCCTGCCTGTTGGTGAGGTGTCGGCCGTGTTGACGAGGGCCCTGAGCTGCCTGCGGCCCGGCCTGTTGGCCGGAATCGCCCTTCTGCTCTGCGCCGGTGCGATCGCCGCGCAGGACGCCGACGCGATGCTCGCCGCGTACCAGCGGGCCGAGCGCGCGCTGTCCGGCGACGCCGCGAGGCTTGTATACAAGGCCTCCGTGGAGGCGCGCTGGATCGGCGACACGCACAAGTTCTGGTACCGCAACGACGTGCGAGGCGAGCGGGAGTTCGTGCTCGTCGACGCCGACGCGGGCGCCAAGGCATCGGCTTTCGACCACGAGCGCATCGCGACCGCGTTGTCCGCGGCCGTCGGACAGGAGTACGACTCCCGGCACTTGCCGTTCACCGAGATCCGCTACGCTGACGACCTACGCTCGATTCGCTTCGTCGTGGACGTGACCACTTGGACGTGCGACCTCGACACGTATCAGTGCGCGGCCCTCGAAAGCCCGCCCGCTCCTCCCGCCGAGGCGGACGGCGGCAGGCCGCGCGGCCCCCGAGGACAGAGGGGCGACGAAGGCGGGCCCCCCGGGGACCAAGGCCGGTCGCCTGACGGCAAGTGGGACGCGTTCGCCCGCGACTACAACCTGTGGCTGCGCGCCAAGGACACCGGCGAGGAGACCCAGCTCACCACCGACGGCGTCGAGGACAACGCCTACACCGCCATCTTCTGGTCGCCCGACTCGCGCCGCATAGTCGTCTACCGCACCGTGCCCGGCGACCACTTGGAGATGTACACCGTCGAGTCGAGTCCCGCGGACTCGTTGCGCCCCAAACTTCACAGCGTCGTCTACGACCTCCCCGGCGACAAGCTCGACGTGCACGAGATGTGGCTGCTAGACGTCGAGGCCCGGACTTTGGCCAGGGCCGAGGTTGACAAGTGCGACTGGTGGGGGCCGAACGACCCGCATTGGGAGCCCGACGGCAGGCATTTCATGTACCGGCAGATCGATCGCGGCTTCCGCCGCTACCGCGTGATCGAGGTGGACTTCGACACCGGCGCCTCCCGCACGGTCATCGACGAGCCGAGCGAGACCTTCATCGCGCCGGACAAGGAGTTCCTGCAGTACCTCGACGCCTCCGGCGAGATCATCTGGGCATCGGAGCGCGACGGCTGGAACCACCTGTACCTGTACGATGCGGCCACCGGCGAGGTGAAGAACCAGATCACCAAGGGCGAGTGGGTCATGCGCGGCGTCGACCGTGTGGACGAGGACGCCCGGCGGATCTGGTTCCACGCCAGCGGGATGGATGAGGGCCGCGACCCGTACCTGGTGCAGTACTTCAGCATCAGTTTCGACGGGACGGGACTGGTGCGCCTTACCGAGGGCGACGGCAGCCATAGGATCGACTTCTCGCCCGACAGCGCGTACTACGTCGACTCCTACTCGCGCGTGGACCTGCCGCCGACAACGGAGCTGCGCCGGTCATCGGACGGGTCGCTGGTGACGCAGCTCGAGGAGGCGGACGTCACCGATCTCATAGCGAGCGGCTGGCGAATGCCGGAGCCCTTCGTCGCGAAGGGCCGCGATGGGACGACCGACATCTGGGGCGTCGTTTTCCGGCCGTCCGCGCTTGACGAGTCGGCCAAGTATCCCGTGGTCGAGAACATCTATGCCGGGCCGCAGGGCTCCTTCGTTCCGAAGACGTTCAGCGCTTCGCATGGCTCCCAGGCCGTCGCCGAACTCGGGTTCATCGTCGTGCAGATCGACGGGATGGGCACCGCCAACAGGTCGAGAGCATTCCACGCCGTCGCTGACAAGAACCTAGGCGACAGCGGCTTCACCGACCGCATCTTGTGGATGAAGGCCGCCGCTGAGCGGTACCCTTACATCGACACGTCCCGCGTCGGGCTCTACGGGATGTCCGCGGGAGGTTACAACGCGGCTCACGCGCTGATCGCCCACCCTGAGTTCTACAAAGTCGCGGTGGCGATGTCCGGGAACCACGACCACCGGACCGACAAGGTCTGGTGGAACGAGCTGTGGATGGGCTATCCCGTGGGCGAGCACTACGCCGAACAGTCGAACACCGTCCACGCCGCCGAGCTGCAAGGGAAGCTCCTGCTCGTCCATGGCGAGCTCGACGACAACGTGAACCCCAGCGCGTCGACGCTGCAGTTCGTGAACGCCCTCATCAAGGCGAACAAGGACTTCGACCTGCTGATCGTCCCGGGCGCGGGCCACGAGGTACGGCCGTATGTGACGCGACGAATGTGGGACTACTTCGTGCGCAACCTCCAGGGCGTCGAGCCGCCGCACGAGTACGCCATGAGCCGCGCCGACTCCGGTCGCAGCTTCGTCATCCGCAACCTGACGGATCAGACAGTCTCGGTCTACTGGGTCAACTCTGAGAACAACCTGCAGAAGTACCACGACCTGCAGCCCGGTGCGGAGGTCACGCAACACTCGTACCTCGGCCACAGTTGGGTGGCGACCACTGCCGATGGGACGGTGCTTTCGCGCTACACGGTAGCCGACGGCGCGCTAGAGTGGGCGGTCGCCAAGTAGCCTCGCCACCTCGGGCCCCGCCGCGCGTCCTGATCCACGATGGTGCTCGTCCGGGAGGCGATGCGCGTGTTCAGTACGATGGAGAAGGTCTTGCTGCTCATGGTCGATGACGAGTCCGGCACCGTGCCGATCTCGCTGTCATCGGCCCTCTCGTTCGCGCTTCCGGGGGCGGTGCTCCTGGACCTGAAGGCGGCCGGCCGCATCGCCATCGCGGAGGATGACGTGCTCGTCACCGCCTCGGGCGACACCGGAGATCCGGTTCTGGACCGCGCGGTCGCGAAGCTCACGGCGCGTGAGCGCGTTCGGAAGGTCGTGCACTGGGTCCAAGCGCTCGCCTGGCCGGCCAAGCCGAACATGCAGGACCTGTTCGCGGGGCTCGTGGAGAAGGGTGTGCTCCGCGAGGAGGAGAGGAGATTCCTCTGGGTCTTCCCGTACAAGGCTCACCCGACCCTCGACCCGCGCCCCGAGCACGAGCTGCGACGTGCCGTCACCGCGGCGATGCTGGGCGAGGAGCAGCCGGACTACGACACGCTGGGCGTGCTCGGACTCCTCTGGGCTTCCGACGCGCTCAAGCCGTTCGTCCCTCGCGAGGCGCTCAAGCAGGCTAGAGCGCGCGTGGCGGAGCTTGTCGAGGGCGACCCCACAGTTAGCGCTGTAGCACAGGCGGTTAAGCACGCCATCGCGGCGGCGGCAGCCGCGGCCGCGGCTGCGAGCTCCGGCGCGATAGGGTAGGTGGCGCGGGCAGGCGCCCGTGGCCGCTAACCCACGATCTCCGATACGTCCATGACGTACATCTGTCGCTCGCCCTCGTGGGTCGAGTCGAAGCACACCTGCCGCCCGTCCCTGCTCCACCTGGGGTGCAGGTCGCAGCGGAACTCGTCGTTTGAGACCGGCACCGAGTAGGGCCGCCCGACATCGACGCGGCGGCCATCCTCCGGCCTGTAGAGGACTAGGGTGCGGCGGTGCTCCGCGTCGGGGTACGTGTCGGTGAGGATCCATCTCCGGCCCGGCGAGTACGAGCAGTGGCCGTCGGTAGGGAACACGTCCACCCCCACGGGCTCGACACCATCGCCGCGGTCGCGGAACAGGTAGTAGTGGTCCCCGGTGCCGTGCCTGCGCGCCCACGCCAGGATGACATCGCCCGAGTACCAGTCGAAGTGTGAGGTCAGCTCGTGGTCATTGAGGATGAACACGTCCGACCCGTCCGGTGACGCGGTGCACATCCTCGTCAGCCAAGGGCCCTTGCCGTGACGCCACCTATGCAGGAACACGAACCTGGAGTCATCGGTGCTCCACTGCAGGTGGTTGAACCAGTGGCGCGCACCCATCATGCTGTCCTGCGGCGCCATGTCACGCACCTGCTCGATGGTCACGATCAGCCGATGCGCGCCTGTCTGCAGGTCCATCGCCCAGATGCCGTCATCGGGCGGAACATCGGGCCCGGCCTGACCCGGAAGGTGGTTGTAACCGTACCCCGGCCTCGTGGAGTGTACGCGCGAGAAGTTGAGCGTCACGGCGCGCGTACCGTCCCTGCTGACGGCGTAGATGGGCAGCGGCAACTCGCGGGCTCGGCCGCTGAACACGTCGCGGATGACGGCCGAGTAGTGATCCCCCGCGAGGGTGTTGTAGATGATCCTGCTGCTCGGCGCCGTCGGGAGCCATTGCAGGTGGGTGCCCTGCTGCCAGTTGAACGCGCGCGTCTCCGCGAGCCGGATGAACCTGTTGCCGTCATGCAGGTCGATCATCCCGATCGTGGCAATGTCGTCAGGCACGGGCGGCCGATCCATGAAGTCGACTTCCAGGGCTAGCAGGTAGCGCCCGGTCGCGTCCCAGGGGCACTTGTCGTAGTACCCGAACCAGTGGTACTTCGGGCCGCTCGTGACCGGTACGGCCTCGAGGTAGTGCCGCTCGACCGACATCGGTGCTGCCCCCTGCAAGCTAGGCATCCGCGCGTGCGATGCTCGGGATCTCCTCGCCGCCGCCCCATCGCCGCTCCCACGCGGGCGACCGCGTGTCGTCGCTAACGTAGGCCGCTGGGCGCTCGGCAGCTCGTAGATAGGCGCGCGCGGACAACTCCGCGGCCCCTCCGATCCCTACCAGCGTCACGGAGAGGCCCAATAGTAGCAACACGAGCCCCACGACGGCGGCAGTAGCGGGGCCCCGCACCGCGGCGGTCAGGGCCGTCGCGCCGGCGGCCAGGACACCACCCAGCGCCCACCAGCCGTACACTCGCACCGGCCGCGTGAGGTACCGCGTCGTGAGGCTAAGGCTAAGGAGGTCGAGCGCCACGCGGAACAGGCGCTGGAGCCCGGTCCGCCCGTACTTGGCTTCTCCCTTGAGGCGCGGGCGATGCCGGACGGGAATCTCGACGACCTTGGCCCCGACTGCGTGGCATAGGGCCGGGATGAACCGGTGCATGTCGCCCAGCAGGTCAAGGTCTCCCACGATCTCGCGCCTGTACGCACGCAACGTGCATCCGAAGTCATGCAGCTTCAGGCCGACGAGGCGGCCGATGAGGCGGGCCGCGGCCTTGCTCGGCACGGCGCGGACCGGGCCCTCCTTGCGCTCGCGCCTCCAGCCACAGGCGACGTCCGCGCCGTCGCGCAGGCACTCGAGAAGTGCCCCGATGTCCGCGGGGTCGTTCTGAAGGTCGCCGTCCAGGGTGACGATCACCTCGCCTCGTGCGAGCCTGAACCCGGTCGCAAGGGCCGCCGTCTGACCGAAGTTGCGCCTCAGCTTCACGGACCTGAGAGGCGCCGACGAATGCTCCTCCGCGTAGCGCCCCAGCCTGCGCCACGTCTCGTCTGTGCTCCCGTCGTCCACGATGACGATCTCGTGGTCAATGCCAAGAGCGTCGAGCCGCTCCGCGAGCTCGTCGAGCAGCGGCCCTACGTTGTCCTGCTCGTTGTAGACCGGAATCACGGCTGAGACCGTAGGCACCGCCCCTGGCCGTGGCGTGTCCGTCATGCGCGTCCTCTCGGTTGCGGGCATCGTGTCAATGAGATGATAGGACTTTGCGTGCCCGGGCGGGAACCCCAGATCCTCCATATCCCCTCGACGAGGTGACATGGTCGCCGGGGGGCTGGCGGTCGGCGGAGCCCAAACGTGACCACCCGCAGTGGCATTCCGGCTCTGGCGCTCGCGCTCTTGGCAGCGGGCTCGTGCTTCCTCGGCACGAACCGCACCGCGCTTGTCGACACCGACGAGCCACGCTACGCCGAGACGGCGCGTGTCATGCTCGAGACCGGCGACTGGTTCCATCCCACGTTCAACGGCGAGCCGCGGCATGCCAAGCCCGCCCTGACCTACTGGCTGATCGCCGTGTGCTATCGCGCATTCGGAGTCACGGAGTTCGCCGCGCGGTTCCCCAGCGGCGTGTTCTCTTTCTTGACCGCCCTTGGCCTGTTCCTGGTCGGGCGGCGGCTCGGCGGCGCGGCCGCAGGCGGCGCCGCGGCGCTCGTCTGGGCGACGTTCGTGCAGACCGGCATCTGGGCGAGAGCGTGTCTCACCGACAGCATCCTCACCTTCTGGATCGCGGGCGCGTGCGTCGCCCTCTGGTTCGGTGCCACTTCCGAGCCGCGGCGCAAGCTGTGGCCGTACCTGGCGGCTGCGGTGATGATGGCCGTGGCCGACCTGACGAAGGGACCCGTCGGAATCGCGGTCCCCACAGCCGTTTGGGGCGCGTACCTGGTCTCGCGCAGGAGGCTGCTCGCCGAACTGCGTCACGGTTCGCTGTTGTTGGCGGCGGCGACTCTCGTGGCGCTCGTGGCGCCATGGTACGTGCTGCAGCTCCTCGCCTACGGCGGGGACTACTCGCGGAGCTTCCTCGGGGCGGACAACCTCGGGCGGTTCCTGCACGCTCCCCCCCACGAGGTGGCCTGGTGGTCTCCGCTCTACTATCTGCCCGTGCTTCTCATCGCGGGCTATCCGTGGACGTCGCTGCTTCCGCTCGCCTGGGGGGAGCTGCGGTCGCCCGGAACACCTCTCCCCTCGGGAGAGGGTGTGAAGGCCCCTCTCTCCCCGGGAGAGGGGGTCGCCTCCTATCTCATAACCTGGTTCCTCGTGCCCGTCGTCGTTTTCACCCTGTCCGGGACGAAGTTCCCCCAGTACATTCAGTCCGCGTACCCGGCCGCCGCACTGCTGATCGGCCTCTGGGCCGCGCGCGGGCGTGCCGTTTCCCCTCCCGCATGGCGCCGAGCTACCGTCGCGCTGTTGCTCGTCAGCGGGGCGGTCGTCGCGGCGATGGCGTTGGCGATGCCGAAGCTCATCGAGGCGGACGCGCGCAGGCGGGACACTGACGTGTCAGCCGACATGGCGTTTGTCGCGTGCGCCGTGGCGGTCGTGTGCGTCGGCTTGGGAGGCATGACCGTGCTCGGCCTGCGTTGGGGCAAGCTGCATGCCCTCACGCACCTCGCTCTCGCCGGTTGGCTGGTGCCGACCGTGTTCCTGTTCTGCCTCGGACCACCTGTGATCGCCTACCGGGTCGAGCCCTTCCGCGAGGCGGGGCTGGCGTTGCGCGCGGATCTACCCCCGAGCGGGCGCATCTACACGTACGGACACGGCGTGCGAAGCTCCGCGCTGGTCTTCTACTCGCGGCACAACATGACTGAGGTGCCTGTGGGGCAGGAGGATCTCATCCGCGGCGCCGTCCGCGAGGGAGACGCGGTGGTCACGCGACCTGACCGGGTCGCGGAACTGTCGGGCATTCCCGGACTGGCAGTGTCACGCACCTACTCGCGATGGGTCATGGTTCTGAAGCGCGTTCCACCGTAGTGCCCGACGGCCACATCCCGCAGTTCGGGTTGACAAATCCAATGCGGGCCCTGCCGTAGCCCCCGCAACGGCGGAAGGAAAGCCAGACCGCTCGCGGGAGGCGCCTGTGTTCGGCCGGAAGGGCGCCCGATGCCAAGGCCAGGTCGCCCAATGTCATGGGGTAGACGTACCACGTGGCTCGCGCAGCGCGCTGCAGGACAGACGCCCGTGTGCTGGCCTCTGCCTAGCCGTGTCTGGCTCCGTTCCCGTTCCGCCGACTGTCCAGGGCCGATTCGACCGCCTCGACGAGGGTTCGGAGGGCCCTAACGCGCGCCCACAGCTTGCAGTCGCCCTCGACGATGTGCCACCGCGCGTAGGAGGTGCTGGTCCTCTGGATCATCTCCCCGACGGCCATGTAGTACTTCTCCCACTTGTCACGGTTGCGCCAGTCCTCATCGGTGATCTTCCACTGCTTGTGCGGGATGGACTGGCGCTCCTGGAACCGGCGGAGCTGCTCATCCGGCGAAATGTGGATCCAGAACTTGGCGACCACCGTGCCGAAGCGGGCCAGCGCGTGCTCGAACTCGTTGATCTCCTGGTAGGCCCTGCGCCACTCCTCTTCGGTGGCGAAGCCCTCGATCCGCTCAACCATTACGCGGCCGTACCATGAGCGGTCGTAGATGGTCATGTGGCCCGCCTTAGGGAGCCTGATCCAGAACCGGCGCAGGTAATGGTGCGCCAGCTCCTGCGGCGTCGGCGCGCCGATGGGCACGACCTCGTAGCCGCGCGGGTCCATCCTCTCGGTCAGCCGCTTGATGTTGCCGCCCTTGCCGGCCGCGTCCCATCCTTCATAGACGACAACGACGGGCATCCTCTCGAGGTACATCGCGTACTCCGCGCGACGGAGGCGCTGCTGGAGGTCGTTGACCTGAGCGCTGTACGCCTTGCGCGAGAGCGTCAACGTCAGATCCGCGTGGTCGAGAGGGTTCGAGTGGCGGACGGCCGGAACCGGCGCCTCTGCCTCCACCGCGGCCGTGGGCTCCACCACCTGCACCGGTGCGCCGGCGGCCTTGGCGGCCTTGCGGGCCTGCGTGGAAGCGATGGTTCGGCCCATCGCGTCCATCACGCTCTCCATGATCTTGACCTGCGCGTACCGCCGGCACATTGACTCGACGACGGTCCACGGCGCCTGGCCGGTGCTGGTGCGCGCGAGCATCTCCTCGACCGCCTCGACGTACTCGTCCCACTGCTTCCGGCGGCGCAGCTCACCCTTGCCCACGCGCCAGGCGAACGCGGGGTCGGCGCGGAGATTGTCAAAGCGCTTCTTCTGCTCCTGTTTGCTGATGTGCATCCAGAACTTCGCGATGCAGTAGCCGTCCGCCGCCAACTGGCTCTCGAAGGCGTCGATCTCGTCATAGGCCTCGCGCCACACGTCGTCCGGGACATTCGAGTCCACGCGGTCGTCGAGCACGCGGCGGTACCAGGAATGGTCGAAAATGGCGATCTGTCCCCGCGCCGGCAGGCGACTCCAGTAGCGCGCGAGGAATGGACGGAGGGCCTCGTCCTCCGTCGGCTTGGCGATGAGGTGCACCAGGAAGCCTCTGGGGTCCAGCACGGCCGCGAGCCGACCGATCGCCTCGCCCTTGCCCGAAGCGTCCCATCCTTCCATGACGATGATGACAGGCACGCCCTCGGTCCTGCACTGGCGTTGCATATCCGCCATGCGCCAGCCCAGCGGCTCCATGATCTGCTTGAACTCGGCCTTCGGGAGTGAGAGAGAAAGATCGACTGTCTCCAACATCTCCGGGCCCTCCTGTCCTTCTGGTGCGTTTGGTGGCAGAATACGCCTGATTGTGCCGTAGCCCTGCATGTTGCGATGTGCAGGAGGCGGAGGCACGCGGGTCGAACATACCGTCGGCTCGCACAAGTTATGCCGGTAGGGCGCACGGTAGTCGCGTGCTATGCCGCGTCGGTGCCGGCGTGGTAGTAGGTGGCTGTCGCGCGCTATCCCGTTGTCTTTCCAGGGGAGGAGTATCTGAGGCCATGACGACTCGCGGCACAGCTATGAAGGTCGCGTTGGGCGCTGTAGCGCTGGCGTTGCTCGCAGGAGCGGCCCAATCGAAGACGATCAAGTTCACCGTGGAAGACCAGACGTACACGGCGGGGGGCTGCGTCACCTTCACTGATGGCGAGATCCTCGTGCCCGCCACCGTGTGCAGGGACATGCTCGAGGGCGGGCTCACCTGGAACGACGCGCTCAATTCCGTTGTCTTCCACGCGGCTCCGACCCGACTCACGTTCGTCGCGGACAAGAACCGCGTGCTCATCAACGGCGAGGAGACGTTCGTCACGCACAAGCCGGTGTTGCGGGGCGGCAAGATGTACCTGCCCCTCGGGTTCATCTGCGAGTCCGTCGGCGCGACGATGGCTCGCACCTCGCCGACAGAGGTGGCCCTCAAGCTGGGCGTGTACCCCAACATCACCTCCCCCGACGAGCGCCAGCCCCTCACCGTGAAGATCGCGGGCACGGTCAGCAAGCCGGAGGTCTACCGCGGGCTGCCGACCTGTGACCAGCTTCGCGTGTGGGCCACCGAGGTGGCGGACATGTTCGCCGGCGATGTCACGTGGGATCCCGAGCTTCGCGCCGCGATCCTGACGATCGACAAGCACAAGCTCGTGTTCTACGAGGACAAGAAGACCGGCATGCTCGACGGCAACGCGTTCGAGCTCACTCGCAAGCCCGTGATGTCGAAGGCGAAGCTGCTTATCCCGCTCGACTCGGTATGCGAGATGCTTGGGCGCCAGTACATCCAGGAGGGCGCCTGGCAGCTTCTCATCGGCAACACCGTCGACTAGCGTTCCACCTCACACGACAGCGAAACGGGCGGGCCCTCATTGGCCCGCCCGTTTCGCTGTCCGCGGGGAGGCGTAATGGGCAGCGCGCCGCGCGTCTCCGTCATAGTGCTTAGCCACAACACGCGCGAGCTTCTCGCGCGCTGCCTGCGCTCGCTTGAGGGCTGCGCGGAGGACGGCCTGGCCGAGGTCATCGTCTGGGACAACGCGTCTTCCGATGGTTCGGTGGAGCTCGTCGAGAGCGAGTTCGCCTGGGCTCTTCTCGAGCGCTCAGACCAAAACCTCGGCTTCTCCGTGGCGAACAACCGGGCCGCGCGGGGGGCTCCGGGAGAGTGCGTCCTGGCTCTGAACGCCGATGCGGCGCTGGGGCCGGGCGCGCTGGAGCGGATGCTGGCGGCGATGGACGACGCGCCCGACGTCGGTGTCGTGGGCCCGCGGCTGCTTAACCCGGACGGTTCCTACCAGCGCTCCGCGCGGCGGTTCCCTTGCCCTCTGGGCTTGTTCCTGGAGGCGACCGGCCTGGACGCCCTAACGCGCTGGACGCGCTATGGCTCTTTCGCCGGAGACACCACCCGAACCGTAGACTACGTCTCCGGAGCCGCCATGCTCGTAAGGCGCGATGTGTGGGACGAGCTGGGGGGCTTCGACGAGGGTTTCTTCTTCTACGGCGAGGACGCCGACCTGTGCGCACGAGCCCGCGCTCTGGGGCGGCAGACCCTCTTCGTCCACGACGCCGAGATCGTACACGAGGGAGGTGCGTCCGCTGCCGGCCTCAGTTACGCGGCGGCGCTCGAGGGTTACCGCTCGGTGTTCCGCTTCATCCTAAACCACCAGGGGCGCCGGGCGCTCGCGCTGGCGAGGGTCTGGGTGGTACTGGGCGCCGCCGTGCGCGTGGTGGTCGCGGTTCCGGCGGCGCTTGTCGCGCGTGGGGCGGCGCGCGGCGCATGGCTTCAGCGCCTTCGGGCCTACTGCGCGGTGCTCCGACAGACTCTCAGCCGCAACCCATTGCCACGCGGTGGCTTCGCGGACAGGCCCTGAACCGTCTACGCCGGTCCCCGCACAGAGGGGGCGGCCAAGAGGCGGCGAACGCCCCGGCGCTAGGGCAACTCGGACCTTGGCAGGCGGGGTGAGACACGATGCAAGCGGCCTACATAGGCACGTACGGAGACGTTGACGCGATCCGCGTGGGGGATATGCCCGACCCGATGCCCGGGCCCGGCGAGGCGCTCGTCGAGGTGCGCGCTGCAGCTCTGAACCACCTCGACGTGTGGGTCAGGCGGGGCCGCCCGGGCCCGGGCCTGCCGATGCCGCATGTCCTCGGCTCGGACGCGGCGGGGGTTGTCCTCGGGCTCGGCCACGGGGTCACGCGTCCGGCGGTCGGTGGCGAGGTCGTGCTGAGCCCAGGCCTGAGCTGCCGGGCGTGCGCAGCCTGTCGGCGCGGCCAGCACAGTGAGTGCGCCGACTTCGGCATAGTGGGCTTCCATCGTTCCGGGACGTACGCCGAGCGTGTGGCGGTGCCGGCCTACTGCCTGTTCCCGAAACCTGCCCACCTCTCATGGGAGGAGGCCGCGGCGTTGCCTTTGGCACATGTGACGGCGTGGCGGATGCTTGTTACCCGCGCGAGGCTCAGCCCCGGCGAGACGGTGCTCATCCACGGGATCGGCGGGGGTGTCGCGCTCGCGGCGCTTCAGATAGCCTGCATGATGGGCGCCGTCACCATTGTCACCTCATCGTCCGAGGCGAAGCTGGCTCGCGCACGGCTGCTCGGCGCCACTCACTGCATCAACTACGCGGCGGCGCAA
>Ga0315282_10001990_pt1 | contig 38287 bp, 53 predicted proteins | sample YL17G07_20_MG_FD_203693 | JGI IMG/M metagenome (GOLD analysis project Ga0315282, IMG submission 203693) | Sediment microbial communities from Yellowstone Lake, YNP, Wyoming, USA - YL17G07_20 | ecosystem: Environmental > Aquatic > Freshwater > Lake > Sediment | place: USA: Wyoming | collected... | reverse complement strand
AATAAACAAGACCCACCACAATCCTAGACGGAGTCAAGGAAAACCAGGCAAAAGCAATGAGAGAAACCTCGCAAAAACCTGCGGGGTTGTTAAAAAACTGGGCGGGGTTGCCCTAGCCTGGTAGGGTGTGGCGATGTCTCCATTTCGCTTTTTGGCGCCTTCTTTCCCTCTTTTTTTGTTGTCTTGATTAGGAACAATGCCTAGGTGCTTTTTTGCCTAAGGCTAGCGGAAGTAAAAATTCTTGCGATCGGATGTCAAAAGTCAAATTTGACTTCAGTACTGTCCGCACGCGGGTTATTCCGATTTTGAAGCGGGTTGAGGTGGAAGATTATCCTGCGAAGATCGGACGCATATATGGTTGGAGCCGGCAGCATGTTTCTTATTACCTAGCGAAGCTGGAGAAGTGTGGTCTTGTCAAGCGCAGGGTTCGCAGCCGAGCGGTCTTCTATCAGCTGACGAGTCGAGGTCAAACTTTTCTCGAATCATGTGAGGGCGTGGTTTTCGGTTCGGGCGTGTACAGGTTGGACAGGTGCCAAGTGCGTTTTGTGATTGTGTGTGAGGGTTGTTTGCCCGTTGATTTTAGGCGTGTGGAGATGGTTAATTGGACGGCTTTGTTGGGTTTGGAGCAGGGTGTTCGAGTTAGGCACACTAGTCGCAGTTGGATTGTGCATGTGGAGACTTTGTATGGGCGGCATCCGGGAGAGTTGTTTGTTTTGGCCAAGAATCTTGCTGATCGTGTGGCTAAGAGTCTGATGCTGAAGTACGGTTGCCGATTAAGTGAGGGTGAGGTTTGTCGGGGCTACGAGTTGAAGGTCGATGATCCTGTTGCCAAGCTGCTGGCCCGGTATTTCTGTGTTAGCACGCCTGAAAGGAAGATAGACCACAGTCCAGGAGTCAGTCAGGGTGAGTTAGAGCATTTGAGTCGGGACGCGGCTGTTGAGTATCTACTGATGCCAGAACGCGTGAAGAAGCTCGAGGGCCAAGTGCAGGCGCTACATGTGGATCTTGAGGAGCTCACTGGGGCTCTCAAAAAACTGTTGAATATGGAAGGTACAACGTGGCCGAGTCTTGAGCAAGGCAGCTTGGACCGCTATGTGACTTAGGGGAGTTTTTGGAAGTGAAGTCGTGTTCAAAGGCGGTTTTGGGGCTGATGCTGGGGCATGGTAAAAGTCCATGCCTTTTGGCATGCGCTCTTCTTACACCTGTTGATGTAGACTATGGAGGCTCTGGTTTCGCTGTCTTCAACATGGCCGTTTTACTGGAGTGAGCGTTTCTGAATGGAAACTAACGCTGAACCTGTTCAAACTTCGAGAAAAAGGCGTCCGCAAGAAGCGAAAGTCGGCCGCGTCAAGTACATTTTACAGTTGATCAAGGAGATTCGAGGTGATATTAAAGAGATTAAGTTTCAAAACCGCAAGATTTTCTGTGGTCTGAAGGATTTCTTTCATGTTGAGAAGCCAATGATTCAGAAGATTGCTTGCGTCGACGAAGTTGATATGGAGATTCTGGAGCTGCTGTTTGAGGCTGGTAGTGCGGGTTTGTTGCCGAAAGATCTTGCAGCTCGCCTAAGTCAGTTTCAGGTTAGGCGGCATCAGGTTAGCCGCAGGATCCTGCGGATGAATAAGCGTTTGGAGCGGAAACTCGGTGAGCGAGTCGCAGAGAAGCGGGGTTGGCACTGGGCCTTGACTGGTTTCGGGTTTGACGTTTGGGGTGAATCTGAGGCACCTTCGAGGATGGAGAATGGAAAGGAAGCTTATCAGAACTGAACCTGTATCAGACGCTTCCTTTTCAGTGCGCGCTAGATTCTGTTCGATTACTTACACAAGAAGAATGGGAAAAGCGAATCAAGTCAGCGGTCAAAATTAGCTAAAGACGAAACAAAAATCAAGATACATCTAATATTTGAGTTGTATTTTTTAGCGGATCAATCTTAAGCCTAATCCGCAAAGCACGGAGCAAATCTCTCCCAACAAATCCTGTTCGGTTTGGACTAGATTGCAAAAGGGCACATCTATCCCAATTCCTAATCATCCTAGTGTAACAGACAACTGAACGGACATTCCCATTAACATCTTGCACGCAAATCTTCACATGTTTCTGATAGTATGAATAATTGCATCCAAGATGTTCTCCTTCTCTCATCTCAAAAGGGGAAAATATTGCTAATTCTTGATTAAGCAGATTTGCATTGAAAACCTTCAAACTAGGGTTACCTGTGTCAAGATCTGCGAGAATTGGCGAACACTCCTTAATTATCTCTTTTTCGTCAGTCCCTTCCAAGCCTATATACAATTTAAGAGTTGGATATGAATCATCGCCAGTTATTGGTGTCCAGATTGATTCTTCTACGATGTCAGGTGCAGAAAAAACATAGCAAGCCTTGTCATACTCTTTTGCGAGTTCTTTTATCTTTTCAACTGCTATAGGTTCATCGTCAAGAGTCTTGTAAATAACCTTTCTATCGCATATAACAATCTGTCGATAGCCAGTAGCCCATGCATCTCTAATCAGGTCTTTGCATAATTCATAAACTGTCTTAACCAGTTCTTCAGATTCATTGAGGCTCAAGCCTTGAAACTCACTAAAGGATAGGTCAAAGGGATTTTTGGACGGAATTAATTCCCATGTTAAAAATGGCAGGTCTATAGAAGCTTTATCCGTTTTTCTTTGTTTTTCTGACAAGAAAATACGTGGAAAGCAATATTCTGTTTTGGACGGTGTTAACAAGTCTTGGGGAAAATCGCCTAATATCCTGACACGTCTTGATTCTCTTATCTGATCTGTGATTGTAGGCATATCAGACATTTTTAATAGTCTCCTCTTCGATTATTCTTTGTATCATGTCACTTCCAAATTGGTTTATGAATTTGTCAAAATCATCCATTTTATGTGTTGTATACAGTATGCTCATAAAATATTCTTCCTCTGCATTTGTCATCAGCGGTTCTATACTAACTTCGTAGCCACCTTCTTGTTTCATAGGAAAGGAAGTGCCAAGCCTAATAGCGGATACTTTCATTGGAGCTTCCAAATTCTTGGATACTTTTGCGACAAAGGTTTTGTTTACAATTGATGTGAGCCTTTCTAGTGGTTTAGATTTTGCCTTGATTCTTGTTGTGCAGGTAAAACTGGCTGATGATATAATATTAGGATATATATTCATGGCGATAAGCATCTCTGTTATTTCTTTATACCTTGATTCCAAGTTGACTGTGTTTATTATTCGGAAATATACTGGAGCAGGGGCAGCAACTGGTGGCAAAAAGACAATAGTGTCTCCTTTTGAAAATGTCTGAAGCGGGACTGGACGCCCTTGAGGGTCTAGTACTTGCTGTCGCACTTCTATGTAATTCCTAGTCTTCAAGGCTCTATCGAATTGTTCAGGCGTAAATGTGACAAATTGAGTGTGAAATACCAGTTCGATTTGCGTTCCTATCGCAAAAGTTGACATCTTTAACCCATTATGTATAGTCAGCGAGGACTCTGTTAAGTTTTTGGGTGAACCAATCCCGATTTTGGATTCATTTGTCAACACTATCACAGGAGATTCCTAGTCATGTACCTTAATCGAACAGAATCGCGCGCTAAGTTGTTTAAATGCTGCTTGCAGTCATAATCTGCAAAAAGACAAAACCTCAAAGACAGAAATCTTAAATCTGCACGGCAACAGAAGACAAACTAAAGGGAATACACATGGTTGAAGAATTTAGAGGCTTGTTGTACACTCCATCTTATGAAAATGAAGTCATACTTCTATTTGGGATGCTTATGCCCCACTTAAAGAGCCAGTTCTTGATAAAAGAGTATAGCGGTTCATTTCCTGATTGTTATGCTCAAAGAGATGGAAAAGATATTGGAATAGAGTTTGAGGTGTACAGTAATGATTTTATTCGGCATAGGCATCCACAAGACCCTAACCTTTCAAAGTGCAAGTTAATCGTTTGTTGGGAGAACAACTGGAAAGAGAATAAAAGGGTGTTTACGGATGTAAATGGAGAGTCTTATGAGATTGAAGTTTATCCTCTTAAAGAAGTTTTGAAAAAAAAGGGATTAAACTTCATCAAATTAGGCAAGCCCAAATATGAAAAGAGAGTAATTTGGAACGAAGGCAGTTTTTTCAAGGAACTACGGGAAAAAGTGGATGCGAAAGCGTTCAGCAAAGTATCAGAAATCTATGGATTGTGCTTGAGTCGTCCAGAGTTTGAAGTGGTTTTCGGTGAAGGAGCCAAGATAGCGACATTCAATGTGGTGGTGAAAAGGTGGCAAAACCAAAAGATAGGAATGCCTCAACCAATACAAATCTATGGTAACGGAAAATTGGGTGTAGATTATCGAAAACTACCTGAAAATTTGGAAATAGAACTTAGGAAAATGACTGGGGAACCGAAATGGAAGAACGGAAAGCCAAAAGACTGGTGTTATTTTGATTTGAGAAATGAGAGAACCTTCGAAATGATTAAGAAGACTCTCATATGGCTTTAGCGCGCGAGCCAGCAGGAGATGCGAGGCAAGATCATTATGGCAGACCTCGATGCAGACATAGGGCACACTTTATTTCATGGTGCAACAAGCAAACGCGTTTTTGCGACAGTCCGAGAGAATACGAAACGTGCAAAGACTATGAACCAAGAAAATGATGCTGAGTTTTAAGAGGGCAAAAGCTCGTTGCAGATGCGGTAATGTGTCAGGAACATCCGGCCTTTCTCTGTCACACGCATTCTCGTTTTTCTCTTCCCAGTTTTCTCACATTGTACGAAGTCGTTGTCCAGAAGGGTCTCTCTGAACTCGTAATTCGTGCCTGCTCGAGCGAAGATTCTGCTTGGCGCAAGATTAGGGCTCTTAATCACTTCCTCCAAAACAGCAGAAGCTATGTCTTTCTGTCCTCGCCGCACACGCATCAGTTGATCGTGCGTATTTATTATCGTTGTTGACGCTGGCTGTGTATCTGACCGCAATAACCTTCTTTTATCGGATAAGCTTCATAATCAGGTTGATTATTCGTTCCCATTTTCTTTCTCGCCGCCGTTGAGTGGCGTTAGACGCTTTTCTCGAGGTAAATCATGCACAAGAGAAGTGAGGCTGAACTTCGCAAGAGGCTGATTCGCAAACTGATATTTACCAATGCGTACCAGGACAAGGAAATCGTTGAGACGATCTGCAGGTTAAGCCGCGTTGAAGTCGTCGCCTTGACTCCTGGTGATAATCTCCTGGTATCTCTCGTACCTGACGTCGAGAGGGGCGAGGTCCTTGTTGATTCACGTGGCCAAGGGAGTTTTCAACGGTGAAAAATGAGGGGGCCGATGGAACGTTGCGGGCTCGTGTACCTTACAACGTTCTGGTAGCCCGTCGTATTTCTCAGCTTCGGCGAAGGGTTAAGCTTGACACACAACGTTTACGGACTAAGACGATTGAGCGGCTCGACCAGCTTTTCGCTTTTGCCACCCAGATTGCGAGTGGCCAAATGAAATGGCAGAGGGTCGCCGGTAAGAAGCTGCCGATAACGTTGAAGCAGCGGCAGATGTGGGCCCACGTGGCCGCGTACATCGGCCAGATCATGGGTAACCTCGCAAACGGCTATGACGAGAGGCAGATGGACGAGGACCTTGCTGAGTTGGAACGGCTTGTAGATGAGATCAAGAAACAAGGCAAAGCTAAAGAAGATCAAGCAGGAGCTCGAGGAGACCAGAAGCGACCAGACGATTCCAAAGCTTACACTGCCTGAAGGTCCGGTAGAGTTTGTTAGGGCCCTTTTCAGCTTCGAACCAAAAGAATATCAAGCCAAGCTGCTTGAGGACAAGAGCAAACGTATCGTCGTGCGCTGGAGCCGGCAAGCGGGAAAAACAACTTGTATAGCGCTGCGGGCAATCTGGTTTGCTCTCACACATCCGAAGACGTTGACGTTGATTGTGGCGCCGTCGCTGAGGCAGTCCATGATAATGTCGGACCGTATTCAAGACTTTCTTATGAGCTTGCCGAAAGAACGACGTGCGGAGCTAATTGAGAAATTACAGAGGACTACTGTCCGCTTCAAGAATGGATCGCGGATCGTCGCGTTGCCTAACAGTCCTCAGCTCCTGCGTGGATACACGGCTAACCAGGTCATCTGTGACGAGGCCGCGTTCTTCCGTGATGACGACTTGGTGTTTTACAATGTGTTGTACCCGATGCTGGCGACAACTGACGGTGCACTCATCGCTTCCAGCACGCCCTGGAGCAAGGACAGCGTTTTTTACCGGATGTGCCAGAGCAAAGATTTCACACCGCACGTCACCACATGCGAGGACGTCGTCAAGTCAGGCCTTATCAAGCAGGGTTTCATCGACGAGATGCGGGCCCAGCTGCCGTTTGAACGTTTTCAACGAGAGTTCGAAGCCGAGTTTGTCGAGGACGTCGACGCCTGGCTTACACAAAGCCTAATCGTAAGCTGCATCGACAGCCAACTGGGCCCCTACGACTTTCAAGACGTACCTAAGGGCGAGTTTTATGCTGGCGTCGACTTTGGAAAGGAACAGGATTTCAGCGTTGTTTTAGTGGCTGAAAAGGTCGCGCACACGCTACGAGTAGTACACGTACACCGGTTCCCGCTAAAAACCGAGTACGCAAGCGTCATCGGCTACGTCAAGAGTCTTCAGGACCGCTGGCAAACTGTGAGGGCTGTTTATGCTGACATCACTGGCGTGGGAGGTTACATCGTTGAAGACATGGTTCGCAGCGGAATCCAAGGCGTCACCGGCGTAACCTTCACGGTGCAGTCGAAGGAAGAAATGGCTACAATCCTCAGAGAGAAGATGCGTGGCGGGGAAGTGAAGATTCCATACGTGCCCGCTGTGAAGATTCAGGACGTCGACTTGACGGCTGAGTTGAACATTGAAAAGTATGAGTTGATGAAGACTGGTCATCTGAGGTTCAGCCATCCGGAGGGCGGCCATGATGACGTTTTCTGGTCCACTGCCTTGGCTGTTTATGCCTCTGTCAAAGCGCCGCTGCCTGGAAGAGGCGCGTTCATGCTTCCACATTAAAAGGGTGGAAAGTTTGACTTACGAGCAGAGAAATTTCACTCGTCGGAAAAAGAAGGGTAAGAAGAGTAAGGGAAGTAAGGCGAAAGTATGAGCTTCGTTGCGAAGAGAGTCAAAAAGGGCCTTACGGCAATTCGTCAGTTTACGAGCAGGTTTGCAGCTCAACGGCAGGTTCCTCCTGACATAAGCAAGCGGCAGATCGAAGAGGAGATCCCGGTTACTTGGAAGCAGGACCCAAACCTCTGGGGCTACGTTACAAAGTACATGCTGAAAGCCTCAGGCGTCGGCTTCGTGACGCCCCCATACATGAGCTACTTCGAAAGAATTTGGGGTGTAACTCCCGTTGAAGATTTACCCAAGTACAAAGACATGTACTGTTTTACGCCGTATGTGAAAGCTTCCATTGACGTAACTATTAACCTCGCTTTGAGCAACGGGTTTGAACTCGAAGGCGGAGATGATGCTGTTCGAGAGTGGCTCACGAACTGGCTTGATGAGCAGAACATCCTGCAAACTTTGCGGATTATCGGAACAGACATGCTTGTCTCAGGAAACGCATATTTAGAGCTCTGCCGGCACGAAGATGGCACGATAGAATGGCTTAAGCCTCTGGATCCGGTGCACGTACGGGTCCGGCGTGATGCTTATTCAAATATTTTTGGCTATATTCAATTGCTCACATTTCCTCCCGTCGCATTCACGCCTCAGGACATCGTTCACTTCCGCTGGGGCGCCAAGAGCTGGTGGTACGAAGCCAGCTACGGCACGAGCCAGCTGAGACCCCTTCTTCTTATTCAAGCGTTGATCGATGATTTTCAGACGGATATGGCAACGATCATGAAGGTCTACACCAAGCCGATGATTGTTGTCCAGGCAGGAACGCCGGAAATACCCTGGGGAGATCAACAATTAGCGCAGCTTGTTCAGGCTTTCCAGGACCGGCAACCGGCGACAGACGTGTTCGTGAGAGGCGACGTCAACGCGAAAGTGCTTCCAAGCATGACGCGTGAGATCAACGTCCAATGGTGGCTTGATTATCTTCATCGACAGCGCGCGGCAGTACTGGGAGTTCCGAAGATCTTCTTAGGTGAAAGTGAAGGGACGAACCGCGCGACTGCAGAGATAGTGCTGTCAGAATACATCACCAGATTAAGAATGCTTCAGGAGCTTATGGGGGACACGCTGGAAACAGACCTGTTTAAACAGCTTATTGAAAGCCAGTTTGGCGAGGGCGTGGAGATTCCGAAGGTTAAATGGCGTCCGATCTGGGAGCCGACGATACAGGAGAAAGCCGCCTACTATGTCGCGCTTGTGCAGAACGGAATTGCAACTGTACCTGAAGCAAGACTAGCCCTGGGCCTTCCAAGTGAACCTGAAGAAGGCGAAGAGCAGACAAGCGCTGGAACAGAACTTGTGGCCCAGCCTGAGCAAAAGAAGTCTGTCACATTACCTCTTGAAACCAAGTGACCTTTTTGTCTCGTTACGCAGAGGCTGCCGCATACTACAGCCATTACGCTCAGCTTGCTCCTCTTCAAAGCTCAGCGAAGCAAAGCTGGACATTCATCCTCGTTGATGATGGAAAACTCTGCGAACAGTGTGACGAGTTTCGCGGAGAATCATACGAAGTTGAAGACCCCAGCGAGCTTGAAGAAGCCTTCCCTTACGGCGAAGTTGTTGATGAAGAAACGTTCGCTTGCAACGTCCATAAAAACTGCCGTTGCATGGTTGTGAAAGAGTGAAACCTGAAAAACTCGTAACGATGCACTGCCCGAGCTGCGGGGCAGACTTCGACAAGCAACCAATTCTCATAATCAACCGTTTAGACGGGTCAAGTCACATGGAAGAGCATCTTCTGAAAAGGTGTCGGTACTGCCGAACAGGCCTCGTTAGGAACGTCACGAAGGCGAAGATGACTTTTAAAGTCGAGGGAGAGAGGGTTTGAGCCTCGTGTGTAAGAAGCTCTGCGGTCATGACTTGAAGAGGCTGTCCAGGAGCTGCATGTACTGCAGGATACGCAATTTGTGGCCTAAGCTACCTTGTCATACCCTTTGTGGGCATCCTCTTCAAAGGTTTCACTGGAGCTGTATGTACTGCCGTATCCGGCGGTTTTTTTACGGCAAGATGGACCCGAAGAAATACCATTACAACAGCTTAATGCGTCTCGTAATACCTCAAAACCAAACGACTTATGTCCTTTTCATTGATAATGGGCGAAGGAACGAAAAGATAAAATCAAAACTGCTGAAAGCCTGTCTTGAGTTTGCTGAGTGGTTGGCGAATTAAATGCCAGGATTAGAAGAAGGAGCAACAGTTTGGCGCTACAGAGTTCAAGACCCTGATAAGTTTGATAAGATGCGGGTCAAGGAACTCGGAAAAGGCGTAAAGATCACACTCGGCCGTATTAAAGGCTCGGACCGCTGGGAAATCGAGAACTACATGTTTGAGAAAGCCACATTCAAGACCCGTGAGCAAGTACGGAAGTGGCTTGACTCGCATCTAAAGGGCGAGATTCGGAGCTTGCTTGATTTTAAAGCCTGGGATGAATGGCAGCGGCGGTTCGTAAACGCTTATATGCAGATCAGCAGGATCGAGTGACCTAACGAATAACTAAGAGAGCGTGAACAGAGTCGTGGTTGGTCGCGTATGGGAATGTTGTCAACGAAAATTCTTCCTTTAGTTCTGCTTCCAGACAAAGGGCATTTGGTGTATGTGAACGTGACAAAGTGCGACAATTGCAGAGCAAGCTTGGTTGACCGAGAAGGCAACTTCAAATGGAAGACAGTTCAGATAATAGATGACGCAGTAAGACCTCTCTACTTATGCTCAGAAAAATGTAAACGAAGCATGGAAGCAAAGATCAAAGACAATAACGGCCACTTTCCTAACGAGAAGCTGCGAATCGACAGCCTAGTATGACAGCAAAGTGGAAGGATAAGTCGCGGCCGTTTCTGGGAATCTTCCTGTGAGTGGCGCAGAGGACCTCCGTATCTGGGATGTCGCCCGAAGATTCCTGGAGCGGCCAACCCATCTTCTCGCATCATAGTTACTGCTTGAAGTTGCACTTTTTCTGTTCTCGAAGCCTTCTCCTTTCTCCTCAGCGGTTTTGGTGTTGCTTCAAGCAGTAATAAATCAAAAACTTTGGAGGTCAAAAAATGAAATCTAGTCGTGGAATAACAGTCTTGGTCGTCATTCTCGCCTTATCGGTTCTTGTTGCTTTCGCTCTGCAGACTTACATGCGGCAAATACCGAGCACTGGCACAATTACTGCTATCGGCGTGAACGTCCTCAGTGATGCTGCCTGTACTCAGAACGTAACAAGCATAAACTGGGGACTCCTGACGCCTGGGAGCTTAACGCTTTATCAGGCATACATCAAGAGCACAAGCAACGTGCCGATTACTCTTAGTTTAGGCACGGACTCTTGGAACCCTGCTGCTGCGGGAACTTACATAACGCTTACTTGGAGCTACTCAGCTGGAACAGTGATTCAGCCGAATGCTTCACTGCCTGTGACGCTTACTTTGACTGTTAGCTCTTCTGTTACAGGGTTCTCGTCTTTCAGCTTTAACATCGACATAACAGGCTCTAGTTAGAGCCCTTTTACAGATTCCAGAAAATATAACCCGGGTTATAAAGCGTCTTACCTTGTTTCTCAAGATTCATTATACCACGTGGTATAAAGCGTCTTACGGCGCAGGATGAAGAGCTTCAAAAAGTTTACCCGGGTAAACTTGATGACATTATGCCCCGGGGCATAAATATTTCACGGTTTTTAGGTGTAAACAAATGAGTTTTCTAGCAAAAGTATGGAGCTACAAGAAGAAGCAAAACCTGCCTGACTCATCGTTCGCTTACGTGGACGCTGAAGGCGGGCACTTTCCGTACAAAGACAAGAACGGTAAGATAGACTTGTCGCACTTGAGAAACGCTTTCTCGCGTCTGCCGCAGTCAAAGTTTTCTCCAGAGATCAAGAAGAAGATCCACGGCAAACTTGTAAATGCAGCGAAGCAGGTCGGCCTTGAGCATAAGCCGTGCAGCATACCTGGTTGCGAAGGTACAAGCCAATCAGAAAAGAAGAGTATGCTTGGTGATTCTGCAGAGTTCTATGCTTGGCAAGCGGAAGCACAGAGAAATCTCAAGAGAGCTTTGGGCTTAAGTTGGTGGTAATGATGCAGCTTGAGTTCAAATATTTCGTACCTTTTAAGGCTCAAGAAGGCGTAAGCGCAGAGTTTGCTCTTAAAGAGAAACTTCTCAACATCGAAGGCGTAGCCATCGACACTAGCGTCAACGAAAATAAGTGGCAGGTTCCAGAGGAAGACTTAGACTTTTTCGTTGAAAGCTTGAAGAATGCTCAGCTCCGCGTAGACCACGCTGAGAGCGCACTGATGGTCATTGGGAAAGTTGCTGAAGCGCAGCGGGTTGGAAACCAGGTTCTCTTCCGTGCTGAAGTTGGTGAAGAAAAACTCATCGAAAAGATTCTCAGAAACTACGTTAACCACGTGAGCGCTCAGGTCGACAGTGACGATGTTGAATGCTCGAAATGCAAGCGGCCGTCACGGAAACAGGGCATGCTCATTCACCTCTGCCCAGGAGCGTGGGAGATCGTGCATAAGCCGAAGGTCCGAGAACTTAGCATCGTAGCGAGCCCAGCTTATCAGACGACAGAGTTTAAACCGGTCGGCTTCGCAGCGGCAATGAATGAAAGTCAAGCGATAAACTTTCCATGCGCATTGTGTTCAAAGTCATGTAATAATGACAAGGATGTGGGTTCTAAGCGAGAGCTGCAAGGACCTGAAAACAAACAGAATGAAGCAAAGGAGGTGAAACCTTTGTCTGAACAAAACGCTCAGGCGAAGGCTTCTCCACATCAAGCACAAGGCATCGTAAACGTAGCGCCTGGGGAAACAGCACCGAAGCAAGTTGAATATGAAGACCTTATGAATCAGACAACGCAGCTTCTTAACAAACTCAAGCAGACTTCTTCAGGTATAGATGCGGAGAATGACACAATGCAGAAGCGGATCGCAGAGCTGGAAGGAGAGGTAGCTAAGAGGGCAACGAAGAGAAGCCTCAGTAAGAAGATCAGTGACCTTAGCAAGAAACTCAGCCAAGAAGACGCAGAAGAAATCCCTAGGGAAGACGGTAAAGATGGCAACGGTGAAGACGGCGACGGAACGAAAGCGCCGGCTGAAGCGAAGCGTGCAAGCGGCCACGGAATCGTCGCAGTTGACGAAGTCAAGAAGGATGCTCTGGGCGACTACGAGTGGTTCAAGGACATCATGAAGGCTAACACGAAGCTCAAGGGAATGAAGTAGGGTGAAAAACTTTGTCAACATGGCCATTAGAAGGAACAACACCGCTGATAGCAGACCGTTTCATTAACACTTTCATTGCAGCCGAAGACCTCTTGACGATTGGCGTGCTTGTCGAAATGTTCGGAGACAACGCCGTTAAGAAATGCACAACGCAGAACAGCAAGAAGATCGCAGGCATTACACTAACTAAAGCAGTCAGCGGCCAGAAAATTAGTGTCGTCGCAAGAGGAATCTGCAGAGTTGTGCCGTATAATTTGCTTATCGCAGGCGACCAGTTCGGTTCAGCAGCCTCAGGCGGAACAGCGTTCCAGGACAACACAAGCCTAAACGCTACAATCCTCGGCATGTGCATCCAAGGCGGAAACAGCGCGGGCACGGCAATCGTTACCCTCTGGTAAGGGTGGTTTGAATGGCTTTTGTAAGAGACGCGCTTTCATGGGTAGATACTGGCGCAGTACAGTATCCAACTTTGCATAAGAAGATCATCGAACTGACTATGCCAGCCCTTGTCGTCAAAAGGCTCCTGCCAGAGTTCCCGATAGTCGCAGGGAGAACAGCCACATTCGTCAAAGAAAGCGGTTCAAGAAGCATAGGTATCACAGAGATCGCGGAAGGCGCTGAGATCATGATGGACTTCACGCCGCTTAGCACAGTAGTAGTTACGCCGTACAAGAAGGGTGCGAGAGAACGCATAAGCAGAGAGAACATCGAAGACTTGTATATCCCGGTGATCGAGCAGCAGCTGAGGCGTCTGGCAAGGCGTGTCGCGTACCAGATAGACCTTGACTGCATGAACTGCATCGCAAGCGCTGCGACTTACTCATCTGCAGGTTCAGGAACAAGCTTGGGCGCTACGGGCACAGAGTTCACCATAACTGGCGGACTCGGCACTAAAGACATCTTAGCAGCAGACGCTTACATCGCGAGCAAGAACTTCATCGCTGACTCTCTTTTATGTAATCCGATTCAGGCTCGTGACCTAAAGTACCTTCCCCAATTCACTTTAGCAAGTCAGTATGGGGAACCTGTTATTCAAAGCGGAGCCATCGGCACTGTCTACGGCCTCAACTTGTTCGTCAGTAACGTTGTCTCAGCAGGCACAGCGTACGTCATAAGCACAGGGCAGAACTTGAGCTCAAGCTACGCCCCGCTGGGATTTTTCGTTATCAAAAGACCTTTGATGAGTGACATGGAACCTAAGAAAGAGTTTGACAGCGTTGACATTCAACTGACCACAAGATACGCGCCTGTCGTGCTAAACGGAGAATGCATCGCAAAGATCACTGGCATGGCAACGATATAAACTCAGTAACACACTTTCCAATCTTTTTTTTCCCTTTTTTGTTCCAAAGCCTGTCCACAAGCGGGATAGGCGGAACATAACGTGGCAGTAAAATAAACCTCAATGGAGGTGAATGAAGAAAAATGTCTTTGGTATTCAACTTGACGAAAGGTCTGTTCTACGGTATCTCACTCGGTATCCTGTTCGGCATATCTATCTTCTTGGTAGGCACAAGTGCAGCTGGCCTCGGCTTCATTACAATGTCCCCAGCGCTGCTTGCAGGGCTCGTCTTTGCTAACGGCATCCTTGGCGGTATAGCCAAGGAGTACGGGAGCTGGCTCAAGAACACGCATAACGGCGGCTTAATCTTCGGGCTTGCAAACGGCTTCTTATCAGGCATTGTATTCGGAATCTACTTCGGTCTGGGAGTCTACTTGATGGCAGGTGCTATTTTCGCTCTCGGATGGCTTACGCTGACACCTGTCCAGCTAGGCAGTCTAACGTTCGGAGTGTCTATACTGATGTTCATAACGTACGAGTACTGTCAGTGGCTTGACGCGCAAAATGCTGCTGCAGCGGCTGCAACGACTAAGCCTCCAGCTACGCCGTAAGAAAGTATAGCCTACAAATCTAATCTCCCTTTTTTAGTTGAAGTTTCAGAAACTTTCAAGGTGAAAATATGACGATAACATACATTCAGGTGAGCGACGTTCAGGCTCAGCTTAACGCGACGTTTGACAGTGTACACACATACACAGTCTACGGCCTCGCAATCTTAGACGCAACGATGCAGGCTCATACGGACTACGCGAACAGCTACATAAACGGAATCATCGGCAGGGACTTAGTGACTTCTGACCCGCTTTATCAAATAGCGAAGCTTGCAGCGCTCAACGTTGCTTGTCTCCGTGTTCTCGTGATTTCAAGTGGAGGCTCACTTGTCGGGGCCTTTGACTATTTCCTTGGAGACATGCGGGTTATCAGGCACGGCCCATACGCAGCTGCTCTTCTCCGTACGATTCAGGGGTTCAAAGAAGACTTGGTGAAAATGATGACGAACCTGAGCACGCCTGTGAAGGCTGCTCAAGCTACGAGCGGCAGCAAGGCGCCGACTTATCGCGGAGGCTTAGCAAGTCCATGAGCAGCGATAAAGGCCCTACTCTTGCGTCAAGCGCTGGCACAGCGGTTGATTATAGCGTTCCAGCTCAGCCTTCTGGGCAGTCGCTTTACACTGGGAATTATATCGTTGCGAGGGTCAATCGCTATCGCATGCTTCTAACTTCCCAGCAGTATCAGCAATATATTGACAACGGATATGACGTTGAGGTTGTGTCGTTACCATGACCGACACTGCGCAAGTCATAAGCGCGATGCTGCAGCTAAAGTGGAGCCTTGCATCTCCAAGCGTAAGCGACATCTACTGGTCAACTACAAGGTTTCAAGCGATGGACTTTGAGAAAGTCATAAATTCTTACGTCATAGCCTGCTATAATCCTGGTAGTCCTGTCGCTTCTGATGCCTTAGCTCGTGAAGTCTGGCAACTTGTTGAAGACGTTGTGATCGACATCATCGTAAAGGTTGGAGCTGGCACCGTTCAGCAGGCTGTAGACGCAAGAGAGAATATGCGACAGCAGGTTTACAGCATCATCCACGCGAACGAGTTCGCCTTCTCAGGATGCGTTGACGTTTATCCTATGAGAGAACACACGAAAGTGGAAAGCCCAGAACTTGTTAGGCTCGCGATCCAGATCAAGTGCAAGAGCTTTAACGTGAGAACTTAGCGTGAGGAGAAAACTTTGAGCGCACGAATAGAGTGCACAGTCACGTACGCGGCGGAACTCTCGTCAGCTCTGCAAGCAGCCTTTCCAGGTGCGCTTGACGCGAATATTCTTTTCGCTATTGAGACAGTTGTAAACCGCATCTTAGATACTGCTCGGCGTCTTGTCCCAGTTCGTACGGGATTCTTGTTAAGCACAATCGGCGCTGAAGTTTTCGAGAGGTGGGCGTTTACGATTTATGCGCGTGCTCCATACGCCGGATTCGTGGAGTGGGGCACGTTTAGAATGGTTGCACGTCTCTTCATGACGCACGCGATCGAGATGCATCAGGCCGAGCTTACGCAGGAGCTGGCTGATGCTGTTGTTAAATCTGCACAGGAGAGCGGGATAAGCCTTGGATAAGTGGGGCAAACTGCACTGGCGAAAGAACTTTCTTAATTTCGCTGTGCGCGTTCTCAATGGCATAATACCTGAAGTGAAGCCGACTTATCCGCAGACTCAGATGATTGAGCACGTGTTCCAGAAGCTAAACAATGCTTATGAGGCTGAAGTTCATGCTGGCCGTTTCGATGACGTGCCATGGCAAAAGATTAGTGCCCTGAAAGATAGGAACTTTCAACGGCTCTTGCAACTCTCTCAGAAATTGCTTGTTTACTTCAGCGAAGATGACCGCTATTATAGGCAGTGGCTCGGCGCAGCCATGCTGCTTGTCAGAAAAAAACTTAACATCTGGCTTGAAACATTAAGCTTTGAAGAATTTCAAGCACTTGTCTGGGATCAGTGGCAGTTTGACACGAGAGGCGCAGTGCCACGGGAATACTTTGACGCTCATAAGGAAGATTTCCTGAACATGGTTCTCGCGAACTTCCTTATGAATCTTATAAAACCTGAATAGAGGTGAAAAATGTATGAGTTTACCATTGATAGGTCGTAACGCCGTTGTCCAATACATGTCCGGTGGCACAGCGACAACGATAGGCTACGCTCAGGGAGTTACAGAAGACATGACTGCAGACTTGATCAAAGAGTTCCAGCTTAACAGCGACAAAGCAGCAATTCTCGCAGCAGGTAACAAGCACTTCAAAATAGCAGTTGACAGGATGTACATAGACAACACTTTCGGAGCACTCATGTATGGAAACCTGGCTTGTGACTTCGTCATAGGCCCAGCAGGATCCACTCCAGTAGGGAGTCCGAAGATAACGATAAAGAACGTCGTTCTCACAGCGCGTAATATCAAAGTTGACCAGAAAGGCATCATCGGCGAAAAGATAACAGGCGAAGGAACCGACCGCATAGTGGCCACATTCTAAGCATCCCTTTTTTCTTTTTCCGGCGCGTTTTTTGCGTCAATTCACAGTTTCGGAGGTTAAGATATGAGCAAAAATGAAATAGATTGGAAGAAAGCGACAGAGATGGAAGAAGCTCTTAACGCGATTGAAGCTGAGAAGCTTGCAAGAGTCAAAATCTTTGACCCGAAAGAGATCGTGAGAAGAGCTAAGGAAGTCAGGGAAATCATTGACGAAGACTTAGGCACTATACGCTATGTGCTGCTGAATTATGATGAGCTTAACGAGATCATTGAGAAGTACAAGGAGAATAAGGACAGAAGCATTCAGCTTCTCTTGAAGCAGCTCGCGCCAGCGAATGAAGGCTTGAAGGTTGATGACATACGTAAGATGCCATACGAAGTCGTTGTGCGGTTGCTTATGAAGTTGCAGACTGAAGGAAGTTTTTTTCCGCGCCTTCAGAAGCCGTCGCAGAATGGGTCGCCGTCGACGGAAGAGCGCAGACCATCGGATTCATCGCCCATGAGTACGGTTACACACTTCAAATGATCGGTGAGCTTACTCCGTTTCAAATCCAGTTTTTGAAACAGTGGGCATTTTGGTATTACGAACAGCAGAAAGGTTAGAAGCATATGAGTGTCGGAGACGTTGAGATTCACTTACGAGCCTACGATGAGGCATCAAGCACAATTCAGCAAGTCGGCTACAACCTTTCCACAGTGTTCACTGATGTTGAAGGAAAAACGCAGAGCCTAGTCACAACAACTGACAACGCGACGTCCCAGATTGCCGCTGACTATAATCAGGTGAACGATGCTGGGCAGAACCTTCAAAACAGTCAATCAGACATTCAGATGAGTACAAAAGACACTGTAATGTCGATGAACAACCTGGCGCTTTCCGGTGCTGCTCTTGTTATGAGTTTCGAGAGAGTTGAGAAGAGCCAGGTCGCCGTTGACCGTGCAAACCTGATGGTTCATCGTAGCACAGAAACCGTAGAGAAGGCCCAGCTAGACTATAATAAAGCTGTTGAGCAGTATGGCGCTGGCAGCTGACAAACTTCGTATCGCCCAAGAAGCTCACACAGTCGCGCTTGAAAGGGCAGATATGGCTTCAAGAAACTTAACTACTTCAATGGTCACGGCCACGCTTACCGTAATCCCAAGCCTTGTCTCAATGATAACGACTGTCTCTCACGCGACTGAGATTTGGCACGGTATACAGGCAACCATGAACATCGTGATGGATGCGAACCCGATCTTTCTGGTTATAGCAGCTATAGGCCTTCTTATCGCAGCTCTCGTACTTATCCCAGGAGCCCTTGATGCCGTAATTAATGCGTTCCGTGCTGCTGGAAACTTTTTCGTCAGCATCGCAAATGACATAGGCAACGCTTGGGGCGGCTTCGTTGGACTTTTCACAGTCGGGGCAAAGAAAGTTGTAGACTCTACTACAACGATGACAGAAGCAGTGCAATTCCAAACAGTAAGCTTGAGGGAATCTTTGCTCGCCTCTGCGGCATTCTCGATGGACCAACAAGTAGCGGCTGCACAATCTGCTGAAGCGGCATTCAAGATGAGTTCAGCCTTTACCGATCTCAGAACTTCCATGGAAACCGACTATGATAAGATGCGCGCCGCGGCCGATGCGAGTCTCTCCTCGATCGCCGCAAAGTTTGATGAAGCCTTCAACAAGGGCGACTTTGACGCTGCCATAGGGCTCGTCAAGGACTTCGCTGACAAATACAACCTGAGCCTGACCGACGCAGAGAGCGTTATCCTAAGCTTCAAGGCTGCTCAAGCAGAAATCCCGAAGTCGATTGAAGAGCAGCTACTCGGCAAAGCACAAGCAGACTTCGCAACCTTCCAGAGCTGCATAAGCGGGAAAGCTTACACGCTGAAGACCGACGTAACTGGCCAGATGGGCACGATGGCAGATGACATTACGAACCTGATTAAGACTGGCCTAGTCGGGCAAGCTCAGACTGAGATGCAAAGCTACGTGAACTGCAACACAGACAAAGTCGCTACCATGGTCACTCAGATTGAAACAGACATGACTAACCTTACGACGCAGCACAATGCGCAGATAAAACAGATGTCAGATTATGCTGCTACTTTGACGGGCATTGAGAAAGCAGCAGTTCTCGCTCAGATAGATAGCATGACTACGCAGTATGAAGCGAAGATGAGTCAGCTACAGGCCTGGCAAAAAGAGCTGCTTGGGACGATGTCAAGTGACGTTTCTAGTTCTGTTGGGAAAATGTCGGCTGCGATGTTGCAGCTTCAAGCAACATTTGGCCAGCCTGGGGTAGACATCCTCGCCGCCATTCGTCTTTCAAATGAGACGTTCGGCACAATGGCATCTCAAACAGAAACTGCAACAACGAAAATCACACAGTCAATGCGAAGCACAGCTGAGATGATTCAGGTGCACGCTGAGAGGCTTGCAGATTCGCTTGTCGGCAGAAGTATCTGGACTGATATGCTAGCAAAGATGGAAAACACGACGGAAAAATCTGTTGCCAACATACGAAAACACTTCCAGACTCTTCAAGCAGAAGGCATCGGAGGCGGCGGATTCGGCATCCCAGAAACTTTGCCTGGAGCCGGAGGAAAAGCGCCTGTGGGGCGGGACATCAACATAACAGTCAACATTGAAGGCAGCGCTGATAAGGCAACCGTGGATTATGCGACGAAGCAGGTTCTGGCGCAGCTTAAAACTGTAATTGTCGAGCCTACGAGCATCTCAGCGCCTACGACGACGAAGAGAATCAGAAAAGGAGCAGTGTTTACATAAAATGGTCTTGCTTTCAGAGCAATGCAGGCTCTACGCTGACGAGCTTGTGCTTGTCAATGACACAAGTACTTACAGCTTAACGTCTATCGCTAACTGGACAACGATGAAAAGTTGCGGCATTAACCTTTCAAAGCAGCTTATCGTCATGATGAAAGCTAATTGGGCTCTGACTACGAACGGCAACGGAGCTGGAAGAATAACCGTTGATGGTTACCCCGTCTGGTCAACGGGTGGCTTAGCTCCAGGCGCAGATGTGACATCACCCGACATCTACATCCTCTTAGCAAGCGGCTCTCACACTATCAACTTTGACTGCGCAGTGTTCAACACCACTGGCGGACAGACGGTATCCGTGAGGAACATCTACATCGGTCAGCTTAACTTCAACGATATGATTTCTAGTGGCCCAACAGATAGCGGCGCCATAAGTATTCCCCAGAATACTTTGACAACGATCTTAAACCAGAACATCACGATTCCGGCTGGAAGAGCGGTTCCAGTAGGCGCAGTTATCAACTATTCCCTTCTTCTCTATGTGATAGCGAGAGAGAACGCAACCCCTCGTCGCGCTACACACATGAAGAACGTGGGCGACAGTAACGACTCAAATAGATTGAACGCAACTCTCTACATCAACGACGCGCAGGTTAATTGGACCAGCAGAGCTAACGATGACGCTGATGGCAGTGGTAGCAATACGAGTTACGGCATCGGAGCAGATGGAGTCTACATCTACCCAGTAGCTGCTAACCAGACTCTTAACATTAAAGTAAAAATGTACACAGATGGTACTGGCGAAGCGGGCGGAGCATGTATGGTCGCTTTTCTCTGCCCGTGGATCACGCCGATGGGCACTGACTATTCGCCCGTTGACCTTATCTTTCCACAAGGCTCGGTGTTCTACGCTTATCTTGAACCGCTAGGCGCCGATTCAACAAAGTCCTCAAAGTTAGGGATGAAGCGGTTTAAGAGCTTCGGTGACAGCACAGACTATTACAGCGTGGTCTCAGGGACTGGGATTCTTCAGCACAGTTACACTTTAGACGTGGTTGATGTTCCTTCAGTCATCTGGACTGTTACGTGTGCTAATGCAATTGTCTGTATAAGCTATGTCGCGGTGGATGCGAAATGACCGTAAAGATCACGCAGGTTTCAACATCAGGTGGTGAGATAGTTCTTACCATCACGTATGATAATCCTAAGGGAAGCGGAAATCTTAGTACTTTCCAGCTACACTATCGAGACCTTGTCGATAGACTCGTACAAGTCACTGCTCTTCTTGGGCGTTCCGTAACGCTCACAGATGCTCAGCAAACTCTTGTTGAGATTATCAATGAAGTCCGTAAGAATCAGGCTGGCATTCCGCAAAACTTTGATTTCACGCCTTACATCGGCGTAGAATTGGAGGCTTAAGCATGTCAGTAAGTCTCGACAGCAAAACTTTAATGGTACTCAAATGGACAGAGAGCGAAGTTCTCATCATGAGCCAGTATGACCAATGGGTAAGCGGCCTCTGCAAGCGTAAGCAGCAGGTTTACGGTATCGTAAGGACCTATCAGCTTGACTGCATCGAGAAGGACATAACATGGGCGAATAGTCTCGTCAACTATTTTGAACAAAAAGCCTCAGCGGGCACGGCTCTTGCGTTCGCAAGCACCATCCCCCAGAGAGCGGCGAGTTGCAATGTGTATGTTCAAGGCGTAGACTGGGCGGCAGAGAACCTTGGCGCCCAGAACATCAGAAAGTTCACGCTTAAGCTTCAGGAGGCCTAAATGTGAGCCAATGGGGCGGCGAAGCAACTCAACAAGCGATTCTCAGCGCCATAACAAGCCCTCCGCCAGGTTATCCTCAGGCGAAAGTGAGCAAGATCGTGTTCAGCTACAACGCAGATGGAAGCATTAATACCATTCAGTTTTCTGACGTGAACAATAATCTTCTTTTCACGCTGACTTTCGGTTACAGTAGCGGAAGCGTTCTCAGCATAGCGAGGTCCTAGAAATGGGAACTTGCACATATACTGTAGCCACAAACACTATTGCAGTCACAGGGTATGCTGCGGGAACAACTCCATGGGCTTTCAACGATTTGTGGCTTGCTGATAAGGCAGGTTTAAGACAACTTTTAGCTCCAACCGCTGCGGCGTTAGATTTGAGTTTGACCACTCAGATTAAGCCGACTGATAAGGTTGCGTTGAAATTGAATTTGGTCATTACCAATTATGTTGCTCCTGCTGGAACGGTCACGTTGACTGGTAAAGACAAGGATGGAGGAGCACAAACCGAAGTAGTAGCTATTGCTGCTAACGGAACGTTCGTAACGACTTTGTGGTATTCAAGCATTGACGCTTTAGGCGTGGACTGTGTGGGTACGTTCACGATTGAGGTAACTCAGAGTCAATGGGGGGTAGTCTGGAAGCAAGGCACAAACCGATTCATGTTTGACTGCGGAATCGTAATGGGTGATGGAAGCACAGCAACATACTTCACCGACTATGCCAAACAGGTAACTTTCTCAAGTACTGCTATAAGTGCAAGCGGGGCTAACTGGCTTGCCACGCTGAACAATGCCACGACCACCTTTGGACAGTGTGCTGATGCCAGTAAAAAAACAACATACAATGGGATTACGTTCGCAGTGTTAGACGCGGCACACTACGGATACTTCGCACTCGGTGGTACTGGAATCATGTACTATTACAGTTGCGAGTTCTGGTCAGTAGGAGGAACAATATTCATACGTGGGACCAGAATATGGAACTGCCTTCTCGACAGCAACAGTGATCCGAATCTAATAAGCAGTGGAGGAGACATCGATACGCTCATAGCGACAAAAGCCTACCGTGGATTACGCTGTTATGTCGGGGTTACGATCCAGAGGGTTTTCCTCATCGGCTGCACCTACGGTATTTTTCTTGGTGGAGCAGCTGGACCGTACACAATTTCAAATCCTTATACTCGATATTGCACTAATACACTTTACCTGAGCTATCTAACTTCAAACGTCTACGTCATCAACTGGGACAGCGACACTTACGCTTGTTCAGGCGACCATTCCACCGGAACTGTTTATCGACAGTACACCTTCGACCTACGCGTAACCGACAAGGCAGGCAACCTAATCCTAGGCGCAACCGTCACAGTCACAGATGTAAATGGGGCGCTGGTCTTTTCAGTCACAACTGCAGCAGACGGAACAATAGCCACCCAGACTATAACTCGTATTACTTACAGCGGGACCAACGGAGGCACTATTACAGACTACTCTCCACACACCTTAACCATCACGAAGGCAGGATACCAGAAGTACATGACGCCGTTTACACTTTCAGCAAAGACGAGCTGGGAAATTAAGCTCGCAAAGGCCCAAGCAATACTGTTAGACTCTGGGAGTCCCGTTGTGAATCTGTCACCGACAGATCCAGAAAACAAGATAGTGTTAGCTTTATGAAAAAGCGAATAGTTGATGAAATTCGCTGGGCACACAGAACATCGAAAATTCACGCTCACACTTCAAGAAGCATAAAATTTAAGGGAATTTCATTCTAAAACGAGGGGATAAACGGTCAGTTTCATTCCGTTAAGAGTCACAAAGAGCTCTTGATTCAGCCAGTCGAAGCCTACCCAAAGATGAGCTCTTCCACCTTCTCTCTTCTTAGTTGCGATAAGTTCATGATAAAGGTAGAGTTTACGACGAACCTGAGGCTCTACTAGTAGCCCGGACTTCTGAATGAACCCATAAAAACTCAAGTCTTTTCTCAACGCACACAATAAGTCATCACACGTCCCCATTCCTCCTCGCCCTCCCCATATTTTCCAGTTCTTCATTCTCTTGTTTAAACGTTTCCTTCGCGCGCGCGACGGCCTCACTTGGGTCATCGCATAAGCGTAAAGTCAAAATTATGATTGTTTGAGGTGATTTGTAAAGTATGAAACAGAAAAACGTGAGCAAACAGCTTGAAAGCTTGAGCATCGGCGACCTTGTTCGCGTGCGATGGTGTGACGCGAGCATAGGTAAGAGCCTCAGCTCGGGCATCGACATCGACGTGTCTGTTGAAAGCTGGGGTGTCTACTTGGGCGTCCTCGGCGAGAAGGCGAAGCACATCATTCTTGCCCAGAACAATTTCCGCTATGCGGACGGCCTCTACGACCTGGACTACACGGCTATTCCGGTCCAATGGAGCATCAGCGTCACTGTCCTCGCGAAAAATCACGTGCCTGGCAACGAGGCTAAGCAGATGCTTAACAGTTTTCTCCTCGGCGGTCGCAGGGTCCTTCCGCGGAAGAAGTGTCAGCAGGGAATCAGGAATCACGATGACTGACTGGATTAGAAAGGCCCTTACTCGTAGGCGGGTCAAGAAGGGCCCCAGAGGAGCCGTCCTCGAGGAGCCGAACGAAAAGCTTGTCTACACGGTGAAATTTGTTTTGGGCATGACTGGCTGCTTATCAGCAATCGAAGTTGCCAGCATTGCGTTCCTGCACGTTTGGAACAGTGAGGTCTTCGCTGCAATCACGGGCTTAATCGGTACGGTCACAGGCGTTCTAATCGGGCAAAGAGCTTAGCGTCCAATCGCTTTTTCAGCATTTAACTTTGGAGTCAGTGGATACCATGCGGAAACACGAGTTTTTCCACATCAGAAAGGTCCGTAGGACTTACGACCGGGCCCGGAACACGTTTTCCTTCAACATTTCGTACAGCACAGCGGTAGCCTTGACGCCCAGAACATCGGCTGTCGCTGAGGCGTTTGGACTCGGCGTTGACGAGGAGCACAGGTTCACCGTTTTGGATGCCGAGTTGAAAATAAACCCCGCAGACATCGTGTACATAACCGGCGACTCTGGCAGCGGAAAGAGCGTCCTGTTACGCGCCATCAAGAGGGACCTTGGAGAAATTGCAGTCGACGTCGCGGACATCCAGGTTCCTCAGGATAAGCCGCTGATCGAGACTGTTGGTAAAACGGTTGAAGAGGGTCTTGAGCTGCTGGCCAAGGTGGGCCTGGGCGACGCTTTCCTTTTTCTTCGATCCTACGACCAGCTGAGCGACGGGCAAAAGTACAGGTATCGTCTGGCCAAGCTTGTTGAAAGCGATAAGCAGTGGTGGATCCTCGACGAGTTTGCCGCTACCTTGGACCGAGACACCGCGAAGATCGTGGCCTTCAACCTTCAGAAGCTTGCACGCCAACAGGGCAAGGCAGTGTTAGCAGCGACCACACACATGGACCTGTTTGAAGACTTGCATCCCAGCGTTCACGTTCACAAAAGGTTTGGGAAAGAGATCACCATCGAATACTTCCCAAACGTGTCTGCCGCAGAATGTAGCTTGGTCAAGGAGATGCGTGTTGAAGAGGGTTCCACTGAAAATTGGCAGGCCTTGGCAAGTTTTCACTACCGCAGTCATAGAATAAGCGCGCCGCGCAAGATTTTCTGTCTGAAGCGTGGCGATGAACTCTGCGGAGTGATCGTGTACTGTTATCCGCCGTCTGCAAGCTTTGGGCGAAGGATTGTTCTTCCGAGGATGAGCATGCGGGAACTGAATGAGAAGCTGAGTGTTATCAGCAGGGTTGTTGTTCATCCCAAGTATAGAACGGTAGGCTTAGGCGTTAAACTTGTCAGGGAAACTTTGGCCCTTGCTGGAACAGACAACGTTGAAATGTCAGCCGTCATGGCCAAGTACAACCCGTTTGCGGAAAAGGCCGGAATGAAGAAAATAGCGGAACAGCATCCGCCCAAAGAAGCTGAGAAAATTATGGATGCTCTTGAAGACCTTGGGTTTAACGCTCAGCTGCTTGGTAGCACAAACTACTTGTCTAAGACGCTTCAAGCCCTCAAAGAAGGCGGCGTAGCGAAAATAAGAGAAGTCTTAGCCGCACAGAGGCACCCTCGCTTTTTGAAGAGTTTCTCGAATGACCTTCCCTTCGGCACGAGAGAGGCTTACCAGAAGGAAATTGGGAACGCAAGCCTGGAGAAGCTTGCAAGCCTGATCAAGATCTGCGGCTTTTTGATGCAGACGAAGGTCTATCTATTCTGGCAAAAAGAAGAGATGGGGTGTTGAAGTTCTTCAGGTCCGTGACTGCTTTTTGATTTGACTACTTTGTTCTTCAACGAATTGCATAGGCCCACCGAACACCTGATCGAACGAGAAAAAACGCAAAGGAGATTACATCTTAAATCTTGGCAATGAAGACTTGGACAATAGGGGTTTGTCAAAATGAAATATAAGTCTCTACTCATAGAAAGGGGTTTTCGAGGCCACAGACTGAGAAAACCGGTGACAATAAGGGTTCCGGAGCGACAAAATGCGGCAGAAGAGAAACTTTTACGTTATATTATAGAATCGTTGAGCAGAAGATCCTGTCTAATACCATTTACTCTCAACAACTTCTCAACAAGGGAGCTTGCCAGACACCTGCTGTTCAACAGAACGGGAAGTCAGCTTAGTCTCTACCGATACATTGACAGTATCTATAATTTCTCCACGTGGATTGGGGCTCAACCTGATAAGCTTGTGAACAAGTGTCGGCGCAGAAATGGGAACTCAAACTCACAAGGAATAACCACAATGACGCGCGCCCTTGAGAAGTACATAGATCATATGGACGCAAACAACCTTTCACCCAGCACTATGAAAAGTCACCTGAAAAGCGTAACAGGCATGTTCCATGTCAATGGCATAATACTTAGAGTACCGTACAGTAAAAGCGTTTGGAATTTGTACGACGATAGAGCACCTTCGCGCGAAGAAATCCAAAAAATCTTGGACCTAGCAGAGCTTCGTGAAAGAGTCTTAATCACAATACTGGCGGTCAGCGGTCTCCGGGCGGGTACACTCTTGAAACTTCGCTATCAGCACGTAAAACAGGATCTCGAACGAGGTATCGTCCCAATTCACGTGCATGTCGAGGCGGAACTGACGAAGGGTAAACGTCGCAGCTATGACACTTTCCTGAATGAAGAGGCATCAAGGTGTCTCGGATCCTACTTTGCCGCTCGAAAAAAAGGTACGCAAAAAATCCCCCCAGAACAAATACACGACGAATCACCTTTAATCAGAGCCAACCGTTGCAAACAAGTTAAAGGAGTAACTGTTGAGCAAGTTACGAAAATCGTTCACAGTCTCTATGTCAAAGCTGGCATATTGGAAAATAATTCTTTGCGCAAAAGAAGTGAACTGAGAACCCACAGTTTCAGGAAGTTTTTCCGAACCCAAATGGCCTCATGTGATGTTGATCCTGATTGCATCGATTTCATGATGGGTCGCCCTGTGAAAGATCGCTACCATGATGTCAGAATGAAAGGTGTCGAATACCTACGCGGCGTATATTTGACATCTGGAATGAGCATACGACCGAAAACCAAAATGAATAAGATCGATGCTTTAAAAGAAATAATTCAAGCATGGGGTCTGAACCCTGAGAAAATCCTGACCAATGAAGCATTGGCGCAGATTACTTCGACTACCGAAAAGAAGCAGGCCAGTGACAAAGATCTGCTCTTCTGGTTAAAGCCTTTGCAGAATCATCAATCGAACGGCTTTTCCCCAGAATCAAGTGGTGCACACAAATGAACCCCCTGACCGTGACAAGAAGCCCGAATAATTACACACTGAAACAACCCTTGACGCTTCATATTCCAGAGCCAAAAACTGTAGCCGAGGAAAAACTGCAACAATACATCATAAACACGTTCGTCACAAGGCACCCCTCGTTGGCGCGATTCACTTTCGAAAACTCCACGACCATGGAGCTCGCGAAACATCTGCTACGTCACCGAACAGGTAGTACAAGCACGCTTTACAATTACGTTTACGATGTATATCGTTTCTGCACATGGCTGCAGAGTGGGCCCGACCAGCTTGTGAATCGATGCAGAGGAAAGGATGAAGTCCCGATACCCAAGGTCGTCATTCAAATGGGGCGCCTCCTTGCAGACTTTGCCGATAATCTTCAAGAAGAAAATGGCTTGGCCCCAGCCACGGTGTACTGCATGGTAAAATGCATCCAATTCTTCTTCCAGCTTAACGGTGTCAAATTTAGAATGCCCTATCGAAGATCGCGGTGGGGCATTTACGAAGAACGCGCACCAACGCCAGAAGAACTCCAAAAGATTATAAGCGTAGCTGATGCCCGCGGCAAGGTCATAGTCGCCCTGATGGCGGTTGGTGGTTTTCGAAACGGAACCCTGGTTCAGCTCAAATATCGCCACGTTAGACAAGACCTGGAAAAGGGAAGAACCCCCATTCATGTTCACGTAGAACCCGCGATAACAAAAGGAAAGCGCCATGATTACGACACCTTTCTGAACAAGGAAGCTTCAGAATACCTCAAAGCCTACTTGGACGATCGAAGAAACGGGACCAAAAAAAGACAGCCAGAATGCCTTAACGATGAATCGCCTCTGATCAGCAACTTTTTCAAGATTAGACCATTAACTTCGCCGTGCATTGGAGATATCGTGAACGCGCTCTACGTCAAGGCTGGTCTACTAACTAAGAACCCAAGAATCAGGAGATATGACTTAAGGGCACACAGCCTCCGCAAATTCTTCCTAACTCAAATGGTTTCCTTGGGCGTAGAACGCGACTACATCGAGTACATGATGGGCCACACCTTAAGCATATATCACGATGTCAAAATGAAAGGAGTCGATTTCCTGCGAGCAGTCTATTTAGCATCAGGCTTTAGCATACAACCAAGAACCAGAGCCAGCAAGATAATTGACCTAATAGAAATCATCAATTCATGGGGACTAAACCCAGAAGAATTCCTAACACAAGAAGCATTAGATCAGTTCTACAGAGCTCGTGCAGCCACATCGTAGATCTTTGAGTTCGTGAAGCCCATGGCAAAGCCACCTAAGGCGCGCGCGCTAGAAGATGGCTTATTTGTCGTGGGGAGTTTGTTGTGAAGACGCTTAAGGTTTCGAATGAGGTTCACAGGAAGTTAACGACGGCTCTTGGAACTCTCATGGCCGCAATGCAGAGGCATCCGCGTTTTCTGAAAAGCTTCTCGAATGACCTTCCCTTTGGCACGAAAGATGCTTATCAGAAGGAAATAGCAAACGCAAACCTAGAGAAGCTTGCAAGCCTGATCAAGATCTGCGGCTTTCTGATGCAGACCAAAGTCTACCTGTTTTGGCAGTCTTAGCGCGCTTTAGCTCCCAGCTCTCAGGAAACCGCGCGCGCAAAGTCATTAAGCATGTTGATGGTTTCGTGCCAAATACAGCTGGACTATGCTACTGGAGAGATGCGCTAAACTGATATAGTTGAACCGAGCATTGCTCCTTGAGGCCTCTGATAGTGCCACTTAGAGCTAGAGACTCGAGACACAAAGAACAGATCAAAGCTGGCACAACAGGCCGCCTAAAAGGGCACGGATTTGAAAAACATCTGACGAAATGGTTAAAGTCATTCTCTTGTCCTGATGATTTGTCACAGGGGCAACGAAGTCACATAGTTAATGGCCATCCGGCTATTGAACTGGTGAGATACGTCTGCCAAACCGAGAAGATCTCAGCTATCCGAGAGGTGAATGCGTGGTGGTTAGGCGGGCTGGCGACAGCCAGAGAAGGCGATCTCATTAAGAGTGAATCGCAAGAACCTGTCAGAAAAAGTAAGAGCGACATACTTCTCGAGATAGTATCCGGAGACGGAAAAGTAATCAAGAGAGGAATATCCGTCAAGACTTGTGACAATAAGACGCCGACAAACGACCAGCTTTTCTTGACGACAGCGGTTGGATTCCGCGATCTGCTGCGCTCGCATGGGATTCAGGTCTCTCCAAGAGCGAAAATAGCACTTCGAATGTTTTGTGGGGATGAAAGATTTCGCCCCTTAGATCTTTGCAGCGCAAATGAATTGAAAGAACGCAGGGCCGATCCTGATAGATACTTTTGGGAAGAACTACCGGAAGATGGCCGTGAGGACTGGGAGAAGATTCTTGCGGAAAATCAGAATGTGATCACGGCTATATTACTCCAAAAGGCATATTCAGGTGATCCTTATGAGCCAGAATATCTTCTACATCAAATGGTTAGATATTCGGATATTAACCAATGTCCGCTTGCGATTTTTCGGATCGACGAGCTCATCGAGTTCTCGTCAAGATATGCAGGTTTTTGCAAAAAGGAGTACACGATCCATAAGGGAAGGTACAAAGATGATCCGAACGTCCATGAAGCTCCGCGCTTTGGTTTTGTGCAGTTCCAAAGGTTTGGAAACATTCAAAACGCAACAGAGCTACAATTCAACCTCAAGGCTGGCTACTTCTACGCGATACAAGATCTTGAGAAAGCAAAACCCGGGCAGAAACTTGGAAAGTGCACCAAAATCAGATTGACAGAATTCTAGGCTTGCGATTGGTTCAAGTTAAGCAAGGGTTGTGCGCAGTTGTCGGGTGTTGGTTTCAAAATTAGTTTATGAATGTGGTCTGCGATTTTCATGGCAAGGAGTGGCGGAACGGCATTACCGACGCCTTTTCGAACATCTTCGACTTTTCCACAGATCTTGAAGTTGTCAGGAAATGTTTGTGCTCTCATCGCCTCTCTGACAGTGAAGGCGCGAGTATCGGAAGGATGAACATGCCTGCACCCTGAAATCATATTGAAGTTTGTGGAGATCGTTGAACACGGTTCATCCCATCTAATTCTTTTATACGTAGTATTATACCCTGAAGTTGGACGGAGACTCGGATCTGGATTATTATGAGCGCTCATTCCTTCTGGTATACCCTCGAGCATTCTGACCACGTAAGTGGGATGCGGCGTGGCCCTATGCCAGACATCTTTGGTTGATTGTTGCCCAGCTTTGAGACTTTCCAAATCTCCTGTGGCTTCCCAAAATGTGACGTATGGTTCCAAATCATTTCCAAGGAGCATCATTTGACCCCCGGCTCCATGAGTTGGAAGTGGGAAGGTGACTTGATTCACGCCAAGATCTTTTCTGACTCCTATCATGAATAAGCGACGCCTGCACTGAGGAACACCATAATCTTCTGAATGCAGTATTCTAAAATTGCATTTATATCCGGCATTATCAAAAGCTTCAGACATCACGCCGGGCATCAGCTCTCCTCGAGGATCTTTCATTGTAGTCATCAGACTTACATTTTCCATAACAATTGTCTTGGGTTTCAGAAATGAAGCCACTCGGGCGAATTCGCTGTACAACAGGTTGCGCTCATCAAACTTATCCCTCTTTCCAGCAAGACTGAAGCCTTGGCAAGGTGGACCTCCAAAAAGACACTCAACCTCACCATATTGCTTTCTCCACGAAAGTACATCCTCTTTCCGCACATTCCTTATATCATGGCCGAGGCACCTTGCGTCAGAAAAGTTTGCCTCGAATATTCTCCGAAACGGCTCGTGAATCTCCACATAACCTAAAATCTGAAATCCCGCAAGCCTAAACCCCAGCGACATACCGCCTATTCCGCTGAAAAGAGCTATTCCTTTTCTTCCATTGTACGGAATCTTATTCAGGTCAAAATACAAGAATGGCAGACGCTTTCTTCTTTCAGATTCAGTCAACGTACGCCTTTCGCGGCAGGGCTTTGATGATAGCGTGGTTTGGTGTTGGATTTGAACGTCTTTCTTTGTGCTGCGTTTTCTTAGCTTGATTATCATTTCTTGGTCGAGCGTTTCGATAAGGTTGAAGATTTTCTCAGAGGTCTCTGGTGGAACTTCACTGTTATTCAACTCCCAGCTGGAGAGCAGTGCCTGATTAATCCCAAGGAGGCGGGCCAGCTTTGCTTGGCTTAATCCCTTTCTCTTTCTTGCTTCTCTAATCAAGTCTCCTTGCATTGTCCCACATCACCAGGCAACCAAGTCTTGTAGGCAGTTCCAAGCGGACGAAACGCCATTACCGTAGATACGATATGCAACGTAATTATTCTTTTGCTTTCCCCCATTTCTATGCCACATCACTTTTTCCTACCGCCAATAATGTTCTAGGCGCATTTACCACTTGATTACCACATACTTACCTCAATATTAACCTTTGGCTCAGCGCACCTGAATCGCGCATGGGTTCTGCAGCACGCACTTGATACCACAAAGTTATCATTATACTCGAACAATAACATTCTGTAGTGCGAATATCTCGGTGTCTTTCATGGCGGAATGGGACGATGCGGGTTTCGTCTGGGCGAGCAAATATAGAAGAGAAATCGTTAGGGTTTTGCTCAAGCGCAGCAGTACTCCCGGGGATATTGCAGAAGACACCAAATTCAGAATGCCACACGTCAGCAGGGCATTGCGGCAACTTCAGGAAAGAGGTATTGTTAAGTGCTTGACTCCAGATAGGTCCAAAGGAAGGATATTCCGACTGACCGACAAAGGCAAAAGAACTGCAAGAAGAATAGAGAAGGGTGCCAGTTGAATATCAGTCTTTTTTCTTCTTTAAGACATACTCTTGGTCCGATTTTTTCTCGAATATTATAGAGGTATCTGGTTCTTCGAGTTCAAGCTTACTGAAGACTCGAGAGCCCAATCGCATCCGCTTGTATGAATCTATGTACGTAGAGAATACTTCATCACCGACTTTCAGATGAAAGGCAACATCCGTCGGAGGGAAATGCTCGCGTGTCGCAGCTGGGATAATGATCCAGTGTCTTTCTCTCTCTGATGGAGTGAGCCGCTTTTCGAAAATGACCTGCATTTGACCTCATTATCGGTAAAGGACCTAAAGTTACATAAAAGCCTATGTATCATTCCATAGCAGAGCTTTTCACCGCATTTTCTTGGATGCTCTTGAGAAAGGCTAGTGTCATGATGTTTCACACTGCGCTAGTGATCGTATTCTGGGTTCTTGAAACACGCCTTATTCGCCTGACGCATTCATCCATATGCTTCTCAATCTGCGTATCCCAAAATCTCAAAACTACGTATCCTTTGTTCTTCAGTTCATCATTTACTATTCGGTCTCTCAAACGATTTTTCTTGATGTGATCATACCAATACTCTTTCCATAATTTTCTTTTCAGTTTTCCCCAGTTTCGACCGTGCCAGAACGAACTGTCGCAAAAAAGGACAATATTGGGAGGCATCGAAAAATCTGGCTTGCCAAATATTTTTGGGTGATATTCAAACTGTATTTGATTCGCTTCAAGCGCTTCCTTCATCCTCAGCTCTATCTTTGTCCCCTTTGATCTTATTCTAGACATAACTTGGCTTCGCTTCTCTTTACTGAAGCGATCTTGCATACTCGCTCGAATCTACCTCCTTCTGTCACCAACTAAAACCTTTCGCACTCTATGCTACCTACTGACGCGGCGACAAACGCTGAGCGCGCGCGCTCACTTTAACTCTACTCTCTGTACTGCCTAGAGATGTCGTTGGAACGCTGCCCTTTTAACGGTTCTAATCAAACGGAAAAGTAGGAGAGAGATTATGCAGCGGAAGAGGTTAGCTGTCTTTCAAAGGGTCGAAGACAAGAGGTATGATGATGACATGTTTGTTGACTTGACAATCTACGATGTTCCAGCAGGCCTGCTCAGAGAGTTCGGCAAGAAGGTAGTTCATTCCAACTACCCAAGCGGAGTCAATGAAGCAATCAAGGACCTACTGCGAAAAGCCATAATGGACCAAGAGTCAACACGCAATGAGACACGTGTTCCAGCCATGTAGAGCTAGACGTAGGAGCTTCTGCATAAATTGGTTCGAATCCAGCGCAGAGTCTCAAAGAGACACTACCTGAGGGCGAAACGCACCTACGAGTACGGACGCATGTCTCTAGACATACCCAAAAAGTTCCATGAGATCCTCAAGCCATTTGTGGAGAAGGAGCTCAACATCGACGTTAAGCTCGAAAACGATGTTGCGGTCATCTCTTTGTCCCCCGTGAAAACGTTTCGGCATGCCGAAAACACCCCCGACAAAACACCTTCAGAAACCAGTTAGGACACGCTCTGACAACATCAAGCCACGAATTTTGTTTAAATATCTGCCTGCCGAAACATTCTACGCTAGGGCATTTCTGCCCGCAGAAACATTTTCTCCCAGACCTGTTGACACAAAAATGTGTAAATTAACGTGAATAAGCCCTTCTGCACATAGTTCTGATTTTGCTCACTTTGCTGGTCAGCGAATGAAGTGCCCAAACCCAAAAACACAAGACTCTCAGTATTCAAAGGCCGAGAAGCCAAACTCAACCGCGCAATCTTTCAGAGCCTAGCCCTCAAAGGTGTTCAGACCATATATGACATCCACAAACACGTTAGAACATTCAGAGGGCTGAGATACACCTACTATGGAAACGTGAACAAACGAGTGAGAACATTGCAACAATTCGGGTATGTCAAAGAAGTCAGCATCAAAAGTACGAAGGCAGGCTTTGAAGCAACCGAATACGAGCTAACAACCAGAGCCTACCTAGCTCTAATGCTCGATTCAATCAACCTGGAAGATTTGCTCAACCGAATGGATGAAAACATTGCATCGGAGATCCTGGCTGCAATAGCCACGCTAATCTGATCACATGCGCCGTGACAACGTGTGCGCACATCCGGGAAACAGCATGAAAATACTGACTATAGAAGTGAACGGGTTTTGCTCTTTTCTTGATGCAACAAACTGAGAACACGCATGCAAGCATCAAAATCAAGAGTAGGGTTGCAGATGGAAACTCTGGAATAACTGTGTAAACGCAGACTGTGTCGACGCCGTTCCTCGTAATGCTGTTGTCTGCATAGTCATAAGCATTTATTTTGAATCGGATCGTCGAGCCCTCTTGTTGGCTTGGGATTGTAGCTTCGTAGCGACCTGATGTTGAGTTGGGTTCCATAGTCAAGCTAATCCATAAGCCTGTGTCGTTTAGGCTGTATTGCAGAGTGGCGTTTTTCACGGTGGATGTGGCGTCAGTAATGTTTGATGAGACTCTTACTTCCTGGTCAGGGTGCACGTCACCTTCTGGTGTGCGTGAAGGCTCTTCGATAGTAGGAGGAGTATTGTCCAGCTTGATTTCCGTTAGGACTTTGTGAGGTGACTCTAGGTTTCCAGCATTGTCGACGCTCCAATACTCCAAAGTGTTGTTGGAGCCTTCTGTACTGATGAATGGGTGTCCGTTTATGCTGACGGTTCTGATTGGGCCATTGTTTGCTCGGTAGAAAGTCTGGTTTACTCCGCTCATATCATCTGTAGCTGTCAGGATTATGGAAAAATCAGTCTTGTGCCAAGCTCCGTCGTAGTTGTGAGTTGTCGTAGGAGGAGCAGTATCTGTTATTGGAAACTCGTATCTGGCTAGGTCGTCGCCTCCTCCGGTCCATGTGCTTGGTGTTCCTTGCCAAGCGTAAATGTGGTTATCAGCATAACCCAAGCGGCAACCAACATAATATCCCACTCCGAAGGGCAAGTCTGCTAGGCGCTCCCAGCTATTTGTTGAAACCGTGTAGCGGTAGGTACGATTGTCTGGGATTGCTGGGCTTTCTGGATATGCTTGATTTCCGCTCAAGGCGTAGACATAATCTGAGTAATCTGGCAACCATAAGCCGACGTAGAGAAGGGATCCACCATCTCCTACTCCGCCAGTTCCGCCGTTGTGAGGACTGGCTGGAATGTTGCTCATGCTAGTCCAAATGTTGTCTGAGAGGCTGTAGCGCCAGAAGTCATAGAGTGCAGAATCTTCAAGAAACTCTCCTCGCAACGCATACAAGTGGTCTCCGCCTGTCCAAATGAGGGAAGCACCATCACCCATACCCGCGGGTGGGTCTGAGGGAGCGTCACTCCAACTATTGCTCGCAGGTTCGTAGCGCGTGAAATAGGTGGGGCGTTGTTCGCCGCCTATCGTGGCATATATGCAGCTTTCTGAACTTACCCACACCATTGCATCGCCTTCTCCCTGATCTGCGCTAGTGTTTGCCAAGGCATCCCAGGAGTTTCCTGAAATGCTGTAGCGATAGAACCATCTGCGATTGTCAGATGTTGCTGCGCCATAGAGAGCATAAATGTGGTCGCCAAAGTCCCAAGCTAGAGCCGTACCAGTTTTGAAAGCGTCTCCACTGTCTGGGTTAGGCGGAGGCGACATTTCGGCCCAGCTACCCGACGAGGGCGCATATCGATAGAACTTCACCCCTCTTGCAATGTATACCGCGGTTCCGGTACCAACTACGGCTTCACCGTAATCGCCAGTGACAATGTTTCTGATCCACGTCCATGAACCACTAGCAGAAGCACTTTGAATATTAGAAATGGAGGCAGTAACCATAAGTAATGTGAAAATCAGCGTTGCTTGGCGTATCATTCTCGTCATTCGACGTTCTTCCTTCTTGTAAGACTAGACGACGAAAACAGTATTTTAGCTTTCATTAGAATGTCCTCAGCGCGCCCACACCTACTCTGCTTATGCCTTGTGCAGCAGGGGGACAAAACTCTACCTAAGGTCGCGATATCCATGTGTACGATTTCTGACACTGTGCTTTGTTGAGCCCTGCAAAGCACACTATGCTTTGTGAAGCCTTCTAAAGCACACTGTGCTTTGTCGGTGCCAGAATCTCCTTAAACTCTTCTGGCAACATAGTTTAGAGGTGAAACCTGTTTGGTCAATCTTGTTGAAGATTGGGAAGTGCTAGAAGATTACGCGGGAGACAAGCAGGGCTACTATCAAATCCTTGCCAATGATGGAACCGTGGAAGCGCGTGTTGCCATCGGTAGATTGGGCTTCAAGAAGGATTTCGACAATAATACTGATCCATTGCTGACTCGCATCCTGGCCTTTTGCCAAGCTCGCAAATACGTCAAAGTAAGCGAAACCGTCAGAGACGAACTCTTCTTCAAATAGGCATGACAATGAAAGACTTCGCTGTCCAGAACAAAAGCGCCCAGAACCCGAGGTGAAATTATGAAGATCTACACTGATGACCGTTTGGTGCCGTACAAGAATACGACAATCGACCCGTTGAGCACGAAGGCTGAAATTGACGGTTTGCTAGCTCGATGGGGTATTCGCCAGGTCTTCTGGGACTGGAACCCCGAAAAGAGCAACGTTGTGCTTCTGTTCAAGCTACCAGAAACTTACGGCAACATTCAGCCAGGAGTTCGATTAGAGCCTCCGCGCATCTGGACCAAAGGCAACCGCAGACGTAACGAGGAGATCAACTGGGCCGTGTCAATGCGCGTCCTGTTCTGGTTTCTGAAAAGCTTCCTTGAAAGCGCGTACCTAATGCAGTTTGACAAGACCACCGCCTTCCTGCCCTGGATCGTTGGCTCAGACGGGAAGACGCAGCTGAAGGACGTGATCATTCCACGGCTCGGCCGCATCAGCGAGTTCCAAGCTCTCCCCACCGAAGACCAAGTACGAGAAGAAGAGAAACGGATGACCAGAAAAATCGTCGACATACCGAGATAGAATCGAGAATGATTGCGCACTGTGGAGAGAGAATGGCTGACTTTCACATCGAACCGCAGACTAACGGTCACATATTTGGCAAAGCCAGTTCTAAAGGCGGAAAGTCGGGTGTGTTCGCTGCATCCGCTGGCATCAGCCCTCTATGCCCACAGTGTGGATCTGACAAGCTTTGGCGCGACGGCCTACGTTATTCAATGTTCGGGGATAGAATCCAGCGTTGGTTCTGTCGCAAGTGTGGACTCAGATTTTCAGATCCCGTCGATGTTCAGAAGGCTTGGAGCACGTTTGAACGTGTTGAGAGAGTTGATACCAAACCGAAAAAAGCCACAGAAGACATAGTTACTACTTGCCAAATATGCGTGACCAAGGCAGAAGGAACGAAAAATTTGGCAGCGGAAATCCAAGAAAAGGAGATTCCGCCAAGAAGCGATGCAGACAACAAAGGGAAACTGCTCGAATTCGCTTGGAGAATGCAGCAAGACGGCTACAGCCTCGACACCATACGCGGCTACAACAGCTGTCTGAAAGGACTAATCGAAAGAGGAGCAAACCTAACAGACGCAGAAACAGTGAGAACCGCACTTGCACGAGAACAGAAGTGGGGTCAAAACAGAAGACGAAACGCGATAAACGCTTACACGCTTTTCCTCAAGTTCAACGGACAAACTTGGACAAAGCCACGATGCAAAGTGACACGCAAATTTCCATTCATACCTACAGAACAAGAACTAGACGCGCTTATAGCAGGATCTCACAGGAAGAACGCAGCTTTCGCCCAACTCTTAAAAGAGACGGCTATGCGATCAGGAGAAGCTAAACGCCTGCAATGGACAGACATAGACCACGAGAAACGAATAGTGACACTGAACGAACCCGAAAAAGGCTCCAACCCAAGAATGTGGAGAGTCAGCACAGCCCTAATCGAAATGCTTAACGCTCTTCCAAAGACAAGCGAGCAAGTCTTTCCAGGCTCTCTCAAATCCATGAAAGGAACTTTCCTCGACACCCGCAAACGCCTCAAAGAAACCCTACAAAACCCACGCCTACTGCGAATAAGCTTCCACACGTTCAGGCATTGGAAAGCAACGATGCTATACCATCAGACGAAAGATCCATACTACGTGCAACACTTTCTAGGCCACAAGAAACTGGAATCAACCGAGATATACATAAACATTGAACACACTCTATTCGAAGCCGGAGCCAACGACGAATTCACCGTAAAAGTCACAGAAAAACCAGAAGAAATCAAAGCACTCTTGGAAGTCGGATTCGAATACGTCCTTCAAAAAGATAACCTAATATTCCTGAGGAAACGCAAATGACATCAAACCAGAAGCAACATCGCCAGCAACGAAAAACCTGGCGGAGTCTGGCAAAAACAGGGCGGGGTTGCCCTAGCCTGGTAGGGGGCAGGCCTGCTAAGTCTGTGGCTGGAAACGGCCGCGTGGGTTCAAATCCCACACCCCGCGCCATA